>Ga0134099_1000287_pt1 | contig 64094 bp, 69 predicted proteins | sample 10_taG_2_FD_105482 | JGI IMG/M metagenome (GOLD analysis project Ga0134099, IMG submission 105482) | Switchgrass degrading microbial communities from high solid loading bioreactors in New Hampshire, USA - 10_41_5_180_A2 metaG | ecosystem: Engineered > Bioreactor > Semi-continuous > Anaerobic >...
GATTCCCTTAATATCTGTTCTTTGAATTCTTGAGTGTAATCCTTTCTTGTCATGAAACATCCCCCTGATTTGAATGATAGCAGATGAAAGGATTTTCTCCAAACCTATTAGGGGGCTAAATAGATCATCATCAACCACTGCTTCGAGAGAGTCTTGCACAGGCCGAAAACTAGGTGCTGCAACTCGCAATGCACTGCTCAATTTGTCAGATGCGAATCCTTTACACAAGCTTTCCCATAGGTTTAACATCTGATTCACCTCATCGTATCATCTATACGCGTTATATTTCAAAGTAATTCTTACGTTCAATGTAATATGAATCGTGATTATTTTATCATAACTTTAAGCTTGTAACAATAAAATATCCTTCAACGTCAAATGGTTTGCAATATTTTCCGATCAATTTACCTGACCATATTCTAAACAGCTAAATACCCACTTTCAATCTCCCTCCATATTGCCTCCTTTAGGTTTGATTTCGTAATCTTTAACTGGCCGTTTGTATCTGTCAATCTGATTACTTTGGGGTAACCGTCATTGTTCTCCAAATGTGCAATAATACTTGGTTTGTCTCCTTTTCTTGAAACTGAATGAGGAATGGGCCCAAAGAGCACCAAACGATAATTAGGATTATATTGTAGTTTGCGAAAAGGATAATTCACCGCTTCTTCGTAGCCAAGACGGAGTTCGATTCGCTCGTTGTCAATACCATATTCTTTTACGCAGCCATAGATCTCATTGGGTTTAATACGACTATCTCCAACTATTAGAATTTTCCCATCCGGATACGTATCATATAAGGGTCTTTCTTCCTCCTCAGGAAACAGATCTACCATCCCAATGCTTGCCAAATACCCCTTCAATCTACCGCTTTGATAGGCAAGCTTCATTTCTGTATATAAGCGCGAAGAAGCTGCGGCAATCAGGTCGAATAGTTCCTCCTGAGTAATATGCATTACAGCACCCCCTCGAGAATCCTATCCATTCTGTCGCGCACCAGATCCATCTGTCGCTGCAATACATTGAGCTGGTCTTTGAGCTGTAGGTACTCCTCGGCAATTCTGTCCTGTTGTTCTCGAGGTATATTGGGTATTTCGATTTTCTTTAAATCTTGGATGCTGATGCTTTTTAGAATACCTCCTTTTGCAAACCGATGCAACTGTGCCATTCCCGCTTCACTTTGCATAAAAACACTCACAAAGACCGGATTGACCCTGGTTTCATCAAGCTCAATGAAATACAGATTACCAGCTGCCAGAATATGTTCATCTTCGTCAACACTCGCCAACGCTACCTTAAATGGTGAATTCTTCGAGATGATCAGATTGCCATCCTTGATGCAATACTTCTTGTATTTTTCGTCGATGTGAGTCAGGCACGGAAGCCTGGAATCAATTACTCCATCGTTAATGTTTCCAAGCATTAAGTAGCGGTAATTTGTCTCCTCCTTGGTAGCTATTTCATCTAGCTCGTTTGATGTTATCATTACACCACGATTGATTGAGGCACTCACTTCGGCAAGTGTAATACGATTGTCAAATCCAAGCTCCAGGCCTATATATCTTTGTGGATTGAGAATGTAATCGTTGTTTGCTATTTCTTCCACAGTAACACCTTTGCTTATTTGGGAATCGTTGAAGTATGCATTAACTATCCTTGAGATATCCTGCTCCTCCAATGAGTTTTGTCTGCGGCCCTCAGTATAAATCTCTGAAGCATCTACCATCTTTACTGTTTTGTTATTATCACTAAGGATCATCATCGTGAGTGACATTGCTGTTGAGGACATCAAACGTGCTGGGAGCAATACTATTCCTTCAACAACACCTTCCTCAACTAGCAGCTTCCTTAGCCCCTCGTCAGGTTTATTCCAGGTTCCGGCATTACTCATCAGCACAATGGTCTTTCCAGGTCTGTCCATATTCAAGTAAGCCGCCATGGTAAAGACCCAATCAGTTGATATGGTACGTTTCGCATGTTTGAAGTACTTGTTTAATCTTTGGTTTTTATTCAAGAAATCATCTACATCGCGCAATCGAAGTCCCAGTGGATGATTGGAGAATACCTTGTTAGCCTTTAGATGGGCATGATCCTGGCTTAGAATGTTCCCTTGAATTATTTTTATCGGTAGGTTTAGTATAAACGTACGGATATTTCCAATCACTACGTTATCCGTATTAATCTCGACACCATAAAATGCCTTGCACTCATTGTCAAGAGCTGCTTCAATAAGAAACGAGTTCACTCCAGAACCCATATCAAGAAGAATGTCATTCTCTTTAAGCTCCAGAAGCCTGATTGCAAGTTTTGAAATGCCTACAGGCGTTGCGTATTCACTAACTTCACTAAAAAGTCTGGGCTCTACATATAACGTAAGAGCTTGCAATACATCATCACTGAATTTACGAGACAACTCTTCTATGAGATTGTTAAACTTGTTTGCTATCTTCTTTAGAAAGCTTCTTGTTGTTTCGTCACATATATTCTTGTCTACGAAATCGATTAGTGCTGCGTTGTTTCTTATTTGTTTAAATAAAAGGGCTAATGCAGCAATGGCTACTTTGTGTGACAAGATTTGTTTACTATCTAAATTGGATTCTTTAATCGAAGCCATAATTAAGGACTCACATTCACTAAAATCAAAATGCTTCAGGCTCTCGTATTTTTCCCTCTTTAGCTCCCTGTTCAATGTTAAACCTCCTTTTGCGTTATCTGTTTTATGGTTATAATAAACCATAATTTGTAATCTGTCAATGGTTTTTTATAACCATCCGTATTTCGTGCTAACGAAACGAAATTAGCAACTCAAAATAATAGCGCCCTTAATCATATCTTATACCTGTCTGCACCTGTGTAGCCTCAATTGCAAAACAGCCCGCTCCAATACAGAGCGGGTCGTTTTCAGGACGTCCAATCCTACATATAAGAAAGACGAGGTATTCATATCTTAATTATATTTTTCGACACTTTTTCAATTATTCCTGCTTAAACTTCAGCCTTAATTCAAAAAAGTGCTATCCAATTGGGCAATACTGTCAGAAGGCTAATATCTGGGCTTGTACATACACTTTTACATCCGCATAACCGCAGCATACACCTTCCTGATTCTCCCTCTTATCTCATCACAGGATCTCCCGACTTCATCCTCCACCAACTCCACAACCCCCACCACCTGCTCCGCAATTTCCTTCGGCAGCCTGCTTCTTATCAAACTCATCGGACTCGCCTTCAAACTCACCCCAAAGCAGTATTTTATCATCTCATTGAACAAATGATATGCTTCATTGACATCCCTCGCCACCATCATCTGCTTGTACAGCGCCCTCAGCGTCCCATCCTGCTGCTTCCGCCGTGCAGCAAGCGGGATTAGCAGCAAAGCAGCAGCCACTGCCCCACTGATTCCAAGCAGCACCCAAAACAGCGTTTCCCTGCTGATCCGGATCGTCAGCACACCTTCGTCAGGAGCTAGATAACTCACCTGCGCCACTGTCACTCTCTCCAGAGCAGCCGGCTCAGCCGTAAAACCTCCACTGCTTACCGCCGCCGCAGGCATTTCGCCCACAATCTCTATCACCGCTTCCGGTATCTCCGCCCGCTCATACTGCTCAGTCTCTGGGTTAAAATAAGATATCGTCACAGGCGCCACCTCAACTGTTCCAGGCCGCTGCGGCACCATGATCACTTCAAAGTCTTTCTGGGCGTAATATTGGCCGTCCCGCACAGACTCGGTGGTGCTTTTCTGCGTCTCATACACCGCGAACCCCGGGGCACTTCCAGGAAAAACTTTTTTCAGCACATCCAGGTTTGCGTTTCCAGAAGCCGTGACCAACAGCGACAAAGAATCGCCGATCTCCACTTCCTCCTTGGTGTAGCTTCCCTCCAGCTGCAGTGTACCCACAATGCCCGAGAAATCCTTAGGCTTTCCTTCCGCAGGAAGCGGCTTCACCGTCAGTTCCCTGGCTTGAGTCCGCAGGTACATAGCCCTGGAACTGGAGAAGAACCCGCCGAAAGCGCCGCCAAAGGCATCGCTGATCACATTCACCTGCACGTTGAAGCTGGGAATTGCCGCCGTCCCAGCCTTGATCGGGTCGATGATCAGCTGCTTGATCACATACTTCGCATACCTTACCCCATCGAAATACACATATTCCGCTCTCAGCTGATCTCTGGGCGTCTCCTTGGCCACCACACCGTCAATCGACGTGTAATCCATAAACCCGGCGCTCTCTATGCTGTAGCGGGAGTACAATTCATATGTCAAAACAACCTTTTCTCCCAAGTAGATCTCATCCTTGGACAAGACCGTTCTGATGAACAGATCCCCTTCCGCCTTCTCATCGCTCGCCGGGACCTCGCTCACCGTCACCTGGAGCGCATTGCTTTCATAAATGGTGCCACCGTACCGGACCTTGGCTTTGAGCGTGAACTGCCCAGTGTCCTTCGGTATGATCGTGTAGATCACGTCCACCTGATGGCTCGTGCTGGCGTTGACGATACTGATCGACGTGCTCTGCGAGCGGGAAACCACATCAAAGTGCTCCAGCCCCTCCACTTCCAGGATGTCCGCTCCCTGGGCGTTGATCAGGGAAAGTGTCATGGTTGCGCTCACACCCTGCTGCAGATTGAGGCTGCTCATGGAAAGGCGGAATTCCGGCGCCGCTTGTGCTGTGCCGCAGATAATCACCGCTTGCAGTACTACGCTTAAGACCACCACTTTCCGCAGTTTACCAGCCATACTTGTGATCGCCTCCCACAACAACACCCTGGTTGTTCTTCAAGCTTTCCTCTTCCTCACCGGCGAGCATTTCCAGGATCCGGTCGATCGCCGCTTGGTTCTGATCCTGATCCTGCTGATCGCCGTCCCAGCCACCAGCATCCTGGTTTTCTCCTTCATCTTGCTGGTTCTCGCCGCTGCCGGCCTGCTGGTCTTCCTCTGTGCCTTGGCCGCCGTCCTGGCCGCTGCTTAGGCCGTCCTCGTCTTCCTGTTCACCTTCGCCGCCAGACTGGTCTTCGCTCCGCTCTCCGTCCTGGCCCTCTTTGCCGCTCTGATCCTCCTGCTGTTCTTCCTGCTCTTCCGGTTCCTCATCCTGCCCATTGTCGTCTTCACTCTGCTGCTCCATTTGCTGCTGGAGCTCCTTGAGCTTCTGCATCACAAACTCGTAGTTGAACTTCAGTTCCACTTTCTCGGGGTACCTGCTGATCCCTTCCCTGTACAGTTCCAAAGCTTTCTGATAGTGCCCGAACTTTGTATTCACATCCTCGGCCTTTTCCCCGGCGCGGAAAAAGCTGTTGCCGGCGCTCAAGTATTTGTCGACGCTGTCTTCCGCCTGCCCGTAGTGGGAAGCCGCCTGTTCATACTCGCCGGCCCGGTACGCCGCCTGGGCGGCGTTGAAGTTCAGCGCCTTGTGCTCCGGTTTTTCCTCCAGCCCCGCGGCATACGCCGCCAGCGCTTCGGCATACACTTCTGATTCGTACAGCTCATTCCCCCGGCTGAGGGCATCCCGCACAGCTTCTTCTTTGCCCGCCCAGCCGGTCACCAAGAGCGGCAAAAGCAGCAAAACAGCGATCCCGGAGATCACCAGCACCTTCTTCATGCCGCCTTCCTCCCTTCCGGCAGCACCCAAGCCAAAGTGAACAGAACCAAGCCCATTCCCAGGAAATACTGGTACAGATGCTTGAACCGCTTCACCCGTTCCATCTGGTACTCATCCCGCTTCAACGCCGCCAAGTCTTGCAAGAGCGCCGCTGTCTCGGACCCATCGAGGCTCGCCTGGTAGTACGCTCCGTTCCCATCCTGCGCCAACTGCCTCAAGGTGCCCGCTTCCAGCTTGGACACCACGGTGCTGCCGGTGGCGTCCCTGAGGTAATCCACCACCACGCCAGCGTCGTTGTGCACCGGAATCAGGCCTCCCCGTTCGGTGCCGATCCCCACGGTGAACACCTTCACCTGCTGATCGCCGATCTGCCTCACCGCTTCGACACTTGCCTGATCGTGGTCCTCGCCGTCGCTTAAGATCAGGATCACCCTGTCTGCGCTGGAGGCGTTCTTGAAAGATTCAGCCGCCAACCTGACGGCTGAGGCGATGTTGCTCCCGCCCCCGCTGATCATCTCCGTGTCAATCACATTTAAAAACATCCTGGCCAGCTGGTAGTCGTCGGTGAGGGGCATTTGGATGTAGGCGTCAGAAGCGAAGGGAATCAGCCCAATCCGGTCACCGGACAGCTGATCCAGCAAGCTGGCGACAATCCTTTTGGCCACACTCAACCTATCCGGAGCGATGTCCGCCACCAGCATGCTTTTGGATGTATCGATCAGCACATAGATGTCCAGTCCCGACTTTGTAAGTTCCAAGTAGCCCTGGAACGCCTGGGGGCCCAGCAGGGCAAAGACCATCAGGCCGAGCCCGGCGCCGAGGAGCATGGTCCGCAGCGCTTTGCCGCGGATTGTGTAACCAAGGTTTAGCCCGGTGATGATCCGCTCCTTTTTCATTATGCCCAAGGCAAACAGCACCACAGCCAAAACCGCCGGGATGAAGAACACCAGATTCGATGGGTATGCGAACTCAAGATCCGTCAGCAACCAAACTGCCTCCTCAAGCCTTACGGTATCTGCACAAAACGGAATTTATCCAGTGCGGCGCCGGCCGCAAGCGCCACCAGCGCTGCCTGAAGTAAGGGGAAGGCCAACTCCCTGTATTGCTTGTAGTTGGCATCCTCGAATTCGGTTTTTTCCAGCTCGTCAATGGTGTGGAAGATCTGCTCAAGCGCCTTTGGCTCCGCAGCCCGGTAGTAGCGGCCGCCGGTTGTCTCGGCAATCTGCTTGAGCAGTGATTCGTTGAAGCCCCCTTCGTACTGCTGGTACTGGATGCCGCCGAATACAGTCCGCACCGGCAGGATCATCCGGTCGCTCCCCACACCGATCGTGTAGATTTTGATGCCCATTTCCTGCGCCAGGTTCGCGGCGGTGGCCGGATCGATCGAACCGGCGTTGTTCTCGCCGTCGGTGACCAGGATCATGATCTTGGACGCCGCCTCACTCTTTTTGAGGCGGTTTAGTCCCACCGCGATGGCTAGGCCAATAGCCGTTCCGTCCTGGTTGACTGATGCCGTTGTCACACTGGCCAGCGATTCCCGCACCACATTGTGATCCAAGGTCAAGGGCATCCTGGTGAAAGCTTCACCGGCGAAGATCACCAGCCCAATGCGGTCGCTCACCCGCTGGCGGATGAAGCTGTCGATCGTCTCCTTGGCCACTTCCAGGCGGTTGGGCCGGAAGTCCACCGACTCCATCGAGCCCGACACATCAAGGAGCACGACAATGTCAATGCCCTTCTTCTGGATGAAATCCACCTGCTCCGCCGACTGGGGGCGCGCCAGGGCAACCAGAACCAGAATCATGCCGCATAAGACCAATATTTTCCCGATTTTATGCTTGAAGGTCCCTGCCTTGCCCGTTTTCAGGAGTTTCACACTGGAAAACTTCAACCCTGCCCTTTTCCTATTGGGCCAGAACAAATACACCGCCGCCGGAATCAAAAGCAAGAACCAAGGGCTGGCAAACCGCATCATCTGACACCTTCTTTTTGGCTGTCGGTATGCTGCTTTTCAAGCTGTTGGCGCTGCTGGTCGATCCTTTCTGTGATGGCCATCAGCTTCCGGAAGTGGGCTTCTTTCTGTGGCCGGGTGATCTCGACGCCGGAGAATTTGAACCGGTCGCATACGCCAAGCCATGCTTCAATCTCCGGAAGGATGTCGTCCAGCATCTGGAGCTGCCTCAGTTCAGCCGCAATTTCGGTGGATGTCTTGCCGATGATCCTAAACTGGTACAGGCTTTCCAGATATCGCTTGAAAAGCAGGGTCAAATCGACAAAGTAGCTGTCGCTGTCTAAGTTTAGTGAAAAGGCCTTTTTCCGGAAAAGCTGATACGGGCTGAGCCGCTCTTCTCTTCGGCGGATGAGGGGTTTCACAAGCAGCGTGCCGCCGGATAGGGCGAATACCGCGAGAGCGGCATAGAAAACCAAGCGCCAGGGTATAAGGGCTGGTGGTGCGATGACATCCCGGCTTCCCTCGAAGACATCGTCCCGATCAATATCTTCCAACGTCGAGCCGACCTGGATCAAGACCTCCTTGCTGCCGATCAGAACGCTGTACTCGCCCGGTTCAAAGGTGCGGAGCGTTACAAGGAACCGTCCCCTGTCCCACTGGAGATCCACAATTTCGAAATCGCTGAAGTGTTCTCTGATCTCTGCCTCGGTCAAACTTTGGGCGGTGATCTCTAGAGTGATCATATCGCCGATGTAGAGCCTGCGGCTTTCGGTTTGGGAATCGGTCCCGGTGGTGGCTGGTTCATCAAGGCCGAAGTACACCCACACTATCGCGGCGAGCACCAGCAAAAGCAGAGCCGTGAGAGCATAGACCAGCCGCTTCAGCCCTGCCTTTTGTGCTGCTTGCAACCTGTATGCTGCTTTGTTACCTTTGTTACCCGCTTTCGCCGCCTTGGCTGCCTTTGCGTCCTTCATCGTCTTCACCGCCTGCTTCTGCTCTTGAAGAATTGAACCAGAGGCTTGACGTAATCTTGATCAGTATAGACACTGATCAGATTCCGCCTGGGCTGCCCGTTGAGAGAGTTGATCTGCAGATCCTCTTTGAGATTGTCCAGCACGTATGTCTCTCCTGTTTCCAGATCCTCGAACGTGAAAATGGCGCCGGCGGGAATCCGCTCTTCCGCCCGGTCCATAACGCGGATGCAGATGAGGTCATGGCGGGTTTCCGAAGCCTTCAACTCTTTTTGGTATCCGTCATCCAGAAAGTCTGAGATCAAGAACACCACACTGCGCTTTTTCTCGATGCGGTTGAAGATGCGCAGCACATTGGTGATATTCGTCCCGGCATGTTTGGGTTCATAAGTCAAGATGCTCTCGATGATGGACAGGACGTGCTTTTTGCCGTTCTTGGACGGGATCAGCTCTTCCACTTCTTCGGTAAAGAAGATGGCTCCTACCCGGTCGTTGTTGCGGATGGCCGAGAGTGCCAGAGTGGCGCTGATTTCAGCAATGATCTCTTTTTTCCTGCCGAAGCTGTTGGAGCGGGACATATCGATCAACAGGAAGATGTTCATCTCCCGCTCTTCGACGTACTGTTTGACAAAAGCTTTGCTGTACCTGGCGGTGACGTTCCAGTCGATGGTGCGCACATCATCGCCCGGTATGTACTGGCGGATGCTGTCAAACTCCATGCCCTTGCCCCGAAAGCCCGAGCGGTATTCGCCGGAGAAAATTTCTTCCACCAGTTTGTTGGTCCTGATTTCAATTTGGCGCAGTTTTTTCGCCAGTTCGCTGGAACGCATCGCCCGCCACCTCCTGCTGCAATGTCTGTCGTGAGCATCTGCGTTGGCCCCACCTGCGGTGGTGTCCGGGCAGGCACAGGCAAACCCAGACCTTTTGGCTACGAATCAAACCCTCTGCAGATGCCTAGGCAAGTGCTAGAGAGCTGCCCTACGGCAAGTTCACACTTTCCAAAATCTCGGCGATCAGCTGCTCCGCGGTGATATCTTCGGCTTCCGCTTCATAGGAAAGGAGAATCCGATGCCGCAGCACATCGTAGACCACAGCCTTGACATCATCGGGCACGGCGTATTCCCGGCCCATGATAAACGCCCGGCATTTGGCCGCTTTGATTAGGTTGATCGACGCACGGGGTGATGCGCCGCAGGCGATATACGGCGAGGGTTCCCGGGTCTTGAGGACGATGTCCAGCACGTAGTTCTCGATCTTCTCATCCAGGTAAATGCGGTCCACGCATTTCCGCATGGCGATGATGTCTTCCTGGGTGAGCACAGGATTGATGCCGGGAGCGGCCACCTGGCTCAAGGTGTACTGCTTCAGGATCTGCTGTTCCTCTTCCCTGGTGGGGTATTCCACCTTCAGCTTCAGCATGAACCGGTCCTGCTGCGCTTCCGGCAGCGGGTATGTACCCTGCTGTTCCAGCGGGTTCTGGGTGGCGATCACCATGAACGGTTCATCCAAATGATAAGTCTCATCGCCGATGGACACCTGTTTTTCCTGCATCGCTTCCAGCAGTGCCGACTGCACCTTGGCCGGCGCCCGGTTGATCTCGTCCGCCAGGATCAAGTTGCTGAAGATTGGCCCTTTTTTGATCACAAACTCGCCGGTCTTCTGGTTGTAGATCTCGGTGCCGAGGATGTCCGCCGGCAGTAGATCGGGGGTGAACTGAATCCGCTTGAAGCTGAGGCCTACCGCATGGGCTACGGTGCTGGCCGTAAGCGACTTGGCCAAGCCCGGCACGCCTTCCAGCAGGATGTGCCCGCCGGTGAGGAGCCCAATCAGGATGCCGTCCACCATGTATTCCTGGCCGATGATCACTTTGCCGATCTCGTTTTTCAGCTCAGCCACCAGCTCCCTTTCCCGCTGGTGTTTTGCAGGTGCGTATTGTACCTGGGTTGCTTGCACTTGGTCCATCAATCCTGCCTCCCAACTAGGAAACTGAACGGTTCCGGGGTGCTGGGACCCCGGTATGCTTGTCCTATCTTATATATATTAGACGGCGGCGCGCCAAAAGTTTCCGTTGCGCGCTTTTTTTCAACTTTTCCGCTTTTCTACAATGATCGCTGTTGTTCACGAAATGGATGCCCTCGCGAGACGGCTGTGGGCAAAAACGGGAAGCCTGCCGCCTACATTATCTCTTAATACAACGAGCCATACAACCCATTCCTCAGGAGAGCTGTGGAATGAGTGCATGGCCCTCATTATCTTTTATTGCTGGTAATACGGCCTATTCCGGAATATGATCGAGAAGGATCAGATTCAGCGTGACAACGAAGTCGTGAGACTTCACCAGGTTTTCCATACCGCAGCCAAAGGCGGCCCTTGCCGTTACCTCGAGTTTGGTTCCTGCGGGGGGCATGCTCGCCAACAGCTTGAGTTTTTCCACTGGTTCAATTCGATCCCTGCGGTGAACTGTGAGGAAGAATTCGGCATATACCACCTTTTCCGGCGGTATGGGAACCTTCACCATCTCCAGTCCCACAGCCCATAGGATATCATCGACCGATACTTCACTCCCCTGGGCAGTGGCATGAGCGGTATGGGCCAGAAGACGACAAGCAGACACAGCGGCACGCACTTCCGGGCCAGAACTCTCATGGTCAAGCCTCTTCCTTTGGGAAGTAATTAGAAATGAAAATGCTCACCAGGTGCTTCTTTTCCATTGGGAATTCCCTGTTATAGGCATTTCGCGGCGCCTTGCAGCCATATTTTGCCGGTTTTCTTAAATGTATGTTATTTTATATTTATATCTATTCTACACTATTCCTTTATATCCTCTTTATATGCCAACACTATTGGTGCTGTGCAGCTTCGGCAGCAAATCGCGCCGCACGAGCCTGTAGTGGGGGTTTTCTGCTCTGCGGTACTTTTCGCTGTGGCGCACGAACCGGATGCCTGTTTTGTAGTATTCTTGGAGGTAGTTTTCCAGCGCCCGGCAGCGCTCGGGGCCGAGGATCTGCCGGACCGTGTCCAAGTATTCGGCCATGAGCCCCATGAAAGCTGCGGTTTTGTTTCCGGCAGGTGCGATGGCTGCGGCGGCCGGGCAGGGTGCTTCTGGCGCTTCGGCTTCGCCGAGCGCGGCAGAGGCGAGAAAGAGCTCGAACAGCTCTTCTTTGCTTCGCCCGTGATATTTCCACCCGGCGATGTTCACCCGGCAGTATGTGTCGGAGATGTTTTCATAAATGGAGACGGCCGCAGGTTCTGTGTCTTCGTATTCAGCATAAAAGAATTGACGCGCCTGCTCCACATCCGCAATCAGGTGCTCGGCGCCGTATACCGCCTGGTAGCACAGTTTGACGATGTCCTGCGGCTCCATGGAAGGATGGGTTTTCAGCTGCTCAAGAAGGTATTTGTTCATGGAAGTGCCTGCGGGCAGCCTCCTTTCATTATGATGGCGCGAGGCCAGCGCGAACGGTTCAGATGGGCCGGTAAGGTGCATGCCGATGGTTCGTGAGCGGCGCTTATTATATGAGACCGTCCACTGTGAATCTTTGGAATCGCAGTGGACGGCGTTGGTTTTTGCAGCCTTGGGTCTGCAGTTGTGCTTTATTCCGCTTCGGCAGTATGTTTTTTCAGGGCGATCACCACGATCGGAATCAAGATGATGTGGACGATGATTCCGGGCACAGCGTTGACGAAGGCCCCGGCGATAAACGCCGCCCAGCTGAAGGCTGAATGGCCAAGGGCGAAGAGAATCACCCGCGCCGCGCCCCAGACAAGGCGGCCGGTGAGCATGGCGCCGATTAAGGATACATAGACATATATGTTCTGCTTCGGCAGATATCGGTACAACAGCCCGGCGGTCAGGCCGTAGGCTGCAAGCTCAAAGGACATTGCCACCCCAGTTGGCATGATCGGCGGCATGCCGAACAGGAGATAGCGCAGCGGTGGTGCGACAAGTCCAACAGCTGCCGCCCACCACGGCCCGCAGAAGAAACCTGCCAGCAGGGCGGGAATGTGCATGGGGCTGAGGGCGGCACCGATTTGGGGTATTTGTCCGGTAAGGAAGGGAAGGACCATGGCCAGGGCGAGGAACATGCCTGCCAGGACCATTGGCCTTAGGCTTGTTTTTCTCGATGACATCACTGACACCTCTTTCGTGCATGATATCATCGTCTTGAACGATTGCGACACCTTCGTGGTGTCATTGCACATGTAATATTATACCTGATTTGCAGCGTTAGGGAAGCCCTTTTATCTGAGCCTTTTGATCTGGGCCCTTTTACTGGAGCATGGCTTTAAGGCGCTCCACTGCTTCTTTGACGAGCTCGCTCAGGGTGAGCTGCTTGATGCCGACAACCTGATTGCTGCAAAGGTTTACAGGCAGCAGCAGCTTGACTGCTTGGCTCTGGCCGACAGCCACTGCCATTGCCGGTGTCACTTCGCCCAGCAGCGAATCGGCGGCGATGATGCCGATGGGGCCGATGATCACGTCCGCATATTTGCAGACAACTCTTACTGCGTTTTCGCCCGTGGCGCCGAAGTATGCGCCGGCTTTCAGCATCACGCTGGTGGCGATGCTGTTGGTGCCGACGGCATAGAGTTCGCAGTCGATCTTCTCCTTGATGATTTCTTCGACGATAAGCTGGCCGAGCCTGCCGCCCTGGCCGTCAATGACTACTACTTTCATTGCTTCACCACCAAGTAGCTGTTTCGTATATGTGTGTCCCGAATATACCTCGGATGCCCGCTGTGCGCTGCAGCGGCTCAACGGGCATGACGATCATAGAAACTCACAATCCTGGCCATCAGCGCTTCGTCAAGTTCGTAGAACAAGCTCTTGTCGAGGTGCTGGGCGATGTATTCTGCTTTGATTTCGGCTGTGAGTCCATGCTCGAGGGTGCTTGCGTAGGCGGCAAACGCTTCGTTAAACTCTTTCTGATAGTTCCGGGCTTCGTCCGAATACCAGAGGCGGGCATGGCGGCGGTCTGTATACTCTATGAACTCGAAGCGTGGGTCATCTTTGAACCGTTCATGGAACACCCCAAAGCTCAATTCGGACGAGATCATCTCATCGGCGGCACTGCTGATGATCATCACCCCTGCCGTGGAATTGGCGAAGCCCTGCAGGCAGGTCTGGGCAGCGTAGCTGCCAAATTTGATCTGTTCGTAAATTGAGATGAAGGGCAGGAAAGCTTTAATGGCCTTGCCCACTATGCCTCGGCCTGCTTCGGCTATGATATCTAACGATCTGTTAAAGCCGGCAGCCATCACCACAGCTTTGACGTCGGGATGGTAGTTTAACACGCTGCCGACGGAGTAAGCGCCCCAGCTGTGGCCGAAGAGCATGATGGGCAGGTTGACTGTATCAGGGTTTTGCTTGAGGAAGCGGAGGGCGTAGTCGAGATCGATCAAGCCCTGCGGGATGCCTCCCACTGCCTTGCCTTCGCTTTCGTCATGCCCTGTTGCGTCATAGGCGAACACGAGATAGCCGTGGGAGCAGAAGTAATCGGCGACATCCAGGTAGGAGATGTGACCGCCGCCGAGGCCGTGGGCGATGACGATCATTCCTTTGGGAGCTTTTCCCTCGCCGGTGGTTTTGGAGTACATGTAGCCCACCAAGGTTTGGCCGCGGTTGGAGGTGAAGGTCAGGCGTTCCCGCGTCAGGCCGGCGAATTCGGCGATGCTGCGGCTGGTTGGTGCATATGTTGTGTAGCGGCTGCCGAAGCTTTGATTATAAAAGTAGATCGCAGTGCCAAAGAGGGCGGCTGCGCCCAAAGCGATTATGGCGATTGTAATGTAAATGGTTAACATGGGTTTCTTCACTCTTGTCCTCCTACGCTTCGGCTTGGCCAACACCATTAGTCGGCCAACAACCAGTTTAAAGCTTCGTTTGTATTGTTGAATATGCGGAAAGTGTTTCCTTTATTGAGCTCTGAAATCAATTCCTGGAAACGCACTGGAAATTCCTGCTTGTCTGTGAGGGCCACGGCTGCTTTGATGAAATAATTGCCGAACTTCTGCAGCGCGGTGCCGGCGATGCCGGTCCGCAGGGTCACGAAATCGTTGGAAAGAGTCTGCCCTTCCACGAGTACTAAGGTGGTGTCGTGCTCGAAGCAAAGGGTGATTATGTCAAGGGCAGCTTGTTCGCTTTGAAATAGTGGGCTGGTGCTGGTAAAGTGCAGGTATTTTTTGCTGTTGGTTTCCACGAGCTTGTGGTTCATTATTATCTCTCCTCAGTGAGTTGATCCGTGGTTTGCTCAATCGTTCGCACCTCTTGTACCACGGGCCCCTCGAAGCAGTGCGACTGTATACGGGAACAGCTCTGCTGTCATGATGCCTTCGGCGACTGCGGGGTCACTGTTCATGATCGTTCTTGCTTCCTCTTCTGAGTCGGCTTCAAAGATTACTATTCCAAATGCTCTTTCGTCCAAACCATCGGTTTTACCTGCCAGAATCAGCTTACCCTCTGCAAGCAAATCCTGAAGTTTGCGAAAGTGCCGTCCGACGATGTCTTCTTCTTTTGCTGTCCAGTTTCTCTCATCCAGCAAGGTCGGAATTGGCTTTAGGACGTAAATGTACTGTTTGCGTTTGGTCTCCACACCCAACACCCCTTTTTTATATATATGGGTGGGGTGGTACAGGGGACGGTTCCTTGTACCACCCCGATGTAAAGCACGTTTCCACATATACGAGCCATTAATATGGGGTGGTACAAAGAACCGTCCCCTGTACCACCCCTGTATCGCTCCACTGGATCGCTTCGGCCTCACGCCTCAGCATACCTGATCCTGTTTCTCCCAGCAACTTTGGCTTCGTACAGCAGCTTGTCCGCCATGCTTATTATATCGTCAATGGTGCGGTTCGGTGCATAACTGACTGTGGCTACCCCCAGACTCGCGGTGACATACTCAGACACAGGTGACTTAGCATGCTCAATTTTCAAGCCGTGGATACGCTGCCGGATCCTCTCGGCCACAATCAGCGCGCCGGCAAGGTCAGTGTCCGGCAGAATACAGGCGAACTCCTCCCCGCCGTAGCGGGCTGCCACGTCTACCGAACGCTGGATGCAGCCGGCCAAGATTCTGCCGACTTGGCGCAGACATTCGTCTCCCGCCACATGGCCGTAGAAATCGTTGTATTCCTTAAAGTGGTCGATGTCGAACAGTATGATCGAAAGCCTGGAGTGGGAGCGCCGCAAGCGGGAGTATTCGTGCTCAAGCATGGCATCAAAACGCCTTCGGTTCGCAATACCGGTCAAGCCGTCCTGGTTGCTGAGCTCGAGCAGCTTGCGGTTCGTCTCCTCCAAGAGCAGTTCCATTTCTTTCCGATCGTTGATATCCGTAAACATGCCGAACGAGCCTTCGAACCGCCCAGAATCGTCAAAAATCGCTTTGGCAGATATTAAAAACCAGCGTTCAGTCCCGTCTTTTCTGAGCAGGCAGCATTCATAGACTGAATCTTTGCCGCTGCGCCGCAGTGATTCCTGATGTTTATACACATCCATATACCGCTGCGGGAAGAAGGATTCGTAAGCCCTGCCGATCAGCTCTTCCATTGCATAACCGAGCATTGAAGCCATGTTGCGGTTGACAAAGACGACTTTGTATTCCTGATCAAAGATGACGATACCTTCAATTGCCGTCTCCACGATTTGCTGGAATCGGAACTCGCTTCTCTTCAAGGATTCCTGCATTTCCTGGATCTGCTGATCGCTGCGTTCTTTGGCAAGCATCAGCAGAATGAAACCACTAATAAGGAATATGGAAAAGCTGACAATCGGTATGGCGGCGGCTATGGGATGACGGTCTATATTGAGAGCAGTTTCCGGGAAGCCCAGTGAAAGGACCGCTGCAGTCAGGAATACGAAGCCGGTGATACAGTAGCTGACAGCGAGGATCATTTGAGAAGTGAACTGCAGCTCTGACCTGCTGAACAGGAAAAAGCTGGGTAAGAAGAAAAAGATGCTTTGCATCAGGAAGATAACGCCTGATTGATATGGGGAAACCATAAACGGTGTTGCCAGGCAAATGGCGATAATGCAAAGAGCTGTTAAGATGTGGTGCTCGCGCTTTATGTTCTGCCCGGAGATGATCAGCACGGTCCAGGCTTCGTAAGCGCAGCCCAGGAGCAGGGCAATGTTGCCCAAGACTGCCCAGCTGTCGGAGGTGCCCCGCGCAAGAAAGAGCATGAATGAACCAACAGCCTGCAGCATCTTGGCGCTGATCCAGAATGGGACTGCTTGCGGGTTCTTCTTTTTGTATTTGAAAGCTATCAGCAGTAGTGCGAAGAGAAATGAGCCTAGTGCCAGCAGCAGCTTGACCAATCTCAGTTCCATTGCAACCCCACCACTCGTTGTTTCCTGCTTTAATTTTGTATTAATTTGCTCAATTAGTAAATATTGTAGGTTAGTACAGGGGTTGGTACAGGGGACGGTTCCTTGTACCAACCCGATGCAGAGCCAATTTCCGCATATGTAAGCTGCCTGATGGGATTGGTACAAAGAACCGTCCCCTGTACCACCCCTGTACCAAACTCAATTGTGCTCCTCCATTATCTTTCTCGCTATCGGAACATCCGCCGGTAAAAGGTCATATTTCAACAAGTCATTGATGTTAACCCATTTACACATATCATGGACTGACATGTGAAGCTCTCCCGCGACGATGGTGCAGTAATAGGCAATCAGCTCAACGGTCACATCACCGTAGTTGTGAGTCACATTGGTACACAAACCGCCGACAGCCACATCAATGTCGAGCTCCTCTTTCAGCTCCCTGGCAAGGCAAGCTTCAGGCGTTTCGCCCGCCTCAATCTTGCCACCTGGAAACTCCCAACCGCCTGCGTGATGCTCATGCGGTGCCCGCCTGGTAATCAGAACCTGGTCGCGATCCTTTATGATGCCTGCTGCAACTCTAATGCTCTTCACAACCCACACCTCGATATTTCCAATTGGGCTTACCTCTCACGGTACGATTATATAACGTAATCTCAAGCTTATCCATGAACACAATGTTAGTGAAAACCTACCCGGCGGCATACTTGCTTAACCATAGGGTTCAGTATCCTGTCTAGCTGGAGTGGTACAAGGAACCGTCCCCTGTACCACCCCTGTACCACCTACAGAACCACACCTTGTGCCACTACCGTGCCTGGCGAAATGCCGGTACGACAAGATGCTGATGGGCAGGAAATATACGCACCATATTTCCAGAATCAACGTGCCGATCCAATCAGCACCTTCCAGATCAGCACTGAACACCCCGAGCATCGGAAAAATGAAACTGCTTATAAAAAACACGCCGTGGATCAACAGCAGCCTTTTGAGCCATTTGTCCGCTTTGGATCGAGCGCTGATCGTCAATCCCATAAAAAAAGTGGCCAAAGCCATCATGCTGTATCCCAGCAGATCGTAGCTGAAGAACAGCCCGAACCGTTTATAGTCCATAATCCTCAGCGCTTCGTCCCCTAAGACGTCAAGCCGGACAGCTGTGACCTGCGCAAAGTATACCAACAGAATCAGAACCGTATAGACCGCAGTAAATGCCAGAGCTGTATTAGCGGCGATTTTATGTTGGGGAGGGCATTCCGCATGGAATCCGGCCATCATCATCACGAAGCCGAAGGCAAGAAACATACACGTTAAGTAGCTGCCGAAGTCAAACCCGATCAGCATGCATGCAGCAAACCCAATCACTGACGCAGCATTGATCAGCGTCCCTATCTTCGCGATCGTGTAATCCATGGGTTATCCCTCCTCAATCTATTTCGTAGGTCTGCAAAGTGAAATCCATGTGTCAATCTCTCCTTCTGCTTGCGGGGGACAGGACGGCGACAGGGGATGATGCCTGTCACCCCCCCTTTTAAACAGAGTACCGAGAATCCATTTAACAGCTTCCAGTACATCACTGGCAACATAGTCCGCTTCAACATCTTTCCATGTATATCGGTACTCATTCAAACTGCCCTTTCCCACTCCTGTTAAGACAAGGATCCCTTTAGCATTGATGTTTTTCGCCAGCGCCATGTCCGCCATTCCAATGTCACCAACTCCATATGCCCTCTACATGTCAATATCAAATTCGGTTCTCGCTTGGTCGATCATCCCAGTCAGAGGTTCTTTGCACTTGCAGTTGTCTTCACGCCCATGGGGACAGCAGTATACCGCGTCGAGATGCGTATTGTGGTTTTCCAGTTCTTGCTGTAACTGCTGCAGCTTCTGTTCGAATTCTTCCATTGTGAACTCACCTTTGGCTATATGGCTTTGGTTGGTTATGCCAATTGCCAGAACATCATTGGCATTCAGCAGTCTTATGGCTTCAATGGAAAACGGGTAGAACGCAAATGTCCTTATATCATCAAGGCCTTGGCTGCCAAGCGTACCATGGAAATCCAAGAACACTGCCGGTTTCCCCATGGTTTGTCCTCTCTTTGAGTGTTTAGTGCACTGGCCCTGGATTCAGGCTCTTGAATTCCCTCGCGCCGCACGGAGGATATCGCTGGTAATGAAATGGCCTTTCACAGGTGGCTTGCTGGTGGCGGCCCTGATTGCAGTCAACTCTTGCTCAATGATTGCTCGAATTCTGGTAGTGGCGTTCAGGCTCTCTTAACTTCCAATCTCCGAATCTCACCGGTGGCGGCGAATCCTCATGCTCGCCAAGCATTTTTTCCATCCAAACGACGTCGTACCAAGTGCCGAACTTGTACCCGACGTTATGAAACCTGCCGACCATTGTGAACCCCATTTTCTCATGGAAACGGCAGCTGGCGTCAGTGAGATGCTCATCTTCTTTCGCTGGGACGGCTATGCAGGCGTTCATGTTGAGAATGCCCATATCCTTCAACGACAGCTCCAGTGCACGGTAAAGTTTTCTGCCTGTGCCCATTCTCTGCTTGCCAAGCTTCACATAGATCGTTGTTTCCACTGACCAGTCATATGCTTTCCGTTCCTTGAAGGACGCGGCGTAAGCATAGCCCAGGATTTCACCGTTGTCCACGGCTTTGATAAAGGGGTATTTGGATCCTATCTTGATGATTCTGGTCCGGAACTCCTCTAGAGTTGGCACTTCATACTCAAATGTGATGGCTGTATCTTTGACATAAGGCGCGTATATTGCCAGAAGCTCGGGGGCGTCGTCTATTGTCACGCGCTCGATCCGCATACAAGATTCTCTCCTTGTAACCCGCTGTTTAGTTTCATTGTACGTCCGTACACTGCCAGGTGCAAGTAGCTAAGGGGGTGGTGGGGGTGGTACAGGGTGGTACTGGGGACGGTTCCTTGTACCACCCCAGCCAGACGGCATTGCGATCGTGGAAACAGCGATGTAAAAAGGGTGGTACAAGGAACCGTCCCCTGTACCACCCTTCAATGAGCGTTAAAAGGATATAGTTGTTTATTGTTTATTGTCCAAGCAAATCGTCAAGCCGAGCCTGAACAACGGGTTTATACACGGCCATCGCCGATGCTGCGCTGCGCCGCCCGGCATAGATATCTTGGGCGTATGTTTCAAACTCATCGATGAGATGTTGGAATAAGCGCGATGCCCGGCCGTCCCAATCCTGATTGGCTGCTAAAAATACCTGCGCACTTTCTTGGTTCGGGACATGGCGCGCCAGTACATCGTTCAATTCGACGTCCTCTTCACGCCATAAAAACGCCCGCAAAGCAGCCAGTGCTTCAGGATCTTTAGCATTCGTCGGTATGAGGGTTGTGCTCAGGGCCTGTACGGTCCAGTAGTGTTTGTCTGCCCGTGGCCCCTTCGGCAGAGGCAGCATACCCCAGTCAAACATATAGTTCTGCACTGCTGTAGGCAGATCCAGTGACATCATATGGAATCCAAACACAGATCGCTCGACATGAAATGGACAGCCTGAATTGACGATCTTCAACTCTGTGCGCCACTTATGGATCAGTTCAAACGCTTCTATGTAAGCCACATCATCAGCAGCAAAGACTACACGCCCATTTTCGTCAACTCTGGTCATTGTGGCACCGTTGGATATGGCAAAATCCCATACCCGGGCGTCACTGGCCAAACATTGATCAATCACGCCGTCTCCGTCAGTATCGGCAGTTACCTTCAAACCCATTTCGGTGGCCTTGTCCCAGGTCCACTCACCGTTTAGGTACAATTCCCAGGGATCCTCCAGGCCGTATTTCTCGACCATGTCCTTGTTGTAGATGGTGAAGACCATGTCGTTTTGGTAGCCGTAAATCGGCAGCCACTCCATGGTTCCAATGCCCCAGATTTTGCCATTGTACCTGAGGGCCTCTTCAACCGCAGCCACGCTGGGAGGGAGGGCATTGTAGTACTGCTCGCTCAGGAAGTCACCCATGGGGATGACAGCATCGGAGGCGACCAGGTTCCAATAACCGATTTTATTCTGCACATGCCAAAGGTCGTTCACTGAATCGCCGGCCAGCAGGCGGTTAAAGTTGACGGCTGGGATGTCTCTTGTCTGCAGAAATTCGATCTTGCAGTTGAACAGTTTCTCAGCCTCTTCGATGCGGCCTAGGACCGGCAGGTACTCGCCAAAATAGCGGTTTTCAATCCGCTCGGCAGTCCAGGAAATGATGGTCACTGTTTCACCGCCAAAATCATACGACCCGGCGGGTTTGAAGCCAAACTGTGTCAAATCATACGCTGAGGCAGTCAATGGCATGGCCAACAGACAGGCAACTACGGCAACAAGTAACACAATTCGGTTTCTCAAACGGCTCATCCTTTCAAAGTTTTTCATTAATATTGTACAATTAATTTACTTAATACTCAAGGTTTAAATGGAAAGGGATGGCTGATTGAGGGCTTAATCCTGTCTGTTTTATTTTAATCAGTCACAGCCAGCATCTTGGCTCCGCTTTTGGTGTACGATTTGATTAGTCCGTACACCAAATTGTCTTCCTCGATCCCGGGCAGATGGAGGGTATCGATCACTTCAACCACCATTGTGACGCTCGCGCCGTCGATTAGGATAGCGGAATCAGTCGTTGAATAGTTCAGCGCGGCGAATTTGTCTACTTCGTCGGAATGGTTGTTACCCAATACCTCCATGACATCTGCTTGCTTTGCACTCAACACGCTAACGCCGATTATGTCACCTTTGGCAATGTTTCTCCCGGTGACACTTTGAGCTCCGAGCAGCATCACTATCTTGTCGTAATCGACTTGGGTGGCCCAGGAGCAGATCATGCCGTATCTGCGCCCGTTCTTCTCGAAACATACTGCGTTGTCACTGTAGTTGAATGCTCTAAAATGCATTTGCACCTATACTCTCCTTTCGTTTGTGAGAGGCTGGGGTTGTGCAGGGTGTGGTACAGGGGACGGTTCCTTGTACCACCCCAGCTAGAAGGCTTCTCATACATGAAAAGTGGCTCTCCAACGGGGGTGGTACAAGGAACCGTCCCCCGTACCGCCCCTAATTCGATCATTTCCTAAACCCTCCTTGTTTCTGCATCTGCTTGCACCACTTGGCAATACCCTTAGCCCACTGCTCTTTCTGCCGCAGATACTCGGCCTTGTCCTCAGCAAACCTTGCTTCCCGCTTGAGTTTCAGATAGCTTTCCCAGCGCTCCCTCGGGAGCTCGCCGCTTGCGATCGCCGCCCTCACCGCACAGCCCGGCTCAGCCTGGTGGCGGCAATCAGTGAACCTGCACTGCCCGAAATAGCGCTCCACGTCAACGAATGCTTCGCCCAACCCTGTGCTAACATCCCACATGCCGAGCTCCCGCATCCCAGGTGTGTCGATAATCATCGCGCCACTAGGCAGCATGATCAGCTGGCGGCGTGTGGTTGTATGACGGCCTTTCGAATCGTCTTCGCGAATTTCCTGCACTGCCATGATCTCCTGCCCTGCAAGAGCATTGACAAGCGTCGATTTGCCAACACCGGACGAGCCGATAAAAACGATGGTCTTGCACGGCATGAGGTACTCGTTGAGTGCATCCAAACCATAACCGTCCACGACGCTAATCGCATGCACGGCAACTCCTGGTGCGACTTTCTGTGCCGCCTGCAGTTGTTGTGAACAATCATCTACCAGATCGGCTTTGGTCAGAATTATTACCGGCAGAGCTCCAGACTGCCACGCCAGCGTGACATAGCGCTCCAAACGCCGGAGATTGAAGTCATGGTTCAGCGACTGCATGATGAACACATAATCGAAGTTGGCAGCGACCACCTGCTCGCCCATTCCGGGTGTTGGATCCAGCCTGGAAAAGAACGACTTCCTAGCAAGTGTCTTTACAATCTGACTGTCACCGCTGGGGTTGTAGTTTACCAGCACAAAATCGCCTGTGGTCGGGAAAGCTTCCAACCCGCCGGCGTAGTACACGCCAGCCTTAAGCCTGCCATATATGTGGCCTTGCTCACAGACAAGTTCATATCTTTCCCGGTGTACTGTTGTAATCCGCGCTGGAATGATACCGGTATCTTCCGGCATTGTCTCCGGCAGCATTGTCGGGGTGAATCCATAATCTATCAAATTCAATGTCTAAACCTCCATTGTTGATGTTGTTCGATCTTGATCTACTGTAGGAGTCAGGCAACCCACCTTCATCAACACCAACTCCTTTCAGTTTCTGGTAAGATCGATCTCAAGTGGGATCGATCCGAGAGATTGATCTGAGCATAGAAAAACCGCAGCAAGCAACCCTTAAGAGTGCCACTGCGGTCTGGAAATAGGCATACAAAAAGCACACCTATTCGATGTGCTGTTGATTTACAGTATTCTCGAAAGGTTACTCCTGGAAAGGGTACAGCAAAACAAGGTGTCCGAGAAAACACCAAACGAGGAACTGCGCTTGCTTTGCTCTACCGGTGTTTGATTTTAACGGATAATCACCTTTGGCAGAGCTTTCATATCGCATTGCCCCTTTCCCAACTGCATACGCAGTTGCTTACGGTGTTATCTTACCACAAATATGTTTACGCTAGCAACAGAAATTTGAGTGAAGACAGAGTGTGAGTGTGACAGGTGACGGTGACCTGTCACACCCTGTCACACGTCCACAATGATCAGAGGTATAATCATCTCATCCTCGGTGAGCCCAGCATGAACGCCAATGAACTTTTCTGCGTCCGCATGTGTTTTGAAGATGGATAAGTCGGCGACGGCGACGGCTAGGTAATCCCCGAGCATATCGCGGAAGTCCTTGTGTTCGTTTCCGCAGCCGAACAGCTTCATCTCCAACACCTTCTCTTTTGGCAGCAGCAGAAACTTCTGCCCAAACTCGCCGGTAAACGCTCTCTCAAACTCGTCTCGTCTGTCCTTCTTCACGAACAGGTTCAAAGCGCGGGGTTCAAATGTAGGAATCCTCTCAAGGCAGCCCCATATCACTGGATAATCCCTGATACATACACCTTTCGAGTCCACCTGTCCGTGATCAGCAGTTATGATGATCAGAGTATCGCGCAGTTCAGCCGTAAGCGCTTCGATCCTGCTTTCAAGCGATGCGACAACCTGTTTTGTTTCGTCACTGTAACAACCGGTGAAGTGCATGACTCGGTCGGGCTCGTCGCAGTAGCAGTAGATGTACTTCCGCCCCGGCTTCTTGCAGTACACCTTTACCAACTCACAGCTTTCTTCGAAGGTCGTGGGATACGGCGGAGTAAACGGTGTGACATAATACCCTTTCCCACCGGCTTCGTTGATCCTCTGGATCACCCGCGAGTACCCACAGTATTTCCAGGCGACGCTCTCTTTGGCCACCTTCTCGCCGGTTTCGGTATCGGTGTTGCTGTATACGGTCACATTTCTGTCGATCTGCGGAAAGTAGCAGTCCCAGCCGAGCCATCCATGTTCGCACGGAGCAAGGCCGCTGTCGATCGATGCCATGGCAGCCACCGTGGTCGACGGAAACGTCGAGCTGAACGTCCCTGCTAGATGCGTGTTGAAAAAGCCTCGTTTCTCCAGATTGCGCTCGACTATGCACTTGCCGAGCCCATCAAGGAGAAAAACCACTACGTTTTCATAATCATTTGCAAGATAAGGATCGAGAAGTGCCAACGTTCGGCCATGAGTGGGAAGATCCCATGCCTGCAAAATTGAGTTTGCCAGATTCACTATGGATTTGGTGTAATCCGGATAAATGGTTTTGGTTTGCATGATTTCCCCCTGCGCTTTCTCGCTTGTACGAACTCAAGGCTGGCAAGAGCGCTTGTTCCATTTGATCGCCACCAACAGTGCCCCGCAGTGTTTTTGGCTATAGTGTTCGTAAACCACTTCCACTTTTTGAAATCCAGCCTTGTAAAGGGGATTTCGCTCTCGGTTTTGACCGAGAATGGTATGTCGATGTGGTATTACTCTCCATCTTTGATCACGCCGGACTCTTTCATTTTGATGTATTGGGCCAATGCATCTTTTTCCAAGTCTTCCGGAACGATATAATCTTCATTTACGAACTATCCGCCCGGCTTCAAGGCGTCGTAGATTTTTTTGTATAACGACAGTACCACCTTATCTTATTCTTTATCCAGTTGGGAGTTAACTTGTGGGGGTCGGTGCACGGGGTGGTACAGGGAATCGTCCCCTATACCGTCCGCAGTGCCACACTAAACCGCCTGCACTACAGCAATCGCGTCTATCTCAACCAAACATAATGGATTGGCAAGGCCGGCAACTTTGAGAACCGTGATCAGCGGTGGTTTTTGCAGCGGCCCAATAGTTTCCATGAACGCTTTAAACCCAACCGCCGGGTCACAACCGTCAACCATGTAGATATTAAGCTTGATTACATCGTCAAAGGTGGCATTCTCCGAAGCCAATGCTATTTTGATATTCTTCAAAGCCTGTTTTGTCTGCAGTGCAAAATTATCCCGCCCTACCAACTGGCCCTCAGCGTTGATTGCGTTCTGCCCGCCGATGTAAATGGTCTTGGCATTGCCGCTGACCGTAACTACTTGGCTGTAGAATTTAGCATCGAATAATCCTTTGGGATTACTGTGCTTTACAGTTAACCTATCCATCCCATGCACCTCCATTGAGTATGGCTCAACCCGTCCACCCTGTCCATTCCTCTTTTAGCAGGCCTGTCATTTATTCGTCGACAATCTCACCCGTAGCCATGCACCTGTAGCCTTTTCTACGCACGCCTTCTATTTTGTAGCCGTATTTCTCCTGCATGCGGTACGATGCATGATTCCCTTCAAAGAAGCCATTCTCCAGCCGCCGCAGCCCTAAAGTGTTAAATGCAAACTCGATCCTTTTGCCAAAAGCCTCTGTCCCATAACCACAGCCGTGGTATTTCGCATTAATCCAGATCCCACCTCCAGCAGTCCCATGGAACCTGTCAATTTTGTTTAAACTCACACCGCCAATGACTTTCTTTTCGGACTTAAGCTCGACAGCAAACTCGTAAGCTTCTCTATTGTCGCCTTTATTAGCTTCTTCGATACAGTAATCAACCCACCATTCCGCATGCTGAATGGTGTACGGGAATGGGACAAAAGCAAGCCACCGCGATACATCAATATTGTTCAATCATTCCACCAAATCAGCCGCATCTTGCCTGCGCCACTCCCTTAAAAGCAGCCTTTTTGTTTTCAGCTGAATGCCGTCCAATGCGCGCCCTCCTTCCTTGGGTGTGATCAGGAGCCAGCCTTGTTCATGACTCGACACTGTTCCCGCCACTTGATCAACCACTCATACTGTTTATCGAAATAGCTTGTCCCCACACAATCATAACCGTGGATTTCCATCATCGTCGCTTGCAGTTGAAAATGGTAAACAGCAATTAGATCGTAAACCGCCTGTATTTCCTCTTTGCTTAATGAGCGGTGTTTCACATAGCCCCGCAAGAACTGCTCAAGTCGAGCTTTTGTTCTTGCATAACCTTCCTCCTCGAAACTTACCCAATTCGTGTCATTGCAGAACAAAGCAACATCATACATTGGGAACGCCCTGCAGGATGTGTCAAAGTCCGTGATGCGTAAGGTGCCAGAGCTGTCTTGGTGGATATTGCCCCGGTACAGGTCGCAGTGGCAATACCCTCTAGGCAGGTTCTTTACTCTTTCCCACAGCTCGTCACCGTACTCTTGGAAAGCCTCGGCCATGCTGTACTGTTTTATTCTCATGATTTCTACATATCGATCGATGAAAAAATGCTTGTCCTTTACAGCAAGCTTTCCTGGGTATTGGCTCATGACTTGGTGGAACTGCCCGATTAACTCGCCTACTTTTTCGGTGTTTCGGGGATCGGGTTCATCGCCGGCGATATAGTCATAGAGTATGAACAGTCTAGAATCGTTGTTGTCTGCCGTTTCAACAGCATCAACGTACGCGGTGCCATGCTTTGTTGGAATGATCGGAATGACCGGAAACCGGTTTTTCATCAGGTACAGCTGAATATCGACTGCTGATAACGCATTCGCAATGAACGGGGGTCTGACGATTTTGAGGAAGTAGCTTCTAGCTTCTGTGGTGACCGCATAGGCAAGATTCCCGCCTTCACGGAATAATTGTATGTGCTGGGCGTTAAGGTTGTAGTTCTGTTGAAGTATGTCGGAAACACGGTCGATATCCATCGCTGCGCCCCCTTTTGTGCGGGGTGGTACAGGGGACGGTTCCTTGTACCACCGCAGTTAGACAACCTTAGATCACCAAAAACAGTTCTGCAGCGGCCTGGTACAGAGAACCGTCCCCTGTACCACCCCTGTACCACTCTCCTGCACACCCTGTATCGCTTCTCTAGCCGCGGTGGTACAAGGAACCGTCCCCTGTACCACCCCTGTACCACCTGATGCATTACCGGAACAGGGCGGCAAGATTTTTCGGCATGGCTGCCAAACGCCAATCCTCCATGCCAAGCCTGTCGAGCTTCGCCACAAGCGAGGCAGGCATATCACTTCTTTTTGCCCCAGCAAGCAGAAGCGCAGTTTCTTCATCGCTGAAATCCAGTGTCTCTCTCATCTCGGCAAGAACCTGCTTGTTCTTGGGACAGACATCCTGGCATCTATAGCAGCCGTAAACCGAGTGCACCACAGACCGCGGCAGCCAATCCGGGAACGGCTCTTCCTTTTCAACCATGTAACAAAGGCAGGTTTCACTGTCAATCATATACCTATCAGCCTTGAGAGCCTTGGTAGGGCAGTTGTTGATACATGCCCCGCATTCATCACAGACTTCCATCATGCAGACTTTGCGGAGACAAAAATCTTCACCACAGGGCGCATCCGTTATATATGTTTGCAAATCAAAGAAGCTGCCCCATCCATCTATATATGTGATGTTGTTCCTGCCATACTCCGCAAGTCCCGAACACACCGCCAGCCGTTTTTGAGGCAGCCAGAAGATGTACTCAAGATTGTATCCGTTTTCGGTGAAGATCTGCTTCATTTTATCCCTGACCCAGCTCTTCTCTGCACAGTATAAATCTTTTACCCTTTTACCCTGGTACGTGAAAGTCAGCTCCACTAAATCAAACTTTACAGCCAATATGACAATAGATTTGGGAACGAAATCGTACTTCGCAAAATCAAAGACATAACGCGAGTTAATGATCTTTCCTTGCATCTCATTCAAACGCTCAGTTTCCCTAAGGCGAAGGATGTCCGCCTTTATACCTGCCAAGCTTTCTACCGGCAAATATGCTGCCTTGATCTGATCACCCACAACCTGAGCTACAAGATTTCTGAGCATTTAGACCACCCATTTCTATTTTCTAAGCTGACTCTGAGCTTACCCCGTCACGCCCTGATAAGTCCAAGGCCTACCAGGCAGGCAATAATCCCAGCCACTTTATTCCACGTCAATCCTTCGTTGTAAACCAGCTTACCCACAAAGAGAAGGAGTACAGCCAACACTGCAGATTGAACAATCTGAGCTGTGCTGATCGGCCATCCCACTTTATAAGCATAAATGTAGCCGACTTCTAATCCCACAACAGCAAGCCCCAACACTATCGGAGCCCAGTTCAGTTTCCGGTACTCAGCAGCAATATTCACATTTGGATTCAAAAGGAAGAAAAACACCAGCGATACAATGGCACCAATCGCATAGGTGACAGTCAGCGAAGCTAAAGGGTTCAGCTCCTTGGGCACCGATTTCGCGCATGAATGATAGAGTACATTGGACAACACAACTAAAGCAAGCGGCCAAACATAGTTGAACATCCGATGGTTCCTCCTTGGGGTTCGTCATCAGCGATTCAATCATTGTTGCAAATATTCTACCATAAACCTTGGACTTATTTAACAAGATTCTTGGCGAGGCCGATAATATAAAATCATAGTCGTGATAACAGACTAGAGCAGAGGAAGATTGTGGCTGACCTTAATAAAGTGAGCGGCTGTCCATCGCTATTCCTCACTGGCGATGGATGCCGCTCTTGAACCGTTCACAGGCAAAGCCTGAGAACTCCGCGGAGCCGAGTCCTGCGTCTATGAGGTGCGCTTTGAACAGCACCAAGCACAGCCTACTTGATCGTGTCCGCTTCGTATATCCGCGATGTCTCACCCCAGGTATGGCGGCCGGTGCCGATGTACCTCCAACCGTACTTCTCATAGTACGATGTATGGTCCGTACAAAGATACAGCTTCTCGAATCCGAGCCTGCCGCCGTCAATCCGCGCGCTCTCCAGAAGCTTCCCGCCCAATGCGTGGCCTCTGGCTCTCTTCTCGACATAGAGTGCGCACAAATACGGCCACAGATCTGTCCGGTCCACAAAGTCATTGTCGATCAGCCCACAGCCGCCGATAATCTCATCTTTTTCATCAAGGGCCAGGTACCATTGGGGCAGCCTGTTGTTGTTATGGATGCAGTCGTCCATGCTTCTTTCATATTCCTTGTGGTCAATGTTCCACTTCGACGAAAACCAATCAACTGCCTGCTGGGCATACTCCGGGTTATGCCTGATGCATATAATCCTGTACTTCAGCTCACTCATTCCTGATCATCCCTATCAGGTTTACCTTGTCATTCTTCGTTCCGGGTCTGGATCATCTTGACCGCGAATGCTGCAGCGGCAATAAAAAGCGCTGCACCTGACGTGATAAACAGCAAGAGCGTACTGATATCACCTTGCGGCTCGCCAATACCAAAACGTGCATCCTTCACCCAAAATGCGGCTGCAGCAGACACAGCAATCACTGGAAGTACTGTCAGAACGGCTTTCAGCAGCAGCCTTTCGGATTTGGCAGCCGGGCCGACAACAGCGTTGGCGAGGATCAGCCGCAGAGCATAGACTCCTGAACAGAGGGTCAGGATCAGCAGCACATTCTCCGGATAACCGACCCATTTAAAGCCAAAGCCGTTGAGCAGAATATCAAGGAGCAGCAAGTAAAGCAGCATAATGAACGTTTGACTGCCGATGACGCTCCGCTTCTGCACTTGCATCTCATCCAACCTTCTTCTATTCATTCTGATCCTCCTCCCAGAACAAATCGTTCAAGGTCTTACCCAACACTCTGCAGATGGCGGTGCAAAGTTTAATCGTTGGGTTGTAGTCGCCGTTCTCAATGGCGTTGATCGTCTGCCTGGTCACACCGACAGCGTCAGCCAGGTCCTTCTGCGACATATCTTTGGCCGCCCGGGCAGCTTTCAGTTTCAGGTTTTTTCCCAAAGTACCACCTCTTTCGTTGCTTACTCGAGTACAGTGTATCATATGCGCGACTATATGTCAATTATGTTTTACTTTTTGTCGCTCATTTATGACTGGGATCGCAGCGAGCAGCATCGAACATCGAGGCGGCACTTGCACCAAGCAGCCACACCAAACAGCCGTACCGAACAGCCAGAGCAGGCATAGACAGCGTTTATCCCGCTGTCTATGCCTGCTCCCGTTCGTCAACCATAAAGCCCCACTGCACTCCGAATTTGTCAACAAACTGGACAGCTAGCGGGCTGTATGGCAAAGGCTGCAGCGGATCGATCGTGATGCTTCCCTCTTTCATGACAGCATAACACGCAAGCAGATCAGCTTCACTCGCAAACGTGACTATCAGATGGACTGCGATATCGGTGGAGGAATCTAGCTTGCCAAACCGGTCATTCAGGTATACCTTTTGGCCGTGGATGCGCATTTCCGCATGGGCAACTCTGCTGTCGCCATGGTAGAGATCAGGTGCGAATTCGCTGTTGAGGATGATGGTGTCAGCTTTGGTGTTGAACGCCTGCTCATAAAGTGCAATCGCCTGACGACAGCTACCGTTGAAATGCAAGTGTGGTATGAGCATGACTGTCTCTCCTCTGCTCTAAAGAAGTGGCACAGGGGGTGGTACAGGGGACGGTTCTTTGTACCACCCCGTACCACCCCAGCTAGCGAAGTGTTTGAGGGGTGTTGTACAGGGGTGGCAGGGGGTGTTTAATCCATAAAACCAGTTCTGCAAGGGCCTGGTACAGGGAACCGTCCCCTGTACCACCCCTGCCCCCTGTACCACCCCCGCACCACACCCCCCTACCTAGCTGCTTTTGGCAATCCTTCTTACCGGAACAGCCGTCCGGGCGCCTGTTTCCGCTTCGGCACCCATCCCCAGGAACGGCCCGTCCTCGGACCTTTCCCATCCAAACCGTTCGAACGGGTAGTTGGCAATCGCTTCATTGACAATATCAATCGCGATGCAGAAATCGTTCGGGGCCTCATACGGCATGCCGATGAAATAAAGATAGGTGCAGGGCGGCAGTTCAGCAATCTCGTACTTATCCGGGACAGGCTTGTTGAAATCCAGCGGCACTTCCACAAAAAAGGCATGGCCGTTGGTGTTCGGCTTAATCAAAAACTTCGGCAGACGTCCACCCGCAGCAGTGTCGAACTTCTCGGGTATGCTGTTAAAGAAACCTTCCCAGTCACACCCTACTTCCTCACAGGCAGAGAAATAATCCGTGGCGTTGTGGCGCAGGAAAATCAACTTCCGAGCCGGTCTTTCCACCACAGTGACCGTAACGGTCCGCGGCACTTTTTCATTGAGCACTGGCCTAGTACCTCCTTTGAGAATGTAGAAGGCTTCAATGGGATAATGGACAAACCAGTTCACTGGTGGAGTTTCAGTGCGGTACCGCTGAGGAGTGATCCCGAACTGCCGGGTAAAAGCCCTGGTGAATCCATCGTGGGAATCGAAACCGGTACTCACGGCCACATCCACGACTTTGCCTTGGCAGGACTGCAGAGCTTGTGCCGCTTTGGTCAGCCGCAGCGCACGGATAGTTTCAAAAGGAGTCCGGCCGGTCAGCTCCTTGAAAATCCGCACTGCATGGTACTTGCTGTAACCGGCAGCATCAGCGATACCCTCCAGCGTGATCGCCTCATCCAAGTGCGTTTCGATATAATGCTGCATTCTGCTCACAGCTTTGATTTTGTCCGACAAGTCCATTTTCCACCTCCTGCATTCACTATAGCAAAAGGGCCAGAAAACTCCTCGACCATGATTGCTCAGTTAGATTTCAGTTAGATTCCAGATGCGAAACCTCGCCAGCCGCTCCCCGCACGGTGATGCGTCCCTCGACAGCCGGGTTGACGGTTCCAGCCGCTTGAATATATCCTCTCACGATCTCATCCAGGGTACCGTACTCACCCACAACTGGAGCGTCCTTCAGCATCGTGCACGGGTCACCGCCGGCAGCAAGGAAATCAACGGTTGCCAGAATATACTGCTTGTCCAGATCCAACGGCTGTCCGTTGATGAAGATATCGACAACGCGGCTTCCCGGTTCCCTGGTGAGATCCATGACGAACCTCATCCCAGAAACATGGGGAAAGCCTCCCGCAAGCTCCGGATAAGCACTGGTGCCGTGCTCCAAAGCCGCTTTGATATCTGCCCCTGTCACGCGTTTGGTGATGACATAATTGCCAAACGGCAGCACGTTGATTATCTCACCCACAGTTATCTCTCCTGCGTCAATCGAAGCGCGGATCCCGCCGCCGTTGAGCAGAGCACAGTCGGCACCGGTTGCAGATACCATAGCGTCAGTGATCAGATTACCGAGGTTGGTCTCTCCCGTGCGGACCTTCTCCCTGGCACCTTCGAGCGCAACAGCAGTACTGCCGACCACCCGCATCAGTTCCTCCACCTGATCCGCTTCGATCATTTCAATCATGCTCACGATCGCCTCATCCGGCGCTATCGCTGCGGCTGAGTCCATGCCGAGCAGGCGGGCTTCGATGCTGACAATTTGGCCGTCTTTGTAGTACAGATCAACAATACCCAAGCTCTGGCCGTATTCTCCCGTGCTGACAATCAGCGTGCTGCGAACCCTATTTCCTTGCTCCAGAACTGTGTGGCTGTGCCCGTCCACGATCAGGTCAATGCCCTCAACAGTTTCCGCGAGCTTGATGCTGGTATCAATCGAAGAACCATCCATCCCCAAGTGAGTAAGGGCAATGATTATGTCTGTTTCGTCCTGCAGGGCCTCTACAACTTGCCTTGCGGCCTCGGTTGGATCAGTGAAGATGAGGCCTTTGATGTTATTCGGATTCGTCTTGGAGGTGGTTTCCGGGGTCGCCAGGCCAAAAACACCGATGCTCAGGCCGCCCACCTCTAAGATAACATATGCGTCGAGCAGGCCGCTGCCGTCCTCTTTCTTCACATTCGCCGCCAAGATCGAGAAATCGGTCAAGGCGTCCAGCTCAACAAGCCATTCACAGCCGTAGTTAAAATCATGGTTTCCGGAAGCCATGGCATTGAAGCCCATCTCATTCATAAGGCGGGCAACGCTTTCCCCTTTGTTCAAGGTCGCAATAGTCTGCCCATGAAATGTGTCGCCGGCATCGAAGACCAGCGTATACGGGTTAAGCTCGCACGTATCCGACATATTCTCTTCTTCTATCTTGCTTCTGCCGTATGCAACAAGTGTCTTGCTGATGTCAAAGCCGACGATTTTGCCGCCTTTCAGGCCGCGTGCGATATACCGGGTAAACACTCCCGTGCCCCATCCGCCGTCCAGCACATAGGATTCCGGAGTGATGCCCAGATACCGAAAGACAACCGGCCGCATCTCATCGGCAAACATTGGCCTACGCAGCTCCCAGTTGTCGCAGTAGCTTTCTTGCTGCCGGATCTCGTTGCTCCTTATAGCGATGACCTCCAGCTGCAGCTCGTCTAGAGTGCCGCCTGCTTTTTCCCCAAGCAGTGCAGTACCACACCGTCTTCAGGCTTGTATATCTCGCCCCGTTCGCAAAGGATGACGGAAAACCCTGCACTCTCCGCAAAACTGGCCAGTTCATGTGGGAGGAATGTCTCCCAGTATATCTCGGCATTCGCATATGGATAGAAGTTCTTCCCGACGACACACTGGCTGTGGTGCTTTGTTAAGTATTCATAATCATGGCCGGAGAAGCTGATAAACCCATCGTTTTTCAGGACGCGCCGGCATTCCTGCAGGAAGCTGTTTTTATATGCATCTCCATACAAAAGGCCGAATGTCTGTGCCCAGATAATCACCACATCAAACGACTCATCTTCAAACGGCAGTGTATGCCCGTCATAATGCAGGAACGGAATGTGATACCCCGCTTCCCCCGCCAACTCTGTTACCTGCGTGATCGCTTCCTGGGAAATGTCAATGCCTACCACCGAAAACCCCAGGTCCGAGAGGGCAAACACTTCTCGCCCCATACCGCAGCCGATGTCCAGAATCGCTGCACCTTTTGGCAGGTGATCAGCGACCAGCTTTTCCCATTTTTTCAGCTTTCCTTTGTTCCATTGAACCATCTCTGCGACATTCTGCTTGTCCTCATACCACTTACTGATTGTGTCGCTCATAATCCACCTCCAAAAGATGTCTTTGAAAAAAGCGGGGACGCTTCCTGAAGCGCCCCCGAACCGTCCTTAATAACCCTTGTACCGGGCAAGAAACTGCTTTGTCCGCTCTTCTTTGGGATCGCCGAACACGGCTTCGGGAGTGCCCTCTTCGACGATCGCCCCGTCATGCATGAAAATTACGCGGTCAGCCACATCCCGGGCAAAGTCCATCTCATGGGTGACAATGATCATGGTTGTGTCGCGCTCCGCCAGGTTGCGGATCACTTTCAGCACTTCCCCTGTAAGCTCAGGGTCCAAAGCGGAGGTAGGCTCATCGAAGCAAAGAATATCCGGCTCCAGGGCTAGCGCCCGGGCAATGGCCACCCGCTGCTGCTGCCCGCCGGAAATCATATGAGGGTAATAGTCCAGCTTATCTGACAGGCCCACTTGGGCAAGGATCGCTTTCCCCCGCTCCTGAATCTCATCAAGAATGTCTTTCTTACGCTGTTTATAGTCAGACCGTTCCTTAGCCAACAGTTCCAGAGCCAACGTAACGTTCTTTAACACTGTGTACTGGGGGAACAGATTGAAGTTCTGGAAGACCAGGCCGAAATGCATGCGCTTCTTCCGCACTTCGCTTTCGCGCTGGGTGGCAGGGTCTGCCGCGTCAAAAATCACTTTGCCGTTGACAATGATTTTCCCTCTATCGGGCTTTTCCAGGAAATTAAGGCAGCGGAGCAGTGTAGTCTTCCCGCTCCCGGAAGAACCAATAATAGCAAGTGTTTCGCCTTTCTCCAGGGAAAAGTCGATCTTCTTCAGAACCTCATGTGCTCCAAACCACTTCTCAATGTTTATGACTTCGAGAATCGGCAACCCAATCCCACCTTTTATGCACGGAAATAGCCCAGTTTCTTTTCAAGCCGGTCGAGCAGCAGAGTCAGCACTCCCACAAAGATCAGGAAGTAAATGCCGGTGGCGAACAAAGGCCAGATGAGCCCTTTGTTGGAGTACTCATTGGCCATCATGATGATTTCTTTGTTTGAAATAATACGGGCAAGGGCTGTATCTTTAACCAATGTGATCACTTCATTGCCAACCGGAGGGAGGATCCGCTTCACGACTTGCAGCAGGATGACGTGGAAGAAGATTTGTTTCTTGGTCATGCACAGGACCTGGCCGGCTTCATACTGGCCCTGTGGTATGCTTTCAATACCGCCGCGGAAGATCTCTGAGAAGTAACAGGCGTAGTTGATGACAAAGGTCACTGTGGCTGCGACGAAACGGCCAGAGTAACCGCTTGGCCAGCGGAACCACAAGCTCATCAGGCTGGGCCCGTAGTACACGACGATGATCTGCAGCATCAGCGGCGTTCCCCGGATGATCCACACAAATGTCCGGACAAGCCACCGCAGCGGCCTGAAGCGGCTCATGGATCCGAAGGATATGATTAACCCTAAAGGCAGGGAAAAGAGCAGTGTTAAAGCAAAAAGCCGGCAGTTGAGGAGAAACGCCTCAGTCAGCCGTTCAATAATTACAGGTATTTCGTTCATGTCTGTTCAACCTCGTAATCAGTTAGCGGGACAGGGGGTGTCCCTGTCCCGGTGATTGGGTGTGCTTAAAGCATCTGGTCCCGTGCATGCCTGCGCATGCCTGTGCACGCCTGTGCACGCCTGCGCATGCTTGTGCATGCAGCTGTGGACGAGTAATTGTATGCAGTCTTATGTATATCCGTCTTATGTATGTGTGCCAGCTTGGTATCACGCCTATTCAACGTCGGCGAGTTCAAGCCCGTATTTTGCCGCCAGGGCAGCCAAAGTGCCGTCGGCGCGGAGTTGGTCGAGGATCTTGTTTACTTCGGCGCAGATGTCGGACCCTTTACGGAAGGCGATCCCGTAGTCTTCTTCAGCTAGGTAATCCACGATCACCAGATCGCTGTAGCTGGTACCCGGGCCGGTCATTGTCTTGGCCAATGTCAGATCAAGTACGGCTGCATCGGCGGTTCCAGCTTTCACTTCGATCAGACACTCTGTCTGCACGCTCTTGGGGATGTAGTCGGCTTTCTGCAGGTTGGCATCGGCGAAAATGGCTTCTTCGCCCACGGATCCTTGCTCTGCCACGACTGTTTTGCCGATCAACGAGGCTGTACCGTTGTATGCAGCGCCTTTTTTCATCAGGACTACTTGAGCGTTCTTCACATAAGGTTTGGTGATCTCCATGTTCGCTTTGCGGTCTTCGGTGATTGTCAGGCCGTTCCAGATGCAGTCGATGGCTTTGGCGTTCAGTTCTATTTCTTTTGTGCTCCAGTCAATCTCGACAAACTGTGGCTCAAGGCCGAGTTTCTCGGTGACAATGATCGCCAGCTCTGTGTCGAAACCGGTGAAGTTACCTTTTTCATCTGTGTAGTTCATGGGTGCATATACTGTGTAACCAATAATCAGCTTGCCTTTTTTCCTCACATACTCCAAATCGCTTTCGCCTTGGGTCTGGGCGTGCGCCATGGGTACAAGAATCAAGGCCAGCAGCAACAGCAGCAGTAAAGACAGTCTTTTCCCATTGAGCTTTTCCATGTTATTCCCCCCGATATCAGTCTGAAAGCGTTTGATGATTATCTATTATAGCACCGTGGTGTGGTAAAGTAAATTTATAAATTGTAATGTATATTAAAACTTGTCTGCCGTTCGCCGAAATTGATGAAAGCGGCAATGTCAATGTGTTCTTGGTGAATGCCGGCCGGCTGTGCAGTATGTTTGTGTTTCATACATGTGTATGTATATTAGTGGCACAGGGTGTGGTACAGGGGACGGTTCCTTGTACCACTCCCTTGTACAACTGATCTCAAGCCGTTCGAGCCGTTTCGCTTGGGTGGTACAAGGAACCGTCCCCTGTACCCTGTACCACCCTTTATCACTCACCTTTTCACGCCATCAAATACCGGATTTGATCCGATAAACTCAAGTGCTCTGGGTCCCAGTTCCTTGGTGGGCAGTCCACTATTTCATACGGCAGCCCCAAAGCTTTGACAAAATCATAAAAATACTCGTCCAGCCAAGGCGGTGTCCAGGCGCCGGACCTGCAGATATGCACCACGGCTGCGGTAATGCATTTGCCATTTAAATAGCGGAAATCACAATACCTTATGTTATAAAGATTGTTGATCGCCATAAAGTAATCCGGCTTCTCAGAGGTAAATGGGCTGTAGAATATGTTAGCCTCGCGAATAAGCTCCTCTTTGAGAAGTTTCCCAAGCCAATTGGAACAGTTGACTTCGAAGCTGAGCGCTGAGAGCCCTCCATAGCCAAGGTCAGCGTGGGCATCAAACAGGTACACCGCTCGGCAGTAGTGCTTCTTCGCAATTGCATAAGACAAAGCATGCGAATCTGAAACATAGGTCTTTACATCGGGGGTAAACCTGAAGTGCCTTCTGATCCTGGCCCAGAAACTACCCTGCTTCGGCGAAAGTTTGAACGCTTTTTGAATATCTTCTCCCCGCACTCTTGCCTGGATATACCGTTTGTACCAGCCGTCAATCAAGCTTCTTCTGTCTTCGGTATAAGAACCTGAGTTGTATTGCGTGTAAATAAAATAATCCCAGTCAACTGACAACAAGCACTTTTCCATATCTTAACCCCCCTGTTTGAAGCGTTAAAACATGCGTGCGATGGGATCTTCTGTTATATTATATCTTACCATAGATCAGCGTAAACAGCGCAGACAAATGATCACCGTGTTGATAGCAAATAATAAATGTGTTACAATCAGCGCGAAAATCCAGTGCAAAGGTGGCGCAGCAGATGAAACAAGGTCGGCCCTATCCCAAAGTGTTCATCTCCCGTAAAGCGGAGCGCAGTGTCAAAAATGGGCATCCATGGGTATACGGCGAAGAGATTGTCGAAATGGAAGGTGTGCCTCAAAATGGCGGGCTGGTGGATGTGCTTGCCGGGAATGCATACATGGGTACGGGCTTTTACAACAGCTCCAGCAAGATCGCTGTCCGGCTTGTATCGCGCAACGCCAACGATGGATTTGACGCCCGCTTTTGGCGCCGCAGGGTTGAATATGCAGTCCGTTACCGCCAAACTGTCATGCCGGGTGCAGACTTTGCCTGCTGCCGCTTGATTCACAGCGAAGCTGACCAAATGCCGGGGCTGACAGTGGACCGCTACGGCAGTCTGCTTTCTGTGCAGGTGGCCAGCCTTGGCATGGAGCTTGTCAAAGATACTGTCTACGACGCTCTCTTGAATGTGCTTGCCGAAATGGGTGAAACGATCACAGGCATCTATGAGCGCAACGATATTGCCACACGCACGCTGGAAGGGCTGCCGGAGTATAAGGGCTGGTACTGTTTGGATGGCCGGCCTGTTCCTGAGTCTGCTGTGGTGGAAATCTGTGAAAACGGTGTACGCTATCTGGTGGATGTGGAAAATGGGCAAAAGACCGGCTTTTTCCTGGATCAGAAGTATAACCGTGCTGCCGTGGCCCGGATTGCCAAGGGGAGGCGGGTTTTGGACTGCTTTACTTATGCCGGTTCGTTTGGGCTTAATGCGGCGCTCGGTGGTGCAGAGCATGTGACATGTGTAGATGTCTCGCAGCAGGCTGTTGATATGGCGAAGGCAAATGCGGTGCGCAATGGGCTGGACGGGAAAATGGACTTCTTATGCGAAGATGTGTTTGAGCTGCTGACGCGATTGGCTGAGCGGAAATCTCGGGATTATGACCTGATCATCCTTGACCCACCGGCTTTCACGAAATCTTCGAAAAATGTGAGAGCTGCCGCTCGGGGATATAAGGAAATCAATCTGAAGGCGATGAAGCTGCTGCCTCGTGGTGGGTATTTGGCTACTTGCAGCTGCAGCCATTTCATGACGGACGAGCTGTTCCGCGAAGTGCTGGCAAGTGCGGCAAGGGATGCGGCGGTATCGCTGAGGCAGATTGAGGCTCGGCATCAGGCTCCGGACCACCCCATTCTATGGGGAGTTCCGGAGACGGAATACCTTAAGTTTTACATATTCCAAGTCGTATGATACTGAGTGTGGTTGTGGGTGTGGTACAGGGGACGGTTCCTTGTACCACCCCAGCTAGCGCCGCGATCAGAGGGTGGTACCACTCCTGCCAGACTGCTGGTAAGTCTGGCAAACAGCGATAAGAAGGGGGTGGTACAAGGAACCGTCCCCTGTACCACACCCTGTACCACCCGCCTTCACGCTTGGCAAGATGGGCAGATAAACGAAGTGGTGCTGCCTGTTTTGATTGTGACAATCGTCTCACCGCAGGCAGGGCATGGTTTGTTTTCTTTATAACCCACAAGGAAATGCTCGGTTGTGTAACCACCGTTATTCCCAAAGAAGTCCTTCTCGTAGGCAAATGTGCCCTTCTCCCGGGAAAAGTTCAGAACCTCCAATATGCTGTCATAGAGGCGTTTTATATCTCCCTGATCCATGTCTGAGATTTTCCTTTTGGGATGGAGGCGAGCTTTGAACAGGATGTCATGCATGTACATATTACCGATACCGCTGACATTCGTCTGATCCAGTAAGAAGGCTTTGACTTGTGTCTTCTTGCCTTTTAACAGCGATTTGAAATAGTCCAGCGTGAACCGTTCATCAAATGGGTCGATGCCAATATCTTTCGTATTCGGTTCCGATGCCAGTTCCTCATCGGAAACCAGGAGAAACTTTCCGAACCACCAAAAGCGGATTGTGTAGCCACTGCCATCGCTGAAGACAACCTTTGCCTGGTACTTGCCCGCTTGGTTTACGTCTTTATCGAAGTACAGTACATCAGCCCCCATGCCGAGAGACAAAAGAATGTTCTCCCCGTTATCAAGGTCAGTGATAATCCACTTCCCCTTGTTCCGCACATTCTTAATCCTGGCGCCAACAGCCCGTTTTTGCAGCCCCCCTTCTGGCAGGTTGGAGCACTTCTCCTGCAGGAGCGTAATCGATCGGATGGCCTTTCCCCTTAGGGTGTCCCGCATTTGCCCCGCCAGTTTACAGATCTCAGGTAACTCAGCCATGTGCTATCTGCCTCTTTTCACTATAGATGATTCAGCTCTCGAAAAAGTACACGTCGCCCAAAGTCCCGTCGTCATATTCAGTTCCCGGATATGCTTCGACTAGCTCAAATCGTCCGTCGGTGTATTCACTGATCACTTTGCTCCAGAAGTGCACCGATGCCGTGTTGGCGGGATGCAGTTTCAGCTGCCACCGGCCTTTGTGCATTTCCATAATTTTAAAGAAAGCCTGGCGTCCCACACCCAACCGCCTATACTTGTACAGCACGAAAAACTCAGCCATCTGAAAATCCATGTCCCGATCGTTTACTTCAGGAAAATCATTCACCATGGCAAACCCGGCCAGCTTGCCATCGACAAGGATGAAGTAAGCCCATCTCTTGTCTTCTGTCCAGTAATTATCCAGGTACAGATAGCCATACAAGCCAAGTTTGTTGACATCACGCTTGTCCCATTGAGAGAACTCATAGCTGTACTTCTCCAATAGGTTTCTTAGAATCTCCTTTTCATCGACAGTTACCTGCTTTAACTCTACGACCATTTTTCCGGCCTCCAGTCATTGGGGGTGGTTGTGGGTGTGGTACAGGGGACGGTTCTTTGTACCACCCCAGTCAAAAGACCAGATCACTTGAAAATCATTTGTACAAGGGAGTGGTACAAGGAACCGTCCCCTGTACCACCCTGTACCACACCCTGTACCGCCCACCCTGACTGTTTACAGATCCATAATGTCATAGCCGGCTTTATGCAGTGTGACGAGGCCTAAAAAGAACACATCACAGAACTTATTCTTCTCATTTTTCCAGCCATCTTCGATCGAAGCAATGTCTTTAAACCGCTTGAGGCTCATATCATTCTGCTTGTAGGGCAGGTCTTTACTTTCAACCAAATCGTAAAGATAATCATATGCAACCCTAAGCTCAGGTATCTCCCTGACCACACCAAGTGTGGACAGCCCATCCAAGGTTCTCAACCACCAGACAAGCGCATACGAATCTCGGTCCACGTTCTCAATTTTGAACCAAGCCAACTGCCAGTTAAAGTTAAACGGCCCGACAAAATGTGTCTTGCTCTTGAACGTAATAAAGGTATTCAAATCCTTCATGGTTTTCGTGCAATGCGAGATTGAGGTTTTGACCAGTTCAAGATTCTCAGGAGTCCTCCAACACTTGGTACCACTCAGTATCCCGATGTGATTGGCTCCAGGCAAGCGAGCGTCTGGCTTGTAGTACCTGATACCTTTTTTGTTTGTTGTGGAAAAATCATCGACTGTCTGATAATCCAGTGAATCCCTCAAGTAAGTTAGGGCAATATTGATCTGCTCTTGGACAAGCGGATGGTTTTCCTCACCCAAACTGGCCAGTATTCCCGCTTTGATCGCTTTGTTTCCTCCCCGTCCGCCTTCATCGAGAGCGTCGCCGCCGTGAAACCATGTACGGTAAGGCTTGTCTGGTTTTGGCCCTGTATTCCCATCAGACTCAATATCTGCTTTAAGGGCGTCAACGACTTTCCTAAGGGGTGGCGCATCCTTCTCCACTCCCCTGCTCAGCAAGTAGGCAACGCTGGCATCTAAAGCTTTGCACCCACAGCCATGCAGGCTTTCGCCGATCCAGCCATCTTCATGCTGTGCAGCCAGGTATTTGCGCACACGAGGCCGGCTTAGTATTTCGTTTTGCAAGGCCACCATCTCGCTGCTCGTTCTGTCTTCCTGCAAGATTTCACGTTTGACTCGGTACTTGATACTGCACCCACCGTTTTCTACGAGATAGTTGAGTAAACTGCCCATGAAGATTCTCCTTATCAAATATTCGCATATTGCATAATCAACAGTGCCCTAAACGTCACATCACATGCTTTGCGGATTTTGGACTTCCAATCCACTTCTAGACGAAAACCTCCGTAGGCACCCCAATCCTTGATTTCCAACACAGGAGCACGGCAGATGCCTTCATCATCAACGGATTGGTAGATATCTACCACAGCTTCACGGAGAGCTGGAACATACTTGACTATACCACAGCGGGCAAACCACTCCAGATACTCCAACTGATATACTTCCGGTTTCCCTCGATATGGTATGGACATGGGGCTCGGCAGCAAACATGTCGCTTTGACGGTCAAGCCTTGTGCTGGGAATGCTCCCAGTGCGCCTAAAGGATATCCAACCCATGATGCTGGGACTAAATTCACCAATTCCGGGCGGTCAGTTCGCATCAGTTTGGCAACAGCTTCAGCAGTCATCGCAATGTTCGCTTCGGTTTTCCACGAGCTTGTATGGGCTAAGATGTCCAAGTGATAACGGCATGGCCATCTTTCATTCTCGTTGAAGACCCGTTGTTTCCCCCCGCGGACTGTGTGGGTGATATCCAATACCGAATCTACTTCAAGCACCCTGCGGAAGCATTCGAGAGATAGCTGAATTTGCGGTGAGATATCGATCACATCATCGTATCCAGCGCGAGCGATACAAGCACAGCGGATGAGATTATGCCCGTGCCCGGTCACTTTGAATTCGTCAATGATCTTACCGCGTGTATCATAGCGCCAGTCATCGAGGGGGACGACAGCAAAGGCTTCCATAGCCCGTTTAAGCACAGGTGTGTCTTTATCTATGGCTTTTTCGGCAAAGTATTTCGTGCCGCCCTCTTGCGTTTCCCAGCCGCCGTGAAGACGGTTTCCGATCCAGCCATCTGCCTGCTGGCAGGCTGTCAGGCGTTGAATCATTGGTTCCTGCAGTATCTGTTCTTGGTACAACGCTGCTTCAGCTGTGGAGAGATCGTGTAAGATCTCAGCTTTTACCCGCCGCTTGATTGAGGGGTTGGCATTTCTCAGCAAGAAGTCAATCATCTTTTGCTTTTTGCTTGCCACAAACATACCCCCTCGGATTTCGTTTATCAAAATGCGCGGCTGTTATTCAAGAATCTCAAAACCATGATAGTACTGTCGATAATCCGATTCTTCCGGCTGCGCCAGGAATCTGACAAAGGAACGTTAAACAGATCTGGTTTGCGCGGAAACTCCCATAAGCCTTCCTCATTCCTTTGATTTATAATCCATTCTGTATATTTGTCCTGGTATTTGGCCCATCCTCTAAACTGCGAGACAAGGGACAAGGCACGCAGCCAATGACAGAAGTCTCTGCTGTCTCTTCTCATAATACCGATCGGGACAAAATCCGCTGGTTTACAGTTGTAAACGTAGTAGATATGATCAGCAGTGGTCATACAGTAATCAACTAAAGCCTGATCCGCCTTACCACTTAAGAAATCCCGTCCATTTACCGGCGTGAGTAATACCAAGACATAATAGTTAAATGCCGGTATGGTACGTTTGGTAATAAACCCGAAGTGTTCATGCTGAGCCTTGGCTTCCGCTTCATAGTCATAATAACCTTTGGCGAACGCGATTTCGGCAAAGTTGGCCCAGCGGTTTCTATGTAGGTCAAGTATTTCGCTGTCTGGATCTATCAGTGAAAGCATCGATGCAGTGACAAGCGGCACAAACATTTCCGGCCACCAGCGGACATTGTCTTGTTTCTCGAATTGATCCCAGCTTTCTTTGTTATCCAGTACGCTCTTGAGGTAATCCGACACCTTTTTGAGGCATGGATGATCGTTCTCCAGTCCAAGCGAAAGACATCTGCGGATTACACTCTCTGTAGCACCATGAAAAGGCGGCCAAAACCCTCGTTCGTTTTGCGCGTTTTCAATCTTTTTCACAAACGGGTGGTTGCATACTCTGTCGTATGCATTCTGGTATTCACGACTGCTTGGATTAAGGCCTTTGAACTCCTTCAACAGAATGAATTCTGGGATTGGATCTGGTTTCAAATCCAGAAGTTTGTCCGCATTAATGTTCAGATCAACCATCCCTGCATCCTCCTTCGTGATACCCATGTCTGTCTATTTCCAATTGATTCAATATTGACGGCCTTATTCCTTTGACCATGATGCATGGCGAGTCTGAAAAAACTCATAGGGTTATCGATGCATTATGCAGATAAAAGTATTCACCCGTAACGTATATCTCACACTCATTAAGTACGGCTTGATTGGTATAGGGTTGGTACAGGGGACGGAGGGTTGGTACAGGGGACGGTTCCTTGTACCACGCCCTATCAATCGCTGTTTTTATGTCAAATGACCTTATAGCTCGAGTGGTACAAGGAACCGTCCCCTGTACCACCCCCTGTACCACCCGCAGCTTACCACACAAACGGAATCAGCCGGTACTTCACCCGCTTTTTGTACTCCGCATAGCCCTTCAGGTTTTTCTCCAGCACCTCTTCCTCATTACGGATTCTCATGACCGTAATCACCGGGTAAAGCAAGAACACAAGAAACGAGAAGAACGACCCCAGCACCAACGGCATAGCCATAAACATCAAGATAGTGGCAGCATACATCGGGTGCCTGATCACACCATACAAACCAGAGTCCACAACCGTCTGGTCTTCCTGCACTTCCACAGTCCTCGACAAATATTCATTCTCCCGCATCACCTCAACAAAGAGCAGATATCCTACCACAAAAACCACCACTGCAGCTGTCACAAGCCAACCAGGCAAAACCAGCCATTGAAAGCGGTAGTCCAATCCCGCAACGGCAAAACCAGCAACAAACATAAGGCCGCTGAGGAAGATAACCCTTTTCTGCTCCACCTCATTCTCCCGAGCTTTAAGCCGCTTCCGCAGAAGTTCTGGATTCTTAACCAGTAGAACCGCTCCTACAATCAACATGGGAACATAGAGAATGGCTAACAACAGCCAAGCATTCCAGTAATTTAACGTTCCAGCTGGCACAAACAGCAAAGCCGCAAGCATTATGAAACCCAAGAGAAACTTCCATGTTGCCTGCATAACTAGTTTGATGTCCATCGAAATCCCACCCACCATGGTCTTCTTACCAGAATTTGGTTAAGTGTTACTTTGCTGTAACTTTCACCATCAAAAGCGATACACCTTCCGGTCTCAAATCAAGCAATCATCACTGCACCTGACACACTGGTTTCATGAAAACAGAATGAACAGATATCCCGTTTGGACCATTAGAACATTGCTGATGCTATGCAAGAGCATAGGGTATATGATACTATGGCTATCTTGATATGCCTTGCCTGCAATGATTCCTTGCGCGAACGCATAAAGCAGTTGAAAGCAGTCCGCCTTAAAAGTAAACGGGAACAACGACCATTTTGCATGGGCGATCGCGAACAGGAATGCAGCGATAGTTGTTTCTAAGGTAATGCCCCATTTCACATTGGTACTCCTGCCCAGCGCAGACACGATAATTGTGATGGGCAGTGCCCTGTAGAGGAGCTCTTCTGCGGGCCCAGTTAAGAACAGTTGAAAACACAACGTCCCCATGATGTTTCTTCTGTTCAGTGGAAAGTCATAGACTGGCAGCGAGCCGCTTATCATCATGAGTACGTGGACAATAAGGGTAATACCAACGAGAACAACCGTGTACACAGCTATAAACTTCTTTCCCACTTTCCTGTCACCAATGCCAAGACCGAACTCTAGTCCAAAAACCTTTTTTAAGATCAGTATTGCTGCCAAAGCTAGGAACATCATAACTGTGTGATGAACGATGTTCCATAGATAGGCACCATCAGGGTCGAGCGTATCATATGTAAACATGTCAGCAATGTTTCTTGCCACTATGCCTATCGCTCTCTGGAACAGGAGCATCAGCAAAGCCACAATAACACACCACAGTATCCCGTTCCTATGAATCCGCTTCTTTTCCATTCTAGCAACTCCTTTTCTTTAATCCTGCTGGTATGGGCTCAGATACACAATTACCTTGCAATGATCAGCCACCATCAGCGTGCTCTCAACGACAATACTTTCAGTGCTAACTCCTATGGCAGCAATCATGGCAATCATGGGATTAAGGCACCAGCCATCACACGGGTTCGCGCCACCCATCTTCCTTGACAGCACGCAAAGCTCGCACGATGTCGCAGTAGCAACATATCTTTCCTAGGTTTTACTTACCGACCAGGTAGCGCAGCCATAGATCTCTGAGAGCGTGTGGAACACATCCTCATGACAGCAAATCTTTTCTCGATCTCCATCGGTAACTTCCCTCCAGTTCTTTATTTTAACGTTCGTTAAACCACTCATAAAAAAAGACTGGCCTCGAACCGAGCCCGAGAACCAGATTGATCCTATGCTACCCAATTCCTTGCAAGACGATAGCAATCTCTTCCCTGATCTCATCTTCGGGTAGATAACGGCCCTTCACGATGATGTTTTCAATCAATGTCTCTAATAAATGTACTAATGTCCTCACTACCGCTTTTTCGTTCTTCATATTCTTTGTATAGGGCTTGAGGATCTCATGGTGTCTGGGAAGTATACTTTTCTCCCATTCATCCAACAGCGTCATCAGTTCCTCATCACCATCGAATGAGAGGTAAACCTTAATACCAAGCCGGTAGACCTGTCTGTCGTAGTAACTGAGTTCGTTTAAGCCATATACAAACTTGGTGTAGAAATCAACAATATCATCTGCCTCCAAGCGAGATGCCTGCCTTCTTACCAGATCAAAAAACTCCTTCTTGATGATCTCATCGAAGAGTTCTTTCTTGCTGTTGTAGTAATAGTAGATCATGGGCAGAGAGCAGCCCACTTCCTTGGCGATGTTGCGTATTGTAGTCCCGTGGTAACCGTTAGTGTTGAAATGCTTGACCGCTACCTCTCTTATCCGAACACGTAAGTCTTTATCATTCATAGACCTCACCTTGATCTAACGTTCGTTAGTATTCTACCATATCCAACCTTGACTGTCAATTGATTAATCTCAAGATCAGGCAATCTAATCCATAAGATGCCCCCATTGTTTAAACCCCATAGCCTCTAGTATCACTATGAATACATTGACGGTCTGGAATGCGGATGTAGGCACGGATGTGCTCATCACGTGGTCGATCCATCACCATGGCAGTATTCGTATTACCTGCGTTCCCTTCTGCAGTAATTAGCCTATCCGGTTCTACAGAGAGAATTATTCCTATATGATCGTGTTCTTTCCCACAGAAAACATAATCAAACAATACGATGTCGCCAATTTCCGGTGTAAATAATGCATCGTTCCGTGAGTGGTATTCAAGCTTTGGATTGGTCTGTGCAAACACTTCCCAACTCCAACATCCAGCAAGCGAACCTGTATCATTACATTCCCGTGGTTTATACGGTATCTCAAATCCGGTCAACAGACAGCAATAATACACAAACGCCGCGCACCATCCTCTATCCGCCGATTCAAGGTTCCATTTTCGGAAGGGCGCCACGACAGGGTGTAGATTGGTGTCCTGTCCGTCCAGATAACCGTGCAGCGGAATCTTGGTCTGAGCTAGAGCGATCTCAGCCAGTCTTGTACGCGTGCAGCACGTCTCATCACGCCTTGCGACTGTTCGGTAAACCGCATAAACGATCTCGTCGGAAGTTCCGTGATTATCCTTCATGGTCTGATGATGGACAGCTTGATATCTCATTCCCGCCTTTTGCATAACTTTCCCGGAGGCAGGATTATCCTTTGAATGAGAGGCATAGATCAGCTGCATTCCCACATCATCAAGGAAGAAATCGATAACTGCCCGCACAGCCTCCGTCATCAGCCCTTGATTCCACCAAGCTTTTCCTAGCTCATAGGCAAGTTCCACGGATTGCTCTTCGTCATCCGGATGCATGCCAAACATTCTCCCAATCGGCTTTCTGATGCACTTTAGCTCAATGGCCCAGTTGTAACGGTTGGGTCTTTCATATGCGTCAAACCATTCTTTGGTGAACATTCCGGCGTTATTGACAACGTCCTCGGCACATGTCATAGGTTTATACCGGGTGAACTTCCAGACATCTGGATCCGCCTAGCAGTTCATATACATATCCACAAGATCATCCGGCTGGAATCTTCGAAGCAGCAAGCGCTCTGTCTCAATCTGTATCGTGCCTTTATGTTCCATATACTATCCTCCGCCACCCAAATCACAGGACGCCCTTAGGTATCGCCCGGATCATCCAGATCACGTCTTATGGTTTCCCCAGCCAACTGTATGAACTCCATGATATCAGCCTTCGATATGTATCTTATGGGATTCTTGTGATGGCTTTCGCCTTTGTCAAGCCAGCGCGTGGTGTGGTTTCGCCATGCATCTACTTCCTCACTGCTGAGAATTTCATTAACGTCTACAGCTTTGGCCGTTTTTAGCAGCTCCCAAACCCGGGGACGCCATGCCATTTCATGATAAAGCAGAAAATCCAGCTGATCAGTATCATTGTAATAAGCCCATGTTTCATCTTGGATTGGTGCGGGATCTTGTTCATATTTCTGCTTGAACCCTGTGTAAAGCGTATCGTGCCAGATAATATCCGTCAAGATATGAATGCCATAACCAAGTATGAATGCATAGTTCGCCTCAGCCTTGTTTTTCTTAATGAAATCAACAACGTTTGCCCGCCACAGATCCCCTTCGGCATATAGATGGGTAATTCTTTTATCGTTCTTGCCTGTACCAGGGCGCACATGAATGGCGTCAGGGGAAATAATGCCCAAATAAAACTCCGGGCAATCCATCAAGTCAGCGGCATTGGCAGCCGCTTTTACATATTCTCTTGCCACCGCAAGATGAACCATCTGCAGAGGCATATTGCACCTCCTCACCACACATACGGAATTTGCTGGTACTTCACCGCTTTTTGTACTCGGTATAACCACTCAAGTTCTTTTCAGCACTTCTTCCTCGCCGCAAATTCTTATGTGAATTAGAACCGGGTACAACAAGTTTCTGCGGCAGTACCCCAGCATAGAGAAGACTCCAATACTTCCACTATCCACTGGTATCACCGCTTATTGTTTGTTCTTCATGCTCTCCATTGGGTTAAGATTAAGCCGCAAACGTTCGACAATAGTATCAAACCGCTTCTGCTTCCCAGCTTCCGTTTTTGCGCCATAGAAATATGAAGCCATATACGTTTTCCGTACAGACGGCGTCATCTTCATGAAGTTCGCATAAGCCTCAGCAAATGGTTGCAGCATTGCTTCAAACTGCTGCCGCTGTTCATCAGTAAGCTCTTGACGTTTGGGTTGATCCCAATTCCCATGCTGCTTCGCATGCTCAACCTTTGCCCGGCCAAATTCAGTCATCAACCCCTTCTTCTCGAGCTCTGCGACAAGCTTTTTGTTTTTCTCGGACCAATCGCTGTCATTGCTTCGCTGCTTGAAATATTTCATGTAGGCATTGTCATCAATGCTTTTGATCTGCCCATCGATCCAACCAAAGCACAGTGCTTCCTCAAGCGCTTCGCTGGCTTTAAGTGTATCTGCATTTTTCTGTTTGTTGTATACAATCCAGATTCCCTGATCCGAAAGAGCATTATCCTTCAGCCAATGTCTTAACTCCTGCCGATTCCGAAAAACCATTTGGTTCATGACCAATTACAACCCCCTGCACGCCTTGATGTACTCATTCACCTGCTGACGATTCACTGTAATCCGCACCTGCTCGCCATAACGCTCAAGCTCCGTATAAACCGCATCAGCCAGCGCAGCGAGACTCCGCCAGAGCGCATCTGGTGTCAGACTTGCGGGAAGCGTCTTTGCAAGCACAGCCAGCTCAGTTTCGGGCAGCTGATCCACCTCTCTGAACCGGCTGGTTTCCAGCGAATACCTGGAGCCAAGTAAACCGATCAGCAGACCGCGTGCATAATCAAGTTCAGTGACTGCCCGCCAATAACACTTGCGTTTAATGGCAGCAGCTGCATGCATCAAATAGTGCCAGGCCGAATCTGCACATTCCACAAGCTTTTGCTCGATTTCAGGCGTCTTTGGAGCCATCTCCCGTTTTTCCCAAGATTCACGCATCGCCTGTTCCACCGTTCCCGACTTATCGAAGAGCACCTTCCAATGCTTCTGGGAGGCAGCTGCGCCCGTATAGGCGCCGTAGCCGATATCAATCTCGAGATAGTTGTCGGTCAAGTACACTTGGAGCCTTCTTTGCGGTATCTGCTTGAAGTAGATGAAGTTCAGGCGCGCTCTAAGCTGTGCGGCGGCATATTCCATGACCGCTTCCATATGCTCGTCACTGTCAAGCGCGATCACCATATCCAAGTCCGACAGCTCGTCTATGTAGCCGTATGCACCCGAACCGACAGCCACCAGCGCCACAATGTGCTCGTGTTTCTGGGTGAAAGAGATGATGTAATCCATAACGGCTTTCCGGTCGGTTACAGTAAACAGCGCCATACCTTCTCGCCCCCTTCCATCCGATCCGCTTTCATCCTAACACCCATTCAGCAAGGCCTCGATCGCCTGCTGCATCTTACCAACCAGTTCGGTCAGAGAAGCATCCAATCCTTCCCACTTGTCAACAGCCTTGCCCAAATAAGCCTGCCTGGCCATGTCCACAAGTTCCGCCTGATTCTTTGGCAATCGTTCTGCGGCCCATTCCGCAGCGTGGTCTTTCGCGCTGATTTCACCAGTTGCAGCTGTCAACCACATCCTTGCCAGAGTTAAAACCACATTCCGTTCATCACCCTTAAGGCCGGCGATCAACCCAGGCAGCGAATCCCTGATCGCCTTGCGGATATCGCTCAGCGGCACAGGTGCAAGCACTGCCGCCGCTTCGGGCCCGTATAGACTGATGCCGCCGTTTCTGACTTGCGCCAAGAGAACCGCCAGATCCGGGTTATAAACCGGCGCAGGGATTTCACCCGCCTCAAACAAGTCCCTCAGCCACTCGCCGTACAGGAATTCCTGCTTGGGCGGATACCGCCAAGGAACCACGTCATGCCAATTTACAACCGTAACCTCAAGCGGCTTTGTACCTTGTCCGTTCCCAACACGCCCGGAAATTAGCATCAACCGTTCGGTGAGCTCCCGTCGAATACTGACCGTTAACGCGCGGTCAGCAACCACCAGCAGGTCCACATCGCTGTCCTTGTGCAAACCGCCCACTGCTGCAGAACCGTATAGGTATACAGCCACCAGCGTACCCTCAAGCAATTCCTTAATCACTTCTATGGCCCGAGCCGCTTCAGGTGGTATTTCTCTGTCAACTTGCTTCTGCCACGGATCAATCCCGCACAGCCGGTAAATCTCCATGATCACCGGTTCTTTGCCTTTCAGATAACTGTCAATATCATGTGGGAATTGCTTTGCCATTTCTCTTTTGATATTACTGTATTTCTCCCGGTATTCAGGGCTGTTTCTGAGAAAGCTCCGGAGAGCCAGGTGCTGCCTCAACTCTGCGTTATCCTTATGGCAGACGTACAAATGATGCTCCATGAGGTGTGCTTTCGCGTTTCTGTCGTACCCGAAGGCTTCCCTGCCTTTGACACCCAGATCGCCCCGATGCACATAGCCGAACTGAGCAAGCTTGTCAATCACAACAGGCATCATACCATCGTCGATGATAACGTCAATGTCGATAATCGGCTTTGCCCACAGGCCAACAACCGAGGTGCTTCCTACGTGCTCGACGGCAATGACGCTGTCGCCAATAAAGCACAGCAACTCGCTTTTTATTCTCTCAAACTCCTCAGCCCATTTGGGATTGTACGGCTCGACAATTATTGTCCGCATAGGCACCACCTGTCTTGTTGTTGTTCAAGATAATGCTGGGCATCGGGATACACTCATACTGTATTCTTTATTACATTTACAAAGTACCTCAGCGAGAGCTCAACAACAAATCTTATCCGTAACAGCAGTACAAGATTACCTCCTGTCACCTTTTGCATCCCAACTCAAATGCAATCGTAGCCAGTTCACAGTTACTCCTAATGGAGCAATATGGAAAAAGGGGGTGATTATAATACCAAATAGGCATACCGCAGCCCCAAATTATAACGATGCCATATATTCCTTCAATTCATCAAGATCACGAAAGACTCTTATCTTGACGCCATTACTTTTCAACAACTCAACAAGTTGCTTTTCGTGTTCATGGACAAGCTCCAAAAACCTGCCCATATTGTTGGGGTCAAATGCTCCCACTATCCCCGGTAACTGTTCCAGAGAAACTCCTGTCCCCGCAAAGGCTTCTTTCAATTCAAGGGTTAATTCCACTGCTGCAATCAGGGCACTGTATAGGTCACCGGTTTCACATGCGTAATAGATCTTATTGTAAAAATTGATCAGTTCTTCGTAATAGCCATTTAGTTTGTCTCTAAATGAAACCGCTTCCCTTTCTCTGGTTTGTTCTTTGCGTATCAATTCTTCCGTATTTTTTAACAGTTGCCTATATGCATTTTTAATCTCTGCCATATCGCTGCTGACAAAAACCGTATCATATAACAACGGGAAGTCTTGCGGCAAAAGAGGCATGGCCATGATTTCATCTTTCAGTTTTCCACGTCCACGTTTTATTATCGTTCTGTTCAAAAGCGCAATAGCCCATGTTAATGAAAAAATGATCTCCATGGCCTGCATTCTGACTTCTGAAAGATCTACCGCATCAAGCAATTTGAAATAATGCCTATACGCTTCGTTGAGTTTTTCCTGTGCTTTCCGGATAAATTTATGCTTGTCGCTTCCATCCAATGCTTTTGCTTTCAGCCGGTTAAACCTTTCCAAGTCGTTGTCAGAGCCGTAATATAAAATCTTCCCCTCAGTAATGATTGAAGTAATTTTCGCATTGTGGTTTGCAATCTGCTCGAGCCTTTCCCATGAGATTGGCCAAAAATCAAAACCTATCCCGTCAATAATAAAGACCATCCCCAGATTTCTCCCGCGCTCTGTCTTTGGGACAAAATACAAATCCAAATCCGACTTGTGATATGTATCTTTGCTGGCATAAGAACCCATAATGACGACAAGGGCGATATCATCCTTGTAGTCTTTTTTTATCTTTTCAAGCAGGATATCCGCTACTCGTGATAAATCCATTTTCGAATCTCCTTTGCGGGGTTTGCCGGGGACCGCTTAATTCATTATCAATTATACCTGATTCTTTATTTTACCACATTTGTTAAGGATTAAATATAGAGACACATGAACCGAAGCAGAAAACCACCTAGAAAGGTGGTTTTCTGCTTTGAGCTAAATTTAAACGCCAAGCTAATTGCTGTCTACTGATGGTCAAGGTTTATCACTGGCCAGCTCATCTATTTCCTCGTCTTTTAAACCCGGTCATAAATCCGAAAATCGTCAATTGTCCCTTCCCAATACCAAGTCCCTGCTGAATTCCGCCCAAAAGTCAAGTTTTTACCGGGTTCCGGGGAATCAATGGTTCCCGGATGATATACGCTTACCGGGTTTTCGATCAAGTCCAAATTAGTGTGTAAATTCCTCAGTTATCATTATGCTTATCCGATATAAGCAATATTACTTCGATCATTGATTTGTTTTTGCTCTTCCTGCCACTGGAGGTATTCGCTCATATCAAGATACTTTTTGCCGGCTACCCACTTGTCGTCAATCTCCATGAGCACGGCTCCGATCAGGCGGACTGCCGATTCCCGGTTCGGGAAAATCCGGATAACTCGTTCACGACGTCTAACCTCTTCATTATTATGAGTCACATAGTTTAAGAACATATGAAGGGTATGAATATAAACCCCGGGATGAGTCATATGCCTCACCGGCAATCGCACCAATATAGAGGCCCGATCCACTTGTTTCGAAGCCATCTATCAGCACCCGCATGACAACTGCATTGTTCAAGCTGGTAAACAATCCATAACATGCTGTATTGGCAGAAGTCGTGATAGATACATTCGCTATTCTGTGACCACCACCGTCGTACACTCCTGTAAACGGATTATTACGAGTCCCGATCGGCTCCCAGCTTCCGTAGTCTGACAGATCAATATCGGCAATCTGGATGAAGTGTTTGTCCAAGTACAGTCGGACCGCGTCCAAATGCTCCGCTGCTGCTATCTGTACGGGTTTGCCGCCATGCCAGTACCGCCGGCGAAGAACTTGGTTATGCCAAGGTACTCGATATCGGTGGTCTTTCCAGATATGTTGAGAACTTCAGGTTCTGGTTCAGATCTGTAATCACCATGCTCCAGCTCGACGCGCCAGCTGCCTGCCAGCCGTGACCACCAATTGCCGTCGGCATCAGTCTTGACAGTGACTGTCTCTCCGGCGTCTGTCTCGCTGGTGAAGCTGAAAACCACGTTGGCAATTCCCATGCCGTCTTCATCAACCGCTTTCCCGCTCACCACATAGCCGTAATACACTGTTAATTTCTCTACCGCACCGGGACCGGTTATCCGCAGCGATTCAGGCTCAAACGAATGATCCTCCAGCACAGGGATGGCCTGGACAGCACCCCACAATCCCTCTTTAATCCAGAATCCGTCGCCATCGGTAATCACTGAGCCGAAATCGAAATCCTTATGCTCGGATACAAATGAAATCTCCACGCCGCTCTTGCCTTTTCCTTCACTGTCGAAAACCCGTCCATAGACCTGATACTGCTTATAGGCTGTGAAATCGATATCCTCGGCCTCACCGGCGACCTGCCGAATCTCTGGTTCTAAGTGATAACCATTTTTCGTCGGCATAATCGAGACCGTACCCTTAAGCTTGGCTTCCCATCGGCCGTCCTGGTCAGTGGTGGTGATATAGGATGTGTCACCGCTGAACACCAGAACCACGCCGGAAACAGGATTGCCGGCTTCATCCAGCACTGTCCCTGATGCCCAGTAGCTGTCTTTGTCACCTAGAGAACTGATGTTAAAGTTCACATCATCAGCAGCTTCGGACACGGTCTTGGCTGCCGGATCAAATACATGGCCGCTCAGCACCGGTACAACTTTAACCTCTCTCGTTTCGGTGATAATACTCGACAGCTAACAAAATGACTAACAAACAAAAAAACACCCTCAATATGTTCCTGCCGAACACATCAAGGGTGGATGCCAATGCCAAACTTAAAGCAGGTTCTTACAGGAAATTGGGGTGATACTGATAGATGTACGGTGTTGTTTGCTTGCTGTATTCAATCAGTTTTATGATATGCTCGATGGTTTTGGCGTCGGGGTTGACAAAAGGACGGGAATGTTGGGAACAGACGCTTTTGAATTCGTTCCCGAAAATCTTCACGTCCTTGGCTCGCCAGCATTCGTCATGGCAGGGGGCATAACAAATTTTCACATGGTCATGCACAGTTTTGACAAATTCTTCATCCGCATCGGTGAAATTGCCGAAATGGAGGAAATCAAAGATCTCAAACATCCACTTGTTCTTTTTCTCAATCCACATATGGCCGAGGTGATAGCCGTTGTAGGTGAACTTGCCCCAGGCCGACACGTTGGGCGGCATTTGGTTCTCGTTCAAGTATGCCGCGAGCCGCAAGGCATTTTCTTGTAATTCACCCTCAAGCAGATCCACGATTGCCTCCTCAATTGTGCTGTACTTCTTTTTCTCGCTCATGCGATCCCTCCTCATGCATTCACAATCTAGGTCTATTGTCCTCCCGCCTTTTACTTTTCATATTGATATGGAACATAAGGCAGGATTGCCCACGTAGAATTTCACGGTCTCGAGTCTTACTTAGCTGAATTCATCCATAGCAATCACCCTTCAGGGTCAATATCCGAACAGATCAATCATGGCGCTCATCGAAGTTGTCGTAGGTTTCACAGAACCTACCGGAAAAAGCAGGGGCTTCTCCTGCCGTGTAAAGATGCGAGATGTCTCCGAATGCAAGCATTCTAAAACAGGCGATCCCTTTCCTCCGTTCTTCCGTCACGAGAGTGGTTACCGAACTTGGCAAGGCACAAAATCCATGCCATAAAATTACAGGTGAAATTCCCAAAAGGTGGCTTAAGATTACACATTCAACACCAAAATGGCAGAAAAGAACTATGGTATTTCTATTCGGGTTCACTGCCCGGTACAAATGGCCTTCACGGACGTATCCATTCTTTTCCAAGATCGCGTCAATGCCATCAGAGACCTTTTTCGCCTCCGATATTACATTGCCTTTTTGCATAACCGGTACTGTATGCCAGAGGTCTTTATGGTAATACTCACTGACTTTTGTCCAATCCTGCGGCAGGAAGTCCCAGCAAAGCCTCTCCCTGCCCAGTTCCTCATCGTATATAGGAGCATGGAATTCTCTCAGCCACGGCAATACTTCTGCAGTACGGTTCATTTTTTTCAATGTGACATTTGCTGTGTCACGGGCTCTCCCAAGCGGTGAAACATAGAACTCCTTTATGTCCATAGCGGCTATCCTGTTTGCCAGGAGTTCTGCTTCTCTCCAACCCTTTTCGGTCAGCGAATCTTTTTTATAATCTGGATCGGCATGGCGGATGATCAGTAGTTTCATATAGTCAACTCCTGGTTCTTTCATCACATATACATGACGGCCATTGTAAGGTGTTCACTTCGTTTGCTCAAAAGGAACAAGAGATCACTCCTACGGCGGGGTTTCAAAGGATGATCTCTTGTTCAGTTTTATCCTAAGAATACATTATGACATTAATTGCACTTTTTCCTACTTCTAGCCTGCATTGATAGGATTTGTCCAACCAAATATGACCTTTTCATTTTATACATTGTTGTATATTACACCTCCATGATGCTTTCACTTACCCACATTTTTGACAAAAACCTTGCCTGTTGCACCTTTCCCGGTGATCCGTATCTCATATCTATCCGTTTCAGATACTGTTACCGTGAACAAACCTGGCTTAAGGTTGTTTCCCGTATAGGGTTCACTACCATTTTTGCCTTTGACCACAAGGGCGATTTCTCCGTGTTCCCGGAATACCTCAATCTGCAGCACATCACCTTTCTTAAGGGACAATTCACACTTGCTATTCGAGCTCCACTCCTTAAAATCCATTGTTACCTGTGTTCCATTTGGATTCTCACGAATCACAATGCTGCCCTTAGACGTGGAGCACGCCGAGAACACTATAGCAATGGCAATCAAGAGCGGCAGAAAGATGAATATTATTCCGTTTTGTTTTCTAAAAAGCATGCCAAAACCTCCTTTACAAACTTTACCGGTTCGTTGATCCACGGACTGTGGCCGGAATGCTCAAACCATACGATTTTTTTCTTTGGCGCATCCAGAACCTGCATGTATTCCTCGGCCAGCACTGTGGGCGCATTGACATCGTGTCGCCCCAGGAAGAAATAGACAGGCACATCAAGTTTGGTGTAATCCGTTCTCAGATCGATGGTATAAAGCTGTTGGTACACATGGTTGTACGTGTTGATAATGCCGCGGATGAAGTTGATCTTGTCAAGCAGCCCATACTCAGAGGAACAGATATCCCGCAAGGTGTTGTAGCCTGGATTGTGGATTTCAGGATTGTTCGCCATATAGGCGCTGAGATAGTTCAGGTAAACCGCGCTTTTCCATGTTACGTCATCTCCGTAATAGGGTGGTTCACCATTTGCTTTAAGTCGTTCGATGAGGGCAGTATCGCCTTTGGATTGCGCGATTTCCATGGCCTTCGCGTAGTCCATCCGCTCGGTTTCGGCAAAGTCTATCATTTGCCCGGTGCCGATCAATGCGTGGTAGGACCCGGGATACTTATCAACAAGGAAAATCCCCAAAGCACTGCCCCATGATTCACCAATCAGATAGATTTTCTCCTGCGAAAAACGCTCCTTTAAATACTCAGTCAGAGCGTGGCCATCCTCAATATAGGTCTGGGCGGTAATATTCTTCGTTTTCTCTGCATGATAGGACTTTCCAGAGCCGGGCTGATCCCAGTTGACCACAACAAAATGCTTCTCAAGTTCCGCCAGCTCATGCCGCACCGCCGCCATCTGAGTACCACCAGGGCCGCCTGCCAAGAAGAGCAAGACAGGTGCGTTTTTGTCCCAGCCTCTGACGCTGATCCACTGTTTTCTCCCGTTCAGCTCAAGTTGGATGAGCTCTGCAATGCTGTTTTGAGGCGTGTTCCCGTTTTCATCAACAATGCGCGGCGTGGAAGCGGTAAGCTGAGAAATGGTGATTAGTCCTGCGTTCAACAGCATCGTCACTGCGAAGAAGATCATTGATTGCTTCAGCCGAACAAGATGTTTGGGAGCGATCTTGTTCATCCTGCCGACAATGGCACAATATGCTGTCTGGCCCAAGAGTACGACAAGCGAAAAGACCGCCAAAACAGTTAAAATGAGGAATAGTACTACCTGAATCATTGCTACATGAAACCTCCTTTATCGCTTGCTGTATAGACATTCCAGAGCGTTCCCCATCATCGGGATATCAATGATGCGGCTATCCATGGCACACAAACTGTTGTGCTCTACCAGGCTTTTTATAAGGCTTATCTTGTCCGTATCAGTCAGCGGCTCACGAAAAGCGAGTAAACCACTTGGTTTAAGGGATTCAGCCAGCACTGGAATCACTCTTGCCAATTCCTTATCCGGAATGTCATGCAGAACAAAGTGGCAGTAAACAACGTCAAAGCTTTCTTTTGCAAGCGTAGGTGATTCCCACAGCAGGTAATCGACATTTCTATACTTCCGCAGTGTTGTGCGGCAGGCATTCAGCCATCGCTCGGATATATCCAGGCAGGTCAAATGCCCGTGGGACAGCTTCTTGGCGACGTAGTAAGCAACCGTTCCCATGCCACACCCGAAATCCAGAACCTGCTCTCCGCCATCAAGGGGCAGCCGGTCCGCGAATGCCTGGTAGACCGACTTGCCGCAAAGACAAAACGCGAGCTTTGCTAGTAACATTTCCAAACGGGGCGGTTCATACTTCATTGCTTTCTCTCTCCTAATTCACATTTTGACCATAACGTTTCCGGTCGCTTTTTTCGGTGATTTTGATCTCATATTTGTCCGTTTCCGATACCGTTACAGTAAAAACAGTTGACTTCAGGTTTCTTCCTGTATAGGTTCACTGCGACTCCTGTACCGCCTGGATTCTCCAGAATCACAATACTGCCCATGGGTACGTAACATCCCGAGAACGTCAGAAGGATGCCTATCACCAGCAGCTGCTTGAGCAAACGACCTACAAATGCCTTTTCATACTTCATTGGCTCTCCACCTCCCATAAAAAAATCAGCTGTATTTCAAGGCTCATCACTATAGTAGCAATCGAACCTGTAATACAGCTGATGTGTATCTTAAATCTACCTTAAACTGTGGGGAGCGTGATTCGGAAGTTACTGCCCCCGCTGCCGGAGAGAAGTACCAAATCGCCTCCATGTGCCTTTGCAATCTTTCTCGCTATGGAAAGCCCCAAGCCGCTGCCGCCGGTCCTTGAGTTGCGGGAATCATCTGCCCGGACAAAAGGCTTGAAAATCATGGCTGCAAGCTGATCCGGTATGCCAATCCCGTCATCACTGAAATCGATCAGCACCTTGTCATCCTGTATCATAAGGCTGACCGTGACCTGTGTTCCCTTGGGATTGTACCGCATCGCGTTGTTTGCCAGATTCTGAATGATGCGGCTGAAGCGGTCGGTATCCAGCATTACAAAAACGCTGTCTTCAGGGATATCGAATTCGTATTTGAATCCTTCGCGCTCCAGCTGCGGCACAAGCTCGCCGCACAGCTGCCGGATATATTCGCAGATATCTGTTTTTGCCAGCTTCAATGAGAACTCAGGGCTGTCCAACTGCGAAAGCTCAAACAGCTCGGTAAGCAGCCGGTTGGCTCTTTTGCTGTTATTGAGTATGATTTCAAGGTATTCATCCCGCTCCTGCTCAGGGATGCCCGCATTCTTGATAAGCAGCTCCGCATAGCCCTGGATACTGGACATAGGGTTTTTCAGGTCATGAGAGATGTCGAGGATCAACCGCCGCCTGTCTTCTTCCGACCTTTTGCGCAGGGAGATCTCATGCTCAATCCGGGCTGCCATGTCGTTAAAAGTGTTCTGAAGCTCGGCGAACTCATTCTTCAGGCGTAAATCCACCCGCACAGAGTAATCACCTTCCCGCAAAAGCCTAGTGCCATCACAGAGCTTTTTCAGGGGTATGGTTATACTCGCTGCTGTAATCCTTGAATAGATAAAGGTAAAAAGTGCAAGGATCAGAAGATAAATCAGCACCACGAAGGCTATCACCGAACCTGCCCGCACAAAGTCACCTGCGGTGGCCTCTTTATTGAACACCAGGGAAAAATCCAGCCGAATGGATGTTGGGAAAGTGACAATCAGCCAAAACTCGCCTTGTGGGTGGTAAAGGATATCGTAATGATAGGGCTTACTCTTGCTTTCTGTTAAAAATGCTGTAAATTCTTCAACAGTCAATTTGTCTTTCCCAATGGTGTCAAGGCCCTTTGAATAAACAACACGGTATTCCTTATCCACAACCTGCACACCGCCGCCGTTTGCCACTACAGCGGATGCGTCAATCTGGTTATAATCCTCTTGGATAATCGCGCTGGCAGGGTACTGGTTTTTTGCCAAGGAGCCTGCAATCAATCCGCTGGCAAAGGATAAAAACATAAATGCGAGTACTGTATCCAGTATCGTCAGTAAGAAGATCACCAGAAAATCTCTGAAGAACTGATTGGACAATTTTCTGCTCATGGCTTTTCTCCGGTATAATGGAGCTTGTAGCCAATGCCCCGAATTGTTTTCAGATACTTTGGATTTTGCGGATCGTCCTCAATCCGGTTCCTGATGCGGCTGATATGCACCATTACAGTGTTGTCGTCAAAATAGTATTCCTCGTCCCAAACCGCGTGGTAAAGCTGCCGTTTTGTAAAAACCTTCTCCGGGTGTTCCATAAAATACAGCAGCAGCTTGTACTCTTTTGCGCCAAGCTCAACCGGCTCTCCGGCCCTGTAAACGCAGCATTTTTCTTTGTCTACAGACAAATCTCCGTATTCAATGGTTACGTTTGATTTTTCCTTTTGCGAAAGATACTCATTGCTCCGCCTCAGCTGTGCGCCGACGCGGGCCACTAGCTCGGCAATGGAAAAGGGTTTGGCAAGATAATCGTCCGCACCCAGCCCGAGCCCCAGCACTTTGTCCATATCATCCGCCCTCGCGGTTAGGAAGATGACGGGGATGGTGCTGTGTTCCCGTATTTTGCGGAGCAGGTTGAATCCGTCCATCACCGGCATCATTACGTCAAGGATTGCCAGATGAACGTCCTGTGTGGTAAGGATGTCCCATGCTTCCTTGCCGTTCTGGGCTGTCAGGACGGTGTATCCGTTTTCCTCGAGACTGATTTTGATTAAGTTGCGGATGTCACTTTCGTCGTCCGCGATAAGGATAACCATATGGCTTTTAACGCCTCCTGCCTAAAGGACTCGGCGATTTATCGCGTTATATTGACACTTCGATAATTGCAAATACGTAACCCAGACCCACAATAATAACATTTGAAATACTATGCATTACCATTGGGTAAACAACACTGTTACATTCTTGATATGCTTTTCCATAGACTATGCCTAGAACAAAGCAGAATATCAGTTGAAGATAGTTCATATCAATTGAGAATGGATTGATAGTCCATCTAATATGGGCGATTGAGAACAATACTGCAGCTATAATAACCTCATAGGATAAGTTTAGTCTGGTAAATCTCTTCTTCGTGTCACTGCCAACATAGAAAGTGAGGATACCAATAGGCAGAGCCCGGAACAAAATCTCTTCTGACGGCCCTGACAGCAACAGCTGGAACCCCAATGTACCCAAAACATTTTTCGTATTTAACGGATAACCATATTGTACAGTCTGATTACCGAAATACCTAATCACACACGTGACAACAGTAAACCCAAATACTGCAGCTGAAAAAACAAGCAAGTACTTCATTCCCAGCCTTCTATCGCCCGCGCTAAAACCGAAATCAATTTCATATATCCTGTTATATATTATGATAACAAGCAGCGCAATAAGCATCTGTACCAGGTGATGTACAGATATATATGCGAAAATGCCATGTTCATCTACTACCCCATAATCAAGACTGTTAGCAATTAAGTTCCCAACTTTACTAGCGAACTGCTGGAATATTAACAGGGAGGCTATTACTAATATACTTAACCCTCTTGGATTGTTTTTACTATTCATCATACACCTCTATCATCCAATTCTAATTTTCCTTGTTTTTGAGCCAACAGCCGCATAAGTAGGAAGCAGCATTGCCATCATCATCGAGTATGACATCCCCATACCAGCCCATTTTCACCTCGTGCAGACCAGCAAAACTAGAAGCTCAATGTCTAGAACCCCTTATTTAACTTTAACCTTTGACATCAATACCACTGTCTCCACATGCATCGGGGCAAAGGTGCAAGGGCAGATGAGTAATGCTTTTGAAATTCTCTTGTTTAATATATTGGGAAACATATCCTATCATCTTTATTTGCTTATTTAGTCATCCTCTTATATGCTAATCTTAACTTCACGTAAGAAATCTACAAACTTTATTAAGCGAACGCCGTAAGCTTCACATACATTCGGTATTTTCACGGGTTGTCCATCACCTGCTCGCGTTTCATCTGAAACCAAAGTACAGTTCTTTAACTTTGCTAACGCTATTACAAATGGATCGGCTCCATTTGATTTACGGCTTCCTGTCACAAGAGTCGGATATTTTTGCAATATCTCACGCACCATACGCTGGATATCGGGTCCGCTTGAAATAAATGCGTCTTTTCGTTGCTTCGCCCACTGTAATAAGGAGTCGTTCCCAATAGAAAGCTCATCAAGTACCTCATCGCACGAAATGACTATTCCTCCATCTATGATATCAGCCATTTTCATCCATAGGCTTCCAAACACATCATATGGATGATGCCTCTGCATGTTAATGAACACATTTGTGTCCAGCACATACTTTGGATCTTTCAAGAGAAGCACCACCTTTCCACCTTGCCGAAATGTTGTATTCGCAAGCCGGATAAAAATTGAGATGCATCCCTGGGTGTAATTATTTCTTGGTTATAAGCATTCATAACCGTGCGGGCATATAATTTACCAACCTGCGAACATATGTCTGTGCTTGGTGGCAAAAACCCGTCTTTATTGTTATTCCGATTGCGCTCATATTGTTCATATTCTCGGGTGTACTGTAAGAGCTTTTCATTATAAAAATCAATCCCAATTTTGCCCAAAGTCATGAGTAGCCCTATAATAACTTCACGGCTCACCGAGAAGTTTCTGGAAATTTTTTGTACCCCATCATCGTCCCACCCATGTTGCTGTATTTTTATCCATTGGCTATCAGATAAGAGGGCATTGGGGGGAACAAGTGCTTCTGCAGCAATCCTGTTACACTTGATTTCGATGTCAAAACGGCTTTGCTTCTCAACGCCGAAGGTATCACATATCCCAGGAGTTCGAGTCAATATGTGGACAAACTCATGCATAAGCGTAAAAATACGCGCATTATATTCATCTTTGCGATTCACAACAATAATCGGGAAAACCGGTTCATATATAGACATTCCACGCATAACAGCCTTATCGACTTTTGCAGCTTGAAACACGAGGATGCCGATTGCAGACAAAGCTTCCGTATAGTAATTAAAGGCTTCAGAACTATTCCTAAATTGTTTTTGCCTTTCAAGCGTGATGCCAAGAAGACTCCTGATTGTTTGAGCAATGGTTGCGTTGTCACTGGTCTTAATATCTGTGTATTGCTCAAAGCGGAGAAGTGGTATATCCATTTCGGTATACAACTCAATCATGGCATCTCTACGCATAGAAACGTCAGCAAGGAGGTGTTGCAACTCTAAGGAATAATCCGATATCGCTTGATTGGAAAATGTACGATAATCAGTGTTTTTTGGAAGTTTATATTTTTCGGGAGGCGCGGCTAAAAAGAGCCAAGCATAGGGTATCCTGACTTTTTTGGCGAATTTTTTAGCTTGGTTTATTGTAGGCAGCTTTTCTCCTTGTTCCCAACTTTGATATTTGTCTACCGTAACGCCTACAGCCTGTGCCGCTAAAGCTACGGGCATTGCAATACGCTCACGTGCCCAGACAAGCATCTGTGGCGTAATCAGAGCA
>Ga0134099_1000290_pt1 | contig 63035 bp, 50 predicted proteins | sample 10_taG_2_FD_105482 | JGI IMG/M metagenome (GOLD analysis project Ga0134099, IMG submission 105482) | Switchgrass degrading microbial communities from high solid loading bioreactors in New Hampshire, USA - 10_41_5_180_A2 metaG | ecosystem: Engineered > Bioreactor > Semi-continuous > Anaerobic >...
TAAACGTTGATGCCGACGGAATCGGCGGCGTGGGGATGTTCGCCGCACGCCCTCAGGCGCAGTCCGAATTTCGTCTTATAGAGAACGATCACCGACAGGACCAGAATGGCAAGCCCGATGTATGTCGTGATATACGCGTTTCGGAAGAACAGGCCTCCGATGATCGGAATATCGCCCAGAACGGGTACCGACGAAATCCGGAAGGAGTTGATGAAGTTGATTTGCTGCACCCCGTTTTCCTGGATCATCCTGGCCGTAAAAATCGCAAAGGCCGGGGCAAACATATTCAGCGCGGTACCGCTGATGATCTGGTCCGCCTTCAGATTGACCGCGGCGTAGGCATGCAGCAGGGAAAAGACCGTTCCTGTCGCCGTCGCGATGAGGATGGCGAGGATCAGAAGCCCCTGCCCGCTCATGGTATCCCCCATCCGGTTGATGAAGAAAATACTGGTGAATGCTCCCATGATCATCATACCGTCCAGGGCAATGTTGGTTACTCCGCTCCGCTCCGTGAAAACCCCGCCGAGGGCTACGATCAGCAGGGGAATGGAGAAAAACATGGTCTGTTGAAATACCAGGAACAGAATGTCCATTACCTGCCACCTCCTTCGTTATTTACGTCGCGGCTTTCCGGCTCAACCCCGGCCGCCTCCGCCGCAGTCTGGGCGCCTGTCTTTTCAGCCCTTCGCTCTCGCAGGAACTTAAATAAACGCGGCAAAAGCGTCCGGAAGACCAGCGAAAAGGCGCTGAAATAAATGATGCTGGCAATGATGATATCGATGACCTCCGGCATATAATCCAACCTCTGGAGGTAGTTACCTCCCTGGGTAATGTATGAGATGAAGATGGCGGAGAAAATGATTCCGATGGGATTTGAAAGACCAAGCAAGGCAACCGGTATCCCGTTGAAACCCTCTGCCGCAAGCACGTCCACGACCTTGATATGCCTGCCGTTTGCACCGGAAAGATAAAGGAGCGCACCGCCCAGGCCGGCGAGCATTCCGGCAATCACCATGGACAGCACAATATTCCGTTTGGCATTGATCCCGGCATATTTGCTGGCATGGGCATTGAAACCGCAGGCCTTAAGCTCATACCCGAAGACCGTTTTATTCAGAATAATATACATGACGATTGCGACGGCGATGGCGATCCAAATGCCGCAGTTGACGGTGGACATGTCCTTTGTCGATCCCAGTTGATTAAAGAAGATGTAGTCCAACCCTCCCTTGGGCAGAACCGCCGATTCCGCAGTGTTCATAGAGAGGTTTTTCTTGGAATCGAAAACCGTAAGCTTGACAAGATAATTCGCCGTGTACATTCCGATGTAGTTCATCATAATGGTGGAGATGACTTCATGAACGTTCAGATATGCTTTCAGAAGTCCGGGAATCAGCGCCCACAGGCCTCCGATGACCGCAGCGCCGATCAACGCGACAATCCAGTGCCAAGGCGCCGGAAGGAACGTCCACTTGACGCCGATATATACGGCGGTAAAAGCTCCCATGATAAACTGTCCGGCGGCGCCGATATTGAAAAGACCGGTCTTGAAGGCAAAGCCGACGGAAAGACCGGTGAGAATCAGCGGCGTGGCAAAGTACAGGACCTGTCCCATTCCTTTGGCGCCAGTGCTGAAGCCACCCTTTAAAATAATAACGAAGCCGTCCACGGCCTGGCCGGGATTGCTGATAAGCAGTATGATAAAACCGAACAGCAGGCCTACCAGGATGGAAAATATTGAAGAAAAAGCTCTGTTAAAACCATCGCTGACCATAATATTCCTGATCCTGTTCATACCGCCACCTCGTTTCTCTTTGAGCCTGCCATATAAAGTCCCAGCTCTTGTACTGTAGTCTCTGCCGGATCCAGTTCTCCGACGATTTCACCTTCATACATGACAAGGATCCGGTCGCTGACATTCATGACCTCGTCCAGTTCCAGCGAGATCAGGAGGACCGCCTTTCCGGCGTCTCTCTGCGCCACAAGCTGTTTATGGATATACTCAATGGCGCCAACGTCCAGTCCCCGGGTAGGCTGTACCGCAATGAGGATCTCCGGATCCAGATCGATCTCCCTGGCTATGATGGCTTTTTGCTGGTTTCCTCCCGACATGCTGCGCGTAATGGTCTTCGCGCCCTGCCCGCTGCGTATGTCAAACTCGCCGATGAGCTTGTCCGCATACCGGTAAACCTCGTCAAACCGGATAAAACCTTTTTTCTGAAATTGAGGGGTGAAATATCTTTTCAGAACCAGGTTTTCCGCTAAACTGTAGTCCAAAACGAGGCCGTGCTTATGCCGGTCTTCCGGGATATGGCTCATACCCGCGACATTCCGGCTTCGTACCGACGCCCTCGTAATATCCTTCCCGTCAAGAAGGATCTGCCCGCTTTCAATGGGAGCAAGCCCCGTAAGGGCATAAACCAGTTCCGACTGGCCGTTTCCGTCAATGCCGGCAATGCATACGATCTCGCCTTTCCTTACGGTAAAGGACACGTTGTTGACCGCTTTTTTCGTGCCATGCTTGGAAGCCACCACAAGGTTCTTTACCTCAAGTTTCGCCTCCTTCGGACAGCACTCTCCCTTTTCGACGGCAAAGCTGACTTTGCGGCCTACCATCATCTCGGTCAGTTCTTCCTTAGAAGTATCTGCAACGGAGACGGTTCCGATATACTTTCCTTTTCTCAGAACGGTGCATCGGTCCGCAACCGCTTTGATTTCATTGAGTTTATGGGTAATAAACAAAATGGATTTTCCTTCATCTCTCAGGTTTTTCATGATCTTCATGAGCTCCTCGATCTCCTGCGGCGTCAGCACCGCGGTCGGCTCGTCAAAGATCAGGATTTCGTTGTCCCGGTATAACATTTTCAATATTTCCACGCGCTGCTGCATCCCCACCGTGATGTTCTCGATCAGCGCGTCGGGATCCACCATCAGGCCGTAACGATTGGACAGCTCCAGAACCTTTTCCCTGGCTGCATCCATCTTAAGAAACCCGCGTTTCGTCGTTTCCACACCCAGTATGATGTTCTGCAGTACCGTAAAGTTATGGACCAGCTTAAAATGCTGGTGGACCATACCGATGCCCAATGCGTTGGCATCATTGGGATTATTGATTTTAACCTCCCGTCCATCTTTTTTGATCACGCCCTTATCCGGCTGATAGAGGCCGAAAAGCACGCTCATGAGTGTGGATTTTCCGGCGCCGTTTTCCCCAAGCAGCGCATGGATCTCTCCCTTTTTCAGCTGCAGGGTTATATCGTCGTTGGCTACGATTCCCGGAAATTCCTTCGTGATATGCAACATTTCGATAATGTATTCCATATCGTATCTCCTTTTCTCAGATTCGCCAGATTTCAAATCGGCCTGTTCGTATACATGGATTAATTCTATCAGATTTCGGGGAAAAAATAAATGAAAAAGGGAGACAGATTTCTCTGTCTCCGCAAGTTCACATTATGTGATTGTAAAGGATCATCAATCGATCACAGTTACCTTAACGATTTTTGTTCCGAGATCAAGCGGGCTCTTGACGGGGTTCCCGTTGGCGTCGGTGTCCTTGATGAGCTCTATTTCACCTGCAGCCAGCTTCGCGTACACCGCGTCGTAATCAGCCTGCGTGAATTTGGTAAACTTGGAAGTCTCCATGGGGAGCTGTACGCCGTTCTTGTCCGCCGCATAAACGAGGCTCTGCCCTCCCGGGAAATTCCCGTTATAGAAATCGCCAAGCACGGACTGAACCGCCGCTCCAAGTCCTTTCATAGCGGATGTGATAACGGTTTCGGACTCATTGCTCTGATCGACGTCGACGCCGATGACCTTGGCGCCCGCAGCTTCAGCAGCTGACATGACGGAGTTTCCGACGGCACCGCCGCAGGCAAATATGACTTCCGTGCCTTCCGCATACCAGGATGCAGCCAGAGTCTGATTTTCAGGAGTCGCGTCGAAGTTTCCGGTATAATGATATTTCATGTCGATGCTGGAGATTCCCATTTCTTCGGCGGCAGCTTCCGCACCCTGCACAAAGCCGTAACCGAAACGGACAACGGCAGGCACTGCCATACCACCCATGAATCCGAGCTTCGTATATCCGTCTTTTACGGCGGCATAACCGGCCAGATATCCGGACTGCTCCTCAGCGAACAGGATTCCTACCGCATTTTTCTCGGTGCGATATTCCGTATAATCGGCATTGTGCGGATTTCCGTCAATGAGGACAAAGTACACATCCTCATACAGGTCCTGTGCCAGGTAGATCGGCTCTTCAAACAGGAATCCGGGGGTTACGATAATTTTTGCTCCGCCCTCCACGGCAAGCTGAATTGCCGCCAGATACGCGTCGGTGCTTTGTTCGGTCGGTTTATAATATTTGTGGGTCTTTCCGTTTGCTTCGGCAAAGGCTACAACGCCTTCCCAAGTACCCTGATTGAACGACTTGTCGTCAATGGTTCCAATGTCGGTAATCATTGCGATTTCATAGGTTTCCGCAGCGGGAGTCTCTTCCTCCTGAGTTCCTCCGCCTCCGCCGCAGGCAGCCAGTCCAAATAACAGAACGACTGCAAGCAGTAAAGTTAAAACTCTTTTTACCATTTTATTCCTCCTTAGGGTATTATGTAACTGATCAAAAAACATTATAACTTATCCGCTTTCAGAACAAAAGTATTTTTGCAATTATCTTACAGCCATATTACAGGACTATTACAATCTGAGATTAAAAAAATGCTATTCCGAACCGAACCGCAGCCTCCGTTGCTATTGACGATTCCTCAGTCGCCTCCGCTCAATAAAGAGCTGGTCTCCTATGCTTCAGCAGAGGAAGCTGGTCTCGGATCCCTTCGAGATAATCCAGGTCAATCTCCGCATATACGATGGATTCCCTGGAATCGGTTTTCCCGCAGATCTCGCCCCACGGGTTTGCGACGCAGGAATGCCCGTACGCCTGATAAGGGCCTTCCGTATCCCTGGCGGGTGAAACCGCCGCAAAGTAGATCTGATTGTCCAGAGCCCTTGCCCTCATCGTCAGCTCCCAGTGCGCAGGACCAGTGGTCATATTGAACGCGCCGGGCAGGATCACGAGCCTTGCACCATCCAGGGTCATTTTCCGGAACAGTTCGGGGAATCTCACGTCATAGCAGATTGCAACTCCAATTTTGCAATACTCCGTGTCAAACACGGTTACGGAATCGCCCGGAGTCAGCGTATCCGATTCCTTAAAGCGGATCCCGCCCTTCACATCGATGTCGAACAGGTGGATCTTCCTGTGCTTTCCGATCATCTCTCCCTCCCGGCCGAAGATGAAGCTCGTATTATAGACGTTATCTTGATCCAGCTCAGGAATGGAACCGCCCACCAGATAAATCCCAAGCTCCGCAGCCAGAGAGGAAAGGAAGCCGACGGTTCTTCCGCCCCCGTCTTCCGCAAATTCCCTGAAATACTTGTTGGAATACGGGCAATTGAACATCTCGGGCAGCGCGATCACCTGCGCTCCTTTTTTGGCTGCCTCCCGGATCATGGACTCCGCTTTTGCCAGGTTCCGCTCTTTATCCGTGTTTACGTGCATCTGACATAAGGCAATGGAAAAGGTCATATCGATTCCTCCTATCTGACGGGCGCTGCGCGCGCCCGGATTATTCGGAAAGCATGATCATGCTCATCACCTTTGGCATGGCCGTCAGCGACCATACGGAAAAGCGCTGGGGCTGTTCCCTGAGCAGCCTGGCCAATTCGTCAAAATCCACCCAGGCGGCATCCTCCGCTTCATCGGGATCCAGCCTTAATTTTCCCGAATACTCCCCGATAAATACGTGGTCATATTCATATTCAAACAGATTTTCGCTGAATTTATGGAAATATATAAACTGGAAAGCCTCCTTGACGGGGCATTTTATCCCTAGTTCTTCATACATGCGCTGCTGTACGAACTCTTCCATCGGGATTCCGCCCGGCGGATGGGAACAGCACGCATTGCTCCATAAACCGCCGGAGTGGTATTTCTCCTTCGCTCTTTTCTGAATGAGCATTTTTCGGTCATGATACAGAAATACGGAAAACGCCCGATGGAGCAATCCTTTTGCATGAACTTCCTCCTTGGTGCTTACTCCGATATTATTTCCGAAGACATCCACTAAAACGATATTCTTTTCATTCAAACCAATCACCTATAATCGCTTGCCATTTTTAACTACATCATAAATCATAGGATAGCTTCCTGTCGACCCTTTTGCATAAGATTGAGAATATTTTATCCTGTGGTCACGGGATTATCTTATCCCGGACTTGATAGAAACGGATTTTTAGAATATGATATTCTCCGTGAGGGGGTCTGACTCATAAACCCTGTTTGGAGGTCTCAATCATGTATGACTATCATATCCATACGGCCCATTCCGACGACTGCATATCGGATATGGAAGAAATGATCCTGTCGGCCTGCGACAAAGGATTCCGCGAAATTGCAATCACCGATCATATCGATCTGGAATACCCCGACAAAAATATCCCTTTTTTGCTGGATTTCCCCGCTTACCACAAGGCTTTGGAGTATTGCCAGTCAAAATACAAAGACCGGATTAAAATCGTAAAGGGCATCGAAGTCGGGATACAGGACTTTGTGTCCAAGGAAAACTCCGATCTTGTCCGCGCTTATCCCTACGATTTTGTTATCGGCTCAATTCATGCGGCCGAAGGCAAGGATCTCAGCACCGGCGTCTATTACGAGGGGAAAACGGCGTTTGAGTGCTACCGGGACTTCTATTCCTACACTTATAAGTGCCTGAAAGAGTACAAGGATTACAGTGTTCTGGGGCATATCAATATCGTTGCCAGATATAACGAATTCATACCCCCCGAACCGGTTGAGCAGAACGAATATCTCGATCTCGTGGAGGATATACTGAGGCTGGTCATCGAAGACGGCAAAGGAATCGAAGTCAATACCTCCTGCTTCCGTTACAAGACTCCGCAGATGTATCCTTCCGTCGAAATGCTTGCCTTATATAAAAAATTAAAGGGTGAAATCATTACGATCGGGTCGGACGCCCATTCCCCGGAACACATCGGGTATGAATTCAAATATGCGATCGACGTGCTCGAATCGCTTGGATTCAAGTATCTGGCCACATACGAGCAGCAGCGTCCGAAAATGAATAAGATCAGCGAGTTTTGGTCATAAAGAAGAAAGCCGCGGTGAAGCGGCTTTCTTCTTTATTTTTCAGATATCAGATAGGGGAATGAATCTTGTTGTTCTCTTTTAGTGTTCAGCCGTGTTAGGGCTTGATAAAGTGCTGAACCCAGTATGTGGTGCCGTTGCTGTCCGTAACGTATCCGACTCCGATCTCGGTAAAGTTTGAATTTAAGATATTCGCTCTGTGACCCGAGGAATTCATCCATGCGTTCATGACCGCTTCCGGAGTCTTCTGGCCTTTTGCGATGTTTTCGCCCGCCGTCTTGTAGCTGATGCCGAACTGCTTCATCATATCAAAGGGCGATCCGTAAACCGGCGAGTTATGTGAGAAATATTTGTTGTCCCTGAGGTCCTCTGCCTTTTTCTCAGCTACTTGTGAAAGCTTGAGATTCACCTTGAGCGCGGGAAGGCCGGCTGCGGCTCTTTCCTTGTTTACAAGGTCAACGACCTGCTGTTCGTATGCTCCGAGGCTCTGGGAAGCCGAGTCGGACTGCGTCGTCGGTTTTTCCTGAGGAGCAGGTTTGGACGGTGTCGTCGGCTTTTCCTGATTTGACGGAGTTGTCGGCTCGGCCGGTTTTGAAGGCGTCGCCGGTTTTGTTGGCGTCGTCGGAGTTGACGGAGTCGACGGTGTGTCTGTCGCCTGTCCGTTCAAAAATTGCTGTAACAGTTTCTGGATCTGTGCTGTATCGACCTTGCCGCCGGAACACTGTGCCAGAGTTCCCATCAATTTATTGATTGATGTTTGCGACAATTGGCTGTATATTTTACTTAGCTGAGCGTTTCGCGCGTTTACTTGATTCAAACTGCAATTATCTGTTGCGGCGTACGCCTGTGCCGGTACCGCCATTACAAACAACAATGTAAGAACTAACGTAATTTTGACAAATCGGTGTTTCATATTTGTCCTCCTTCCAGTTTTCGCTTTAGCCGATCTTCATCAGATTTTCAATCGGCATATCTCTTAAACGGTCTCGGATTCAAGCATGATTCCCCTTGTTTAAAAGTATAGAAGGTTGTCCGAGGGAAAAAAACCCCGCAATATTTTCCAAGCAAATTAATAAGAGGGCTTACGCCCTCAGACTCTTCCGGTTGCCAGATCGATCAGATGTTTGGTAATACGGGCTGTCAAGCCCCAGATGACTCTCTCGCCGTATCGGTAGATCGGTACGGCGGTTTTCCCTTTTCGCCAATTATATCCATTGTCATGGTTGATTTTCTGATAGGGAAAATCGGGTCCAATATCTGGAAGAACGTCAAAACAGTATATTTCCGGTTCGTTTTCCGCAAAGAAAGATACCGGAACGAGAAAGACTTCTTTTACTTCGTCAGGATTGACCGTTATTCCGGAGACCACCCCGTAATCGATGGCTCCAAGAACGGAATACAGCGTGAAATTGCTGTAGGTGTGCAGAAAATCCGTCCGCGCGATGATCCGGATGTCCGAAGGGTTGATATTTAATTCTTCGGAGGTTTCCCGCACGGCGCACTCCTCGGCCGACTCTCCGTTTTCCATTCGCCCTCCGGGGAAACAAACCTCTCCCGGCTGCCTGTTCAGGCTTTCCGAGCGTACTTCATACAGGAGATACGTTTCTCCGTCCTTTTCCACCAGCGGGATGAGGACGGAATAATACCGGTAGGGGCCGATAGGCCGCGGCTCCCTGCCGCGAAAGGTATTCTCAAAATCATTGATGGTTAATTTCTTCATCATCCGATCCCCCTTCCCGAAGCCGCACCGGTTCCCGCTCAAGCTCTCCCGGTTCCTGTGCAAGCCTTACCGGTTTCCGATCAAGCCTCCCGGTTTCCCGGTCAAGGCCTTCCTTCACGGCTTCCTTCTTCTTTTTTTGCTCCCGGAGATTGATATAAGATCCGATGAAAATAAGCAGAATTCCGATGATCCCGTTGAGTCCAATGGTTTCCTGCAGCACGATCACTGCGAATATCGGCGCCAGCGCCGGCTTTATGAAGAACACGATCGATGCCGTGGCGGCGTCTGATTCATCCATTGCCAGGAAGTAAAAGAGATATCCGGCGCCGGTGACCATGATGCCGATGTACAGCACTTGCCAGATGTTTTCCGGGGAAATTCCGGACAAAACCGGACGTCTCATAATCAGCAGGACCGGAGCCAGGACGGCCGATCCCAGGAGAAACGATATGCTGGTCTGGGTAAGGGCGCGAAGCCGTCTTACGCTGGTCTTTCCCATGGCGCTGTATAGGCCGAAGGTCAGCGCGGCGAGGATGGTATATAAAACGCCGATTGGAGAATTCCCCTGTTCCATATTCGCCGGATTGATCATGAAGACAATCCCAAGCAGGCCGAATGCCAAAGCGACCAGTTTGATAGGATTCAGCTTTTCATCCGTCATGAAGTGAACGAAAAGCATTGTGAAAAGCGGGTTGATGCAAAAGATCACAGCCGCGGTGGAAGCCTTGGCATTCTCCACGCCCAGCTGGAAAAACACCATACTGAGGCAGATGCAGACCACTCCCATCGCAAGCATATGTAACATATCTTTTTTTGTGATTATGGTATTATATTTTTTAATTTCCGCCAACGCAAAGGGGAAAAGGAACAGTCCTCCTATCGCAAAACGGATTAGGGTGAGCTGGAAAGCGTCAAGCTGGCCCGCCGCCACCTTGAGCACAACTTCCATGGTGCTGAAAACCGTGGTTGAAATCAGGATATATATGATCAGTTTTTTCATCTGGTATGCCCCTTAGCATGTCTCTGCCTCAAATCGTTTCTCCCATGATCCGCAACAGCTTCTTCCAATCGGACAAATCCTCAAAAAGATAATCCGGCTCCCTGCTTTTCAGCAGGTCATAATCCGCAAAGCCGGTCGCCACGCAGATGCATACGGCTCCGATCTTTTTTGCGCACTCGATATCATAAACGCTGTCGCCGATTATGAAAATATTTTTCTTATCAAACCTGACGCCGTATCGAGCCTCTGTTTCACGGATCCCCTTGAGGGCTGCGTCCCACTTTTCCCCGTAGTCGTCGCCGAAACCTCCCGTATGGAAGAACCGCTCAAGACCCACCGACTGAAGCTTCGCCAAAGCTCCCAGTCTGAGATTGCTCGTAAGCAATGCGTTGAAGATATTTACGCTGCCGTCGATGTACTCCAGGAGTTCTCTCACTCCGGGCAGCACTCTCTTATTGGAATCCTGATCCAAAACCGACTGCAGGATAAGGACATATTGCTCCTTTATTCTGCCAAGGTCTTTCCGGTCCAGTTTGTTGGCCTCCATAATCCGGTCCAGAACCACAGCATCCATCGCATGCCCGATGCCCGCTTTTGTGAAGGCATCTTCTATGCCGTACAGCCTGCGGAAGGTCTCGTTAAGAGCCCTTGTCCCGGCGGCGCCGCAAGTCATCAGGGTTCCGTCCAGATCCCATAAAACTAGTTTTTTAACATTTACTCCCATTTTTCTATAACACAAGGCGGTGATCAAATCACCGCCGTTAATTTTCGATTTGAATCGCGAGCGAATTAATTCAGTATTTCGTATTGAGACGCTATGTCGCCGATCTCTTCGATGGTTGCGCTTATGCTGACGATCATCTCTATCCCGTACTTTTCCGAAATCTTTTTCAACCTGCTTAAGAATTCAGGAAGATCCTTTATTTCTATATCGGCATGTTTTAATATGCTGTCTATAAAAATTACCTCTATATCATGATCCGAGCTGATGATTCCGTAAAGAAACCCGATGTATTCGTCGCTGTTGGTAATTTCCTCATACTCTTCCATGCACACAACCCGGATCTTATACTTCAAATCATACATCAGTCTGTGATCCTTATTGATAAAAACGACACTTCCGTCGCTTTTCTCAATCCGGTCGTTGGCAAGCTGTATCATATGTTTTGTCTTACCGCTGCCCTTACGACCTATCAATAACTTAACCATCTTAATCGCCCCCCGCAAAATACTAAATTCCCGCGTTCCATGCGACGCGGTCCAAATCGCACGCTGACGGCGCATGAATCAATTCATCGAAACGCCGTTCCAAGACCATTATACACTATGTAATACAACCGGGCAACAACAGAAAGCTTCACTTATATCACCTCTTTGAAATTGTCACCTCCCTCAGACAGGCTTTCCCGTTCGGGCTTGCGCGTTGAAAAGTCTCAGCTGGCCGCAGGCCGCATCAATATCTCCGCCAAGCTCCCTTCTGACGGTAACCGGAATCCCGCGTCTTTCCAGGATCATGCGGAACCGTTCCACACCCTCCTTTTCCGTGCCGGCAAGCCCGGTGCCGGCGACCCGGTTCAAAGGAATCAGGTTGACATGACAGTTAAGTCCGCGGAGCTTTTGGGCCAGTTCCTCCGCGCAGGCCTCGCTGTCGTTGACACCTTTGATCATCGCATATTCAAAGGTTATCCTTCTTCCGGTCAGCGCAATGTGGCTTGCGCAGGCGGCCAGGAGCTCCTCCATGGGATACTTCCTCGCAATCGGCATCAGTTTGCCGCGGAGGGAGTCATTGGGAGCATGAAGGGAGACCGCCAGGTTGACCTGCGGGAAATCCCTGGCAAGCTCCGCCATTTTCGGCACCAGCCCGCAGGTGGAAACCGTAATGCTTCTCATTCCGATATTCAGCCCGCTCTTTTCATGGACATTCCCGATGAAGCGGGAGAGGTTTTCATAATTGTCAAGAGGCTCTCCCGTGCCCATGACGACTATATTGTCTATTTCTTCTCCCGTATCCTCTTGTATGGAAAGGATCTGATCCGCCATTTCGCCGCAGGTCAGATTTCTCTGGAATCCGCCGACGGCGGAGGCGCAGAAACCGCATCCCATCTTGCAGCCGGCCTGCGAGGAAATGCAGACGGTATTTCCGTGCTTATATTTCATAAACACGCTTTCGATGGAATTGCCGTCCGCCAAGCCGAATAAGTACTTTCTGGTTCCGTCTTTTCCCGAAAGCTGAACCCTCAGACAGTTGAGCTTTCTAATTTCCGCGTTCTCGGAGAGTTTGCGGCGCAGTTCCATGGAGAGGTTCGTCATTTCATCGAAGCCCCGGGCTCCTTTATAGATCCAGTTGAAAACCTGCTTTGCACGGTATTTCTGTTCCCCAAGCGCTTCGAGGTATTGCTCGGTCTCATTTAACGTAAGGTCCATCAGATTTTTCTTCATCAGCAGCCTCTTTCTATTACCGGCGGATCGTTTACCCGCCTAAAGTTTTGTCCTGGGTCTGGTACCAGCGCAGCGCCCTGTGAAACTGTTCAGGCTGAAAGTCCGGCCATAGCTCATCCAGCACATAAATATCGGCATAGACCGATTGGATGGGCAGAAAACCGCTGAGCCTCCTTCTTCCGCCCCAGCGGATGATCAGGTCGATTCTCGATATGTCCTTCGACGCCGGTCCGCCGATATGGTTCAGATCCCAGTCCCATCCGTAATTCACCAGGAAGTTCACTTTGATCCTTCCGTCGCCGAACTTCACCCGCTTTGTATAAGGGATCAGTTCCTTCGGAAAGCAGGGCGACTCCGTGTTGCCCAATACCAGAAGCTCGGCGTTTCGGCCTGCCAGCTCCATCACCGCTTCGACGCAGGCCTGCTGGAAAGCTTCCTTCTGGGCGGCTGGCCTCTTTGTATTGTCTACGGTAAACCCGTAAAACGTAAGCTCCTTCACTCCGATATCCGAACAGAGCTCGTATAGTTGAAAACCGGGACTGATTCCATAACGGTAGCCGTCTTTCTTATCCATGCCCCGCGCCGTTGCCCATCTGCGGTTTCCGTCGGGAATCACTCCGATATGGTTTGGAATTCGCGTGTATTCGTGGGTCATTGCCCGTGTATATTCGTTCATCAGTTCCCGTGCAGAATCTCTCATCAGCGCCCGTCTCCGCAATCCCTTCCGGCCTCGTTGCGGCGCATGGCAGGACTTCCGCCATAGCGCGTTCCGACGGGACGGAATACCTCCTCCTCGTTATTTTTATTTATTATAGCCAGTTTATCGGGTTTGTAACACAATTTCAATGATAAATCCAAACTCCCGCCTGCTTGCCCCTTTCCGGCATGCAGGCCGGAAAGCGCGCCGGATCCCGTTACGACAAGGTCGCGTTCCTTCCTGTAAACCGGAGACCGATAACGGTTGGTTGTAATGGCTTTAATTGAAAAGGGACGATCTTGACCGCCCCTTGTTTATGGTTAAAATACTTGGTTTTATTTTAAATAATTTTGTTTTAAATAATCGCTTGGATTACTTGAAACCGTTAAATTCTTTCCACATCAATTCCGGTTTTATGGCCGTTGAGATCGTATTCCGCCAGCTTCGATTCGACCTCCCGAAGCTCCACGGCCAGAGTCTCCTTCATGATGTAGTTCCTGTGCTCGTTTATCGCCGCCTTGACCTCGTTATCCGCATTGCAATAGATGATGATCTGGTCCATCATTTCGAAATCTCTCTGCTTTCTCAGCTGCTGCACCTTGGATACCATTTCCCGTGCAAGGCCTTCCGAGATCAGCTCCGGAGTCACCGTTGTGTCCAGGATTGTGAAGACATTGTTCTCCATGGATACCGTGAAGCCTTCCTTGGCGGTAATCTGGACATCGATGTAGTCCTTGGGTATGGCGACTTCCTCTCCGTCGATGCGCAGGCTGACTTCTCCAGCAGATTCCAGCCGATCGACGATCTGAACCGGGTCCGCTTCGGCCAGCGCTTTTCCGAAGCTCTTGATCTTTGCTCCCAGCGCGGGGCCCGCCACCTTGAAATTCGGCTTCAGGCCGAAGTTCATAAACCGGTCGAGCTGTTTTTCAAAGACGACTTCCTTCACATTGAGCTCTTCCTTTATGAGGTCCGTCATGTCTCCGATGAGTTCCTCATATTTTCCGTCTACCAGGATCTTCTGAAGCGGCTGCCTGACCTTGATCTTTTCCTTTTCCCTGGCGCTGCGGCCAAGCCCGACCAGTTCGCGGACAAGATCCATTCTGGCTTCCACGGCGTCGTCGATGTATTCATCTTTCGGAACCGGATAGTAGGATAAATGAACGGATTCCTCGCCCGTCAGCTTTGTATAGATTTCATCCGTAATGAAGGGCGCAAACGGCGCGGCAAGCTGGGCGACTCCCTTAAGGATCTCATAGGTCGTGGCATAGACCGACATCTTGTCCTCAGTCAGCTCTTCCGCCCAGAAACGCCTTCTTGCCCTGCGGATGTACCAGTTGGACAGATCCTCAATCACGAAGTCCTGAATTTTCCGCACGGCCTTCATATGGTCATAGCGCTCCATTTCTTCCGTGACCTCTTTGATCAGCCGGTTATATTTCGAGAGAATCCAGCGGTCAAGCTCGGGCCTCTTCCCGTAATCAACATCGAAATCCTTGGGATTGATATCATCCTGGTTGGAGTACAGGACAAAGAAATTATATACGTTCCTCAGCGTTCCGAAGAATTTGCTGACGATCTCCACAATTCCGTCCTCGTCAAACCGGGTGGGCGACCACGCGGGCGACACGTACAGGAGGTACCATCTGGTGGCGTCGGCGCCGTATTTGTCGAATAGCTGGAAGGTGTCCACAGTATTGCCCTTTGATTTGGACATCTTCTTGCCTTCCTTGTCAAGGACCAGATCGTTTACCAGCACGTTGCGGTAAGGCGCCTGCCCTTTGATAAAGGTGGATATGGCAATCAGCGAATAGAACCAACCCCTGGTCTGGTCGATGCCCTCGCAGATGAAGTCCGCCGGGAAGAGTTCATCGTCAAACTGTTCCTTGTTTTCAAACGGATAGTGGTGCTGGGCGAAGGGCATGGCGCCGCTGTCAAACCAGCAATCCATTACTTCCGGAATCCGGGACATGATGCCGCTGCATTTTTCGCATCTGATATGAACTTCATCCACGTAGGGACGATGGAGTTCGATGCTTTCGTCTATCGTCTCGATGGCCTTCTCCACCAGTTCCTTTCTGGAACCGATGGATTCCAGATGGCCGCATTCGCATCTCCAGATATTAATGGGAGTTCCCCAGTATCTGTTTCTGGAAATCGCCCAGTCGTTGACGTTTTCCAGCCAGTTGCCGAAACGTTTCTCCCCTACGAAATCCGGGAACCAGTTCACGGTTTTGTTATTTGCCACGAGCTGGTCCTTCAGCCTGGTCATTTCAATATACCAGCTGGGTTTCGCATAATAGATTAGCGGCGTCTGGCATCTCCAGCAATGGGGATAATTGTGTTCGATCTTTTCTTTTGCGTAGATCTTATCCTCCGCCGCCAGCCATTTGATGATGTCCACGTCGAGATTAGGATCCAGCACAAACCGCCCCACCCAGGGGGTTTCCGTATAATTGCCCTGTTCGTCCACCGGCTTCGGAACGGGCAGTCCGTATTTCTTTCCGGTGTTATAGTCGTCTTCGCCGAACGCCGGAGCGGTATGGACGATGCCGGTACCGTCTTCGACGGTTACATAATCTCCGCACGTAACATAAAACGCCTTTTTATCTACCTGCACAAACGGCATAAGCTGGTGGTATTCCAGATATTCCAGTTCTTTGCCCTTCATTTCGGCCAAAACTTTATAGGTATCGGCTCCCAGGACCTTGTCGGCCAGGGCCTTTGCGACATAATAAACCTTTCCGTCCTGCTCCGCTTTAATGTAATCGATATCGGGGCCGACGGTCAGCGCCACGTTGGCGGCCAGAGTCCAGGGCGTCGTCGTCCACGCGAGAAAATACTCGTCGGCGTCGACGCGCTTGAATTTTGCCGTCACCGTATTGGTTTTCACTTCTTTATATCCGAGCGCAACCTCGTGGGAGGCCAGCCCGGTTCCGCAGCGCGGGCAGTAAGGCAGGATCTTGTGGCCTTCGTAGATCATCCCGGCCTTGAAGAATTCCTTGAGGATCCACCAGCAGCTTTCGATGTAATCATTGTCAAGGGTGATATACGGGTGGTCCATATCGATGAGGTAGCCCATCCGCCTTGTCATCTCTCTCCACTGCTTTTCGTATGTGAAGACAGACTCCTTGCACTTCTGGTTGAACTCCTTGATGCCGTACTTCTCGATGTCCTGTTTTCCGGACATATTGAGCTGCTTTTCCACTTCGATCTCCACAGGGAGTCCGTGGGTGTCCCAGCCGGCCTTTCTCCGTACCTGGAAGCCCTTCATCGTCTTGTAACGGCATACCGAGTCCTTGAGCGTACGCGCCATGACGTGATGGATCCCGGGCGTACCGTTGGCTGTGGGCGGTCCTTCATAAAATACGAAGGAAGGCATCCCCTTCCTTGTCGATACGCATTTCCCTAAAAGATCTTCCTTCTCCCATTTGTCAGCCTGTTCATTCTGTACTTCCGCTATTGGTTTCTCCGATAAATTCTCAAACATATTGTTCCATCTTCCTTTTTCTGTATCTGATATGCAAACCGGCTCCTCCGGTCAAATGATCTTTAACCCCTTTATTTTAATCTCTTCCTACATATTATGTCAAGAAAATATGCGATTTATCGGTTGTCTACCGTACCCCTTCACGGATACGTTGGACCTTATTTATTTTTATCCTATGAGCCTGCCGATGACCTCATCGATGACCTCGTCATGATAACCCAGCGACGCCAGCTTCCTGCCGATTCTCGCGACCGTTTTTTCATCTGGCCGACCGGTCTTTGCCAAATCCGGCTCCTCCTCGGATGTGACATTAGTGTCGTTTTTTAAAATTTTATAAGCAACCCCCATGGCGGCATCCTTTTCCGATTGCATGTCAAAAGCCGCTGCAAGCAAACCCCGTATCAGCGCTGCGTCAATCCCTTTCTCCGCCAACTCCGCCTCAAGGCGCAGGGGTCCTCTGCCCTTTTCCATCCCATATCTTATGTATTCCCCGCAATAACCGGCGTCATCCAGATATCCGAGCTCCTGCAGATACCGCAGCGTTTCCGCCACTTCCTCTTCCGAAAAGCCCTTTGACAGCAGGCGGGCTTTCACCTCATATGCGGTGCGTGCCCTGCGTTCCAGATAGCGCAAGGCAGTCTCGCGGCAATCCTTGGACATTTTTTTCTCTCTCCTTAAAACGGCTGCGCTTTATATCGCTCATGCGCGATTTCTTTTCTCATATTTTCTTCCCGGCAACGCTTCCTTTTTGGCCATGGAGGGCAGGCTCAGCCCGATCACGCCCCCTACGATCAGCACCGTGCATACGATATGATAGACCTGCAACGGCTCTCCCAGCAGGACGACACCAGCAATGATGGATATGGCCGTGGAGAGATTGCCGAAGATCGTTGCCTTTACCGCATCCATATGCGCGAGCATATACGCCATGAGCACCGAGGTGACCAGCGTTGACAATACGCCCAGATAAGCGGTGGCAAGCACGAAGCTCATGTGGTTCAGCGGTTCGAAGTACCGGACGATGGTCCCGTTTTTAATCCCTGCTATGATTGTTGCCAAATTGAAGATCAAACATCCGCCGGCGGCTATGAAAGACGAAATTTCAAAGGGCGTGTACACTCCTCGCACATACCGCATCAGGACATTGCTGCAGGCCAAGCTTACGCTGGAAAGCAGCAGGATGAAAAGGCCGAAAAGATTCACGGTGATATCCGAAGAACCCAGTACGAACATCGTGATCACCGCTGACACCGACATGCAGACGAAAATATTCTGCTTCCAGCTGGTGCTTTCCTTCAGGAACACGCCCGCGATGATTTTCGCTATGATCGGAACGATTGCAAACATGATTCCGCTTTCCACCGAAGTCGAAAAAACCAGCCCGAGGGCCTGGAGCACCATGAAGCCCAGATATAAACCGGCCGTCAGCACCAGCATTCTCTTCGGTTTTTTTCGGATATCCGTTCGGATGAAACCCGTGATCAGAACTGCCAGGGAAGCGAGAAACGCGAAATTGAAGCGATATGTCACCGTTTCAAGCGGGGTTGCCGTATAAAGGCAGGTTTTAACCCCCAGGAAGGAGAATCCTACAATCAGGGAAAACAGCGCCGCGCTCCCGTAAATCTTCAAATCCTTGCAGCTTCTTGCATGTTCATTATTCTTTGTCACAGTATTGCCTCTCTCATTTGCTCTTTTTATGCCGCTTCCTTTGTTCAGCTTGCTGTCCGCTTTAACCGGCGCCCGAGCTGCTGTATCACTTTAGCCGTCGCTGGGGCCGCTATATCTTTAATCGGCACCCGCGCTGCCATGATTGAAACCGACGCCAAGGCCGCTACCATTTAACCGACGCCCGGAACGAAATTGCATTGAACCGTCGTCCTTCGAATCCCGGGAACCTGCGCCTTCATCCAGGGAAATCACCGCTTCAATCGGATCCCCGCCGGCGCAGCAGTACGCCGCTTTTATCCCGTCCCCAATGAAACAGGGCTTGACGATTCCGGGCGCCATACCGGAGGATCCCCCCCGGCCGGCCGCCTCCGTCAAGACAACCCGGGACAAAAGCTTCCCGTCCTCCGCCACGGAAAAGGTGTCCAGCCCCGTCGCAAGGCCGGTGCCGAGGTACTTGACATAGGCTTCCTTCCGCACCCAGACGTCAAAAAATGCCTCAAGCCCCGAGGACAAAACGAGCTTGCACTCTTCTTCCGCAAAATAGCGTTTCGCTATTTTATCGTAATTTACCCTCTCACGGACCACTTCCATATCAAAGCCCACCGGCTCCCCCGCCATCAGGCATCCCCAGAAGTCCCCGGAGTGGCTTACCGAATAATGCACCTCCGGCTTTCCTGCCCCCTCCGGCCCCTGCAAACCGGCAAAAAAGGGCTTCCCCTTTTCCCCTTTTGCGATGGGCAGCTCAAGCAGGTTATGCCCGGGGACTCCAAGCCCTTTTCTGGAAGCGTAATCCAAGAGCGCGCTCCGGACCAGCCTCTCGCCATCCTTTCGCGCGCCGCGATGTAGGTAAAGGTACATAAAAACTCCCGCTTTCTGAAAGGAAGGACATTGTAACCATCATTAAGACCATATTAAAACGCTATCATTATACACGCATCCCGGCCGTTTTTGCAATTCAATTTGTAAAGCGGGGATCCTCCGCCGCAGTGAGAGAGCCTCCAACTACGATTCGGGAGCTTCCGGCCGCCATGCGGGAGGCTCCATTAGGGAGCTTTATACCGTGGCACGGCGGCTTTCTGCCGAAGATCCGGCCCGCATTGAGTTCAGCACGGCCAGGAGCGCAACGCCGACATCTGCGAAAACCGCTTCCCACATGGTTGCAAAGCCGAGTGCGCCAAGCAGCAGGACGATTCCCTTCACGCCCAGCGCGCCGATAATATTCTGCCATACGATCGTCCTGGTTTTCCTGGCGATACGGATCGCCGTAATCACCTTCGACGGTTCGTCATTCATAATCACGATGTCCGCCGCTTCGATGGCCGCGTCGGATCCGACTCCGCCCATGGCAATCCCGATATCGGCCCGCGCAAGCACGGGCGCGTCGTTGATGCCGTCCCCGACAAATATGATTTTACCGGTTTTCTTTTCCGAGGATTTTCTGTTTTCAATGATCGATTCCAGGACTTCGACCTTATCGTGGGGAAGCAGCTCGGAATAGACAACGTCAATCTCCAATTCGCGTCCGATCGCTTCCGCTATTTTTCTGCTGTCGCCGGTCAGCATCGCCACTTTTTTCACACCGGCCCCGCGCAATCCCTCAATGGCTGTTTTGCTGTCGGTCTTCGCCTCGTCCGCAATCACCACGGCACCGGCGTAACAGCCGTCCACAGCCACATAGACAACCGTGCCCGCCACGTCCTCGGCTTCTACGGTCACCTGTTCCTCCTCCATCAGTCTGAGATTTCCTGCCAGGACGCTTCTGCCCCAGATCTGTGCCCTGATGCCGAAGCCTGCGCGTTCCGTCATGTCCGAAATGCGCTCCGCTTCGATTTCCTCCGCCGTATCCTCTAGGTATTTCGTTTTAATGGAAACGGCGATGGGATGGGTTGAATGATATTCCGCATAAGCCCCATATTTCAGCACTTCCTCCTGCGTGAATCCGTTTTTGCTGATCACATCCGTCACCTTGAAAACGCCGGTGGTCAGCGTTCCGGTCTTATCGAATACCACCGTGTCCGCCTCGTTCAGAGCTTCCAGAAAATTGCTGCCCTTAACCAGAATACCCTTGGTCGACGCCGCTCCGATGCCCCCGAAAAAGCCCAGCGGAATCGAAATGACCAAGGCGCACGGGCATGAAATTACAAGGAAAACCAAAGCCCTGTAAAGCCATTGTGAAAAGCTGCCCATTTCCAGGACAAACGGCGGGATTACGGCCAGCGCTGCCGCAACGCCCACGACGGCGGGTGTGTAGTAGCGCGCAAACTTGGTGATGAAATTCTCCGTCCTTGCCTTTTTACTGCTTGCATTCTGCACCAGTTCAATGATCTTAGACGCCGTGGACTCTGAAAATTCCTTCGTCACTCTGATGTGGAGCAATCCCTGGCCGTTGATGGATCCTGACAGCACTTCCGAACCGACGCTTACATCCCGCGGCAGTGATTCCCCGGTCAGCGCCCTTGCATCAATCGAGGAGCTTCCTTCTTCGACGATTCCGTCAAGGGGTACTTTTTCCCCGGCTTTAACGACAATCATGTCGCCTACTCTGACATCCTCCGCGGCGACCACCTGAATACCGTCGGCCGTTATTTTATTCGCAGTGTCCGGCCGGATATCCAGGAGAGCGGATATGGAACTCCTGGATCTCGCGACCGCCTTATCCTGCATGTATTCCCCTACGCGGTAAAACAGCATGACCGCGACCGCTTCCGGATACTCCCCGATGAAAAAAGCTCCCATGCTGGCAATGGTCATCAGAAAGTTTTCATCAAATACCTTGCCCTTTGCGATATTTCCGGCGGCGGTCAACAGTATCTCTTTTCCGATCAATATGTAAGCCGCCAGGAAAACCGCCACCGCAATAACGGGGAGATGTCCCGGGTAAAATTCCGTTCCCGCTCCCAGGAGAAAGAGGATGACTCCGGCAATGAAGCTCTTGGATTTCAAATCCTCCTCTTCCCCTTCCCCGTGCTTACACCCCTCGCAGCTGCTGCACCCGTCCAGTCCGCAGGTATCGTGAGCGGGTTTTAAACTACTCTCATTCTGTTCGGCGTGGTGTTTGTTTCTATCCATATTAAATACCTATAAATTCCTTTCCTTGCTATTGATTTGGTGCAATTTTCTGCCCCGGATTTGATCGCGGCAGTCTGAATTCCTCTTTGCCTGCAGCGGTTACTGATGCTCCACGTGATCGAGACCCTGACGGAACAGCTCGTTCACATGCTCGTCATCCAGCGTGTAATAAACGACCTTTCCCACCTTATGGTATTTGACCAGCCTGACGTTTCTCAGCACCCTGAGCTGGTGGGAAATGGCCGACTGTGACATTTCAAGCAGGGCTGCGATATCACAGACACACATTTCGCTCCTGGATAAAGCAAACAGTATTTTCAGCCTCGTCTGATCGCCCAGGCTTTTAAAGAGTTCCGAAAGGTCGTATAAATGCTCGGCTGCCGGCATTTCGTCCCTGACCCTCTCTATTACGTCTTCATGGATAACATTGCATTCACATTGCGGTGAGTCGATCGTACGTTTCAATGAACTGCCTCCTTCTTCATTTGATCAGCAAACATGTACATATGAATAATTGTTCATATGTTTATAGTAGAATGAAAAAGACAATTTGTCAACTGCCTTCATAAAAAAGAGCATGGCGAAAATCCTCTTTCCGGGAGGAGCTTTTCTCCATGCCCTTCTTAACCTGAAGTCGGGTTTGGCCCGATACCTTCAGAGGCGGGAACTCAATAGATAATCGCGTTTTTGATCACGGTGCCGCCGGCGTGTTCAAGGAGCGCCTTCTCCGCGTCCTCGATCCGGTATTCGTTCTGCACGAAATCCTCCGCGCTGATCGCGTTCATCTTCAGCAATTCAAAGGCTGCATTGACATGAAGCGGGGTCGTGTGGAACACGCCTCTTATCGTAATCTGTTCATAATGCAGCTTTGTGGTGTCGATGGGAACTTCAAGGCCCTTTTTGGTGCCTCCGAAGCAAAGGACGACTCCGCCCGGGCGGACCATATTGAAAGCTATGCTCCAGACCTCTGGCAGGCCTACCGCTTCAATAGCGACATCAACGCCCCTGCTGTCCTCCGTGAGTTCTCTCACCGCCGCGGCCTGATCGGAAACCGAATTGATATTTACGGTGTGACAGGCTCCCAGCTTCCTGGCAACCCCGAGCCTGAATTCGGACATGTCGCAGGCGATGACCCTGGCTCCGCGAAGATAACACAGCCTCACAAACATGAGCCCGATCGGACCGCAGCCGTTTACGCACACGGTATCGCCAAGTTCGATGGGCATGAGCGACGTCCCGTACACCGCGCAGGCAAACGGCTCCATCAGCGCGGCCTGCTTAAAACTCATACCGTCGGGAATGCGGAACATGTTCTGCTCCACGATAGGGGCGGGGATTTTCTGATATTCCGCAAAGGCGCCGCTCTCATAATTGGCGAAAAGCAGTTCGCTGCACATGGAATGCTGGCCTTTTTTGCAATAATAGCACCGGTTGCAGGGAGCTGAATTATGGGCAACCACCCGGTCTCCCCTTTTGAATTTCTTTACCCCTTCCCCCACCGCATAGACTATGCCAGCGGCTTCGTGGCCCATATCAAAGGGCGGCTCAAAACGGTATCCCCTCTTATAAATTTTCACGTCGGTACCGCAGGTCAGGGCGACTTTATTCTGAACGACGACTTCGCCCGGACCCGGAACGGGGATTTCAGCCTCCTCCACCCGGATATCTCCCGGCTTATAGAACCTGATTCTCTTCATATTCATTTTCTCCGTTATTTCAAATTAAATTTTCGTATTTATCTTGCCCCGATTTCACACAGGTTAACAATGATTCCTCACATCCATAAAAAAGGGCGCTTCGGATTCTTCCGAACACGCCCTAATGAAACCGTTCTACGAACGTTCTCCCGTTTTGTTTATTCCGTTTTCGCAGGATTTTCAAACCGGTTCCAACCGGTCGGCTTTTTATGCCTGCGCTTCGTTGAGCGCCTTCCTTATTTCAACTTCCCCTTCCTCGTCCTGATTGCGGAACACTTTCAGGTTGTGCTCTTCGCTGTATTTTTTCGAAAAAACGCTGACAACCGGCACGATAATCACGGAGACCGCCATAGCGGAGACTCCGAAGATCGGCGCCATGGACTTTGCCGCCTCAAAACCCGAAACGGCCGTATTGTAGATGATGCATCCGCTGACGACTATGATGCCGGACAGCATGCCCGCCCAAGCGCCAGCCCTGGTAACGTTTTTTGAGTACAGACCCCAGAGGAACGGACCGATAAAGGACCCTGCCACAACGCCCCATGAGAAGGACATCAGGTTCACGATAAAGGATATGTTTGCCGTCGCAAATATATAGGAAAACGTGATGAACAGCAGGCACAGCGCCCTCATGAGGATCACCTGGTTTTTCGGTTTAATCTCAGGATGAACCTCCTTTACCATGTCGACGGATACCGCCGAACTGGAAGACAATACGATGGACGACAAGGTCGACATGGAAGCGGATAACAGCAGCAACAGGATGATGCTCAATATGATCGTTGAGAACAGATTCCCGGTCAAAGCGTTCATCAGCATGCTTGGGACGACGCCGTCAAATCCCCCGGGCACATTCGGCAGCCCGTTTGCGTCCGCTTGAATGAAGAGTCTTGAAAGGCATCCTGTGAAATATGCCCCGCAGCCGATAAAGGTCGCAAACAGGGTGGAAACGATGGTTGCCACCTTGATATTGCTCTCATCCTTGATCGCATAATATTTATGCACCATCTGCGGCAGGCCCCAGACGCCAAAGCTGGTAAGACAGATGTTCGTGACCAGGAAGCCCGCGCTGCTGCCGCCGGTGATATCGACAAGCTTCGGATCGATGGCCGCAAGCTTTTCCCAGGCCGCCGCAAAGCCGCCCACCTCCGGCCTTGTGACAAGGATCAGAACCATGGCCGTCAGTCCGAAGATCATAATGAGTCCCTGAATGAAATCGTTGATCGCCGTTGCGACATAACCCCCCAACACCAGGTATACGGCGGTCAGAATCGCCACGATGAGCATGCAGGTTGTCGGCTCGGCGCCTACGAAAATTGCGCTGAACATGGTTCCCAGACCTTTATATACGCCGGCGGCATAAGGAACCAGAAATATGAATATAATGGCGGCCGCATAGATTTTCATTCTCCTGCTGTCATAGCGCGCGGCAAAAAACTCCGGCATGGTCCGGGCATCCAGCGTCCGCGTCATTCTCCGCGTCCTTTTCGCCAGGAATATCCATGCCAGCAAGCACCCGATCATGGCGTTTCCGATTCCGATCCAGATGCTGCCGATCCCAATGTTCCAGCCGAACATGCCCGCATAGCCAATAAAAATAACGGCTGAAAAATAGGTGGTACCGTAGGCAAATGCCGTAATCCACGGTCCTATATTCCTGCCGCCAAGCAAAAATCCCTCTATCGTGCCTGCCTTTTTTGTGCTGTAAACGCCCACAGAAAGCATTACGGCTACAAAAACTACCAATGAAATAGTCGCTACCAACTGTGTCATAATTTCCTACCTTCCTTCCAAACTACTTTGTGTGCCGGGCACACCCTACTCGCATATTCTACAATAAAATCCCAGCCTTGTAAAGCCGGGATTTCAATTAATACAAGCAAGGGACCGATGGCTTTATTTGCGATAGAGTCTGTCAAGAATTCTTCGGTAGCCGTCGGCTCCGTAAAGCAGGCATTTATTGACCCTGCTGATGGTCGCGGTGCTGGCCTTTGTGATCTCTTCAATCTCGTTGTATGTCTTGTGCTCATACAGGAGCCTCGCGACGTGAAAACGCTGTGAGATCGCGTAAATTTCGTTGACCGTGCAGATATCCTCAAAAAACCGATAGCAGTCTTCTTCCGTCTCAAGGGCTAAGATCGCTTTAAAAAGCTCATCGGTTTCCGCGTTTTTAAATCTTGACTCATAACTCATTTTGTATCCTCTCTCGCCGATTTTGTATAATTATTTTTCATTATGGATAAAATCAGGCGCTTTAATACTTTAATATTGTAAATTATAACATTATAATCTATTCTTGACAACTGATATTTGGACCATTATACTGTATTCCAAAAAGCAAAAACAAAGGGAGTAGTTTTAAGTTTAACGGCCAACATCCGGCATCCTGCGCAGGAGAATGTCAAAAAAAATGCGCAGGGGTCTGGCCTTAAACCCGTTCAGGTAACAAGACTTTGTCATAATTTTCGGCGTTTTGCGAATGTTATGCATAAAGTCTTTTTTCTTTTGCAATTTTTGCGGAAGACAGAAGCGGGTGAAGCGAAGGGAAAAGACGCGTTTCAGGGATATGCGCGGAGAGCCTGCAGGGAGAGAAGCAAACATTATGCAAATTTATAAGCTATCGGAGGTAGAAAATGTTTGAGCAGCAAAGAATCGAAGAAATACTTGAGCAATTGGAAGTGAACAGTCAGAACGGCCTCACGTCCGAGGAAGCGAAATTGCGCCTGGAGAAATACGGCCCCAATTCCTTTCAGGAGAAAAAGCCGAAAACCAAGCTCCAGATGTTCCTGTCCCAGCTTCGGGATCCTATGATATACATTCTCTTTGGGGCGGTAGTCATTTCGCTTTTTCTGAAAGAAGTAAGCGATGCCATCATCATTCTGGCCGTCATTATTCTGAACGCCGTCATCGGCGTGATCCAGGAATCCAAAGCGGAAAAATCCCTAGAAGCGCTGAAAAAGCTCTCCAGCCCCACCGCCCTGGTGCGGCGTGACGGAATCCCCATGGAAATACCCGCCGCTGATCTGGTGATCGGCGATATCGTCCTGCTTGAGGCCGGCCGGGTCATCCCTGCGGATTTGAGGCTGATCAGCACGGTCAATATGAAAGTGGAGGAATCTTCCCTTACCGGAGAATCGGTTCCCGTTCAGAAGGACGCCGGCTTCGTTGCCGAGGGATCCATCACTCTGGGCGACCGCCTTAATATGGCATATATGTCCACCAGCGTTGCCTACGGGCGGGGCGAAGGCGTCGTCGTCAAGACCGGAATGGAAACCGAAATCGGAAAAATTGCCAAGATGATCAGCGAAAGCGCGGATGAAATGACCCCGCTTCAGAAGCGGCTGGCCGACCTGGGTAAAATCCTCGGAATCCTCGCGATAGGCCTGTGCGTTGCCCTCTTTGTAGTTGCTCTGGCTCAGGGAAGAGATATCATCGAGATGTTACTGACCGCGATCTCACTGGCGGTTGCCGCGATTCCGGAAGGACTTCCCGCCGTGGTCACCATCGTGCTCGCTTTGGGCGTTCAGAGGATGGTGAAGGTCAATACCATCGTCAGAAGGCTTCCGGCTGTGGAAACCCTCGGTTCCGTCAGCGTGGTCTGCTCCGACAAGACGGGAACGCTGACACAGAACAAGATGACCGTTACCAGGGTATATACCAACGAGACCCTGCGCCCTGTCTCAGAGTTGAACAGGGATGCCGATGAATTGTTTATCAATGGATTTGTGCTCTGTACGGACGCTACTATTGAAAATGACGTTCGCATCGGCGACCCCACGGAGCTTGCCCTCCTCGATATGGGTCTTGCTTTAGAGGCCGATAAAAAAGTCCTGGAAGAGTCTCTGCCAAGGATCAACGAGCTTGCTTTCGATTCCGAAAGGAAAATGATGACGACGGTCCACCGGGATGCCTCCGGCAAGGTCATCGCCTATACCAAAGGCGCCATGGATCGCATCATTGAAATCTGTGACTCCATCATCATAAACGGAAAGATCCGTCCCATTACGGAGGACGATAAGAATAAAATACAAGCCGCCGCAAAAGAGATGGCTTCCATGGCTCTTCGGGTGCTTGCCCTTGCAATCAAATTTGACGATGACTCGGCAACAGAGAAAAACCTTATATTCACAGGGCTAGTGGGCATGATCGATCCTCCCCGTCCCGAAGCGAAGGATGCGGTGGAAATCTTTAAAGGCGCGTCAGTAAGAACCGTAATGATCACCGGCGACCATATCGATACCGCCTTTGCCATCGCCAAGGAACTCGGAATCACCGATAGCAGAGACCAATGCATCACCGGCGATGAACTGGATAAAATGAGCCAGGAGGATCTCAATGCGGCAGTCCCGAACCTGCGGGTCTTTGCAAGGGTATCGCCCGAGCACAAGGTAATGATCGTCAATGCTATCAAGTCCCACGGCCACATTGTTTCCATGACCGGAGACGGCGTCAACGACGCTCCGTCTCTGAAGAGCGCAGACATCGGCGTCGCGATGGGAATTACGGGTACCGACGTGGCAAAGGGCGCCGCCGACATGGTGCTGACGGACGATAACTTCGCCACGATCCAGAAAGCCATCGAGGAAGGCCGGAACATTTACAACAACATACGAAAGACCGTGCTGTTCCTCCTGTCGTCAAACCTTGGAGAAATCATCACCATGTTTGCAGCCATCGTTTCGGGCTTGGCGAGTCCGTTGAAAGCGATTCACATCCTGTGGATCAACCTCATCACCGATTCCCTTCCCGGACTTTCCCTGGGCGTCGATACCGGAGATCCCGACATCATGAAACGCGCGCCCAGAGATCCGAAGGAGAGCCTGTTTGCCAATGGGGGATTTGCAGTCACTCTATTTTTCGGCTTCGTGATCGCTTCCATCACCCTGGCCGCATTCGTGGCAATACCTGTTTCCATGCTTTTGGAGGCAGGCCGGGCGATTACCCTCGAAAACATCGAAATGGTCATGGCCGACAATGCGATATACACCCGCTGCCAGACCTATGCATTTACGACACTGGGTATTTCACAGCTGTTTAACGCCATCGGAATGAGGAATCTGAACCGCTCGATCTTCCGGTTCAACCACCTGGAAAACAGGATGATGGTCGTCGCATTCTGGGTCGGATTTCTGCTTCAGATTTCCGTGACAGAAATACCCGTGCTGATCGATATGTTCGGAACGGTGGAGCTGAGCATCAGGGAATGGCTCGCGCTGACCGCGCTTTCAACGGCTCCGCTCTGGTTCCACGAGCTGTTCGTATTCGCAAAGTTCATTAAAAATCGCAACGCCTGATTGCTCTAAGGAAAAAAACTCAGCCCAATGTGCTTCATACATGGGCTGAGCATTTTTTTTGCGAATATTAAATTGTGCACCAGTTTGCGCCGCGGCGCCGACGCTAAGCTGAAACAAAGACAAAGCTGAGCAAAATGCCAGGCTTGTACAATAAATTCAGCGGAAACTATAGGTTTCTGAGGGCGTCGACCAGCGCGGTCTTCTGCTTCGCCTTCTCGTCCTTGAACTTGATGATCTTCGCGGGAATTCCCGCCACCACCGCGTTTTCCGGAACATCTTCGATGACGATGGCGCCGGCGGCCACCACCGCCCCCCGTCCGACCCTGACTCCTTCCAGGATCACTGCGTTGGCTCCCACCAGCACGTCGTCCTCAATCACGACGGGTTTTGCAGACGGCGGTTCCACGACGCCCGCCAGCACGCAGCCGGCGCCTATATGGCAATTCTTTCCGACGATGGCCCTTCCGCCGAGGACGGCGTTCATATCGATCATGGTTCCTTCCCCGACTACCGCGCCGATATTGATCACAGCGCCCATCATCACGACGGCCCGGTCTCCGATCTCGACCTGATCCCGGATAATCGCGCCCGGCTCGATTCTGGCATTGAGGTTTTTCGTGTCCAGAAGCGGGACCGCGGAATTTCGGCGGTCGCCTTCCACCACAATGTCTTCGATATCATCGGCGTATCGCTCGATCACAGGCTTGATATCGGACCAATCGCCGAAAACGATCCTGTCCCCGCAGCCGAAGATCTTGCAGTTTTCAAAAGGAAGCGGCCGTTTTTCCTTTATATAGACTTTAACCGGCGTTTTTTTTCTCGAATTGCTGATATATTCTATGATTTCGTTTGCATCCATGGCGTCACCTCTATACCGCTTTCGCGCGTTCGCCTTCATCGAACAGCACGCGCATTGCATGAAGCAGCTGTTCCCGGGCTCCCCTGTCCATTTCATATAAGGGCAGCCGGTATTTCCCCACATTCATGCCCAGAATATTCATCGCTTCCTTGACGGGGATCGGGTTGGTTTCAATAAACAGGGCGTTGATGAGCTCCAGATATTTCAGCTGAAGCTCCTTTGCCATCCTGATGTTACCGGTAAGGAATGCCGCGGTCATCCGATGCATTTCCCCCGGTATGATATTGGCGGCTACCGATATGACGCCCGCCCCTCCGACAGACATCAGTGGCACGATCATATCGTCGTTTCCTGAATACAGGGCGAAGTCCTCCCCGGCAAGGGTGGCGACCTTCGAGACAAAGGAGATATCCCCGCTCGCCTCCTTGATCCCTGCAATATTCTTATGCCGGCTCAGTTCCTTCAATGCCTCAAATGTAAGGCTGCATCCGGTCCTTCCGGGGACGTTGTACAGGATGACCGGTATGGAGACCGCGTCGGCAATTTCGGTAAAGTGCCGGATCATTCCGGCTTTATTGGTTTTATTGTAATACGGCGTGATCACCAGGAGGCCGTCCGCACCCATGCTTTGATATTTCAGGCTTTGCTCCTTGGCCGCCATGGTATTGTTCGAGCCGCTACCCACGATGACCGGGATTCTTTTGTCGGCGGTTTTTATCGCCGTCTCTACGATGCGGTCCCTCTCCGTAACGGTGAGCGCCGGAGTTTCAGCCGTCGTCCCCAGGATACAGAGCCCGTCGGTTCCTTCCTCCATATGCCAGAGGATCAGTTCTCTCAGCTTGTCGTAATTAACGCTTCCATCTTCATGAAACGGTGTGATCAAGGCAACAATCGATCCCTTTATCATAAGGTTGCACTCCCTTCCGTTATTCTTCATAATAACCCCGGGCCGTTCTGACCGCAGGGCCTGTCATGATTACTTCATCATCAGGCTTTTGCACGATGTGAAGTTTACCGAAGGGAAGCAGCACGACTGCATCCCGATCACACCTCCCTTCCAGCGCGCCAATGACGACGCTTGCGCAGGCGCCCGTCCCGCAGGCCAGGGTCATGCCCGCGCCCCTTTCATAGGTGGTCAATTTCAAAGTCTTATAATCCAACACCCGGGCGAAATTGACATTGGTTCTGTCTTTAAATACCGGGTGATTGCAGATTTCCTTCCCTAGCGCCTCAAGAGAGGCTGCTTCTTTGTCTTCTTCATCTGTCCAGACGACGGTATGTACCGCGCCCATAAAGCAGCTGCTAACCTCGACCTGCCCGTCTTTAAGCTGCAGTTTCTGCCTGAGGAAATCGTCCTGGTCCGTATCAATCCCGCACCGCTTCGGGTCGAAATCCGGCTTTCCCATGTTGATCGCGACAAGGAACGGATCCCTTGACACGATCTTCACCAGCATGGTGCCGGCCAGGGTTTCCACCGGATATTCATCCCGGCTGCAGATGCCTTCGTCATAACAATACTTTGCAAAACAGCGGATCCCGTTGCCGCACATGGGCCCCCGGCTGCCATCGCTGTTATAATATACCATTTCCAGGGGATCCCGCTTTACGATGATCAGTCCGTCTGCCCCGACTCCCAGCTGCCTGTGGCAGATCCGCTCCGCAAGCTCCGGCCAGGAACGGTTGCCGGCGTCGTCTTCCGTCAGGATGATGAAATCGTTGCCGCAGCCGTGATATTTCGAAAATCGTACCATGGCTACAATCCAAAGGCTTCGCACAGCGCGATGACAGCCTTTATCTTATCGTCTCTCTTTACGGTTACCGAGATGGAGATCTCCGAGGTCGTAATCTGGTAATACATGATGCCCTCCTTTGCCAGGATCGAAAACACCTTGCTGGCTACGCCCGTGGCGGTGGCCATACCCACGCCTACCAGAGAAAGGATGGAAAGATTCGACTGCTTTTCCACCGCAACTTCCCGGAAAAGTTCGTTTTCTTCCAGGGCTTTGTCAAGGTCCTTCGCCTGTTCGTCGGTGCAGCTGAAAGAGACCGTGCATTTATTTTCACCGTAGGTCTGCTTTGAGATCATGTTCACGTTGATGTGGAGATCGGCCAGAAGCTGGAACAGCTTCGCAACGGCCGTCCCGTCGTTTTCCATTCCCCGCAGGGAATAAATGGAGCAGTCGTCCGATATGCTGATGCCCGTTACCGGCATCTCTTCGATATAAATGCTTTCGTTCATAACATACGTACCCTTTCTTTTATCTCCTTCCAACGATTTTCCGATATAAAGCTTAACGTTATATTTCTTCGCCAATTCCACGCTCCGGGTTTCCAATATCGACGCGCCGGTTGAAGCCAGTTCCATCATCTCGTCATAGGTGATCCGGTCGAGCTTTTTCGCGCCGGGATAAACCTTCGGATCCACGGTAAAAATTGCATCCACGTCGGTATAAATTTCGCAATCCTATCCAAGCTGCGCGGCGATAGCCACCGCGGTAATGTCCGATCCGCCCCTGCCCAGCGTGGTGATATCCCCATCCTCGCTGATGCCCTGGAAGCCGGTCATCACGACCACCTTTCCCTCTTTCAGGTGCTGTTCCAGGCGTTCGGTGTTGATCTCCTTGATCCGTGCCATGGAATGGTGTTTCGTTGTGATAAATCCCGACTGGAAGCCGGTCATGGACACCGCCGGCACGCCGAGATTCTGAAGCGCAATGGCAAGCAGCGCAACGGTTTTCTGCTCTCCCGCCGCAAGCAGCGCGTCCAGTTCCCGCTTGGGCACCTCGTCGCCGGCCTGTTTCGCAAGTGCAATCAACTCATCCGTCGTCTTTCCCATGGCACTTGCCACGAGAACGATCCCATCCCCTTCTCTGCGAAAGGAAGCAATATGTTTCGCGACCTGACGGATTTTTTCGATGCCGTCCAGGCTCGACCCGCCATATTTCTGCACTACGTTCATACGAACACCTCCTCATCCGTTTCGAAGCGCATTTGATCCTGATAGGTTTCCCTTTTTATAACAATGCGCGCTTTTCCTTCTCTGACAAAGGCCACGGCCGGTTTGCCGATCCGGTTGAAGTTGTTGGCCATGGAATATCCATAGGCGCCCGTGCTGTAAACCACCAGGATATCCCCCGGCTCCGCCTCGGGAAGCATCGCATTCTCTATCAGGATATCGCTCGATTCGCAACACTTCCCGGCAACGGTGTATTTCTTTGTTTTTTCCTGATCCATTTTATTTGCCAGATCGCATTCATATCTGGCGCCGTAAAGGGCGGGTCTTATATTGTCCGTCATTCCTCCGTCCACAAAGAGGTAGGACCTGTTTGGGGTATTCTTCAGGAAACCGACCCGGTACAGCGTGCATCCGGCCTCCGCCACGATGGACCTTCCCGGCTCGATCATGATCTTTTGCAGGGAAAGCTCATTGGCGGCAAGCTCGGATTCGCATTTTTCGATCACCCTGCGGCATATCTCCCGGATGCCGGCCGCTTCGTCCTCCTCCGTATACCGGACCCCGAATCCGCCGCCGAAATCCAGATTCTTGACCTCTATCCTATGCTTCGTTTTCATCCTTTTGATAAATCTCATCATCCTTTCGATGAGCGCGTCATACGCCCTGAGGTCGAATATCTGGGAACCGATGTGCACGTGAAACCCGCCGAAGCTCAGATAATTTCCCGCTTCAATCCGTTTGATCATCTCGAGGATCGTATCTTCCTCCTGGAGCGCCACGCCGAACTTGGAGTCCAGATCGCCGGTGACGATATATTTATGGGTATGGGCCGCAATGCCGGGATTGATCCGGATCATCACGCTTGCCTTCTTTTTCAGGCTGTCGGACAGCTCCGCGAGCTTCCGGCATTCCATAAGGCCGTCGACGACGATATTTCTGCATCCCACGGTCAGGGCCATTCTGAGCTCTTTTTCCGATTTATTGTTTCCGTGGAAGTAGACCCGCTCCATGGGGTATTCCGCCTGATCAGCGAGATACAGCTCGCCCCCGCTGACCACATCGATGCCAAACCCGATGCGCTTCAGCATGTGGAGCAGCGCTTTGCAGACAAAGGCCTTTGACGCGTATATTACCTCCGTCTCGAACAGCTCCGAGCGGAAATGGTCCCGGTAGCTCCGCATTTTTTTCTCAAGCTCCGCTTCGTCGTATACAAACAGCGGAGTGCCGCAGGCGGCTGCCAGCTTATCCGCGGGAACGCCGCCGATCACCAGCATTCCCTGATCGATATCCGTTCTTTTTTTCGTGTTTTGTTCGCTTATATGCTTCTCTTTAACCATCTTATGTACCTCGCTCTCAGGATTGTATTGGCGCTGTTGCAGCATTAATTGATTTTATGTTATCTCAAAAATCCCGATGCTTCTATTGTTAATTTTTTTGCATCATTTGTTAAAAACGCGGCGACATCTTCTTGTATCTAACATTTTTTACATATATTTCTCATGCATGCAATAATAAAACCGCAAACGCGGCTTTTTATTTCGTCGATTCCGCTTCAGGCGGTACTTCCGACACTAATAAAAAAGCCAGTAAGGCTCCCCTACTGACTCAGATAGAATAAACAGTCCTGATTCCAGGAACTCAAACCATATTCTACAGTCATTAGGATAGCTCATCTACATTTATTTGTAGACAGTGCCGTGATTATTCACCACGACCCCACCTCGGTTTCCATGCCTGAAAACCGGGTTCGGCGAAGGATACCTCCGATATGAGTCACTGCCCGCCGGCTCTTCATATCATCATTTACTTCGCGACCTCTATCACTATTAAGCCTTAGTCTACTTCATTATTCCTCATTTTGCAAGTGTTTTTTTCATAAATTTTATTTTATCCCATGACCGCCGTTATCGCCCGGTCCGTCTGCCGTTCCGGGAGCAGAAGCTTCACGCCTGTGGTTTAAATCGCGTCGGCCCGTAAAAAGAATCCGGACTGAATATTTCTAGCGCAAACGCTTGACGGGGCCCTCTCCATGCTTTATGATTGCAGATAATGGAAATGAGAGGACGAACCATGAAGGACCAACTGATAAAGTACCGCCGGGAGCTTCACCGTATCCCGGAGATCGGATTTGAATTGTGGAAAACCAGGGAATATATCCTGGAAAACCTGCGGCGGCACCAGTGCGAGATCGAGGAAATCTGCGGCGGCGTGGTCGCCTTCTTCCGGTCAAGAGAAGACGGAGGCAAAGGGAAGCCCAGGGAGCATACCGTCGCGCTGCGCAGCGATATGGACGCGCTGCCGATAAAAGAGGAGACCGGGGTTCCGTGGCAATCCATCCACGACGGATGCATGCACGCCTGCGGTCATGACGGCCATATGGCGATGCTGCTTGCCGTCGCCGACGAACTGGATCATATCATTCACACCCTCCCCCACAATGTGCTGCTCATCTTCCAGCCCGCTGAAGAGACCACCGGCGGCGCATGGTTCATGTGCGCGACGGGGTTCATGTCAAAATACAACGTCAAGCGGGTCTACGGCTTTCACCTGTGGCCTACACTGGGCAAGAACGTCATCGGCTCAAGACCCGACGAATTCATGGCCAACGCCTGCGAGTTGGACATCACGGTTCTGGGGAAAAACGCCCATTGCGCCGAAGCTGAAAAGGGGATCGACGCCCTGCTCATCGGCTGCCAGCTGATTGACGACTTCTGCCGCATGGAGCGGGAAGAGCTCCCGGAATCGGAATACCGCCTGCTGAAGTTCGGCAGAATGGAAAGCGGCGCATCGCGAAACATCATATCCGCGCAGACGAGAATCGAGGGTACGCTGCGCTGCTTCAAAGAGGAAACCGGGGATTTCCTGCTGCGCCGGATGCAGGAGATCGCCGCAGGCTATGAGGCGGTATACGGGTGCAGGATCACATTCCGGACCATCAACGGCCATGCAGCCGTGATCAATGATCCCGGAGTTTTTGAGGAAGCAAGGCGGCTGCTCTCTCCGGAATATGATTTCCATATCTTTGAAAAGCCTTTCATGCAGTCGGAAGACTTTTCCTTCTATCAGCGCGAGGCGCCGGGGCTGTTCCTGTTCCTTGGGACCGGCTCGGGCATCCCTTTGCATACCAACAAATATGATTTCGACGAGGATGTGCTTGCAACCGGCGTGGATATCTATCTGAAGCTGCTTGCACAGCCGTTTTAAACGGCCCGAAGAAGCTACGCGCTGTGCGGAATTGATCGGCGCAAAGCATACCGTCCCGATTCATACGGAAAAGCCTTGCAAGCGTAAGACTCCCTTGCAAGGCTTAAATTATGCTTTCGTTATCCCTTATTGAAGCAGATCGATGGCCGCCTGAAGCTGGCGGTCTGTCTTGTCGTCCGGCAGGGGTTCCACATGGACGTCGGGTTCGACTCCGATCTTGTGAATTACGTTGCCGTTCGGTGAAAAATACTGCATCACGGTGAGCTTGATGGCGTCTCCGTCGGGCAGCTGTTCGATGCTCTGAATGATTCCCTTTCCGTAGGTCTTTGTGCCGACGACTTTTCCGCTTTTATGATCCTTGACCGCCGCAGTAAGAATCTCAGAGGCGCTTGCGGTCCCGCCGTTTACGAGGATGACATAAGGAAGCTCCGTTTTTCCCGCTGCGGACTTATAATATTCCTTTCTTCCCTTTCTGTCCTCCGTATAGGTGACCACGCCTTCGTCCAGGAGCAGATCGGCAACGGCAACGCTGGAATCCACCAGTCCCCCGCCGTTATCCCGGAGATCTATCACAAGCCCTTTTACGCGCTCCAATTCCAGATCCCGCAGCTGTTCTTTGAAATCATCCGCGGTCCTTTCCTCGAAGGAACTGATCCTGATGTAGCCGATATTTCCGTCCAGCACTTTGGACCTGACCGACTGCATGACGATGTTTGCCCTGATTATGTTGAATTCGATTTCGTTTTCGCCGCGCAGGACGACGATGTCCACCCGGGTGCCGGGCTTGCCCCGCATTGCGGCCACGGCCTGGTCAATAGTGCTTCCGTCGTAAGGTTTGCCTCCGACGCTTATGATTTTATCCCCCGTCCGGATACCGGCTTCGGCAGCCGGCGATCCGTCGATGGGCGCGACGACGTTGATGAGCCCGTTATCGTCGGGCGCTATGGTTACGCCGATTCCCTGATACTCGCCGGTGGTGGAAATCATGATGTTGTCATACTCCTCTTCCGTCAGATAGGCGGAATAGGGATCCCCGATGCCCCAGAAGAGTCCTTTGTAGATGCCTTCCTTCAGCTTCTCCTCATCCACCGGAACATAATACCTGTCCTCAATATATTGCTGAAGCTTGGCCAGCTTGTCGTATTCTTCCCTGAGTTGCCTGTAATGGTTATATTCTTCATTTGTGATCGCCATATATCCGCCCGAAGCATAACCCACAAAGAATATAGTCCCGCTTGTGAGCAATGCACCGGCCAGAACCGAGACGACTATTACAAAAATTAGACTGCGCTTTTTCATCATGAACATAAACACTCTCTCCTGGGCTCAGTTTATCACTTAATACTCCTCAACACAAACTGAATTTTCGTCTCTCCGTTCCAGACGTTGATATCGGGATAACCCGCCAGATCAAAGGCTTCGCCTTTCTGTAAAAGCCCGCAGTATTCCTGGGCTTTCCTGAACAAGACGCAGGGCACCTTTTTTCCGCGGGCTCCCAGTCCGGAAAAACGAACGTGCTGCTTTTCCGGCCCCATGAAATTGACGTCCGTAGGCCGGACGCCCTTGATCTGAAACAGCGGTCTTTCATTTTGGCACCCGAAGGGAGCCAGTTTCTCAAGCTCCATGGCTAAGTCAAGATCGACATCCTCTTCTTCGATGACGAGATCGATGGGGAGGCTTTGGTCAAACAAGCCCGGATTCTCACGGTACAGAGCTTCCGCCTCACGGTTCAGCCGCGCCCGCAGTTCTCCCAGATTGCCCGCTTCCATCAGGAATCCGCAGGCTCCTGCATGCCCGCCGAACTTCAGGAAAAGCTCGTCGTGCTTCTTTAACAGCTCATAAAGATTCATGCCGTCGATGCTTCTTCCGGTTCCTTTCAGCAGCCCCTCTTCCGACGATTCCGTAACGATGATCGCAGGCCGGCCAAATTCCTCCTTGATTTTTCCCGCAACGATGCCGGCGATCCCTTCATGAACGTCCTTCGGGGCAATGACATAAAACAGATCGCCAGACAATTCGGCGCTGATGATCTCCTTGCATTTCAGGAACGCCTCCTCCTGAATTTTTTTCCGTTCGCAGTTGTTCTTGATCAGGATTGAGACGCATTCTTCGATTTTCCTCTCATCCTTTGCGGTCAAAAGCTCCACGCCGACCCTGGCGTCCAGCAGCCTTCCGGCGGCATTTAAATGGGGTACTATAATATATGCGATGTTTTCGGATTTTATCTTCTCATTTGTCAATCCGACCGCTTTTATGAGCCAGGCAAGCCCGGGACGCCTTCTGGAATCGATGACGCGCATGCCATACCTCGTAAGAGTCCTGTTTTCATTAAGCAGCGGGACGATATCACCGATGGTGGCGATGGCTACCAGATCCAACACCTCATTGAGGACGGATTTGGGCAGCCCCGCTTTTCTCTGTATCCCCTGGGCCAGCTTGAATGCCACTCCGCAGCCGGCGAGGTGCTTAAAAGGATAGGAACAGTCCTCCTGCTTGGGATTGATCAGGATGCAGTCCGCCGGCCGCTCATTGATATTATGATGGTCGGTGACGATGAAATCTATTCCGAGGCTTTTCCCGTACTCGACCTCCTCCCAGGAAACGCTTCCGCAGTCCGCGGTGAGAATCAGGTCACAGCCCTGTTCCCAGATCGTGCGGATGGCGTCCTTGTTCAGGCCGTAGCCCTCGTCAAATCGGGAGGGAATATAATAGGTCAGATTGTCGGTAAGATGGGAGAGGATTTCGAGAAGAAGGCTGACGGAAGTGACTCCGTCAGCGTCGTAATCTCCGTATATGCAGATCTTTCTGCCCAGTTTGACGGCAGACAACAGGAAATCCACCCCTGCCTCCAGATTTTTCAGCAGGAATGGATCATAGGTCAAGCTTGGTTTTTCCGACAAAAATTCATGAATGTCCGCTTCTTCCGTGATGCCCCTTTTATTCAGAATCTGCCGGATTATTGGATGGATTCCGTTCATTTATCTATAACCATTTCCTTGGATCCTGGTATTGTCCGTTGACACGGACCTCAAAGTGGATATGCGGTCCCGTAGAGTTGCCGGTGGAGCCCACCAGCGCAATGGTTTGCCCTTTTTTTACGTAATCGCCGGTTTTGACCAGCAGTTTGCTGTTGTGGGCATAGAGCGTCACGATGCCGCCTCCGTGGTCAATCATGACCACATTTCCGTAGCTGTTGTTCCAGTCGGCTTTGATTACCGTGCCATGGTTTGCCGCCAGCACCTCTGTGCCTGCCGGGGCGCCGATATCTATGCCGGTATGTAGCTTCTTCACCTTCAGGATGGGGTGTATCCGGTTGCCGAACTCCGATGTGACTCTCCTGCTGCTTGCTGAGGGCCATGCAAACTCGCCTCCGATATAGGCCTGGTCTCCCTGGAGCTTTCTGATCTCTTCCACCAAACGGTCGGCTTCGGCATTCAGGCTGTCGATCATTTCCTCCAGCGCCTTGTTATCCTTTTCCACCTGGGATTTCAGGTCCGCCACCTTGCCCCGGGACGCCTGAAGGTCGGACTGCTTGTCCTCTTTCTTTTGCTTCTGCGTCTTAAGCTGCGCCTGCAGTCTCTCCAGTTCTTTCTTCTTTTCCTCGATGAGCCGGTGCTGTTCTTCCAGTTTCTTCAGGACCTCCACGTCATAGTCGAAGATCCTCTGCACCATGTCCATATTGGTCATAAAGTCGGTAATGCTTTCGGAGCCGAGCAGAACCTGCAGCATTCCGATATCACCGTTTTTATACATGGCCCGGAGCCGCTTCGAAAGCCCCTCGTTCTGCGCTGCCAACTCCCGCTCCTTCTGGGCGAGCTTTTCCTTTTCGGCCTCGATCTTCTTCTCCGTGGCGATTATATCGTTTTCTAAATTGCTGATTTCCTTTTCCGTGGCGTTGATCTGGGATTCCAGATTCTTGATTTGGCTGTTCAGCTCTTTTACCTTCTGCCTTCCGGCGTTGAGCTGCGACTGGGATTGCTTGATCTGCCTGTTGATTTCGTCGAGCCTCTCCTGCTCATTGCCGGCGAAAGCAGTTCCGAAGCTGATTATCGATGCAATGAAGGCGAATAAGGCGACGTATGTAATTAATCTCTTCAATATGTACTCCCCCTCTTGCTTGTTAATTTTCCGAAATACTTGTCACTGCCTCATTCGCAGTCGCTTACGTACTTCCAAGTACGCGCGCTTCCTGCTCAATCGTCGTTTCGCGTCTTTCGAAAAATTCCCTGCGCAATGCTGGCTTCTCTTTTTCGCTTACTGCTGTGTTGCTTTCCAGTGATTTTTATGTGTCAAGAAATCTCCGCATGGAGATGATGCTTCCGCAGGCGCCGATGCTGATGCCCAGCGCCAGGAAAATCCATATCAGATGAACGGTCAGGAAATCTCCAGGCACCATGGAGGTGGAAAGCATGACAAAGACTTCATGACCGACGAGTTCCGTGATCTTGTAATACAGGAAACTGACGATCCCGGCCGAAATCAGGGAGGAAAAGATCCCGATCAGGATGCCCTCCACCAAAAACGGTCCCCGGATGAACCAATTGGTCGCCCCGATGTATTTCATGATGCTGATTTCGCGTTCCCGGGCGAGAACGGTCAGTTTAATGGTGTTGGACACGACCACGACGGATACGACGACCAGGAAAATGATGATGACCATGGCGCTGACCTGCATGAATTTGCTCACGCGCATCAGCTGATCCACCGTGTCCTTATAATATTTTATATCTTCGATCCCCTGGAAGGTCTTTACCTTTGCGACCACATCGTCAGCCGCTTCAAGCCTGGAAACCTTGATGATCAGGGAATTCGGCAGGGGATTTTTTTCCAATCCGTCCAGCAGATAGGCGTTGTCGCCCCATTTCGTCCGCCATTGCGCCATGGCTTCCTCGTTGGACAGATAGATTGCCTCCTTCACCCCTTCGGTCGCCTTCAGCTGTGAAAGCATCCCGGAAGCTTCTTCAAAGGTTGTGGTGTCCAGCAGATATACCTGTATTGTGTCAAGCTGTTTTTTCGCAGTCTCCGAAACCATATTAATGTTGACAACGAGAATAAAAAACAGGCCTAAGATAAGCAGCATAGCCGTAATGGAAAACATAGAGGCAACGCTCATGGCCCTGTTTCGAAAAACCTGTTTGAATGCCTGTTTGATCGCGTAGCCCCAACTATTTAACATGACTGTAGAACACTCCTCCCAGCGGTTTATAATTCAGCAGCCTATCCCCTTCACAGGCTCCGTAGCTTCCGCTGGCGTCATCACGGACGATGCGTCCTTTTTCAATGGCTATGACGCGTTTTCCCATTTTATCCACGATGTCCTTGGCATGGGTAACCATCAGGACCGTGGTCCCGCGAAGATTGATCTGTTCGAGCAGCCTCATGATTTCCCATGCGGTGTCCGGATCGAGATTGCCCGTGGGCTCGTCCGCGATCAGAACGGTTGGATTGTTCACGATGGCGCGTGCAATGGCTACCCTCTGCTGTTCGCCCGCAGAGAGCTCGTGAGGATATTTGCTCGCTTTTGAGCTGATGCCCACCAGGCTGAGAACCGCCGGCACCTGCCTGCGAATGGCCCGCGAGCTCATATGTACGATTTCCATAGCAAAGGCGACGTTTTCAAAGACGGTCTTCCGGGGCAGAAGCCGGAAGTCCTGGAAAACAATGCCTGTGTTTCTTCTGAGTTTGGGAATTTCACGGTTGGATAGCTTGGTGATCTCCATACCGTTGAATCTGATGCTGCCCTCGTCCGCATCGATTTCTTTTAATATGAGTTTGATAAAGGTGGATTTCCCCGCTCCGCTGGGCCCCACCAGAAATACGAATTCGCCTTTATTGATTCGAACGGTCACATCCTGAATGCCGATGTTGCTTCCATAGGACTTTGTCACGTGATCAAAAGCTATCATTGCCGGAGTCCTTTCCTGTTTTACGGTTTTTCTGTCTTTTCAACAGAAAGAAACATAAACTTACAAATAATTATAATATATAACAGGAAAATATTGAAGCATTATTACATTACAAATACGTTACAATTATTGGGAAAAAAGCAGTGTGGAAGCGATTTCCCCCAGGGGGCCCTGCAGCGCGGCCTTCACCTCCCTGATCGCGTACGGGCTTTTGCAGTTATATTCCGCGGTATAGATGTGCTCCGGGCTGACCAGAGGGATCAGCACCGGTTTTTTGATCTTCAGGAAGTCATGCATCTGCCGGCGGTTTACGCCTCCGTTCATCTTGCTGATCACGTAGATTATGCTGCACCCCGCGGTTTCCAGCGCTTTCAGACCGCAGAGGCGCCGATACCCCTTCAGCATTCCGGAGGGAAGAGGATCGATAACCGCTATGATCTGGTCCATGCTCCTGAGCAGCTTCTGATCGGGATCGGCGTCCCCGGACAGGTCGCAGAGGACCACGTCTCCCGCCGCATAACCGATCAGCCTGAGCTTCTGTTCAAAGGAAAGGCTGACTTCGCTTTCTTCCGGCGATTGCAGGATCCAGTTGATCCCTTCGTCCATGTTGCGCATCCCTCGAACGCTCCGGTTCTCGGCCAGTTCCTGAAAAAAGCGGAAATACGGCCTTCCGGCAAAACGCCTGTCCATTCCGTAGGAATCGAAAAGCGTACCCCTTCCCAGTTCGACAACAGCGGGGCTGTGCTTCCCCGTATTCGCAAGGAATCTGGCAAGGCAGCCCGTCAAAAAGCTGACGCCCGCCCCGGGAGAGATCCCGGTCAGGCCGACCTTCAGCTTGTCCATCGCCGCGTATTGCTCCACAAGCGGCGCTTCCCTGGAAAAAATTCTATCCAAATCTCTCTCCGACATTTCCCTGCTCTCCGTATCTTTATAAAACCTCTGTTATTTTACCATATAAAATATATATTGTCAAATATTGGTAATAAGAGCGGCAAGGCAGTAAAGAAGGGATGGCTTGAGCGCTTCTGCTCCGGATTCTGATTTGCTTCCTGCCGCTAAACGACAGGATCGTAAAATAACAAGCAGTAAAATTAACAGAGCTGACGCCGTAGCTGTTCCTCCCATGGTCAAAGAAAGGTCCCGTGGAACATTCCGCAGACCGCAGAAAAAACAGCTGCCGGAGACAGCCCTGGCCCCAGAGAAACTGATTCGCCCTCGAAAAACGTGCGCCGCCATGTCGACAGAGGATCTGTTTGTGAACATCTCCTGCAATGCTTCACTCTTCGTATTGCACCTTCAGTTCAATCTGATCGGGCAAATAGGAAAGATCCGTTTCTGCTACCTGCAAAGGATAGGTCAATACCTGCGTCAGGGCGGTGCCGGGTTGTGGGTCCTTGAATACCGCATATACCTTCAGGGTTTTGATGCCATCCTCTTCGGTAATCGTCATTTTATCGATGGCGATCTCATATCCGGAAGTCGGCTTTTCCCCTCTTGAAGCAATGACATAGACCTTGTCGTCCACTACGCAGGCCAGCGCGCGCTCCAGGGCCCGATATTCCGGGATGACTTGATTTGCAATCTGCTGCGGGTACTCGGATTCCCCTAATACTCTATAACCCACCTTTACATCACCTTTAAAGATCATCATCCCTGCCACGATTGCGGCAATGGCGATTATGATAATAGCAAATATGACCAGCATTTTTTTACTCGGCGTGCGCATTCTTTTCACTGCAAATGTCTTACTCACAATAAAACTCCCTCCCAGCTAATTTTTATTAAAATCTATTCAGGGAGGGAGTTGATTATGCGTACTATTTTAAGCTTTTGCCACGATAGATCGGAACGCCGTTAAAGGCTTTTGACCGCGGCGACGATGTCCGCTGCCGTCAAGCCGTATTTCGCCATGAGTTCCGCCGGTTTGCCCGATTCGCCGAAGGTGTCTGCGACTCCCACAAAGGCCATTTTCACCGGGCTGTTTTGCACGACGACCTCGGCGACCGCCGAACCCAGGCCGCCGAAAACGCTGTGTTCCTCAGCCGTAACGATGCCTTTCGTTTCTTTTGCTGCCTTAATGATGATTTCCTTGTCTATGGGCTTGATGGTGTGCATATCGATGACGCGGAGGCTGATGCCTTCCTTCTCCAGGGCTTCCGCAGCCATCAGGGCCTCGTTGATCATGATCCCCGTCGCAATGACTGTATAATCGCTGCCGTCCCGCACACAAACGCCCTTGCCGATCTCCAGCTCGCTGTCCGCCTCATAGATCCCCGGTACGGCTGCCCTGCCCAGCCTTACGTAAACCGGGCCTTTCATTGCCGCGGCCTGCCGGATAAGCCGGTCTGTCGACACTCCGTCCGCCGGGCTAATGACCGTCATGCCCGGGATCGTCCGCATCAGCGCAATATCCTCGATGGCCTGGTGGCTTCCGCCGTCCTCGCCCACCGTGATGCCCGCATGGGTCGCACAGATCTTTACGTTTGCTTTCGTATATCCGATGGAATTCCGGATGATCTCGAAAGCTCTCCCCGCCGCAAATATGGCGAAGGTGCTTGCGAACACCGTTTTGCCCGAGAGCGCCAGCCCCGTGGCGACGCCGTATAAATTCTGTTCGGATATTCCCATATTGAAAAAACGTTCCGGGTATTTCCCCGCAAACTGAGTTGTCATCGTTGATTTGGACAGGTCCGCGTCAAGGACCACAATATCCTCGTTTTCCGCTCCAAGCGCGAGAAGCGTCGCGCCGTAAGCCTGTCTTGTCGCTATTTTTTCCGACATTACCATTCACCTCCCAATTCCGCAACCGCTTTTTTGGCCTCTTCCTCGTTGGGCGCTTTCCCGTGCCATCCGTAGTTGTTCTCCATGAACGAGACGCCCTTTCCCTTAACTGTTTTTGCAATGATCGCCGTGGGTTTGCCCTTGGTCCTGCGCGCTTCCGCAAACGCGTCTTCGATCTCCTTAAATGAATGGCCGTCGATCCGGATCACATGGAAGCCGAAGCTTTCAAATTTCTTGTCCACCGGCGTCACCGTCATGACCTCGTCGTTCTTGCCGTCGATCTGAAGGCCGTTCCAGTCCACGATGACCGTCAGGTTGTCCAGCTTGTAATGAGCCGCCGCCATGGACGCCTCCCAGACGATGCCTTCCTGCATTTCCCCGTCTCCAAGCAGCGTATACACCCTGGTCGGTTTCCCGTCCAGCTTGGCCGCGATGGCCATTCCCACGGAAGCCGAATATCCCTGCCCCAGGGAGCCCGTCGACATTTCAACACCGGGAACCTTTTTCGTATCGGGATGTCCCTGCAGCATGGAGCCAAGCTTCCTAAACCCAGTCAGCTCTTCCTTCGGGAAAAATCCCCTGTGCGCCAGCGTCGCATAAAGCAGAGGCGACGCATGCCCCTTGGAAAGCACAAATTTATCCCTGTCCTCCTTTTTCGGATTCGACGGGTCGATATTCATTTCCTGAAAATAGAGCACAGCCATAATATCCGCTGCCGAGAGCGATCCTCCCGGATGCCCAGATCCGGCGTAATAGGTCTGCTTTATGATATCAATTCGGATATCATTCGCAATTTTTTCCAATTTCTTATAGTCATTTTCCATATTGTTCCCCTCCTCTGAACCTACTGACTATTATCTTTATCATGAAAAGCGGCAGCGCCGCCATTCTTTTATATCTGCTGGGCTGCTGAATCAGCCGGTAAAGCCATTCCAGACCGTGTCTGCGGTAAAACTCCGGCGCCCGCTTTAGGGCTCCGGCCCATACGTCCAGGCTGCCTCCGACTCCGATGGCGCCCTTCACTGCGAGTTTGTCCCGATGGCGGTGAATGAATTTCTCCTGTTTGGGAGAACCCAGGGCCACGACGAGAAAATCGGCTCCGGATTCGTTGATCCTTCTTACGACTTCCTCCTCGTCTTCCGCTTTGAAATACCCGTGATGGGCTCCGGCTATCACAAGCCTCTTATGCTTCTCCTTCATCTTTTCCGCGGCAAGCTCCGCGATGCCCGGCGCGCCGCCCTCTCCCGGCCTGCTTCCCAGAAGGAAAACCGAGCGCCCCGTTTCTTCCAGATAACCAAGGATGCTTGTGAGAAAATCGATGCCAGTAACCCGTTCTGACAGCGGAACGCCCATGATTTTCGACGCGTACACCAGGCCGATCCCGTCGGGAATGACCAGGTCCGCCTGCTCAATGATGCTTTTCAGTTCCGGATCCTTGGAAGCATTGATGACAATCTCCGAATTCGGAGTCACGATAAGGCTGCAACCCTCGGTTTCCATAAGCTCCCGGAAGACGCCCATGGCCGTTTGCCCGTCCACCCTGTCCACAGGAACACCCAGAAACCGGATTCTGTTCTTGTCTCCCATATGCAAATCCTTTTCCTAGTCTTGTTGAATCAGTTTCCGGATCAGCTCTTCATTCTGATCCAGCTTCTTTATCAGAATTTCGATGCGCTTCCGCACCTTCGCCCTGATGCAGTCGGCCCGGGAAACGGTCTTCTCAAACTCCTCGATGAAAAAATCGTTCCGGAAGTCGTATACGCTGCACATGGCCTTCATATCGATGGAATGCATGAATGAATTGATCTTCGGGTCATAGGAAACTGCAATCATCGGCACCTCCATAATTGCGGCATGGATCAGCGCATGAAGCCTGACCCCGACCAGAATATCCATATTTCCGATGATGCTGAGCATTTCATCGGTGAGGTATTTATGCCTGATGCAGCAGACATCGCCGTTCAGCCTCGAGGATATCTCTTCAATCACGGCCATGTCCTCGGAGAAATGGAACGGGATCAGCACGACCTGCGCGTTGTATTCATCGATAAGACGCCGGATGGAAATGCAGATTTCATCCACAAAACTGCTGTCCGTCTTTTTTTCCCGTATCGCAAATCCCACGGTCATTTTGCCGGGCTCGGAGCGGAATCCTTCCTTCTGCAGGATCTCACGGCCTGCGGACAGGTCCGCTTTCTTGATCCGAAGCACCGGATCGGCGGTGACGATGATCTTGTCCTTGTTGATGCCGATCTCCATGAGCAGCTCTTTGGAAGCTTCATCCCTGACCACGATTCCGTGGGTACGCCTCAGCGTGGCGGCCGTAAGCCTTCGGTTGAGCTTCGAAAGGATCGGGCCGATACCCTGGCTGTATATGAAAACCTTTTTGCGGAAAAAGAGGGCCGCCCACATAATCCCCAGGTAATACAGAATGCTCCTTTTGCTGGTCACATCCTGCAGCAGGCTTCCGCCGCCGCTGATCAGCAGATCGCAGCGGAAGATCTCGCGGATCGCCTTCACCGACTTCCGGCGGACCGAACGCACACCGTATTTTTTTGATGTAAAATCCGGATTATGGGACAAGACGGTGATCTCGATATCCCTGAGCTTGTCGCGCAGGTTGTCCACCACCGCCCGGAGGATGGATTCATCCCCGATGTTGTTAAATCCGTAGTAACCGGAAATCAATATCCGCACCATTGAAATAATCTGCCTTTCAACCCGAAGCTTCGGTAGAAAGCCGCTGCTCCAGCTTTTTATACAACCTATGCGCGGCCTCGAACACCAGGATGCCCGCGATGCCGATGACGGCGCCGAACAGGAAGGAATAGCCCGTCCTGATAAATCCCAAATAAAGCGGCGTCCTGATATGCATAAAGGTATTCACTACGGAGGTCATTCCGATGACGGACGCCAGCCCGAACAGCACCGGCCACAGCCTGAACCTGCGGATGGAGGTATAGGCCAGCATGATCACGGAAGGAAATGCGAACAGGAACTCCTTGCTCCTCGGACGCGCCAGGAGAATATCTTCAAGCGCGTTGCGGATTATCATCTCAAGGCTGGAAACCTGGATGGAGGAGTCGTGTCCGGTCCTCTCGATGTAATAATAACCGACGCCGAGAAGGACGACGCCGAGCAAGACCATCCATATCTTGATGCTGGCGTTCATCATATCCTTCAGGTCGTGGTACTCCAGGGTTCCCGGATGCTTTTTGCCCGCCCCGAAACCGTAATAGGCAAGGTAAGCGAGGATAAAGAAAGCCAGCGGGAGCAGTTGGGCCAGTTTGACGCCCCTGAAGATATCGATTTCCAGCATGAAGTTCACGGATGAAATGGGAGCCGCGGTCATGACGCCTCCGAGCAGAGAGATGGCGACTCCGCAGGCAAGGGTCGCGACGCCCAGGCCGATGATCTTCGGCAGCCGCTCTCTTCGGTCCAGCGTATCGGCGAATTCCTTGCTCTGCCGCACGATGAACAGAACCGCCACGCACGGGAATATAACCGCGGCGGCAAAGGAAGCGATGAGCTCCGCATACCCCGGCGTCACCGCATAGGCTCCGGCTGCTCCAAGGGATCCAAGTAGGAACAGTCCGGCTTTCAGCCTTCTGCCGATGGGCAGGATGGTCCTGATCAAAAGCACCGCTGCCGCGACGCAGCCCAAAGCCATGACGATCTTGGCCCATAGGCTCACCGTATACGGCTCCATGACCGAGGCTTTGATTCCGGGCTTGATGCCGTGCTCCGCAAGCCTCTTTTCCAGGTTGGAGAACATGGTTTTATACTCGTCAAGATCCGTGACATAGGTGTGCTGGTCGTTGGTTTCTTTTATAGGCTTGAAGTATATTACCCTGATATTCCGCTCTACAATAGCCCGAAACAGCGTATTCTCGATCTCTTTCGCGCCTTCATAACCGTAATACCGGTACCTGTACTGGATGTAGTCCCAGACGCTGAAGACCCTGACCGCGTCATAGCCGTTGCTGCGGACGATCTCGTCCACCCCGTACTGGAGAACGTGCCGAAGCTGGGTGGTATGTTCGATCATGCCCATAGTGATGTTGTTTTCCCTGATATAATCCAACGCGGCCTCAATGCCGTCGTCATAGCCGATGACGCTTTCCCCGCCGACGATCATGTATTCGGGGGCTTTGCCGAGCAATTCCCTGTAGCTTTCAATGACCGCCTCCGCGTATTTCCTGTCATTCCAGCCGCCATAACTCGCCGTTCTCGGGATGATCTCCATCCCCGCGTCCTTCACAAGCTTTACCTTGGAAGGCAGCAGGCCGAAGTTTACGTACATGAGCTTTGAACTGACGATTTCGTCCTTTTCAATAAAACCTTTCTTGATGGAACTCATCAGTTTGTATTTTTCCGAATACAGGGTCTGCTTCGCGGTTCCGTTCAGCACGATGTAACCGCCGTCCCCGCCCTGCCAGATAAAATAATTTTCAGGCTGGTATCGCGCCCTCACGCCGCCGGCGATAAAATCAAAAGCCTCGTCCGACGCCGCTTCGATAAGCACGTCGTATCTGTCATATCCGACGGCTTTCAATTCCCGTATGAAGTCCTCGGGGTAAGCGGCTTCCCAGTCCGCGTCCCTCATAATGATATCCATAACGGTCCCTTGAACCGGAATGTCCTCATCTTCCATAAGGCTGACCACGCTTTCCTCCGCAAGTCCCACCTTGGTAATCCCCATTTTCCTGAATTCGCGAAGCCACCAAGAAACGTCGTGCTCCGACTGTTCCGCCATCGCCTTGATCTCATTGAAATCCAAGATAATGTCATAGGTCTTGTTCTCTTTCTCAACTGAAAATCTTCCGCCGATCACAACCAGCGATGTGATGACGGCGACGGCGATAATGGCCAGCAGTATTTTGTTCTCCCTGATTAACAGCTTCATTCCCTTATACCCTTTCTGCGTATGTATAAATAGCCAGATACCATTGTACCTTTTTTCCTGACTTTAGTAAATACATTTTAATGTTCGAAAACCGCAAGGAGGGCTGACAAAACCGGCAGGTATAAAAAAGAAAGGCGAAAAGGCTTCTTTCCTTTTCGCCTGATTTTATTGTATCGAATAGGGACCGCGTACCATAACGAAAAGGTCCGTTATCGCATGAATCCCTCGGCCGTCATCTTTCGGAACAAGAAGCAGGTGGTTCAAACCGACTACATGGCCGGTCATCAGGTCTTTACCATCGGTGACGTCGGAAATTCCGTTGGCGCCGTTGTCGATGGCGGTGGCTTCCCCGCTGCGGAGGATGATTTCTGTTCCGCTTCCTCCCAGCAGCCTCTGGCCTGCCTTGACTTCAACCACGATAAATGTGCCTGAAGCCCCGCTTCCGCCCTTGATTCCAGCGATCTGACTGTCTACATAGCTCTTGGTGACCACCGGGTCCCCTTCTGAGCCCGGCGCATCGGTGGCGGCCGAAGCGGCCGCGGTCACGGCGAACACCGATAATACGATTGCCAATCCTGCAACTATTGCCTTTTTCATTTGTTCCTCCCTTGCTGGTTTAATTTTCCGAAATACTTTGTTTCGTGTCTTTTGAAAAAGTTTTTGCGCAATCTTTGCTTGTTAAAAAACTTCGTATCCTGGTCTGTATTTTAAAAAACGACCGATTTTGGTCGATGCCGCGTCAGAAATCTATGATCCCTAAACTGATCGTAAGCGCTTCGTTTACTTCCTGCAGAATTTTGTCATCTACTCTTCCGATTTTTTCCTTCAAGCGTTTCTTATCGATGGTTCTGAGTTGTTCCAGCAGCACTACCGAATCCTTGTTCAAGCCATGACCCAGCGCGCCGATTTCAACATGTGTGGGCAGTTTTGCCTTATTTATCTGGGAGGTAACCGCCGCTACGATGACCGTAGGGCTGTATTTATTTCCAATATCATTCTGAATGACAAGAACCGGTCTTACTCCACCTTGTTCCGAGCCAATGACGGGACTAAGGTCTGCGAAAAAAATGTCACCCTTCTTAACTATCAAGTCATTCACTCTCCACTAAATATTTTTCATAGCTTTCAAGGTCTTTTCTATCTAGATCAAGTCCTTCTTCCGATAGACTCACATTAAGCATTCCCATTACCTCGTAACCGGCTTTCATTACATTTTCATTCAATGAAAAACCGCTGTCAGATTTAATTGAATTAGGCATTTGTTTCACCTCAAACTATTTCCTGCAACCATGCTGCTGCTAACGACAACTATTTGTACTTCAATTATAATTGTTGAGGTTCTCGCATGTCAAATGCCTTATTTCTCCATCGTTTCCCGGGATTCCAGGATGCTCTTGATTGCAAAGGCTATCATATTCGCTATGTCTGAAGCGATTAAACCATACTCTCCCGTCTGTTCCGCAGCCATATCTCCGGCCAGGCCGTGCAGGAAAACTCCTGCGGTGGCTGCGGCTTCAGGATCGAGGCCTTGACCTGCAAGGCTCGCAATGACTCCCGTCAGAACGTCTCCGCTCCCTCCGGTAGCCATTCCGGGATTTCCTGTTGTATTAATATATGTTTTCCCATCCGGTGTTGCCACTACACTGCCGGCGCCCTTGAGCACCGTTACCGCCCCGGTGACAGCGGCCAACCCCCTGGCAGATTCCAGCCTGTCCCTGTTAATTTCCGCGGCGCTCTTATTGAGAAGCCTCCCCGCTTCTCCCGGATGCGGCGTTATGATCAGCTTCGCTCTTGCGTTTTTCATCTCGTCAAGATCATTGCGCAGCAAATTCAGACCGTCGGCGTCTATCACGACAGGCTTGTCCGTCATATAGATGATTTTTCTGATTAAGGCGCCATTTTCCGCATCAACCCCCAACCCCGGACCTATGGCAATGGCCGAATATTGCATCAGGTCCTCAAGTAAACGTTCGCGGGTTATACATGTCGCCTCAGGTACTCCCATCTGGAGGATCGGGAAAAGCTCTTCCGGCACCGATACCCTCACAAGGCCCGCTCCCGTTCTCAATGCGGCCCTTGCGCATAATACCGCGGCTCCAGCCATACCCTTCGAGCCGGCAAAGATAAGAACCTTTCCGCAATCACCCTTATGTATATCCCTCTCACGTTTCTTAATGAAAGTATTGACATAAGCCTGCGTAATTAAACCATAATTTTTCATTTTTTTTCCTCTTGATTACAATTGAGCGTCTCCCGGGGACATTCCCCCGAAAGCCGCCCGCTCTCCGGATGCCGATCGGCTTTTTTCATATATATATTATATCCCCAGTATCAGCGTGGCCAGCATAAAGTATGTCACCACGGACACCATATCGGTCAGAGAAGCGATCATCGGACTCGCCATCAAAGCCGGGTCGATGCCCACCTTCTTCGCTCCGATGGGAAGCAATCCGCCGACAATCTTGGCGACCATGATGATCAGCAGCATGGAGCCGCAAACGGTCAACGCGACGAACAGGTCTCTCCCGTCAAAGAAGTAGATCTTCAGAAAATTCAGGGAACTGAGAATCACGCCGATCAGGAAGCTGACCCTGGTCTCTTTCCATAAGATTCTTCCCGCATCCCTCAGTTCCACGTCGCCGACCGCCAGCCCGCGGATGATCAAAGTGGCCGACTGGGAACCCGAGTTGCCTCCCGTGCCCATGAGCAACGGCAGATATGCCACAAGAGCGATAACATTGGACAGCAGGTCTTCAAACTTAGTAATGATGAAACCGGTGACCATCAGGGAGCACATCAGGAAGAAAAGCCAGGGAAGCCTGTTTTTCACGTGATGCCACACGCTCATATCCAGGTACTCTTCCTTTGACGCAGCCAAACCGGCCATCTTCTGGAAGTCCTCCGTGATTTCTTCATCGATGACGTCGAGAATGTCGTCCACCGTGATGATTCCGACGAGGCGCTTTTCGTTGTCCACGACGGGTATGGCCAGAAAGCCGTATCTTTTGAAGATGTCTGAGACGTACTCCCTGTCGTCCAGCACGTTGACGTAAATCACGTCTTCATTCATCAGCTCGCCCACCTGAACGTTGTCGTCCGATACGACAAGGGTCCTTAAGGATACGATTCCGAGCAGTCTCCTGCCTTCATCTTTTATATAACAGGTATAGACCGTCTCGCTGTCCATACCTTCCTTTTTTATATATGCCAACGCCTCGGCGACGGTCATATTCTTTCTCAGGCTGATATAATCCGGCGTCATCAGGCTTCCCGCACTGGACTCCGGATAATTCAGAAATGTATTGATGAGCCTGCGCTCCTCCTTTGAGGTCTTTTCCAGGATTTTATCCACGATGTTTGCAGGCAGTTCCTCCAGGACGTCGATCATATCGTCGAAGTCCAGCTCGTCCATGATGTGCTGGATTTCCCGTTCCGTGATTGCGGAAATGATTTCCCTCTGGTCGTCGCTTCTAAGGTATGAAAAGACCTCTACCGAAACATCCTTGGGAAGGGTGCGGAACAGAATGACGGCTTTTTCCACGCCGAGTTCCTCAATGACCTCTTCCAGGATTTCCGCGATATCTACGCTGTTGTTCTTTAAAATTTCGTCTCTGGCCTTGATGTATTTTTTTTCATTCAGCAGTTCAAGAATATTCTGGATCATCGCATCCATTACGTTTTCGTTTTCCATGGGGCTTTACCTCCTTGCATGAGATTTGCTGATCGCTTAAAGCGATTAAACCGCCACGTGCAATTCACCGCCGGCGAATATCCGCATGGCGTTCAAGCTGTGTCACTCGCAGGAAAATGGGAGTCCCGGCTTAAACCGTATGTAGATGCGCAACTGCCTTTTCAGAATAAAGAACAGCCTTTATCAGAACAACACTTCAACAGATGCAAATCTCAAAACAGAAATGCCTCTGCTTGCCGGCTCTGGAAAGCGACAGTGAAAGCAAGGACTTTGCCATTTTCAGTTACCGTATTCATCCGCTTGTGACTCGGCCCTAAATCCATTACTCTCACTCCTTTCAAGATTCCGGACGGACAGGCAGGCTTTGCCTGAGATTCGTCCTTTCGCTTAAGACAGGAAAATGACTAGTGGCCGGTTCTGTCCGGCTCATTTCGCCGTTTCAGCACCGACCACTAAATTATACTTTATTTCTATTTTATTTTGCAAGTTTATTTTGCAAGGGTTTACAGAAAATTCCCGACGGCGCGGAAAACAAGATCAGTCCTGCAGGACCGCGCCAGTGTTGGCCGAGGTTACGAGCTTCGCATACCGCGCCAGATATCCGGATTTTACCTTCGGCTCCGGCATCACATGGGCGGCCCTTCTCGCTGCAATCTCTTCGTCCGAGAGCTCGACCCACAGCTTTCTTCCGGGTATGTCGATATGGATGATGTCTCCGTCTTTCAGCAGACCGATGAGCCCGCCGCTCATGGCTTCCGGGGAAACATGGCCGATGGAAGCCCCGCGGGACGCGCCGGAAAATCTTCCGTCGGTAATCAGCGCAACGTCCTTGTCAAGGCCCATGCCTGCAATGGATGAGGTCGGGGAAAGCATCTCTCTCATTCCGGGGCCTCCCTTGGGGCCTTCATACCGGATCACGATGACGTCGCCCTTCTTGATCTTCTTTCCCCAGATTGCCGCAGAAGCCTCCTCCTCCGAGTTGAAGACCACCGCAGGGCCGGAATGCACAAGCATTTCCTCCGCTACGGCCGATTCCTTGACCACCGCTCCGTCCTCGGCCAGGTTGCCCTTGAGAATGGCAATCCCGCCGCGGTTTCTGTACGGTTTGTCAATGGGCATGATCACGCTGTAGTCTTTAACCGACACGCCGGAGAGGTTCTCGCCCAGGGTCTTTCCCGTCACGGTCATGCAGTCCTTATCAAGAAGATCCTTTTTCATCAGCTCGCTCATGAGGGCCGGGATCCCGCCCGCCCTGTGGAGATCTTCCATATGATGATGCCCGCTGGGGCTGATTTTTGTGATATACGGTGTTCTTTCGCTGATCTTGTCAAAGAGCTCCAGATCCAGCTTGATTCCGGCTTCATGGGCGATGGCAGGCAGATGGAGCACGGTATTGGTGGATCCGGCCATGGCCATGTCGACGGTAATGGCGTTTTTAAATGCCTGTTCAGTAAGAATGTCCCGGGGCCTGATATTCTTCTTTACCATTTCCATCACTTTGATCCCGGCCATCTTGGCGAGGCGGATCCGTTCTCCGCTTTCCGCCAGCGCGGTGCCGTTGTATGGCAGCCCCATTCCGAGCGCCTCGGTCAGGCAGTTCATGCTGTTTGCGGTAAACAGGCCCGAACAGGAACCGCAGCCGGGGCACGTGTTCATCGCGGTCTCTTCCAGCTCTTCTTCCGTGCAGTCTCCGTTCCGGAACGCGCCCATTTTCTCCATGACGCTGTTGAAATCAAGAACGGTACCGTTGAGAAAACCAGCCCTCATAGGGCCGCCGCTGACCACAACTGTGGGGATATTTACACGGGCTGCGGCCATGAGCATGCCCGGCACGATCTTATCGCAGTTGGGAATCAGGACCAGGCCGTCAAAGGCGTGGCCTTTCGCCATGGCTTCAATGGAGTCCGCGATGAGCTCGCGGCTGGCAAGGGGATATTTCATTCCCTCGTGGCCCATGGCGATGCCGTCGCAGATACCGATTGCGGGGAATTCCACAGGGGTCCCTCCGGCCATGGAAACGCCCCTCTTCACGGCTTCCGCGACGCGGTCAAGGTGCATATGCCCGGCAATGATCTCGTTTTGCGAATTCACGATCCCGATCAGGGGCCGATCTATTTCTTCACGAATATAACCCATGCCGTAGAACAAGGCGCGCACTGCTGCACCGGAGGGGCCTTGCTTGATTTTGTCGCTGTTCATTTCATACCTCCTCTAAAACTCTGATATCTGTTGGAAACATTCGGCAGCTTCGCAGCGTCAGGCTGTCGAATCGTTCTTTTAGCAGTTCCTTATCGCAGCCCTGGTGGGGATACTTGATAAATAATTACACTAATTATATCTTAAAAGAAAATACCGGTCAAAAGGATTTCGCGTCACAGCTTTACGTGTTCCAGTATGTTGCGGGCGAAGGCCTCGGCCCTCTGTTCGATCCCGGGAATGCGCACGAGGCTGTCGGGCTTGTTGGCCGTTTCCATCATAGCGAAGCGGCTTGGAAGGATGAAGGTCTTGTTCATATTGAGACCGCTGATCAGCTGCTGCGCCACGATATCCCCTCCGCTGTAGCCCGAGACGATGATGCCGAAAAGATACTTGTCATAGAACTTCGTCTTTTTAAGCAGGGCGGTCAGACGGTTGATAAAGGCCGCAAGATTTGCGCTTATGGCGTCATTATAATTTGGGCATACCATGACCAGCGCGTCGCAATCCGTTACCGCGGGATACACCTGCTCCACGATGACACCCCCGTAAATGCAATTGCCCTGTTCCCCGAAATGGAGACAGGTCGTGTAAGGACAGCCGGTGCAATCCGTTACGGTTCCGTTTCTGAGTGAAATCTCGGTAATTTCGCAACCTTCAAGATGTTTTTCGACAAGCTTCCACAGGGCCAGCGTATTTGACGTCTGGTAATTGCTGGCATGCAGCGCCAGTATTTTGGGGCGCTTCCGCTTCGGCGGGGAAAACTTCACGAGCTGCTCCACCAGGACCCGGCCGGAATGCATATATGCCTGCAGGTTGTCCATATCCAGCCTTGCCGCTGTGATATTGAAATTTTCCAAGGATTTCGTCCCCTCGACCAGCGGTTTTCCGGGAAAGGTGCACCCTGATAGGTTCGCGCTGAAAGCAAGCTCCCTTCCGATGGACTTGGTGAAGAGCTCGCTGTTTCCGTCAACGATGATCCCGCCTACGCTTCCCTCGAAGCATGTCCGGTCCAGCCTGATCTTCTTGAGTATTGGATACAGCTCGAGGTTGACGCCCGACTCTCCCAGAGAGACCGCGAACAGGATTTTTTTATTTTTCAGCTCCCCGAATTCCTCCACGGTCGATATGACCTCGCAGGAGTACCCGGCCAGACGGCTTTCAAGGATTGCGTTGAGTCTTTTTGTTTTAATCCCCTCCCTGCACCGGGGCTTTACCACATAGAGGTCAGCCATGTTGGTCGCCTCCGATCCGTTCCAGTTCGCGATAGGCGTGTTCGATCCTGCGGAACAGGGCCTCGGGAAGGGGCATGGATTCCAGTTCCACCCCCGTCTCGGTCATGCGGTTTCTGGAACCAAGAAAAACGCCGCCCAGACAGGTCGAGCTGTAATGCCATTCCCCTCTCAGAGTCTGGAGCAGCGATATGGCGCCGGAGGACAGCGCCGGAGCGATATAAGGCTTATAACCGGTTTCTCTCACCCGGAGGTTCGCGTTCACAGCCAATTCGGTCAGTTCCCGCGACAGCGCGTCGTCGTAATGTTCGATGCTGTTTGCGATCACAAGATCCTTCCCGTGAGGGCCGAAGGCCCTTCCTTCCGTTAAGAACGAACGGAATCTCTCGTCCCGCTTCGCATAGTACGCCGCCCTGCTGTTCATCACGCCAAGTCCATACCCCTGGATTTGCCAGGGCCGAAGCCCCTTGCTGCCGGAGGCTCCCGTTTGATTCCTGTTGCTTTCCATATAAGCGACCCTGCAAAGAGGGTCCACCGGATCGGAGACTACGGCAAAAAGGCCCTTAAATCCCTTCTCCGCGGCCAGATGGGCATATTCCTTTATGATCTCCCGATTTGCCTCATACTGTGCCATCCTGACATCCTTTACGGCGTCGCCGATGGCGGGAACCGATTTCGACGCGCAGAATACGAAGGCGTCGCAGTCAAAGAGCTCGTCTCTCCCTATGAACGCCACCTCCGGCAGACGGTCATAATCCCACGGATAAGCAATCTGGTTCATTTCAAATTCATAGCGCCTCTCCAGCGCTTCATTGCCGCCGTAAATTCCTATGCCGGACAGGACGTCCCCGCCCAGCAGCTTAAGACCGATAAGCAGCGTGCCGCCCACATCGCCGAGCCCCACGATGTTTACCCGTTTTTTACCGTGTATGTCAAAGGGCACACCGCCGCTGCCTGCGGCGGTATCGCTCCATCTATCCCCGATAAGTTCCTCTAAATAACGCATAATTCTCTCCCGATTTTCTATCGTATTATGTTCTCAAGGCGCTTCAGCAATTCGATATCGTTGGCCACATAGACCGAGGGCGGCAGATTCAAATCGTAGCTCATATTCAGCCCCTTATCCGGATATCGCGGCGAGAACACCGCTTCGCTCAGCCTGTTCAGGGTGAGATTCCTCTCATAAACGCGCTGGTATTCTTCCTCCAGGGTGGTAAGAATGCTCTTGGCGTTCTCAAGGCAGATCAGCGAGAATTCGTACAGGGCGCTTTTGGGAAGATCGGACAGAAAGCGCGGCGCGACATAGGGCAGGATCAGATTGATGGAAGGAATCAGCCCGGCATTGGCGATCCCGTTTTGATGGTTTCCCTCCCGGCGCACCCCGTCTCCTCCCAAAAACGGGTACATGCTCGATTCGACAAACCAGGATCTCAGGTTTGGGATAAAATACACGCTGTCCACCTCTCTGCCCTGCAGCGCCATCAGATCCTTTCCCCTGCCGGAGAGAATGCCCACGATGATCTTGCTGACCTCGACCCCCTCCTGTCTCAGGATCGGATCCAGTTCCCGCATGCGGTATCCCTTGTGCAGCAGATCATCCACCAGGATTACCGGCCTGCGGAAGGACTTTATCGTCCTCACCTGAGTGACCAGCGGGGAATAATAGGGAAATTCCGTAATCTCGAAACCGTTGATCCCCGGTTCGAATCTTTTTTCCGTATGCAGCGCCTTTGTCACGGTGTTGGGGACCGCCATCCCTCTCAGCATTTTGCCGAAGGGCACGCACATGTATTCCCCGAGCTTTCTTACCGGCAGCGGCTTGTTGGGAACCTTGTTCTCCCTGGTTATCATATCGATGATCCGCCGGTTCATCACGTCGGCGTCGAAGTTCAGGATCAGATTTCCCGGATAAAGCCTGGCGAGGCCCCACTGGATCCGGTTATGGGCTTCGGCTATGGCGTTTTGAACCTTCTCAAGCCGGTTAAAGGGCTCCTTCACCGTCGTTTCGATATCGCTGAAAAGGGTGATCGGGAATTTCATATCCACGGCGTAGATCGTACCCAATCCGTTTTCTTCCCTGTAGATCGGCTGAAAACCCTGTCTTTCCAGAAAGTCTCTGATCTTCGACTCCGGCACTCCCAAATGATCGTGATAGATCGCATAAGTAAAATCGTTCTTCAGGCAATGGGCAAGCGCTTCCGTAACGGCAAGCTGCGCCGCGTTTTTTACAGAGGCGCCGCAGGCTTCGGCAACTCCGGAAAGGACGATGACCTTGCCGGCCGTCATGCTTCTGATGCGGGAGACGAGTTCCAGGCTTCCGAATTCCCCGTACAGGTCCGCCATTCCGATCTCGTGGAACGCAGCAATCGCAACGGGCCTGTTGTCCCGGTCCCCGTCCCGTATGATGACCGCGTTGACGCCGTTTCTCAGCAGATAAGACCGGATGCGGGTTTTATTCTCGCAATGCGCAAATATGGCCTCTTCCACTTCCTTTACAAGCTGTTCGTCAAAGCGCTCTATGATTTTAAACCGGACCCCTTTCGCGTCGACGACCTGCTTAAAGGTCGGCTCCCGCAAATAAAGGCTGTTGTCATAGATGTAGCTCTGCGCCAGAGGGTCGATCAGGTTTGAGATGTCCCGGTTGGAATCAATGTTTTCCCTGATCTTTGTCGAGCTGATCTCCTCAAGCTTCGGCGGAAGCGTAAAGCGCCTGATCTTGCCCGAAATCATGGGATAAGACTTCGCCCTTCCGCTCTCGGAGCGATCGAATATAATATGCGGGAAGCCGTGGATGGAGTTTTTCTCCGGAGGCGCCTGGTAAGCGGACGCGTTTTCGATCACGTCGCTTCCCGCCACGATGTGCACATTGCGGTCGGGGAACAGCTCGTCCCTCAGCCTTCTTAAATCCGACGGATTTCCGATATTGATCGGAATTTCGTCGGGAAACAGGTAGACGTTTTTCTCGCCGGCGATGGACATCTTGAGGATCTGCCTGCGGATCATTTTCGGCTGGGATTTCTTCGACCAGAAAAACTCGTCGATGGAAAGATACACCTCAAAGCCAAGGTCCCTGATCATGCAGACAATTTCCTTGTGCCCCAGGGAGAACGGGTCGAAGCTACCCGGGAAGAACGCAATATCCTTTATGACCGGCAGATCGAAGTCCCCGTGGTAAAACAGAAATTCCGAAATGAACCGGTAGATGTGGTTCAGGGAAGCGGCGCTGTTGAAGAACGAAAGCTCCGTTTCGCTCCGGTCCGTAATGAGGGTCAGCATTTTCTTGCAGACCACGGAGAAAATTTTATGTTTTTCTTCCAGCGTCAATTTCGGGGAACCGAAGAGTTTTTGCCCGATCACCAGGAAGGCTTCCTGGCTTACCGTGTCATGATAATCGGACAAGCCTTTCAGGATCAGCCCCAGTATGCCCTCCCTCCGCTTATGAACGGTGACGGGATCCTCCCGGAACCGCGTCTGATAGCAGGCGTAATTCTCCAGCATCACGCCCAGCGTATCAAGGGTGACGGAACAGACGCGGTCGTTTGCGCTTGCAAGCATTTTCTTGAAATCCAGGATCAATTCGTCCAGTTCGTTGGGATGGAGATACAGGGCCAATTCCCCGAGATATTCGGGAATATACTTGGAGAATTCATATTGTCCGATTTCCAGGCCCTTGCTGAGCTCCACGGCGATTTCATTTCTCTGGTCCAGGGTCAGAAGCGGTATCATCGACAACAGCACCTCCCCCGCCTTGTGGCGGACGGCCACCGTCTCGCTGACCTTGATCAGATTGGAAAGATGCGCCGCCGCCTGAAGGATATCGGAGCAGGTTCCTTCCCTGATCTGATCGAGAAGCAGATCCAGATTTACGATTTTAAGGATCCAGGGAGTTGCCGCCTTCAGATTTTCGAGAAAGATCTCCGACGACGCGCCGGGTTCTTTGGAGATCGCTCTTTCCGCATTCGCCGTCAGACCGGGCCCGTCGCCCATTCCGAGGTTGTTCTTGATTTTGCGGATCAGAAACTCAATGCCGATCTTTCCGGCGGAATCGATCCCGTCAAGGCAATCTTGTACCATGGAAATCCATTCCTCACGGCAGCCCGGATCCTCCGAAAGCTGGCAGATGACGCGCAGGGCTGCAATCCGCACTTCGGCGGAGTCTTTCCCGGCCATTAAAATCGCGAATTTCATCAGCGCCAGCTTATCTTCCCTGGCGCAGACGCGGAGCAAAGGGGAGTCCACGGAGTCAAGCAGGATGAACGCCGCGGAATCGTCGTATCCCTCCTCGCGGTAGTACCGCAGGAGAATATCCTTGTATTCCCGGGCATCGGCCTTGCGGCAGTGTTCCAGCACGGAGCTTACAACGAGCTTCAGCGTATAGCCGAGCCACCTCCTGTGCTGCTCCGTCACCTTGTGATCGGGCCGGATGATGAGGGCCAGATATTTCTCCCACAGGCCAAGGCTCGTGATTTCGTCCGGCTCGCGCCTGACTCCCTCCGGCAGTTCTTTCCGGTATTCCACATCATAATGGACGATGATGTTTCCCAGCAGACTTGCGCTTTGCCTTCTGATGTCTCCTTCCCGGTTCATCAGAAGTTCATAGAGAAAGCTCAAGGTAATAAGCTTCTGTTTTTGTGTCATATAGGTGAAGTATTCCTGGAATATGTTAATGTAGGCTCTCACATTCTTCCAGTTTTTCTCGCTTCGGGCGGCCTCGAGCAGATTGCTGAAGGAGGTTTCCCCGTTAAACTTATGCATGACCATGATATTGTGCCTGATGGCCAGGTGCTTCAGGGCCCTGACCACTTCCGCCGGGTTGAACAGCGCGGCGTCCTTTTTCTCAGGCGGGTTCAGCTTGCCGCAGGTCAAATCCGTGTTGACGCCCAATCCCTCCATATAATCCTCGAAATCCTTCAGCTTGGCGTAAACCCTGGTGTAGCGGGCTTTCTTCGCTTCGTCGACATTGTCAAGCTTGTCGAGAATCACCTGGAAAGATTCCTTCAGGCTGAAGAAGTGCACGCGTTCTCCCGAGTCCGGCCCTTTAACGCTTTTCACCCGGAAATCAGCGTAGATCAGGACGAGAGATTCCACAGACAGGTTCTCCAGCTCAAGATCCCAGGTGGAATGGTTTGATGCAATATGTCCGATGGAGGGCATGTGATTGCTTCGGAAATATAAGTCCGTATAATAATAGTGCAGATACGGGATGCGCTTCGCTTCCTCGGGCCTGCACCCGTATTTCCCGATGTCATGGCCGAATGCGGCGCCCGAAACCAGCGCAAGATCGATGGGAACGCCCGCCTCCGCAAGCTGTCTTCCTACATGCATGGATATATAATGAACGCCGGCGATGTGGGCGAGGGTCTGGTATTCGGTTATTTCCGTTCCGATCCGCATGAACTCGTACAGATACCGGTCCCTGACGATATCCAGCAATATCCGGTATTCCCCCGCCGCGTCCGCTGTGCCGTACTCCTCTTCCGTCAGGAATTCAATATGGCTTTTCGGATCAAAAGGCCTGTTTTTTCTTTCATAATCCAGGAAAAAACGGAATACCTCCAAAAAAAGAAGCTCTCCGGCATCTTGCGGACAGTCTGTTTCTTTTTCCAATTTCCCGGGAAACAACCGGTTTAGAATATTGTCATAAATTGCCCGAAGCCAACCTTTTTCGGGTTCTTCCGAGAGGCTGGACAAAACCGGCTCACAAAATCTTAAAACCGCTCTGCAGCTTATCTTTTCAGCCTCCGTCACGGTTTTTATGTTCGCTTTCCAGTTGCCGGCCCTGATGAGTTCCAGCATCGCTTTCTTGGACAGTTTTACGGCCTTCAGGAACCGGCGGTCGGTCAAACGGCTTACCAGTTCGCCACAGAGTTCCTGGTTCATTTTCTCCGGCATTTTTTGTTCCTCCTCTGGCGTAGCCTGACAGGGTTTGTCAAACCTATTATGCTATTTTTCAGGCAAATTTACAATACCTTAAAGTTTGTCCGAAATTCCTCCGAAAGAATCCCCGGGACGGCACGAATCCCGGCGCTAAACGAATTTACATTTAATGTAAGATGCAAATCCGGGGTCTTGGGCAGCCGCGGCGCGGATTTTCTTGGCATCACATAGAAAAGTGTTCAAATTTCAACATTTACATCGGGTAAATAATTCGCTTTATTTGTGTATACAATATACTGTATAGAAAATTTCAAAAATAATTTACATTTTATTACATGCGGAATTGTCGTAAAATTTAAACTTATTCTTTCATGTTGACAACGATATTTATCTTAGAATATGATGTAATTGGATAAATATACAAAATAATTTACAGCAAAACGGCTTAATTGCGCTCATATGCTCTTGATCCAAAAAAACCATCTCGCCCATGGGATTGATTTGACGGATGCCAGAGCCTGAAGCTAATTGACCAACATCTTAAACGGGAGGTTTTATCATGAAGCAGAAAGGATACAATCCTTATGCAGCTGCACAAGAACAATTCGATCGCGTGGCCGATATCATCGACTTGGATCCGGCTGTTCGCCAGCTGCTCAGGCAGCCCCAGCGCGAAATCCATTTCACGATTCCGGTGAAAATGGATGACGGTTCGACAAAGGTCTTCAATGGTTACCGGATCCAGCACAATACAGCCCGCGGGCCTGCAAAAGGTGGTATCCGTTTCCATCCGCAGGAGACAGTCGATACGGTAAGGGCATTATCCATGTGGATGACCTGGAAATGCGCTGTCGTCGATATTCCGCTGGGCGGCGGAAAAGGCGGCGTTATCTGTGATCCCCACAATCTGTCCAAGGGAGAACAGGAAAGACTTTGCCGCGGATATATAAGACAGATCGCTGATTTTGTCGGACCGGTCACAGACGTGCCGGCGCCGGATGTCATGACAAACGGCCAGCATATGCTTTGGATGCTGGATGAATATGAAACCATCCACGGCAGCAGAAATCCCGGATTTATTACAGGAAAACCGGTAGGCATGGGCGGTTCTTTAGGAAGAACAGAAGCTACAGGTTATGGTGTTATTTATGTTCTTCATGAAGCATTGAAGAATCTTAATATACCTATTGA
>Ga0134099_1000291_pt1 | contig 63020 bp, 56 predicted proteins | sample 10_taG_2_FD_105482 | JGI IMG/M metagenome (GOLD analysis project Ga0134099, IMG submission 105482) | Switchgrass degrading microbial communities from high solid loading bioreactors in New Hampshire, USA - 10_41_5_180_A2 metaG | ecosystem: Engineered > Bioreactor > Semi-continuous > Anaerobic >...
ATACTGCATACATAAGAAGATCTCACCTCTGAGTACTTAGTACTCGTCGCTGGACAGCAACGGTGGGATCTTCTTCTATTTTTTTGGAGCCAACTCCTGTCCTACAGTAACTTTATACTAGCTGGTACAGGGGACGGTTCCTTGTACCACCCTGCCCTCAAGGAAAATGAACCGAAACCGAGAATCTTGCGACTATAGGGGTGAAAGGGTTGAGGGTGATGAGCTTTGACGAAATCTATGCCAGGTACGTGGATTCAGTCTACAGCTTCCTCAAGTTCAGGCTTAACGATGATTACTTGATTGAAGAGATCCTGCAGGAGACATTTATTGCAGTTTACCGCAGCTTGGATAGACTGGCATCAGTACAGTCAGTCAAAGCCTGGATTCTCGGTATTGCCCATCATAAAATGGTGGACATTTTGCGGAGAAACAAGTATGAGGAAGTGGCTTTCGACCAAAACATGCTAGTAGAAGAATTTTCGACTGACCTAACTCTCAAGGAGATTCTCAGTCAGCTGGATCCAGCAGGAGCAACAATCATCTACGGCCTCTATGTTGAACAACTAAGCTGCCAAGAACTGGCTGAAATGCTGGAGATCCCGGTCGGAACTGTCAAAAGCAAGGCCTATAATGCCCGGGCAAAGCTCCGCAACTGGTTAAAGGGGGTAGAGCAATGAAACAGGAATGCGGTATGAATGCCAACGATTACAGTGATCTCGCCCTGGGTTACATCCAAGGACGACTATCCCCACAGGAAAAACAGCAAGTATTTCAGCTCATCATGGCTAATCCCGAGTTTCGCGAGTTAATGCGTGTTGAACTGCAGCTGACAAGCGCCTTCGCCAGGTTGAAGGCCACTCCGCCCCAGTCGGTGAAACATAGGGTGTATTTAAGAGTACTGGAGGCCAAGCGGGAGGAGATTAGCCCTGACCTGGCGCGAGCAATACTCACCCCAATCCTGAACTACAGCTTGCCGAAATGCGTGAGCCGAATTATGACATACTGTCAAAGGAGCGTGTAAGAATGAGCGAAGGTAAGGTTCCTGCAAAAGAAATTGGTGAATTGCTGGATATGGTCTCTCAGAAATTACCGGGGCTTATAAAGGGGGTCATGGCCACTTTTTACACAGAGGAAGCAGCCGCGAACCTTGGCAAAGCAATAGGTACTTTCTACCGGCAGTTGGTAGACAATGGATTTCCGAATGATCACGCCATGGCCTTAACCGTGGACTACATGAAAACTCTGATGTCCATCATGCAAGACCTTAATATTTCCAACCAGTAGGAACAATGCTGCGGACACTTGGCTTGGCCATCACCGGTGTGCTGCGCATTGTGAAAGACGCCGCTGTGCTTGCCCCCACACTGCTTTATCGAAGAGCAGCGGCCTGCAGGATTTTTGCACATCAGCTGCAGCAATACGGAATCCCTGAAGATGAGATTCAGCAACTGACCAAATACTATCGCGATCTGGGCAAGTTCTTTTGAATATGTGGCATAAAAAGGGTGGTACAAGGAATCGTTCCCTGTACCACCCTTTAACCAACTCTTCTTTACAGCGGATATGCCATAGTAGTCATCAGGCCGATTTCCGCTTGAGTCGTATCCAGCCGGCTGTACTGGACGATGATTGGTTGATCGCTTTCAACCATTGCCGCATATGGCACGCCCTGAGGCACGCTCTGTCCTTTGTCGTTCTTGATCTGATCCAGCCGGATATGATTAGTGCGTTCTGCCTTGCATTCAGCGGTAAAGCCCCGCATTGGTTCGGCGTCTGAAAAATAGAAAGTCAGCTTAATTGTGGCGTCATATGGGCCTGGATTGAGCACACAGATTGCTTCGTGGCTCACATAGTGTTTGCCGCTAGTAACCTCAGGCCAATAACAGTCCGGTATGAACCATACCTTAGAGCCAGCTTGACAGTTGCTCCCCATTGACTTCCCTCCCAGTTGACGAATTTTGATCCGGTTTCATTTTTTCCGGTCAAAGAACAATTCCACCAAACCTGAAACTTTGCCAGGCGCACCCGGCATCGGCAGATTGCGTGTTTTCATGGTCCGCTCCAGATTCTGGACATCTTCTTTAGACAGCGGATCCACACCGCCGAGCAGCTTGGCCACCAACAGCGATTTGGCCGCAGCCTCCATCATCTCAAAGAAGTCCAGAGCCCTTTCCACCCCTTCAGTGCTGACCACTAATGCACCGTGGTTCTTCATAAGAAAAGCGTTGGCATAAGCCAGCTTATCGTCGAAAGCCTCCGCTAAAGCTTCGGTGAGCGGCTCCTCATACGGCACTGTCAGCATAGGGCCAACCTCGATAATCGGTTCCGGCAGTGTTGGCACAGCCAGCAAATCGGTGCTGGCAATGGCAAAACCAGTCATCACCGGTGGATGAGCATGGACAATGCCTTTGACATCGGGGCGTTTGTTGAAGATGCGCAAATGGAACGGTGTCTCGCCGGTTGGTTTCCGCCCTTCTTTGGCAAATAGTACATTGCCCGCCATATCGATAAGGCAGATGTCATCAAACTTGATCTTACGCTTGGCCACTTTTGTAGGCGTGATGAGGACCACATTCTCCGCCACACGGTACGATAAGTTTCCGCCGTGGGATGTGACATACCCCAACTCAGCCACGCGGACGCAGGCGTCAACCAATTCTTGGATCTGTTCTTGATACTGCTGTTGTAGCTTATGCACGATCTTGTTCCTCCTATCGCTGTCAACTCAATCAACCAAGAAAACAACCGCGTAATGGGCAAAGAAGTCATAGTTTTGGATCGCTGCAATTATCCGGTCGGCTGTGGCTTGATCGAGAATCACACCGGTTCGCGGCTGCCCTTTTACTCCTTGAGCCTTGACAATCAAAGGTGAGAAAAACGATGAGAGCTTGCTGCGGATCGAAAGGCGCTCCTTCAGCTCCTCTGACAGCTGCGTCCCGTAACTGGCCACCCCACTGTGCTGTACATAATCATAAGAAGCAGCAACTCCGCCGTAGATCATCTCACCCGATTCTGACCAGATGCGCGGGCTCATCCCTCGCTCCAACCCAAGGCCGCGGGCATCCACGATCAAACCTGTGTATATTTCCTGGTTAATAATCATATCGAGCAGTTCCAACCTTTGGTCTGGATCGAGACGGTCCAGACGGGTCATGGTCAAAGAGGTCTGTTCTGGATTCTCAGCACCGATGATCTCCACTTCCGCGCGAGAGTATCCCTCTGGTGCTTCGAAGATCACACTCGTTTCGGCCGTACCATGAAAGGTCAACCCTCTGTATAGCCGGACCATGTTCAACACAGAACCTTCGTCGTTAACGGTATATATGGTCAAAAGCGGCGGGGATTTATCCATTTGGCTTGGGAAGGTGAATCTCAATTCATACACAGCGTCGCTTTCCAGTAAGAATTGCAGAGTGGGCTCCGCCGCAATCCGGCCGGCAAAGCAGAGCATGATTACACAACAAATGATCCAGAACCGGCTGTTCTTCGACACAATAATCACCTCGGTTTAGTTCTTGCTATCCCAAACAGCCTCCGAAACAACCCCTGATGAACGTTTCTGCATTCACCAATCTTTTCCTGCTGATTCTCAGTCATTATTCCAGCTCCGTGATAGAAGCCACTGCCGGATCAGGGCGAGTTGGTGCTCATATTCAGCATTTACCACAGCTAGATGAGCGTTCGCTTCCTCCTCGCAGACTTTCAGCAGATCCAGAAACGAGAGCATCCCTAACGCGTGCTGTTCCTCGGCAATCTGTCTCTGACAGATAGCCAAGTCCCAGGCTGCGGCGGCTGTTTTGCGTTTATTGGCTGCCGTATGTAAATTTACCTGTTGATATATTTGTTCGCAGCCAATTTCCAATTCTGCCCGTTCCATTTCCACTGCAGCCTGGGCAAGTTCCGCACTGGCCGCTTCCAACTGCTGCTTGCGATGAGCTTGGTGGAAAAGGGGTACACGGAAAGAACACTCCACTGACCAACTGCGATCCGAATAAATGTTCAACCGCAGTTCGCCCTCTATTCCTCCCGCAGCTCGCACTATCTCCATCCGTGCCTTGGCCCAGTCATAGCTCAACTCGGCCAAAGCGGTTGCATGAGCCGAATGAAAAGGCAGGATCCGTTCCAGCATGCTGGTAGAAAACTCTGCTGGATTGTGGATCAAACGCATTCCGGGCTGCATTCCATAAAGCTGGACAGCCAGCATCCGCTCCACCGCCAGCTCTCCCTGGATCCTATCCAAAGCATTAACCTGCTGCTCGTACTGCAGCTTGATGACAGCCAAATCGAGTTCGCTGGCTATCCCTGAAACGTGGGCAGCAGCCGTTATGTCCAGCTGCGCCGCAAGCCAGGCTATCAAATCACGGCGAATCTCTCCCTCCTTCTCCAACCGCCAGATGTTAAGAAAACACTGGGCGGCTTCATGGAACACTTCCTCAAGAACCATCTGATGGGCGATCCTTGCCGCTGCGCAGGCATATGTACGTGCGGCCGTTTCTTGCCGGTGGGGCAGCACAATTTCAGGTGTAAACAGCGGATGCATTAATTGGAACTGGAAGGTCTTGCTTGTGAGATCAACAGTTAAACTATACTTAGAACCGTACTGGCTGGCTGCACCCAGGCTGGCTGCCAACCCACCTTGCACCCTGTGCAGAACCGGTACCGAGTAGTACCCTAGGTTTATGCTCAGCGCAAGCTGCGGCTCTGAATTGACCGAAGCCAAATTTGCCTCAGCTGCTTGAAGAGCAAGAGCACTCCGCTCCACATCCGGATGAGATGCCAGCGCTGACTCGAGAAACTCAGCCAATGTCAAGGTTTGCCCGGCTGCCGGCAGCGCCGCGAGCACTACTACGAGCAGTACACAGGCTAGGATTCTCACCATTATTCCTCTACCCCCACGCTCAGCCCTGTTAAATTGCCAAATCTGGCTTTGGCTGCATAGTGCGCGAACAAAGTTGAGAGCAGTTGAGTTTTGATTCTGTGCAGTTCGATCTCTGCCTCCACTACTGCGGCCGTCAGTTCCAGCCCTTCCTGATAGCGCCTTTCTACTGCGGCAAGATTGGCCGCGGCAATAGCAGCCCGCTGCTGCAGTTCTAGATAGTAGGCTTCAAGCTGATACAACTGGTGCTGGCATTCCAAAGCCTGAAGGTACAGCTGTCCGGCTCGTTTTTCATAAATCAGTTTCTGCCTTTCGTATCTCAAATAACTGAGCTCTCGGATCAACTCCGGTGTGTATTCAGGGTGGGAAAGCTGGAACTGCATCTGAGCCAATTCCAGTTCCAAGCTTAGATGCCTCAGCTCCGGATTATTGTTGATCAAAAGATCCATCAGGTCTATTTCTACATCAAGTTCGACATATGTGAAATCATATGCGGCAGCTGCAAGTTCACCCAGCTCATAGTCATAGGGCAGACCCATCAGTGTAAGCAGCCGCACTTTGGCCAGTTCCCATTCTTGGTGTAAACTCTGCAGCTGGTGCTCGATTTCTGTTATGCCAAGCTGGATGTGGGCAAGGTCCTGCTTTGTGGCCAATCCTTCCCGGAATTGGGCGGATATCGACTCGAGCCGTGCTAGCATATACTCCTTGGTTTGGGCAGCTAGTTCTTTCTGCTGTTCGATTTTCACCAGCAGGAAATAAGCCTCTTCAGCCTGCAGATTCAGTTCCTGTTTCAGAACTTCCACCGCCTGAACGGCAGCTGCCAACTCTACCTCAGCCAGCTTTAACTGGACCGGATCAGCACGGCGCAGTTGTTCCGCCCTGGCCATCTGAAGGTTCCGTTCGGCGATTTCCACATCTACTTTAGCTATGGCCAAATCTGCATTGTTCGTAATAACCCGGTCCCGAATCCAGGCAAGGCTGACCTTTTCCTGCTCTGCCCCCTCAGTTTCCAGACACAGGCTCACCAGCAGCAAAAGCACCATCAGGCTTAAACCAGCTAATTGGTGGATTCGTATGGTAAACTCCCCCTTTACCATAGTTTAGATCGGTCAATTGAGAAGCCCCAGCTTCTGCAGCAGCCAGTAAAGAATCTTATCGCGTTTGGTGATCACCAGCACTTCGCAGATCATCCCCGGTTTGAGCTCGGCTTGATTGCCGTGCCGATCCTGGATCACCGTCTGTTCCACACTGCCGAAAGCCCGGTATACCAAGCTGCCGCCGACAAATACGGCATCTCCGGCGATTCCGGTGATGTGTCCGCTAATGGTCCCGTACAGATGCCGCGGTAGAGCTTCAAAGCGGTACACGACAGCCTGTCCAGCATCAATCAGGGCAATGTCCTGATTGCGGACACTAATCTCCACACAAAACGCATGCTCCTCGACAGGGACAATGCGGGCTAGTTCATGCCCTGCCGGCAGGTATTCCCCTGAATTGATCTGGTGGATCAGCTGAACGGTGCCGCTGATGGGAGCGGTGATACAGCTCTGCTGCTTCGCATTTTCCAACTCCGTCATCTGGACCTGAACGCTGTTCACCCGTTCGGCCTTGGTGCAGATCTCTTGGTCCACTGCGGCGACAGCTGTATGCAAATAGTTGTCTAAACTCAGCCGGGCTGCTTCCTGCTCCAACTCTAACAGCAGCAGCTCATGTTCAGGCAGCACACTGCTCCGCTTGTGCTTCTCCAGATTTGCTTCCGCCCGGCGCAAGGCCAAAAGCAGCTGATTATATTGAGTCATGAAGACAATGTAGCGGTGGTAGGCTGTCTTCGTGTCATCCAAGCAGCTGGGGCCAGGTTGATCCCCATCTGACGCTTGCGCTGCCTCGATCATCAGCGCTCGCAGCTGTTTCAGCTCGGAAAGCTGTCCCTCCAAATCGCTCAGTTCAGCCGTCAGACTCTTCAGTTTCGAATCAATCAGCTCCGTATCAATGATCAGAAGCACGTCACCCTGGCTGACTTGGTCTCCCTCACGCAGGTTCACTGTTTTCACTTTACCACTGATAATGTTCCGGACTGTGCTTAGATTGGCCTGAGGCCTTAGCACGCCGTTTGCCTTAACGACATAATCGATCTCGCCGAACCAAGCCCAAGCCATAGCCAGGCTCAGCGCCGCCAGCAGGATCCAAATCAGCCAAGTCCCATAGCGCGGAGGATGGGCTGAGAACATACCACTACCTGTTTCCCACTCAGTAATGAAGGCTGCACACCTCCCTGGAACCATTTTGAGCCAGCCATAATCGGTAGTACTGGCCGCGATTGCGCAACAGTTCGGCATGGGTCCCAATTTCGGCCACTTCGCCACCAGCCAGGGTGATGATCTTGTCGCAGGCAGCAATCGCGCTTAAGCGGTGTGCTATCATGATCACGGTCATGCTGCCGCTGAGCTGGTAAACAGCTTCTTGAATCTGCTGTTCAATCACGGAGTCAAGATGGCTGGTAGCCTCATCCAGGACCAAGACATCTGGCTGTTTGGCTAAAGCCCGGAGCAGCGCAATTTGCTGTTTCTGGCCTCCCGACAAGTGCATCCCACGTTCGCCTACCATAGTCGCAAAGCGATCCGGCAGCTGATCGATCATGGCTGCAATCCCCAACTGCTCGGCAAGGGCTGTAATCTGTTCCATATCAAATTCCGGCAAACCAAGAGTGATGTTGTCCAAAATGGTCCCGTTTAAGAGCTGACAGTCTTGGGCCACGTAGCCAATTCGGGCGCGCAGATCGCCCAAGTTGATGTCCTGCACGCGCAGCCGATCGAACCAGATCTGCCCTTGGGCCGGGTGGTAGTACCCGAGCAGCAGCTTGGCAATGGTCGTCTTCCCCGAGCCACTGGAGCCAACGATGGCCACCTTTTCGCCGGGATCAATGGTAAAGCTGACATTTTTCAGGACCAACTGCCGGGCTCCGTAGCGAAAACTGACGTTTTCGAAGCTGATCGAACCTGCCAGGCGTGGTAATGACACCTTACCAGAACTGAACACTACTTCCCGTTCCAAATCCAGAGTTTCCCACAAACGTTCTGCCGCTGCCCGGGCTTCTTGGAGAACAGGCTGCAGGCCAGCCAGATTGGCAATCGGTGTCAGGAAATAACTTAACAGCCCGTTGTAAGCCAATAGCTGGCCAAAACTGATTGCGCCCTTCAATACCTCAAGCCCTCCGATCCACAGAATCAACAATTGGATGAGGGATGTGAGCCCGGCATACAGCGATCCCTGGATATTGCGCATGCGTGCATCCGAATACGCCGTACCCAGTGTCTGGAGAAGCAGGGATTCTGTCTTGCGCTGTATTTCTGCTTCGGCTGTGTAGGCTTTAATAAGGGTAATACCGCTCAAAGACTCCACCAATACGGCTTCCAATTTTGCGGCTTGTTCGAGGTGCCGCCGCTGGATACCTTGGTAAAGGCCGTTAAACAGCACAGTTGTCAGAAGCAGAAACGGCACTGCAAGCACGGTTACTGTAAACAGAGTTGTGTTCTGAAGCAGCAGGACGATACTCACGGCAGCGGCCATGACCGTATCCAGCATCACCGAAACGGCAGCATGGGACACGGCACTGCGCATCTTACTTGTATCGGTGATGCGGGCTAAGATCTCACCAACTTGATAGGTGTCAAAAAAGGAAACCGGAAGCTCCAGTACATGTTCATAGAAACTGAGCATCAATTTGGTTTCGAGTTGGGTGCCCACATAAATCAGCAGTTGATTCCGGAACGCTCCCAATACTGCTCGGAATATAGACAGCAGCCCAAATCCGATGGAAAGTACATGCAAAGTCCTGACAAGCCCATCCACTAGTACATAGTCAATCAGGATTTTTAAGTAAAAAGCGCCGATAATACCGAAGGCAGCGTATAACAGCGACGACACAAAAATCTGAAGCAAGATCCCCCGGTACGGCCGCAGCAAAGGGTACATGCGGCTGAGTAAACCCTGGGTTTCATTCCAGCGTTGTACCCTGTCTGTCGGTACTAGGAGGATCAATACACCGGACCAAATGGCTGTAAACTGCTCCATGGTGCAGCTGACAATGCCCTCGGCCGGATCGGCGACCACCAGCCTGCCTCTGTCGATCTGATGGATGACCACATAATGATGGGCCTGGCCTTTAACTACATGGGCAATGCACGGTAGGGGCAGGTTTCTGGTCAAGTGCTGCTGCGCTGCCTTTACCCCTTTAGCCGTAAAACCGAGCTTTTGCGCGGCGGTAACGATCCCATAGGCGCTGGTCCCCTTCTGATCCGTGCCCGTCAGCTGTTTCACTCTGGCCAGCGTCAGCTTGAGTCCGTAATGCCTGGCAACAGTGGCCAAACAGGCTGCTCCACAGTCAGTAGGGCTCTGCTGTTTGATGCAGGCATAACGCTTTACCACTTGGTTGTGATCACCTCCATTGTCCCACTCGTCCCAAGATTCTGATATTTATTCCGATACGGAAGCCCTATATCTCCAAGGTGCTTCCGTACCTCATTAGACATTACTCCAGGAACTGGTAAAGAACATACCGCAAGCGTTCGCCGCTGCCGGCCCAATAAGCCAGAATGCGGTGGGGTGCTGCCTTTTCCAGAATCACATAGAACCGCGTTGGGAAGAAAAAGCGCAGAATGCCGTCATAGCCGATCGTGAATACTGTGACCTGATCTGTTTTTTCCAGAATGGCTTTAATCTGCGGCGCAACATCACGCTTGCCGGATAGATCCCTCACCTGCTTATCAGTTAGAACCCTGGTATCGAGCTGCATTCTGCCCGGCGCATTCAGATCGAGCAGCGAGCCGCTAAAATCGGTACGGCCTGCGTTCAGCAGCGCTTGAAGATGCAGCCCTAAGACCTCAATCTCTGTAGCCTGCTCCTTGATAACCACTTCCCGTGAATCCTGCACAGTTCCTTCGAGGTAGTAAAAAACCACGTACTTCTCTTCCACAGCGTCATATGCCGCAACCCGGCGGTCAAACCCCACCCGTGCCGCATCTTCACTAGTGAGAACCACCATCTCACTGTTGAGCAGGCGCAGATCAGCATCGTACCGTGATTCCATCGTATAGCCCGGCCCCAATGTGCTGGCCAGCAGCTGGCTAGTATCGGCATCAACACGAAACTCCACCTGATATACGTATTCCTCGGCACCAGCCGGAGTAATGATCGCTACTCGGTACAGCTGTGATTTCGGCAGATAGTCTACAATTGGTCTGGCTGCCGGTCCTGCCCCCTGTGCCAACTCCAGGCTTAGGAACAGTACGGCCAGCAGCAGTGCAATTAGTGTCAATCTTTTGCTAATCGTCATCATCCCCCACGCTGCGGATTGAATTAGTGTCCTCTTGCTCGAACCTTATTATAACATAGTTTTATTTTTCTGTAAATTGCCAATTTATGCCCTGGGTGACAGAACCACTTTACTAACTATTTGCGCTCAAGCAGTTCTACCTCATAGTTGTCCGGATCAGTAATGAAAGCCATTTTCTTCCCTTCCGGAATCACCTGGCGCCAATCTGCCGGCCAGATCTCGATCCCTTTTCGTTCCAATTCTTCGCAGAAAGTGTACAGATCCGGAACGCCAATGGCAAAATGAAGCAAATCCTCCGGCACATTCAGCTGGTAGTCGGGTGAATAGGTCAACTCCAGGGTATGCTCGTTTCCGGGCAGTTCCAAATGGCAAATTTGATTGCCAGCCGGTGATCGGTCTGTACGGCTCTTTACCTTGAATCCCAGGTTGTCGCAATACCATTTTATCGATCGTTCCAAGTCGCTGACACGCACTCTTGTGTGCAAAAACATATACACAATACCGCCTCCCTTTCATATTTGTCCAATTACTTTTTCTATTCCCAGGGTGCATTTCCTCTCACCAACCTGCTGCCTTCAGGAAATCCCAACTTCTCTTGCTTTCCCGCTGTGATTCTGATACAATGCAAGCAGTAATGTGGTAGAGTAGATGGCATGCGTTTTAGTGCTTAGGGATGGGACGTTGCCCTAAGACGAAATGCTCCCTGTGAGCTGCGGTATGTCCATCGCGTCCGCTGTCACCAAAGAGCCGTTTCTCTTTGGTACAGTCTACCAAAGAGGAAGGAGTATCACTGTGGTCAAACAGACACGCACTTTGGTTTATTTGGCACTTTTGGCTGCTCTAAGCATCGTGTTGGGCAGGATTCTGAGCGTCAGGGTCAGTCTGGGAGGAATCGAAGGAATCCGCATCGGCCTTGGCGGCCTGCCGATTATCCTAGCCGGCCTGGCATTCGGCCCATGGTATGGAGGTGTGGTGGGAGCAATTTCCGATGTCGTCGGCTTCATGATCAACCCTATGGGGCCCTATGCCCCCCATTTCACGCTCTCAGCATACCTAACCGGGTTCATCCCAGGGGCAGTGATCACGTACGGGTTCAAAGGTCAGAAGCGATATTGGCAGTTGGTCCTGGCTGTTTTCTTGGGCGAACTCGTCACCAATGTTTTCCTAGTCCCGTATTTTCTCCACATCCTGTATGGACTGCGGTTCCAGCAGCTGCTGATACCGCAGCTGTGTTCTGTCCTGATCCAGACCCCGTTCTATGCTTACAGCAGCAAAGCGCTCCTGAGTTTCAAACCCTTGAGGCTAACTGATATATCCGGCCAGCCAAAAGGCTGATTGCAGGCAGGTTGGTAACAGGATAGGGGGATACCATGGAACACATACGCAGTAAAGCAGGATTTATCATTGATATGGATGGTGTGCTGTATCACGGCAACTATCTCTTGCCCGGCGCATCGGAATTTGTGGACTGGCTGAACAAAGAAAACAAGCAGTACTTGTTTTTGACCAACTCCAGCGAGCGATCACCCCGGGAGCTGCAGCTGAAGCTGGCCAGGATGGGTATCACCGTTCACGAAAGCCACTTTTACACCAGCGCCTTGGCTACTGCCAGTTTCCTTGCCAAACAATGCCCGGGAGGCAGCGCCTACATCATCGGTGAGCCCGGCTTGGTCAAAGCTCTGTATGATGCGGGTTTTTCCATGAACGACGTTAATCCCGACTATGTGGTGGTAGGCGAAACCCGATCGTACAATTACGAAAAAATTGAGTTGGCTGTGCGGCTGGTGCGGCAGGGGGCCAAGCTAATCGGGACGAACCCGGACCTCACTGGCCCTTCGGAACTCGGGATTATTCCCGCCACCAAGGCACTGATCGCTCCTATTGAGCTGGCAACCGGCAAAAAAGCATATTACATCGGCAAACCAAACCCATTGATGATGCGTCATGGGTTGAAGCTTTTAGGGACATCCACCGAAGATACGGTGATCATAGGCGACCGGATGGACACCGACATTGTTGCCGGTATTGAGGCGGACATCGAAACCGTTCTGGTTTTAAGTGGCGTTACATCCCGAGAGACACTGCAGCAGTTTCCATACCAACCACATTATATCATTGACGGCGTTGGCAACCTTGTACCGTAATCAAGGCCGTAAGAAAGCCGGGATGCACAGCTATTAGATGTGCACCCCGGCTTTTGTTTTTCCTGCAGCCCGCAGTCTAGAAACGCGAAATAGTCAGGGCAATGGTCCCCTGCAGCTGCTCCAGAGGCTTAAGATAAACCGTCCCAGTGTCGGGCACACCTTGGTTGGCCATGTTAAACCCGTTATTACAGTTGGTCACCGGTTCTACGGCAAAATAGCGGTGGTCATCCTTAGGGCAGTACAGGATCAAATGTTCATACACAGGATCCCACTCGATCACCAGCCGCACTCTACTTTGCGGCCACTCAATCCGGGCAGGTTTGGGCTCTACCCGGAAGCACTTGTCGACAAAGGCCGTAGTCAGTTCCTTCGCCCGAGAATAGTCCAGTTCTGGCGGAACCGCCTCCCATCTTCCTGTGGGAATCGGTGTATCGCCTGGATAAACACCAGTCATGGGCAGTTCCACGATCACCCGGCTATCCTTTTCTGTCAGAGATCGGACGAAATAAGGGTGAATGCCCATCCCGGCAGGCATCTCATTTTCACTCAGGTTCTGCACCGTCGTCTGTATCACGAACCGGTTTGCTTCTAGCCGATATACAATGCTCACCTTAAAAGCAAACGGCCACGAAATACTCCTATGCTCCCCACTGACAAACTCCATTTCCAGCTCGGTTCCCGATTGGTTGACGACCTTCCAAGGACGGCTGCGCACTTCGCCGTGGATAGCATGACCGTCGTTGGAATTGATAGCCAGTTGGTACGTATGGGCTTTGTGGATCAAAATGCCGTCTTTTATCCGGTTTGAGTATGGAATCATATTGAAGGAACTGAACTTCCCCGGCTCATTGTTGGCGATGGCGCTTTCCGGCGTAGGCCGCATCACATCGACCCAGCGGTTGTCCAGTTTGTACCTGAAGCAGCAGATCGACGCCCCTACGGATGGAGTGATCCCTACCTGCAGCTGATCGTTTTCCAGCAGGACGACTGTTTTGGAATCCTGCATCCCAAACCCTCCCAACACCTAGTCATTGCCTTATATTAGTTCCATCAGACCGGCGGTTTTCCTTTTGCCCACAAGTACAAAAAAAAGCAGTGGACAGCTTGAGGGCTGTCACTGCTCAAGAAAAGCAACAGCAAATTCACTCCCGGCGGTCGATAAAATAACCTTCTGTTTGAACCGCTTCGGGGTTGTAAGCCTTGGTTGTACGCATCCCCTGCCTGACCTGTTTCAGCTTGCGAACGAACTGTTCTTTGTAATCGGCAATGATCTTTGCACTCTGTTCATCTAGTGCCATGATTTCCTCGGCAAGCTTACTTTCCGCCGGGGACAGAGGCTCTTGGCCCATGGCTTGAATCCTATCAATTAACATCTGCCGCTGCTCGATCAGCCCTGCGATTTGTTTCTGCACTTCCTCCTGTTCCCAATCGGCATTGCGGCAGTACTGCAGCAGCTGCTTTGCAGCTGCCAGCAATTGTTCATACAAGTTGATACGTTCTGGAATGCTGATAGCCATCACCTTATCTATTCATTACACTCAGCTGCTGATACAGCCAGTCTGATTGGGCGTACAGCTGCTGCAGTGCCCTTTCCATAGCAACAAACTGCAGCCAATACCGGTTTTCCAGTTCGATCATGCGATCTTCCATGACGGCGATCTGTTTTTCATAACTCCGGATTTTCTCCGACAGCGTGCTTTGATCGAAAATGGAGGACGCTTTCCCCGCTGTTTTCGCCAGCCGATCCATCCCTTCCGTCAGCACACTGTTCAGTCTTCTGGCAATCCCCTGGTTTTGCTGCGTTTCACCGTTCTTGGTGAACAAAGCGATCACATCGTCTGGATTGTTCTGAACTGCATTGCGGAGCTGAGTTTCGTTGATATGCAGCTTCCCGTGCTCATACCAACTGCCGGTGGTGATCCCGATCTTGCTCAAGGTATTCAACCCGACGCCGTCAACAACGGAGCTTAGGGCCTTGCGCATATCCGCAACCAGATCCGTCAGGATCCTGTCCGAACGCAAAAGTCCGCTCTTGGCCTTTTCTTCCCAAAGTTCGATGTCTTTCTCGTCCATTTCTTTCTTTTGGGCTTCGGTCAAAGGAGGATAGTCGCGGTAGATCGGCTCGGTCAGTTTGCCGTTGATCTCGGCGATCAACTCATTGTATTTATCCACCAGGTTCTTGATGGCACCGACAATCCGGTCAGTATCCTGGGTGACTTCCAAGGTGACCACTTTGTTCTCATCCGCCGCCCGCAAAGTGATGCTCAGGCCGCCAAACGTGAAGGTGTTGCTCTCTCTGTATGTCGCCAACCCGTTGATCTCGAACTCGGCATTCCTACCTTCTTCGTTCCGCACCCAGTCACCCTGATCGAGCAGAACATCATTGACAAAACTCAAAGTGCCGCTGGCTCCGTCGGCAACTACAGCATCGTCAAACTCAACTACAGCATTAGCTCCTGTTGCGTTGCTTCTGAATACCAAGCTGCCAGTTGCATCATCATAAAAAGCGGTAATCCCAAGTTCCTTGTTGTCATTTATTTTCTTGACGAAACTTGTAATGGTCTCACCATGCTCAATCGTGATTGCAGTAAACTCAGCAGCATTTTTGTCAGCACGCAAGCCGATGGTTATTGGTTCTGAAGGATCAATCTTGCTGACAAACTCCTCGAACCGCGTGTTCACACCACCGGCGCTGACCTTAGTCGCTGCTGCGGCAAGTTGTTTGACCTTTAAATCGTAGGTCCCGTACTGGGCTTGCCCTACTACCTGAGCCTTGACCATAGTTTCGTCTGAAGATGCGACCAACCGGGCCAGATAAGTGGACTGGAGCTGCATGTCGAAGACCAGATCCCGAAAACTGGAGATCTTGGTCATGAGATTTCTATATTGATCCCTCTGCCACTCGGTCCGGATCTTCTGTTGGTAAATCCGGTCTAAAGGCAGACGCTGGACTTGCATCAACTGCTCGACCATTTGTTCGGTGTCAAATCCGGATGCCAAACCTCCGATCCGCATAACAACCGTCCTCTCTTAGGGATTGCCTTCATTCCATATATCGGTAACTTGAGGCGATCCCTTTAATTGATACAGGAACGACAAGCCAGACAAAGAATAACATATTAAGTTAAGACACACTGTAAAAGTAGGTGTGGCGCATGGCTCTATCTATTCCAGAACCAGTACTGATGATCTGCCGTGTTTTGGCGACCCACGGCTATCAGGCATATGTCGTGGGTGGAGCTGTCCGCGATGCGCTGTTGGGCAAAGAACCAACAGACTGGGACGTCACGACCGATGCCACCCCTGATCACGTTCGGCAGTTGTTTGCCAAAACCCTTTCCACCGGAGCAAAATATGGCACAATTACTGTGATCGCAGCCAATCAGGCCGTTGAAGTCACTACCATGCGCAAAGACGCCCATTACTCTGATGCCAGGCATCCGGATCACGTTGAATACACCACCGACCTCACCGCCGACCTCAGCCGGCGCGATTTCACGGTCAACGCCATTGCCTACGACCCGCTGACCCAAGTATTCTACGATCCCTATCAAGGCCGCAAGGATCTGCGCCGCAAGACACTCAGGACTGTGGGCGATCCTCAGGCACGGTTCAGCGAAGATGCCCTGCGCATGCTGCGTTTGATCCGTTTCAGCGCCACATTGGGTTTCAAGCCCGATAAAAACACCCTCCGGGGCATCCAGCCCTGCCTGATCGCCAGAATTGCCAAAGAAAGGATCAGAGACGAACTGAACAAACTGCTTGTGGCTGAATCCATCGTGCAGCCGCTGCAGCTTTTATACACCAGCGGGCTATTACAGCAAATCATTCCGGAACTTGCCCAAACGGCCGGTGTGCAGCAGGGAAGTTACCATCCCTGGGATGTCCTGGGGCATTCAATTATGGCCTGTCAGGCAATCAAGCCGGAACTTCATCTGCGGCTTGCAGCGCTGCTGCATGATGTGGGAAAGCCCCAAACCATAAGTGAAGACCTTCACGGCATCCACTTTTATGGGCACGACCAAATCGGCGCCGAACTTGCCCAAGCGATCCTGCAGCGGCTCACTTACAGCAAGCATATGCAGGTCAAAGTCTGTCATCTAATCCGGTATCACATGTTCCAGATCCATCCCCATTCTTCGGATAAAGCCATCCGCAGGCTAATTCACCGCGTCGGTGTCGACAACATTTTTGATCTTATTGAACTGCGCAAAGCTGATGTACTGGGCATGAGGCACAACCCCAGGCAGGTCAGGGACTATTATGAAGCGCTGCTCGAACGGGTCGACGCGATAATCAAGGCAGACAATGCATTCACTCTCTCAGATCTGGCCATATCAGGCACAGATTTAATCGAGGAACTGCACTTGAGACCCGGTCCGATCATCGGCAGAACCCTTAATGCCCTTTTGGACCTAGTCCTTGATCAACCGGATCTAAACACCCGCCCGCAGCTGTTGGCACTTGCCAAGGAGTTTATAAAAAATCAGCCAACCATTGGTTCAGAGTCTTAGCATCCTCAATCAGCTGCTCGGGAACATTGCCTTTGACAAATTCGATCAAAGCATAACGCCGCTGCGGCAGATCCCGGATTACGGAAAAATACTGCTGCCACAGTTTTGCGCCCTCAGCCAGAGGCAGCCGTTCCCTGGCATCTGTCCAGGAAAACACATGCAGATTCGCCAGCTTTGGTTTAACCTGCTGCAGACCCACCAACCGTTCTGCCAGCGTTTGGGACGGCAGCGGCTGCCAGTATGTATAAACATTGTGGTGCGCCACTTCTTCCAACAGCTGCACCGCGGACACGGCAGTATCAGTAAGGGTATTGCCGTGGTATTCAAGAGCAATTTTGATTCCTTCTCCATCCGCCAGATCCGCGATTTGGCGGATGTTTTCCACTACTGCAGCCCTTTCCCCCGCTGTTGTTTCACCCGAACCTTTGGTCCCCGCCCAAACCCGGATCATCGGCGCCCCCAATGCCAGTGCTGTTTCTAGGACGTCCTGGAAAGGGACGTTATCATTGCAGCGGTAATATGAACCATAGGACGCTACTTCCAATCCAGCATCAACGGTTAGCTTCCTCACTTTGCGCGCGGTGCTGACATCTCCATGGGGCACATGGACATCTCCTCCCCACTCAATGCCGATCAATCCCGCCCTGGCGGCGAGATCTGCGACTTCGTCCGCAGTCAGCTGGCGAAAGGTGATGGAAACCAGGCCTGGTTTGACCATTTGTGCGCTCCTTCCGTGATAGTCTTGTAAACAATGTCACATTACTTGTTCAACACTGCCGCAGATATACCCTTTACAAGTCATGCAAGGGTACTAATCCCGGCACAATGGTTTTTCAAAGAATAAAAAAAAAGGAAGGTATCACCAAATAGAGAGGATGAGCCAATGTTACTACAAGCGGTGATATCTTCCTTTTTTGGCTTGTGTCAAAATGGCCTTAGATTTCCATGCTGGTGAAAATCATGTGCCCGTATGCGGGGGGGAGGCTCCAGTCCAGTCTGTTTTCTGTCCATTCCCCTTCATCACTAAAGTCACTTAAGGTGAGGTTGAACCCTACCGTCAAGGTTTCATGAGGAACAAAACCAAAATGTTCATTCAAAATAGAGACAGGGATCCGAATATGCAGCGCATATCCTGTTTTTTCCATAACCATTTTGATTCTCCGGCAGGCTGGTACCGGTACCACTGTCGATATGTTTCTAAGGATCATATTGAGCGTGCCGTCTTTGTTATGCGTGATCTTGCATGCAAACCAATGGCCGTTTGCATTGAAGAAATCAAGAAGTATGTTGTCGAGCAAGGGGTTGAAAGTCGGATTACTTACACGGCTGCTGTCAATATGGATATAGCTGTAAAGATATGCCTCATCCCATGAGAATGCAGCTTGTACCCTCCTAAACTCGTTGATCCGGCTCGCTCTGGAGACAAATGTTTTATAGAAACTCCATTTCGGCACCTGGTTCTCATCAATGATCACCAACGCATTTGGAAGCTCATTGGCTTTAGCGATCAGCTCAGGATTGCTCCCGCGATAACAGTAAACCGTTCCGCACACACCAGCTTCCCGCAGTTTCCTCGTATGTTCGGTCATCCGATCCATTTCTTTTTCCGGATGAATCATCATCTCAAGGAAACTGCAGTCGTAGTCTGTAAACTCCCAATGTACCGGGTGATTGTTCATGGCGCATCCTTGGGACTGCTTGTACAGATAGTTGAGCACCCAGTGGGGAACCAAGGTCTCGCACAGTGCTGCCGCTCGAAGGAGCGCATAGTACATCCATGGGGCGATTTGCAATTCACCGATCCGTTTCAGCAGTGGATCCCAGCCCAACTTAGGTATAATTTCCTTCAGCAGGATGCAGCCGTCCAGTAAGTGGAACAGCCGCAAACCAGTCTTCACCCTGGCAATCAACGAGTGTTCATGGCGGATAAAGTGAAGGAAGCTGTAGATGATTAAATCAGGATCTGTATGCCTAAGATACATGGTGTTACCGTCGAACACTGCCGTTTTAGCGGCCCGGTAAAAGGAGCTTGATGGGACGCCTCGGAAAGCATAGAAATCCAGGCGATGGAACTCGACAATATAGGTAAACCCGTATGTCAGGCGCTTGACATACCGCGCTAAATGTGGACTGACCGATGTGTCGTTCAGCCTCTTTTCAAATTCGGCCGGATCGCTGCCGATTGTTGTATAGCCAAGTTCCAAGAGAATCTGATGTGCTTTGACGAGATCTTCGTTGTGCATCTGCAGATCAATATCATTGAAGTCTCGCAGCAGTCCGTACGGGTAGCGCGACTGTGTGGCGAATCCTTTCAGGACCAAAGGAATGATGCCATTCCGGTTCAGTTTTTGCAGAATTGTCCGGAACTCGCTCCGCATCAGCTCATCGTGAATGCGGCTGCGGAGCAGGATGGCTTGGATTTTGCTTTCAAATTCCGAATCTAGCTTTGTTTTCGATGCTGCCAGAATCTGACAGAGAATCAGCAGTACCTCATGGCGCGATGCAACAGAGATGAACTCGTCCACATCAAACCCTTCGGGGAACATATCCTCAGTGATCGGCCTATCGCACAGGTATGCGTTGAGGATATCCACTATACACCGTTCTTCTGTGGAAAGCTGAGTGTTTCTCGGTTTCTGCGGCAGAATCATGGGATCGTGGACTGCCATTGGAACACCTCCGGTGCTTTCGCGCATCTAACCGCCACACGAAAGCAAAAGGATAGGTTTTTTCCTTTTCACTATGTTAGACGCAGATTCACGGGAAAAAATCACGCCTTGAAACATTTTTCTATTTTAACTACTTTGCCTTTAACAAATTCGATTGCTCTACGTGGATCTGGCTTGCCCTTGTTGTCGCCCTTTGTCTGGACATAAAACCTGCCTCCTCTCGCACCAATTTCGATCACACGGTGCGCGACTAGACTGTCGTGGGCCAACTGGATCACCACTATGTCGCCAACTTTAATGCTTGACGGCGGTACCACAGTGATTGCATCTCCTTCACTGATTGTGGGCTCCATGCTGATCCCAGTGCCGTACATCACCACAGGCCGGCCTTGCGCCAGCGTGTCAAGGAGCATCTCCAGGGCAATTTGGCTGATGTTCAATTCCACGTGGATCACCTTTGCATCTTTCGTTTTCTCTCTTATGCAGGTATTCTGACAACGGCAGCGAAGATTATCCAAAGAGAGATATGGAGGATGATCATGGATAATCTCACAGATGCACAGTTAATCAGGTACATCCAGGAAACACAAGACGAACAAGCGAGCGAAGAGCTGATCAGGCGGTATTATGGAATTCTCCGCCAATTGGTTAAATATAAAGTCCCGGTGCACACGGATATCGAGGATATTGTGCAAGAGATTTTAATCAAAGTGATCACAAGAATCGATCAATTACGAGATCCATCGAGATTCAAGCCATGGATATATAAAATTGCCCGCAGTCAAATCCAGGATTACTACCGTGCCGCACATCCACAGATGGAAAAAGCACAGGTTCATGAAGAGCACGAAATGCTTGATACTTATCTGATCACTGAATCAACCGAAGAAGCAATTTTGCATAAACTGGAAATGAGCGACATTTATGATATCATCCTGGGCTTCCCCGTGGAGAATATCAAACCGTTTTTGCTTCACCATCTTGATAATCTGAGCTATGCTGAGATTGCTGCTGCCACACAGGAGAAACCCTCAACAGTCCGCGGCAGGATTGCCCGGACAAAATCCAGTTTGGGCAAAGAGATGTTCAACCGGTCAGTGCCGCAGGAGATTAGGGCGCGGCTGGCAGCCAAGCTCAGCAAGATTGCAACTGACGGTACTTATGTTATCCATCATCTTAGAACCGATTATTTCCAGAACAAGTTGTTGTTGGACGAACTTGATCCAAGAAGGGTATCCAAAACGAAACCTACCATTTACTTCATAAAATCTCTGGATAACCTGATGATCATCTCGGAACTGGCTCCAGGTTTTCAGGTCTGTCTGATAAAGGTGAAATCCAAAGAAGCCATACCGATCTTTCTGAACCGTATCGCAACTGTTAAGCGGCTGCAGTGCATTTTCTTGAACCCCGAGTATTTGAACTATGCCAAGCAGTATCTGCACTTTGTTTCAGAAACAACCGGGATTTCATTTGTGTCAACACCATCATCTGAAGTCAAATCCATACCAACTTCCTATCGTATCATCGAACTGCCTCTTGACTATGGCTCGACACTTAACTGCTTACTCGAGCAAGATCCAGAGTTAAGTTTTATTATCGATATCACGTATAAGGAATATGGAGATGACCAGCAGCGTTTCCGAATTTACACTGCATATGACCATATCACCACCGAGCTCAGTGCCTATGCATTCTTTGTACAAGTAGACAACCACCTGTGGGAGCTCAGCCGCTACGTTTCGTTTGTCAAATCTAGTGATGATGCTGTGCGCGCTTGTATTGCCGAAGGCACCAAAACACTTGTAGGCCAGGGATTCTATGTTTCCAACCTAGGCGTGCAAGAGAACGACAAGGTTTTTCTGGACATAGCTGCTTCTTTGGGCTATCAAGCATTATACCGCTTTACCAGCGGTATTGTGAAAAAAATATAAGGGTGAAAGGGTGTCCGCATTATGGGTAAACTGACAAAAAGCGATGCTCTTGTTGTGCGAGAAGTCGACCAGGAGACAATCATCCTTAACACTAAAACTGGTTCGATTCATGTCCTCAATCCAACGGGAACAGTAATCTGGAAACTCCTGGATGAACTTGATTCGCTTGATGCGCTTGTAGATGCCATGGAGCGTTTGTACGATCAGAGCGGTGCATCCGCAGTTCAAGCTGATGTAACCGCAACAATCGGTGAGATGATTTCCCAAGGCATCCTGTGTGAGAAGTGACTAGCACTAACTCCAACAGACCATACCGCCGTGTGTCCGCAACTCGTTGGCACAAATTCTAAACGGCTTGATCTCATAGCCTACTGTAAACAGACGCTCAGACTGAAGCGTTGGCTTGACATAGGCAGTGGGATCAATGTTGTGCTGGGCACGAAATCTCTCAATGAACTCGGCACTGACTTTGGCTTTCATCCATATCACCTCCTTTGGCGCGCTTGCGGTTGGCTGCTATGCGGCAGTTCTCCGTGGGCAGGAACAGATTCCCATTCTCCAGAAGGTTCAGCGCCAGGCATGGTTCGCAGTACTCTTTCAACCTGCACAGCCTGCAGCTCTCAAACTGACCTACGGATATTGCCCGTAGTTCCCTGAAAAGGGGCGACTCTTGCCAGATCACTTCCAGAGCCTGCTCTCTGATGTTTCCTGCTGCTGTGGGATAAGCCACACAAGGCCGAATGTCTCCTGTCGGCCCCAACACAAGGCCATCTTGGCCAATGCCGCATTTGGCAAACCCAGCTTCAGCTTGCTCAGGGGCACGCTTGAACAATTCCACCATTTCTGTGTTTGAAAGGCGGAAATCGTCCCGATGCCTTCCGCTGGGCAGCAGGCACGGCGAGAAGTTGAATCTCAACCGATACCCATTTCTTTCTGCAAACGCGAGCATGGCTTCATGATCCGTGTAGTTCTGCCGAAGCACAATCGGCTTGAGGACGAAATGCAAACCGCTTTTCCGCAGCAGTTCCAACCCGCTGGCAAATTTGGCGTGAGACCCTTTCACCCTCGTAATCAGCTCATAATAATCAGGCGACGATCCGTAGAGGCTGACTTCAATCAGCACTGGGTCTATGCGCAGCAGTTTCTCGATTACTTCGTCATTGATCAGTACGGCATTGGTGAAGATGGTGATTGAAAACCCGATCTGGCGAAAGATCATCGCTGCCTCATACCAATCGCGCCTATAGAACAGCTCACCCCCTGTCAAAGTAATATCCATGATTCCCAACCGGCGCATCTGTTCAGCGGCATCGGCAATCTCCGCAAGAGACAGATCATGCGCCCGGCTGCGGGTAGGATTGTAGCAGTGAATGCAGTTCAAGTTGCAGGCATATGTAACCTCAAAGATCGCGGTAAGCGGTTTCTTATGCTGCCTGTACTTCTTCACCACATAGGCATATAGAGATTGATCCATGGCTGTACTCCCCATATTAACTTCCGCTTGGCTCATTCCAAATGCCTTATCTGCTCCCAAAACCGGTTGTTCAGCTCAAAATGCAGCTCATAACAGGGAACTTGCTCCGATATCAAGACAGCGATTGCCAAAGCATTGGCGGCAAGTCCGCCATAGATGTTGATGCACCAAAGGCAGGACATCAACCGTGGGACTGCTTCCGCAGGCCGCAGCAGCTTAAGGTGTGTGTCTGTATCCTGCACCAAAAAGAAAAAAGATCCCAACGGCACGCACAGATTCGCGCCGCTGTGCTCCCTGCCATACGGTGTCCCCCAACCCACCAATCGTTTAGGATCGTCCCGGTCTATTTCAACCATGATTGCTTCGTCTGTCAGCACTGGAGCCGGACAGTCAGATTGGGATATCAGTTTGACTGCCGTGGATTTGCCTGCTCCGGACTGGCCGAGGAAAGCGTACAGCCGGCCTTCATGGCAAACGGCGGAAGCGTGCATCATGGTGCCGCCCTGTTTGAGAGCAAGGTATGGGGCTATCGCCCTCATCGCTGACAAGATAAAGCTGTCATGACCGCTTTCTACCACCATTTCCACACAGTCGGAACAAGCATGCCGAATGATGAAAAACGGCGAAACCAATAGGGAGGGGTCTGCTTCCATAAACAAATTGTAATTAGTATCAACAGGGAAGTTAAGGAAATCATCTGCTCTAACGAATCTGATCACCACATCCGGCTGCTTGGCGGAGGCTGCTGTTAGGAAACTGGCGTACTGCTGCTGCAGCACTTGAATGGATGCCAGCGAGGGCGACTCAATCCTAACCAAGAGCCTCCATAGATTCAGCCACATGCTGTAAACCGGTTCATGTGCATGCCGCTCAACTGCGGTTTCGAAATAATCGATCACGTTGCGGACAGTAAATTCCATGATCTTCCTCCTTAAAATAAAAGACGGTTTTTCCATAAAAATAATCACGTGTTCAAATAAAAAACCCCACATGCAGCCAACTGGCAGCATGTGGGGTTCTTTTATGCTGATGTTTTACGCTTCGGCCATGCGCTTGTAAATCTCGAAACGTCTCTTGGCGTCTGCCTCAGCCCGCTGCAGCAGATCTGCCGCAATATCCGGGAACTGTCTGGTCAGAGACGCATACCTGTTCTCGCTCTTAAGGAACTCTTGGAAGTTACCAGTCGGCTCCTTGGAGTCGAGGATGAACGGATTCTTGCCTTCCAGCTCCAAAGCCGGGTTGTACCGGTACAACGTCCAGTACCCTGCTTCGACAGCCCGTTTGCCCTGCTCCGCCGACATGCCCATGTTGATACCATGGTTGATGCACGGTGCATAGGCAATGATCAGCGAAGGCCCGCGATAGCTTTCTGCTTCCAGCATTGCCCGGAGCAGTTGGTTGCGGTTGGCGCCCATACTGACGCTGGCCACATATACATAACCGTATGTCATGGCCATCCGGCCCAGATCCTTTTTGCGGATCTTCTTGCCAGAAGCGGCAAATTTGGCCACGGCGCCTGTCGGTGTCGATTTAGATGCCTGGCCGCCTGTGTTGGAATAGACTTCGGTGTCAAGTACTAGGACGTTGACATCTTCACCGGAAGCCAGCACGTGATCCAATCCACCGTAGCCAATGTCATAGGCCCATCCGTCGCCACCGACGATCCAAACTGACTTCTTGACCAGGATATCTGCGTTGTCGGCCACGAACTTCAAGCCGGCAAGGACATCTCCAGAAGCGCTTTCCAGGGCGCTCGGCAGTGCCGCTTTGATCTTGGCGGAAGCCTCTTTGGTTGTCTTGGCATCCTGTGGATCCTCAAGCCATGCCGCAAAAGCTGCCTTGAGATCCGCTGGCAGTTCGGCTTCCATCAGTTTGCTGATCTCCGCAGCCAGTTTTGACCGCCTAGCTTGGTATGCCAGATAGATGCCGAATCCGAACTCTGCGTTGTCCTCAAAGAGGCTATTGGCCCAGGCTGGCCCTTCACCGTGAATGTTGGTCGTATACGGACATGTTGGTGAGGATCCACCATAGATAGATGAACAACCTGTGGCGTTGGCAATGATCATCCGGTCGCCGAACAACTGGGTTGCCAGCTTGATATAAGGAGTCTCGCCGCATCCTGGGCAAGCCCCGGAGAACTCAAACAGCGGCTGGACAAACTGGCTGTCCTTGACGGTGGTTGGGTTGATTTCCACATCCACCGGCGGCAGCGAAACCGCGAAATCCCAGTTGGCAGTCTCAACGAGCGCATGATCCGCCAGCGGTTTCATTACCAAAGCCTTTTCCTTGGCCGGGCACACTTGGGCGCAGTTGCCGCATCCAGTACAATCAAGCGCCGACACCTGCATCCGGTATTTCAAGCCTTGGTAATTCTTGCCCACTGCATCAAGGGTTTTAAAGGTCTCCGGTGCATCCTTCAGTGACTCCTCAGATGCCAGGAACGGGCGAATCGCCGCATGCGGGCAGACAAAGGAGCACTGATTGCATTGGATACAGTTTTCACTGATCCAGATCGGAATACTCAGCGCGATACCGCGTTTCTCATACTTGGTAGTCCCAGTCGGCACAGTACCGTCCGGTTCGAAGGCGCTTACCGGCAGTTCATCACCTTTCTGGGCTGTGATCGGGCGAATCACATTCTTGACATAATCTGGAATGTTCTCCGCCGCAGCGGCTTCATCAACCGCATCGGCCCAAGACGCTGGGTAATTGATCTGCTCCACCTGGTTGATCCCGGCGTCCACTGCCGCGAAGTTCATGTTGATGACTTTTTCGCCCTTGCTGCCATAAGTGTCGACAATGGCCTCTTTGATATGCTTGACAGCTTCTTCCACAGGAATGATGTTGGTAATCTTGAAAAACGCTGCCTGGAGAATTGTGTTGACCCTGCCGCCTAAGCCGATGGCTGCGGCAATCTTATGGGCGTTGATGTTATAGAACCTCAGCTTCTTGGCGGCGATTGTCCGCTTCATGGACGCCGGCAGACGAGTCTCCATCTCCTCCAAGGTCCACGGGGAGTTCAACAGGAAGATACCGCCTTCTTTAATCCCATCCAGCATATCGTACATGGTGACATAAGCCGGGTTGTGGCAGGCGACAAAGTCGGCCTGATCCACGATATAAGTCGACTTGATCGGTTTCGGGCCAAACCGCAGGTGTGACACGGTGAACCCGCCGGATTTCTTCGAGTCGTACACGAAATAGCCTTGGGCATACATATCGGTATAGTCGCCGATAATCTTAATTGAGTTCTTGTTGGCACCGACAGTCCCATCAGAACCCAGGCCGTAGAACTTGCAGCGGTACATGCCCTCAGGCGCTGCGTCAACCTTCTCGGTCACATCTAAAGAAGTGAAGGAAACATCGTCGTTGATTCCCACTGTGAAGTGGTTTTTCGGGTTGGTGCTGGCTGCATTGTCAAAGACAGCTTTGACCATGGAAGGATTGAACTCCTTCGAGCTCAGCCCATATCGCCCGCCTAATACGGGAATGGAAATGCCTGCTTCTTTCAAGACGGTGCAGACATCCTGATACAAAGGTTCGCCGGCAGCTCCCGGCTCTTTGGTCCGGTCGAGGACAGTAATAACCTTAACGCTCTTGGGCAGCACTTCCAGGAAGTACTTCGCTGCGAATGGACGGTAGAGACGGACCTTAATCACACCCACCTTGTAACCGCGGGGCGCCAAGTAATCAATGGTCTCCTCCACGGCTTCTGCGCCTGAACCCATGAGCACCACAACTTGATCCGGATCTTCACATCCATAATAATCAAACGGTTTGTAATGGCGGCCAGTCAGCTCGCCAACCTGCTGCATCACTTCCGCTACAATGTCCGGCACCTTGGCGTAGAATGGATTGGCTGCTTCCCTGTTTTGGAAGAAGGTGTCGGGGTTCTGGGCGGTGCCGCGCTGTACGGGGTGTTCAGGGTTCAAAGCGCGTTTTCTGAACGCGGCAATTGCCTCATAGTCCACGAGGGAGGCAATCTGGTCGTAATCAATCATCTCCACTTTTTGGACCTCGTGGGATGTCCTAAACCCGTCAAAGAAATGCACAAACGGGACACTGCTCTTCAGTGCTGCCAGATGGCTGACCAAGGCCAGATCCATGGCTTCCTGCACCGAACAGGATGCCAACATGGCAAAGCCAGTCTGCCGGACCGCCATCACGTCTGAATGATCACCGAAAATGGAAAGCGCATGGGCAGCCACTGTGCGGGCCGAAACATGGAAGACGGCCGGCAGCAGTTCCCCGGCAATTTTGTACATATTGGGAATCATGAGCAGCAGGCCTTGTGAAGCTGTGAATGTTGTTGTCAGAGCTCCTGCTGCCAGCGAGCCGTGGACAGCGCCTGCGGCACCGGCTTCGGACTGCATTTCCACAACTCTGACCGGCTGTCCGAAAATATTCTTCACCCCATGAGCAGCCCACTCGTCGGCATGTTCACCCATAGGTGAAGACGGCGTGATTGGGTAAATAGCCGCAACGTCACTAAGCGCATAAGCTACATGTGCAGCTGCGGTATTGCCGTCGATTGTTTTTTTGGCCATTTTGCATAATGCCTCCTTATCAATGTATATTATCCTTCTCACATGGTCAATCAGTCGCGGCTGAGGAGTTGATTAACCTGTGATTTTCTTCTCCAACCTATTTTATTAGCTAATGAGAAGGGGATTTCCTCCCTCAATCGGCAACAAAATGCCGCCGGGCTTAGGCGGCACATCAGCTGAGCTCACCTGCGGCTTTGGCTTTAAACTGCTTTTCATAAAGATCTCGGTACAGACCTGGGTGCTTGACAAGTTCTTCATGAGTCCCCCGCTGCACAATCCGGCCTTTATCCATGACCAAAATCTGATCCGCAGCAATGATCGTGGACAACCGATGGGCAATCACAATGGAAGTCCTGCCAGCCAGCAGTGGTTTGATTGCATCCTGGATCAGCCGTTCCGACAATGAATCCAAGGAAGATGTCGCCTCGTCCAAGATGATGATGCGCGGGTCTTTCAAGATAGCCCTGGCAATGCTCAAGCGCTGCTTCTCGCCGCCCGACAGTTTCGTACCCCGCTCTCCTACGATTGTATCATATCCTTCAGGTAAAGTCATAATAAAATCATGGATATTGGCAACCTTGCAAGCTTGGATGAGTTCATCATCCGCAGCGTCTGGTTTGCTGTAAAGCAGATTTTCCCTAACACTGGCATTGAAAATGTAGGTGTCTTGGGTCACGATGCCGATCTGCCTTCGCAGCGATTCAATTTTTACATCGCGGATATCATAGCCGTCGACGCGGATTGTACCGCTAGCCGGGTCATACAACCGGGCCAGCAAGTAGGTGATCGTTGTCTTGCCCGAACCAGACAAGCCTACCAGGGCTGTCATTTGCCCCTGTTCAATCACAAAATTGATATCTTTTAACGTTTCTTGTTCATTGGTGTAAGAGAAGTGCACGTTCTCAAACTCGATTTTGCCTTTTATCTCAGGAATTTCCACAGCATTGGGGGCATCGGTAATCTCATGCCTCAAGTCCAGATATTCAAAAATCCTTTCAAACAGTGCCATTGAACGCGAGATTTCAATGTGGACGCTGGACAAGTCCCCGATAGGCCCGTAAAGGCGGTGCAGAAACGTTACAAACGTGACGATGGCACCCACAGTCAGTTCACCGTGGATATACAGGTAACCGCCGTAGAAATAAATCATAACCGGCCCTAGATGGGTGAAGATCTGAATGACCATGCGGAACCAGCGCCCAGCAACTGACTCTTTAATCTGAAGTTTGCTGATTTCCCTGTTAATCTCGCTGAATCGCCTGTACTCATCTTTCTCCCGGGTGCTGATTTTGACCAGCATGGCGCCGCTGACATTGAGTGTTTCTTGGATAATGCTGGACAGTTCCGCCATTTTCGCCTGGGTTTGGGAAGCGATACGCCAGCGCGTCTGGCCTACTCTTCTGGTAGGCGCCACAAACAGCGGTACAATAAACAAGGCCAAGACCGACAGCTTCCAGTTCATCGAAACCAATGTGCCAGCAATGAAAACCAAAGCGCAGAAATTGCTGACAATCCTGATGATGGTTCCGGAAAACACATGCTCAATTCCATTGATGTCGTTGTTCAACCTGGACATGATTTCGCCGATCTTGGTGTTGGAGAAGAACCGCATCGACATGTACTGCAGATGATTGTACATGTTGTTGCGCATATCGCAGATGATCTGTTTGGAAACCCAGGTATTGAGGTAGCTCTCTCCAACTCCCATCAAACCGAGCATAAAAGTGGCGCCGAACGAAAGGAGGGCAAACTTTGCCAGGAGACCCAAATCCCGCTGCGGCAGTGCCACGTCAATGATATTCTTGGTCATCATAGTCGGCACCAGGGATAAAGCCTGACCCACCGCCACGGCCAAGAGCGTAAGGGCAATTTGCTTCCAGTATGGCTTGTAGTAATGACCAATTCTCAGCAGCAGTTCTTTTGTGATTTTTGCCCGAGGCAGATCGTCCCGCATGGAACGCATAAACCGACCCATGCCCATACCCATGCCCGGGCCCATACCCATACCCATGATTTACTAAACCCCTTCTCTCTATCTGTGGATACTTCACTATTCAAATGTATATTTCGTGTTAAAATACCATTTACCTGCCTTAATCTGCACAATCATGATCGGCGTCCTGTCAAGGGGGAATCAGTATGTCGCGGACACGCAAAAGTGGGGTCCTGCTTCACATCACATCACTGCCGAGCCCATTCGGCATCGGCGATCTCGGCCCGAGCGCCTATCAGTTTGTGGACTTCCTGGCTGCAGCCAAACAAAAGCTGTGGCAAGTGCTGCCCCTTGGGCCGACTGAGCTTTTTGGATCTCCATATGCGCCTTATTCAGCTTTTGCCGGGAACACCTACCTGATCAGCCCTGAACTTCTGGCTACAGATTCGCTGTTGTCCGAAGCGGAACTAGCTGATCCCAGCATCACCACGGCTGAGCACAGATCTGCGCTCATCTCCAGAGCCTATACCAATTTCCAGCGGTCCCGTCCACCGCTGCTGCTCGCCGAATACCATGCATTTTGCCGTGCCAATGCCTACTGGCTTTCCGACTATGCACTGTTCATGGCCCTCAAAGCCCATTTCAACCAGGCGAGCTGGGTGCAGTGGCCTTCGGAAACGGCAGCACGCAGTGCCCGGGCACTGATCTTTTGGCGTAAGAAACTAGCCCGGGAGATCCAGGAGCATAGGTTTGCCCAGTTTTTGTTTTACCATCAGTGGCAGATGCTCAAAGACTATGCCCACCGTAAAGGTATCGCCCTCATCGGTGATTTGCCGCTGTTTGTCGCTCACGACAGCGCCGACGTCTGGTCCAAGCCTTATTTGTTTCAGTTGGACAAGCGGGGGCTGCCGCTGTTTGTAGCAGGGGTACCTCCGGATTACTTCAGCAAAAACGGCCAGCTGTGGGGAAATCCTGTCTACGACTGGCCGATGCATTACCGGGAGAACTTCAGCTGGTGGCGGCAGCGGATCGGCACACTGCTCAAGCTGGTGGATCTGATTCGACTGGATCATTTCCGGGGCTTTGAGGCTTACTGGCAGATCCCTTATGGTTCTCCCACCGCCGCCAACGGCCGTTGGATGCCCGGTCCCAGCAGTGATTTCTTCGCCGCCGTCAAATCCGAGTTTGGCTGTCTGCCTTTCATTGCAGAGGATTTAGGCTTTATCGACGCCAAAGTGGTTAAACTGCGCCAGCAGTGGAATCTGCCCGGCATGCGTATCCTGCAGTTTGCCTTTGAGGCACTGAAGCCAAACCTCCACTGCCCCCACGCCCATCCCCGCAGCTGTGTTGCCTACACCGGTACGCATGACAATGACACAGCCACGGGCTGGTACCGGAAGGCTGATCCCAAAGTTCAGGACTATGTTCGCCGCTATCTGGGTGTCAGCGGCTGCGATATCGCCTGGGATCTGATCCGGGCGGCATTGGCATCACCGGCCAACTCGAGCATTATTCCAGCTCAGGATCTGCTGTCGCTGGACAGCGAAGCCCGGATGAACACTCCCGGGACAACAGATGGGAACTGGCGCTGGCGCTGCCCGGCCGGCGCATTAAACGAACAGCTCAGCCAACGCCTGGCTGAGCTGACAACCCTCTATGATCGGGACTGACACCAAATTGGCGCTCAGTCCTATTCTTTCTTTATCATGGCTTGGGCAAAGGCCCTGCCGAATTCCACACACCGTTCGCGGTCCTGATCTGACAAACCAAAGCGCACCTTCAAACCCGGCTGCGCGATGGCCATGCGCATCCGCTCCAGGCGGTTTTCCAGCAGCCCGACTGCTTCGCCGCTCCAGCCGTAGTTGCCGAAGGCCGAAGCAAGTTTACCTTTGGCATGGATGGCACTCACAAAACTCAGAGCCCGCCACACCGGTTCCACCACATCAGCGTTGATTGTCGGCGACCCGATGATCAATCCATCGAAATCGGACATCACCCGTTTGATCTCAGCGTCGCTGGCACTGCCAAGATCGATTGGCACAACATCAAAGTCACCCTGGCTCTGCACACCGGCAGCAATCAGCTCGGCCATGAGCCTGGTATGCCCATAGGCGCTGACATAACCGATCACCACCCTCGGCCGCTGCTTTACCGGTGCGTCGCTCCACTGTTCATACAAGTCCACAATCCGCCAGAAACCCTGGTCCAGGATCGGGCCGTGGCCGGTGGCGATCATGTTGATCGGCAGGTTTCTGATTTTAGCCACCGCTTCCTGCACTTTTGGCGCAAAAGGGCTCATGATCGAGTCGTAGTAGTGCTTGACTGCAGCGGTGAAATCGTCCACTTGGCTGGCAAACATGCGTCCCTGGGGATCGCAGTAGTGACTGCCAAACCCATCGCAGGTAAAAAGAATCTGGTCTTCCTCAAGATAAGTAAACATTGTATCGGGCCAGTGGAGGAACGGAGCCATGATGAAACGGAGGCGCTTGTTCCCCAAATCCAGCGTATCGTTGTGATCCACAACCACAGCATTAAAGTCCCGCTTAACCTGTTCTCTCAGGAACTGAATACCTGCCCGCGTCCCGTATACGGTAATCCCCGGAACCCGCTCCAACAAGGCACCAACAGCCCCGGAATGATCCGGCTCGGTGTGGTTGACAACCAGATACTGAATCTGGTTAAGATCGATCTCCCGCTCCAGCTGAGCCATGAATTCTTCAGTGAAGTTCTCCTTCACCGTGTCTATCAAGCAAGGGCGCTCTGCTTTGATCAGGTAGGAATTATATGTTGTACCCCAATCCGTGGGGATCACGACGTCGAAAACTTTCAGATCGGGATCCATAACTCCAACCCAGCTGACGTCCTTTGTTATCTCCATGTACCTTCCCCCCTTGGATATTTCTAAGCTGCTAGCTAAATATTAGCATATTACTTAGATTTATACAAGGGGTGAAACGGCTAAAACTCAAACTTCACTGGCCGCATATACAGACTCAAAAGGACTTCTCTGGCGTCCATCTTATCATTAATAATCCTGTAGACACTTTCACAGATGGGAAGCTCAATTTCGTAACGCTCCGCCAGATGCATCAAAGCCTTGCACGTTGACACGCCCTCCGCCAGTTTGGTAAAGGGTTTGCCCTTGACGAAAGCTTCTCCAAAAGCCCGGTTGTGGCTGTACGGCGAATATAGCGTAGCAGAGTAATCGCCGAGGTGGCTGAGCCCATAGACCGTCAGTTCATTACCGCCCATGGCCCTGACCAGCCGGGAGATTTCCCGGGCTCCTCTGGCCATCAGTGCCCCTTTCAGGCTGGAATAGTTGTAACCGTCCAACATTCCGGCAGCAATCCCAATCACGTTCTTGGCAGCGGCCCCCACTTCGTTGCCGATCAGATCCTGCCCGTAGTAGAAGCGGATCAGTTCACTTCCGAACTCCTGCACTAACGCCTTGGTGGTGTTGATGTTGTCCGAACCGATTACCATACAATTGGGTATGCCATTAATGTAGTCCTGGACATGGCCGGGGCCTACCCATATGGCAGCTGCGCAGTTCTGGGTGACTTCTTCGTTGAACACTTGGGTGAGGCGTTTGCCTGTAGCTTCTTCAAGGCCTTTCATACACAAGACAAAGGTCTTGCCCGCCACAGGGTACTCGTTGATTACCCTTGCCAGCCCCCGCAGGCTCTGGGATGGGATACTGATGACGATTGTGTTTCCAAAGGTAACAGCCTGTTCCAAGTCCGTGGTCAATATTACTGTCGACGGTAGATTCAGATACTCGTTGCGGCGTGTTTGCATTAGTTCGATGTAATTGGGAGAATCTGCCCTGCCCCAGACCATGACCTGATGGCCGAGACGGTTAAGGTACCAGGCAAGAAACGCACCCCAGCGTCCTGCTCCCAATACGGTTACATTCATAACCCAGCTCCTTTCCCCATAATCAGCATGGCTATCCCAATTATAACACAAAAAGGCCTTGCTTCCCATCATCTCTGTGAGACAACAAGGCCTTGCTACCAGAATTCGACCATCAACTATCCTCCTGTAGTAACCGGCTAAGATACGATCCTGCCGATCAGCTGGATGCTTCTCCTTAACCACCGGAAGAAATCCACTGCGTACCCTTCGGGGATCAGGATTGTTTCCTCACCTTGACTGAGAGTCAGCGCACATTCAGCTTCACTGTAAGGGCTCCAGCCGAAAACCATGCTCTCATCTTTCAAAACTGCGATGCCCACAACCATTTCCACTTCCAGCTGACCATGCTTCGTGATCAATGTTTCAGTAATGCCCTTGATCACCAAACCACTCTCGTCCCACGCAAACTGAATCGTTCCCGCTCCTGCCGGGCCGGCAGCTGTCACGGCAATTACCAGATCAGCTTCCCGACCGATGATTGCCAGCTGACATGAATGCTCCCCTGCGGACCATTCACTGATCGGATGTCTATGCATACGTTTTCTCCTCTCTTTTACGCAGCGGTACACCTCCTGTCGTGCAGTATTATGTGCAACAATCCCTGTTCTAGCTGGTAGTTTATAATAATACCATAGTTTAGCGCACTTGTCAAATCATAATGTTTTACGGTTCGTCAGCGCCGCTGTGGCTTAGTTCATTCAATGCGCTGCTGACCTCGAAGACGAACTCAGGGATGCCCAAAGAAGACGGGGCGATCGAATCGATGTCGAAATAGATGATGATCTTGTTTTCACTGATATAAAAAGACTGCAGGTTGCTTAAATCGGACGGTTTAATCTCACTGATAAAGTATGCGCCTGGGTTTTTCTTGATTTGATTGTTGATCGTTCGCAGGAGGATGTTTCGTTCCTGTTCGGTGGCAAACAAGTCCGTCAGCTCAATGATCCTTCCAGTAGTCAAGTCGACGTTCATCGTTTCCATGAACTGCGATCGGTAGCTGCCGGCGAAAGTGTGGCTGAACCGGACTGTCAGGCTTAATATGCCTCCTGAATTGTAGTTGACATTGAAATCCACTTCGGTGCTGTGACTCGGCCACTGCTGTACAGGTAGCGCACTTTCCTGCAGAAACCTGTAGGTACCAGTTTCCACCTCTTCATTGAAATGCAGAATACCGTCATAGAATATGCTGTTAAGCTGCTCATACAGTTCCTGGTCCGTGAAGCCGTGGATCACAGGGATAAACAAAGTGCTGGAATAAGAGGGGCTGACCTTTTCATAGATGCGGCTTAGTATCACTATATCGGTATTTGGACGACCGTTGACAATCCGGTACCAATAAGGGTTTGGTTTAAACTCCCCCAACTCTGGATCCGCGGCCAGGCCTATGCTCGCAGCTGTGATCAAGATCATCACAATAACCACTGTTCCCTTAACCTTTGCGAGATACACCGTGATCCCTCCTGCTAACAATAATCGAAACTAAAACTATTGATGTGTCCGTAAACGTGTTGGTCTAGTTGGTTTCATGCTGTATCTCGTTTAGGATCGGGATCGCTACTTCTACCAGCTCAGGATCAAATTGAATGCCGGCGTTGGCCTGCAGCTCTTGAATGGCTTTGGCATGGCCTAGCTGCTTGCGGTACGGACGGAAACCGGTCATGGCATCATACGCGTCGGCGATCGCCAAAATCCTGCACTCGATTGGGATCTCTGTTCCCGCCAATCCCAACGGATAACCTTTGCCATCCCAGCGTTCATGGTGGCAGAGGATTAACCGGGAGATCCCAGCCAAATGCGGTGAGGCCGTGGCAATGCGGTAGCCCTTTTCCGGGTGCTGCCGCATAATCTTGATTTCGGCTTCGGACAGGTGCCCCCGTTTGTTGAGAATACTGTCGGGAATGCCTACTTTGCCCAAGTCGTGTACTTGGGCCAGCAGCGCCAAATCCGCCTGCTGCGCCTCCGACAGCCCGATTTTCTTGGCGATCGCCAGGCAGATTATCTCAATCCGCGCTGCATGGCCGTGAGTGATGTAATCCCGTTCTGCCAGGGCGGCTGTCAAAATCTTGACAATCTCCGATTTCATGCTGGCGCTGCGGTAAAGCTTGTCGTGGAGCATACCGTCGTCAGCCCGCCGGTACAGTTCCGTAAGTGTGGTTGCCCCATCTGATGAAGTGGCATAGCCAAGAGATATGCTCAATGGCAAAGTTGGGTTGTCCTGGTTGTACTGCTCAATGGCACTGCGGACAGAGTCCACCAGAGCAGCCACCCGCCGGTGACTGCAGTTGGGCAAAATCACTCCGAACTCATCACCGCCCAGCCGGGCTATCACGCCGTTTTCCCCCACACAGTCGGTAAGAATCTGGGCAAAAGAGCGCAAGATCTGGTCCCCACAGTGATGTCCCATACTGTCGTTGATAATCTTCAAACCGTCCAAATCCGCCACCAAGACCGATATCGGATAGGCATGGGGCTCCACTTCTCTTAGAATATACTCCTCGAAATAGCTGCGGTTGTAGACGCCGGTAAGCACATCGTGCATACTCAGGAATTCCAGGCGCTGCTGATAGTCAATCCGCTCCGTGATGTCCCGAATCAGCCCGCAAAAACCGCTCACCTCACCCATGCGGTCTGTGATCAACCCGATGGAGGCTTCGGCATACAAGATTGATCCGTCCCTGCGCCGTATTTTGATGGTGTTCATCCTCTGCGGCTGTCTTGTCTCCCATACTTTGCGGAAAGTTCGGAAAACCCGGCGCCGGTCAACGCAAAAAGTGAGCATGTTTACCCCCGCCAGTTCGTTAGGGAAATAGCCCAGCAGCTCATACAAAGAGTTATTGCAGAACACAATCCTGCCCGCGAGATCGATCTCGTAATACCCTTCTTGCATGTTAGCGAGGATGTCCCGGTATTTTTGCTCCGAGAGCAGCAGTGATTCCTTGATCTCTTTGCGGGTCAAAGCATCCTCCAGGCTGCGGGCGAAAATGGTGTACAACCTCTGTTTCTGAATAGACAGGGGTTCTTTTTGCTCCATGTATAAATACCCAGCCGCATCGCTGAAACGGTGCAGATAACTGTTGGGCATCTCTTCCATGATCACCGCGAAAGGATCTTCGTGCTGCATGAAACCCCAACAGCCGCTGCAGTTCGACAGCACCGGATTGGCTAGTGACAGAACCAGTTTTTGCACTCCCAACAGCCGGCTGGCTTTTTCGATCACCTGCTCGAACAATTCATCACCGGGCAGCTCACTGTCAAAGGCTGAGATGTCCAGAATCTGCAGCAGTTCATATACGTGCATGCTCATCTCCGCTCACCTCCCACAGTGACAGCCAGTGCACTGTTGTGATACAACGGGATGCCGAACGAACTGTCGATCTGGCCATAAGTCAGCACGCCCACTGCCGGCAGGTTTCTCAAAGTGAGGAAAATGTTGCGCGACTCATTAGTAAAGTTATCCTTTAACAGGCGTTCCCTGGATATGCAGTCGAACAGCAGTGCAAACTCAGGATGGGGATGCTGGTTTAACGCTTCATCGGTAATCCGCTTGGCAATGGCCGGCAGTGCCGGAATACTGGTGGTCATCAACGTTACCATGGATTTCGAAGGAATGGCCGTGACGCAAACCAGCGCTTCATCTTCTATACGCATGATGTTGCGAACGATATACTCGCCGTTCCCACATAGGATTCCCAGCTGATAGCTGGAATCAAGCATCTCTGAGTCGCCTTGTGCTATTTGATTTACAACACTGCGGAACCGAGCGGCCGCTGGCTGCCCGTCCAGTTCCCAGATGCGGCTGCCCTCTGTACGGGTAACCAGCATCGGCTCACCAAAAGGAATCCAACCATGGCCGATTCCATGGGTGAAATGCACTCCCTGGACCAGAGCCGCAGCCACACCATCGTCCGTAATACCTTCTTCTGTAAACTGAACTCCGGTACCCGCCCCAATGTACTGAAACTGAGGGCCTAGACAAGAATAGACACCACGTATCACAGAAGAAAGCCGAGGGTTTCTCACACTGGGGAAGATCATGACCGCAGCCGCTTGATCCTCACCTTCGACCATGGCCATTCCGGCTTTTTGGCCTATGTCATAGGCTTTGCCGCCGTCGATCGGCAGCCGCTTCGTGCGAGCCTTGACGCCATACAGCGCCAAAACAGCAACCGCTGTCCTGAGAACCGTTTCCTCAGTGAATACTCCAGCAACCGATCCGCCAACAAACGGGATATCCGCCAGCTTACCGCATGCCGACTGCCATATGGCACGATGATCGTACTTGCCGGCATAGAGGATCACTGTCAAGTCAGGAAAACGCCCATATCTATGACTCTGTGCCAATGCATCCAGAACCGCTCCGTCTGGATCTTGTTTTTGACTGATTCCAACTCCTATCTGCATCGCTAATCTCCCTTGATCCTTGGGGTAAACCCCAATTACACAATTCTCTCCTTTAACTGTGATTTCCTGCACACGAAAATAACCCCTTGGAACAAGGGGTTATTCATCGTGAAAATTTCATCCAAAATAGGCTTGATTCCACCGCAGTTCTTTCTTGAACTGGTTCAAATCTGTGTTCTCATCAATGATCAGGCATTCGATTCCGGCCATCTCCGCAAAATCGACCATGTGCTGTACTGTCAAAGCCTGGCTGAAGCTGGTATGGTGTGCTCCACCCGCTAAGATCCAAGCCGCTGCTGCGGTGGGCATATCTGGCTGCGGAGTCCACAGCACCCTGGCCACGGGCAGTTTTGGCAGAGGCTCTGCCTCTACTACTTCGACCTTGTTAATGATCATGCGGAAACGATGGCCAAGATCAACCAGCGTTACAGCAACTGCCGGCCCCGGGGGTGCTGCAAAGATTGCCCGGACCGGATCTTCTTTACCACCAATCGAAAGCTGGTGGATCTCCAGAACCGGCTGTTCGGCAGCAAGCGATTCACAGATTTCCAGCATGTGAGCGCCGAGGATCTTCATGTTCCCCGGTTCCAAGTGATAGGTATAGTCTTCCATGAAAGAAGTGCCGCCCTTCATACCGCTGGCCATCACTTTCATCGCCCGCAGCAGAGCTGCTGTCTTCCAGTCGCCTTCGGCGCCGAAACCGTAGCCTTTGTTCATCAGCCGCTGCACTGCCAGCCCCGGCAGCTGCGGCAGGCCGTACAAGTTTTCAAAGGTGGTTGTAAAGCCGGTATATCCTCCTTGACGCAGGAATTTCTCAATTGCCAGTTCTATCCTGGCCTGAACAGCCAAGGAGTCACGCCGTGCTCCGCCCGGTTTGAGGCAATCCATCATTGGATATGTCCGGTCATACTCATCAAGCAGCGCGTGCAGTTCATCCTGATCAACCTCGTTATACAAGGCCACCAGATCGCCAAGCCCGAAGCCGTCAACAGCAAAGCCGAACTGAATGTGGGAGCTGACCTTGTTGCCTTCGGTAACGGCCACTTCCCGCATGTTGTCGCCAAATCGGGCAATCTTGGTGTGCTGCCATTCATGCCACCCAGCCGCTGCCCGCATCCAATCAGCCAACTGCTGCTGCACGCCGGCATCCTGCCAGTATCCCACGATAACTTTACGGTCGATACCCAAGCGGGTGACGATAAAGCCAAATTCCCGGTCGCCGTGCGCGGATTGATTCAGGTTCATGAAGTCCATGTCAATTTCCTGCCAGGGAATATCGCGGTTAAACTGGGTATGAAGATGGACAAATGGCTTTTGCAGTTTCCGCAGGCCGTTAATCCACATTTGTGCAGGCGAGAATGTGTGCATCCAAGCAATGAGGCCTATGCAGTTTTCCGTACTGTTTGCCTCCAAGCAGATCCTGGTGATGGCCTCGGCTGTTGTCAACACGGGCTTGAACACTATGCGGCAGGGGATGTGCCCACAGTCGTTAAGCTGATCAACCATGGCCTGGGAATGCTCCGCCACCTGCCTCAGAGTCTCATCGCCGTAGAGGTGCTGGCTGCCGGTGACAAACCACACTTCATATTGTTTCAAATCAACCATGATAGACCCTCCTTCGAAGTTTATATTTCAAAGCCTGCAGCATTGCCGGTAATACCGTCACTGTGGCAATGCAGCTTATGCCCATGGCCAAAGCCATAAGCACGCCAAACATAGACAGCGTCGAAAAAATGGAGAAGCACAACATCAAGAACCCGGCAATCAAAGTCCCGGCATTAATCACGATAGCATGCCCAGCTGTGCTGATACTGATCTCACAGGCAGCAGTCAAATCCCGGCCTGCATTAATCTCATGATGCACCCGGCTGATGAAATGGATCGAGTAGTCAATGCCCATACCAAGAGCAATGCTGCCCAGCAATACCGTGGCCGCATCCAATGGAAAACCGAACCAGCCCATGATTCCGAAGTTGACCACGATGGTGAAAATCAGCGGAACCATGGACAGGAACCCCTCAAAGAACGACCCAGTAAACAAAATCAACAGCAGCCATACAGCTGCCAGCGAAGCCACAGTGCTGTACAGCTGGCTTTCGGAAAAGCGCTGCATATGATGCTGAACAATCTTCGGCAGGCCTGTGATGATGACCGAAACGCCTTCCGGCACTCTTTGACCGAGGCCTTCCTCCATCTCAACCAGGGTTTTCGCCAACTGCGTAGTATTGGAACTTCGCAGCCAGGCATAGATCATCACCTTTTGCTGCTGATTCCTGCTCAAGTAGACACTGGTCAAAGATTGCGGCAGCTGTTGATATGCCACGGGGACCAAAGTTGCGTGCAGTTCACCGTCGGGGCTGACATCCCGGGCAATTGACGCCATGGAAGAGGTGTGGCTTACCAAGGGAAAGGTCTGGATATACTGCTCCAGCTCATCCACAAGCACAACGTACTCTGGGTTGATCCCGCCATGGGGCTGATTGGTGTCCACGACAATCAGCGCCTGCTGGTAGCCGCCGAAATACTCCTCATACACACGGATCCCTTCAGCTACAGCGCTCGAACGGCGGAAATAACGGGCGATGTTCGCCTCTACAGTGATCCGTCCCAGGCCTAACACCATGAGCAAAACGATTACTGTTCCAACTATAGTTACAGCTTTGGTGTTGTGCACCACCCATTTGGCGACCCGGCTCAGCAGTACCGTATCCCATGACCCTTTGCGCCGGGCTGCCACCCACTTGCTGCGGGGCACTGGGAAAACCATCAGCAAAGCTGGAATGCCTATTACCGTGAACAGGAAACTGACCAGAACACCGATCCCGGAGAATGTGCCGAAATCCTTCACCGGAATCACTGTTGATGTGTACAGGGAGAACAAGCCCACCGCGGTAGTAAGAGCGGCCATGGCGCAGGGAGGGACCATTTGTTCCATGGTTGTGGTGATTGCTTCCCTCTTATCCACCTGCTGCTGATCCAGCTCCTCTCGGTACTTGTGCAGGACATGGATCGCGGATGCTGATCCGACCACGATAATAATCACCGGCAGCACGACACTGACTATCGTCAGGGGATAATCCAGCCAAGCCATCGAGCCAACAGATACGATCAGCGATACCAACACTGTTATCCCTGGGATTACAAAACCCAGCCAGCTGCGGAAACTCAGAATCAAAAACACAACCACAACCACAGCCGCCAGCGGGAATAAAAGCATGACATCCCGTTTGATGCTTTGGTCCATGGCATGGGTTAGGTAACAGGTTCCGGTCATGTTGAACAAATCCTCGCCCCATTTGGCCTTAAGAATTTGCTCTATTTCCTTGACTGCTGCTTTCCCCCGGCTGCTGTAACTGCCCCAAATATAGATCTCAACGAGCATCGCCTGACTGTTCTCGCTGATCATCCGCTTGCCGATGGGGCTTTGGGCAAGCCGGCTGCGGAATTGATCAACTTCTGCAGGTGTTGCCGGGATCTGCGGAGCGACCGGGAAGGCCTGCACCATAAAGCCGGCCATTCCGTAATAAGCCATATCAAAGGGACTGACGACTTCGATGACATCCTTGACTTGGCGGATGGAACCAATTACCTCCGCTGCCCGCTGCAAAACCGCAGGGTCATCCATGTCTCCTCTTAGGACCAAATACAGCGGATCCCCGACTGTGAAGTCCCTGGCGGCGGTTTCGATTGCCCGTGTTTCGCCTTCGCTCCCAGTTGTCAGCTTTGTCACATCCGTGTCAATGTACAGCTGCGGCAGTTGGCAGCAGAAAAAGGCCACCACCAAGGCGAAAAAGGTAATGACAACCCACGGATGCTTCACTGCAAAGGCTGGTAGTATCCTTCGAAAAAGCGTTTTCGTCCATTGTACCATTTTCAACACTCTTCGGTCCCTTCTTCTCCCCCAATATTGTTCCATGAATGGGGTCAGCTTTCCTCTTGGCCCGGCAATGACAGCTGAGCCCGGTAGTTGGACATGTTGTAGTCCGGCTGCCTCGCCGGTTGATAACACGGCACTGGCCCCGGCCGATCTTGAGTATAAATCCAAAGCTCATGCTGATTCCATACCAGAATCTCGTCCCTGGCATCACCTGTCAAGTCAGCAGGCTCGCAGCACAATACAGGATGGCCGTCATCGGGAAAGACCACGACCCGGTCGAAATCAAAGTCAATCATGCCGCCCTCGGCGGGATGCCCGGAGAGCAGCAGTAGTTCTCTGCCTGAACCATCCCAGTTGACTGGCGAAAGAGCTGTTCCCCTCGGCGCAATCACTTCTTTGCGCTGCAGCAGATTACCTGCTGCATCAAAAAAGATGATTATTCCGGGATTACCCCAGAAAGTCACCGTGGCAACCTGCAGTCCCTCTTTCACCCCTTTAAACTGGGCGATAGTTGCAGTTTGACTGTGCCCTACATCCCAGTGCTTCAGCACCCGGCCCCAGCGGTCGACCCAATACATCCCTTCATCACTGGCGGCAATGATCAGCTGCCACTCCCCACTGTTGTCGAATTTGCCGAGAGCGACACCGTCGGCGTGATCACCGATGTCCAGCGACCATAGAGCTTTCCCGTCATGATCAAGCAGGGTGTACCCGATGAGAATCTCGTCTTTACCGTCCTGATCAATATCGCAGGCCATGGGGTAATGGCCGCAGTTGCCCTGATAGTGCCAAATCGGCTTTAAGTCCCACGTGTAAGCCCAAATGTTGTTGTAGCGATCCTTGATCAGCAGATCCCGATCGCGGCCGGTGCCGGAAAGGTCGCAGAAATACAGAGCATCACCACAGATGCGGTCATATTGGTCTTCCGGCATCCGCGGGCCCTGGTGGGCTGGTGCTCGCGGTGTGGGAGCAGAGTACTTCAATTTTCCGGTCGCGCCGTCAAGGACATAAATACGGAAATCTTTGCAGAAAATCACTTCCTGCCGGCCGTCCTGGTCCAAGTCATGAATCTGGAACGGCAGATCATTGGTAACCAATGCATTCTCCGGATTAGGCTCTCCCACCTGCCAGAGCACTTGACCATCAAGGTCAACAGCCGTCAAACAGCTGATTTCGCTGAAATTGTCACCCCGCATGCGGCGGATGTTCTGGGCAAGGATGATTTCCTTTCTGCCGTCGCCGTTCAGGTCTCCGATACGGATGCTCTTGCCTGCGCCGAAACCAGGGGTGCTGATTACTTTCCAAAGCTGCGGTTGAGGATACAGGCTGCGTTTATGCTCCTCCCTTTCCGCCCTTGCCTTCAGCCTCTGACGGCAAGCCTGTAAGACCTGCGGTTCCATTTGTATCTCCAGTGGGCCGAAGCGCACAGGGTGTGTGCCGGCAAACCCCACTTTTCCCCGCTGATATGCAGCATCGGCTGCTTGGATTCGATATTCCCCGACTACTGCTTCCAAGCTGGTCCCTTTGGCTGCCAACCGGACAGGGTAGTATTGATCACAGCTGAACGACACCTCGGTTTCCGCCAGCACCCGGACCGCACTGTCACTCCGGGCAATCAGCTGCAGCCTGCCGCAGTCATACCACAGGGCATAGTAATGCCTGCTTGTTTCATAACGGAAAACAACACCAAACTCCCCGCGGGTTGACAAAGGCCTGAAAGTGGTGATGAGCACCAAGTCATCCCACTCTTCCCCGGTAATCAGCATCGGTAGGGCTCTCTGCCGGATGCTGGCCAATTCCAACACCCTGCGCCCATCCTCGGTAGTCACGATCCATGATGGGTTGCCCCGCCAGGAATGGTGGACAGTGGTGGCGTTCCACTTGCCGGTTTCACCCTCAAGGTCAGGCCAGTGGTACTCAGGAAGTGGCGAGAGATCCTGGGGAAATACACCGATCTTCAGACTGCTGTAATCATCATACCAGGCCCGCTCCATCCGCCACCCCTCCCTCAAATTGAATCCAGTGAAAATCAGCATAGCCGAGATTCAGGCTTGCACTTGGATTGAAGCTGAACAAGCCGATTTTAGAACCGATCCAGTGCCCTTTCACGGCCTGGAATGGGCTCCCCAACTGCTGGAAATGCTGATTGTCCAAACTGTAGGAGAATGTGCATACCGCTGATTCTTTCACTGCCACTCGCAGGTAAACCGTATTTGTATTGACTTCCACAGCAGATTCCAGCCGATCCTTTTCCTGGTCCTTGCTGCCCAACCATTTCTCCAGCCGCCAGCTCGTGTCCCCCTTCCTCAGGGAGAGATAGCAGTAAGCATTTCCGGTGACTGCCAGGCCTGCCTTTTCGCTGGCAGCCTGAGGTGCAAAGCTCAGTTTCACAGTTGCGGTGAACTGCGGTGCTGGAAACTTCTGGGTCAGAATGTTGGGAACTCCCCACAGAGATTCCAGCGGACCGGAAAGCGGCTGCGTGAACAGGCGCAGGCCGTGCGCACCCAGCTTGTACCATTCTGGCTTGTGGTTGGCAAACCACTGCCACTGTAGACCCAACCGCTCCTGGTCAAACTGATCGGAAGTGGGGATTGCTTCCACCGGATAGTCTCCACCGACAGCCGGCTTCTTATGGTGCAGCACCGGTTCGCCGCTGTCTCCCATGATCGGCCAGCCGTCCACCCAATGAACCGGCTGCAGGTGGACGATTCTGCCGTAAGCACCCTTGTCCTGAAAATGAATAAACCATCCTTCGCCAGATTCCAGTTCTATGTATCCTCCCTGATGTGGCCCATTGATGGGGGTACTGCCCTGGCGCAGGACGATCTTGTCCTCATACGGTCCCCAAATGGAGCGGGAACGGAGCACGGTTTGCCATCCGTTGGTCACACCGCCGGCAGGGGCCATAATATAATAGAAGCCGTTCCGCTTGTACATCTTCGGCCCTTCCAGCGTCGGGTGGTTCACGGTACCGTCGAAAACAATCGCACCTTCGTCCAGGACCCGGCTGCCGTCGGGTGCCATCCGGTGCAGCATCAGCTTGCTTTTGATGCCGCAGCGGCTGGCAGCGAACGCATGGACAAGATAGGCCTGTCCATCATCATCCCAAAAAGGGCATGGATCGATCCAGCCTTTGCCCGGTTTGACACAGGCCAAAGGAGACCACTCGCCGAAGGGATCCACAGCAGTGGTCATAAAGATGCCCTCGTCGGGCAAACCGACAAAGATCCAAAATAAACCCTTATGATAACGGATCGAGGGCGCCCAGATTCCACAACCGTGCCTGGGCAGCTCATAACCGGGAAAACCCAGATTCTTCACGGCATAGTTGACCAAGCGCCAGTTCACCAAATCCTTGGAATGCAAAATCGGCAGCCCCGGAGTGCAGTTAAAGCTGGAAGCAGTCATAAAAAAATCGCCGCCGACACGGATCACGTCGGGGTCTGAGTAATCCAGGTGCAGTATAGGATTGATGTATGTACCGTCACCTTGATCTGATTGCCAAATCGGTTGATTCGCCATAATATCCTCCTGTTGCCCTGCATGGTTTTAGTCTATATATTCCGCGAGCGGGACGGTAAATTCCTGCCATTTTCCAATCCTTGACATCTTTTATTGCCTTTTTTATGATCAAAAGAAGGGGTGATGGCCATCGCCGCTGATTATCTGGGATTCACGATCATATCCTTGGATGAAGTTACCTCCACCAATGATTTAGCCCGGGAGTACGCCAAAAACAACTGCCAGGCAGGCTTTGTGATCACCGCTAAAAGGCAGACAAAAGGCCGCGGCCGGCGTGGGCGGTCCTGGCACTCCGAGTCTGGTGGGTTATATTTTTCCATCCTGCTAAAACCGGATTTACCTCCAGCCCAGGTTTCCTTGCTTACCCTGACAGCCGGGGCAGCCGTTGTGGAAGTACTGCGGGAGCACTATCAGCTTCCCGCTGAGCTCAAGTGGCCTAATGACGTACTGGTGACGGGAAAGAAAGTCGCTGGCATTCTGTGCGAGGGACTGTTCCACAATACAGACAGCTTTGCTGTAATTGTCGGGATCGGCGTCAATACCAATCAACCCCTTGCTGGCCTGCCTGAAGAGATCCAGGCTGCCGCCGCATCGCTCAGCACCCTTACCGGTGTACCGGTGGACAATGATCTGCTCCTCAGGCAGATTCTCGCCCGTTTTCATAACTGTTATCAAACGGTACTCTCAGGCTGCGGATGTCAAATATTGGATCGGGTCAAACAGTATACCTCCATGCTGGGGAAAATCGTCAATGTCACGACAGAAACAACGGTATTCACAGCTAAAGCCTGCGACATCAATGAGCACGGTGCCCTGATCGTCGAAAGGCAAGACGGCAGCCGTGAAGCAATCTGGGCTGCGGATGTATCGATTCGACTCATGAAAGGTGAGGATTAGCATGACAGCAAAACGCTTGGTGCTTATTGGGCTGTTTGTCTGCCTGACCATACTCGGTGCCCTAATCTCGATTCCCACACCACTGTCGGTTGTCCCGATCACGCTCCAAATCCCCTTCACCCTTTCCGCCGGGTTTGTGCTTGGGCCTAAAGACGGAGCGCTCAGCCAGCTGTTGTACTTGTTGATCGGAGCTGTCGGCCTGCCAGTTTTCTCCCGCCAGATGGGCGGCTTTAGTGTGTTAATCGGGCCCACTGCCGGGTTCTTGTGGGGATTTGTGATCAGTGCGGCACTAACCGGGATGATCAACCACTATTTCCGCCCGCAGAGCGACGCCGCTATTTTTCTCTGCCTTACTCTTGGCCTGCTGCTGATCTACGGCATGGGTTCCGCAGGCCTGATGATTGTGCTGGAGTACAGCTTCCTTCAGGCCGTGGCAAGCGGAGTTGCCCCCTTTGTCTTCATGGATTTGATCAAGCTCTTTGCCGCTGCGTCCCTGATTAACCGGCTGATCAAGGCACAAATAATTAGGGCAGCATCGTGATAGATGCTGCCTTTACTGATTGGTTCCTGCTGGTGCTGAATCAACCCTGCCCATAATAGGCATTTTTCCCGTGTTTGCGGAAGTAATGCTTGTCAAGAAGATACTGGGGCACTGCTTGAGCGCAGGGATTAACGCCTAAAGCAATGCTGGCCATTTTCGCCACTTCTTCGAGGACTACACTGTTCTTGACAGCGTCCATCGGATCTTTCCCCCAAGTAAACGGACCATGTTGTGCGACCAAGACCGCCGGAACAGCAGCGGGATCCAAAGCAGCAAAGGTCTCCACAATTACCTTGCCCGTATTGAGCTCATACTCATGCTCCACTTCATCCTGTGTCAAGGCTCTAGCGCAGGGGACTGGCCCGTAGAAGTGATCGGCATGGGTTGTGCCCAAGCACGGTATTTCCATGCCTGCCTGCGCCCAGGCAGTGGCATAGGTGGAATGAGTGTGGGCCACTCCACCAATATTGGGGAATCTCCGATAGAGCTCCAGATGAGTCGGGAGATCAGAGGAAGGCCTCAGCGTTCCTTCGATGATCTTGCCTTCCAAGTCGACAATGACCATCTGTTCGGCTGTCATGCCTTCGTAGGGGACACCGCTGGGCTTGATCGCCACCAATCCCCGGCTGCGGTCAATGCCGCTGACATTGCCCCATGTATAGACCACAAGCCCCTGTCTGTTCAGCTCCAAATTGGCTTCCAAAACCTGTCTTCGCAGTTCTTCCAACATCCGGCACTCACCTTCAAAGCTTTCTTAATATGTCTTCCAGCAAACCGCCGATCTGCCGGTATCTCTGGTAAACGTCCCGGTATTTGACAGCCTGCTCAGGCCGCGGGAGGTATGTTTCGCTGTATGCAGTCCCCATTTTGGCTTGGGCTGTTTGCACATCAGGATACACCCCTGCGGCTACCGCGGCGAACATTGCCGCTCCAAGGGCGCATGCCTGATCCGATGCGGCCACTTTAATCGGCATGTTGAATACATCGGCGGTCACCTGCATCACAAACGGATTCTTCTTCGGGATGCCACCGAGGGCGACCACCTCGTCGATCACCACACCTTCTTCGGCAAACCGGTCGATGACTGCTTTCGAACCAAAAGCGGTGGCTTCAACGAGGGCGCGGAAAATCCGCGGCGCATCCGTTCCCAGGCTTAAGCCTGCCAAAGCACCTTTCAGGGTTTGATCGGCATCGGGCGTTCTTCTCCCATTAAGCCAATCCAAGGCAATTACCTGGGTATCTTCAATGGACAGGGCTTCCGCCGCTCTGGTCAGCTGCGGCAAGATATGATCCTTGACTTGCTCAGCCAGCTCTGGAGTCACCAATCCTGCGCCTGTCAGTTCCTGCAGCGGCCACAGCAGTACCTGCCTGAACCAGGCAAAGACATCGCCGAAAGCTGATTGCCCGGCTTCCAGCCCCACCATGCCGGGGATTACCGAACCGTCAACCTGACCACAGATACCGCGGATCAGTTTACCTTGCATTACGTCATAGGGGGCAACCATGATATCACAGGTGGAAGTCCCCATGATTTTCACCAGCACCCGGTCAGCCACACCACCACCGACAGCGCCCATATGGGCGTCAAAAGCGCCGACAGCAATGGCTATGCCAGGATTGAGTCCGAGTTTTTGCGCCCATTCTTCACACAGCTTACCGGCCAATTGGTCTGATGGATAAGTGTGGCGGTACATGTTCTTGGTAACTCCCTGCAGCAAGGGATCGATTGCCGAGAAAAACTCGGCACTGGGCAGGCCGTTCCAATCTTCATGCCACATGGCTTTATGCCCGGCTGCGCAGCGGCTGCGTTTGATCTGATCCACGGACTTGACGCCCGCCAGCACGGCCGGCATCCAATCGCAGTGTTCCACCCAGGAATAAGCAGCTTCCCTCACTTTGGGATCTTGGCGATATACATGGAGAATCTTCGCCCAAAACCATTCGGATGAATAAATGCCTCCTACATATTTCGTATAGTCGATGGGAGAATTATTCCATGCCTGATCGTTGATCTCGGCAGCTTCATTCACAGCTGTGTGATCTTTCCAGAGCACAAACATGGCATTAGGATTTTCACTGAACTCGGGCAGCAGCGCCAAGGGTGTACCCGTCCGGTCCACTGCGCACGGTGTGGAACCGGTTGTATCGATTCCGATACCCACAACCTGCAACCGTACATCCGCCGAAACCTGGGACAGGGCTTCCCTGATGCTCTCCGTCAACCCCTCGATGTAGTCCAAGGGGTGCTGGCGGAATTGATTCTTGCTGGGATCACAGTAAAGGCCTTGGGCCCACCGCTTGTAATAGGCTACGGCTGATGCCACTTCTTCACCGGTTTGGGTGTTGACGATCAGAGCCCGCACCGAATCGGTGCCAAAATCCACTCCAATGACATACTTATCCATGCTACCGCTCCTTACCATTGAACTTGTTGAGTTTACTTTTCAGCAACAACCGCCTTGTTTCCTGCAATCAACCGGTAAATCAGGCCGTCGGCCAAGATGCGCACCAGGTCATGGCTGCCGGCCAGCTTTTCGGGCACAGCGATGCCTCCGGTTGCCAGATCCATGACTTGATGGAAATCTGAGCCAGACACCATCCCCAGGCCGTGCGCCCGGGCATAGGCTGCAGCCAGGTGATTGCGGGAATTGTGGCGCGGGTTGCCGTTGAAAACCTCTATTCCGTCCAGCAAAGCGGGATCAACCCGTGCCATGTAGTTCCGGAATGGATGAGCCTGATAGAGCAGCATGCCGTGGCCTTTGAGCAGACTTGAGAGCTGCTCAAGATTCAGTTCATACAAAGCCGGGTATTCCAACAGGAATTCTTCGGTCATCCCATAAACCAGATAGTCATTGAGGCTGTTGTTCAGTTTGATCTCAGCGCCAAGCAGGACATCGACCCCGAGTATCTCCCCTGTTTTTCGGGCTCTCTGGTATCCTTCCAGATATCTTGCGACCTTGTCTGGCCAAGACAGCGGCTCAAGGCGCTCAAAAAACCTGTCGTAATAATGGTCTGTAATCACAATCCCGGTGTACCCTGCCTCGGCATAGAGCCTGACTACTTCCTCTGCCTCCACATGGGCACAAGGGCTGACATTACTGGTGTGAATGTGCAAATCATAATAGTACATGTTCATTGCCTTGTTTGGCTCCTTATTAGCATCTTCTTTTAATTATAGCATTGATTTCTGGCTCGATGCCAAAATGAAATAAAGCTAGCTGCTGTCAGCTAGCTCTGAGGGATGATGATTTTCTGCCCAACCTGAAGCTTGGTCGGATCAGTGACCATGTTATACTCCAGAATCCGTTCGATAAAAGCTTTGCTTGGGGGATCCTCAAACTGCGACGCCAATTCCCAGATGGTGTCTCCCCGGCGCACGGTAATGGTGGTAAAGCCTGCCGGGTTGGGCGGATTGTTCACCTTTGCCGCCAGTTTCTGGTCAATTTTCTCGTCGATCTGCTGTCCCAGGTTAGCGAAGGCAGTTGCGATTGACTGCTGTAGGGCAGCGATCGCCTCCATAACCTTGGTAAACTGTTCCGGCTGTTCCTGGACGGCCGCCTGCACCGAAGCGAACTGTTTTTCAAGCACATCAAGTTTGGCCAGGGCAGACAAGACCTCTTCTGAACTGCCGGAGACATGGGACCATTCCGCAATCCGCTGTTCTAGAATCAGCAGCCGCTGCCCGATGCTTGAAATTTGGCTGTCAAGGTCATCGCCCAGCGCCTCGACTGCAGCCAGGGTGGGATCGGAAGTGTCACCGTTTCTATAGACATTAATCAATACCCAAGTATTGATACCTATGCAGACGATGGCCAAAATCAATGCGACCCTGATGGCGAAATAGCTGTATGTATTCTTAGCAACCTGACTATTAGCCCCCTGCTTCATATTCACCCCTCCAATTGATCCGGTCTCGGTTAATCTCAAATTTCTGTATTTAAATTCGGTCTTTCTCTGGCAATATCCTTTAGTTTCGCTCATCTGTTCTCTGATATATATCGACGCTTTCCCCACAGTTCATTAGTCCTGCAGCCAGCTGAATGCTCATACTGCCCAAATTGGAAAGGGTTTTGCCAATCAATAATGAATTATTTATATACAAATATTTGACTGATTTTTCGAATGGGGGAATTGCAATGGCAGTCGATGAAAAGAAGCCGATAAACGCTGAGCGCTGCTGGGTTCTCAAGCTGGGTGGATTGACAGTGGCTCTCTACTGGTTGATTGCCACAGTCGGAAGTACCCTTTTCAATGAAAACAGCAATTTTCTAGTGAATCTGTACAATCCCGGCTTGAAGGACATGATCTTGAGGGTACTCACTGCAGCTGTGATCATGGGCGCCTCTCTGCTGATCCAGCGGCGCCTGTCGGCACTCCAGGCTCAAAACAGCCTCCTTGGCAACGAACTGGCCAGCCTGGAGCATCTGCTGGAAACAGCGGAGTTTCCCATCATCGAGCTGGATCAGCAGCTGCGGATCAAAAGCATAAACAACGCTGCCTTACGCTTGATCGGTGCCAAGGGTGACGATTTCAACTACCAGTATGTGGTACCGGCTTTGTTCCACTCCGAAGACCATGAAGAGATCAAAAATATCTTGGAAGACACTCGGACGGAGATGGAAAACAAAGTGTACCGCCTCAAAGTACGGCGGGTCCATCCTTGTTACGTGACCATCAGGCTCAGCAAGGAAACCACCGACGGCAAGATAACCCGGCAGCTGCTCTTCCTCACTGATGTGAGCGCTGCCGCAGCCCGGATCAGTGCGGCTGAAGAGCAAGCCGCGGCAATTCTCGCTCAAGTAGCCTCTCATCCCCTACCAGTAGCTGTTTTTGACCTGAAACACCTGCATTTTGTCAACCAAGCCATGCAGAATATACTTGCGCTCTCCGAAGCAGGAATCAGCTACGAGAAGCTTGTGGAGCATTTACGCGCATCCTGTCAGGACAGTGAGGTGATGGTGGAAGCCATTGCCCGGACGCTGCAGGAACAGACATCTCAGAAAGTGGCCGCGATCTTCGATCTGGGTGGCCAACCCCGGCATGTCCGGATCAACCTGCGCCCAGTCCAGCTGCAAGATCCAGGGATCCTGATGTGGATCGAAGACATGACAGAACTCGCAGCCAAAGACAATGCGATCAGCCAGTTAGAGCAAGAGCTGGATTTGCTGCGGAAAAATGAATTGGACCTACGGATGGAGTTCCAGCAGCACGCAGAAAGGCACAGTGATGAGAGGAACCGCCTGCTGAATGAACTGAGCAACGAGCAGCAGCAAGCTGCCAAATTGAGGGATGAACTGGAGACTGCCAAGGAGAGAATAGCCAACCTGGAACAGCAACTTCAGGAACAATCAGAAGGTTGCAGGCAGCTTCAGGAAGAGATCAGCCAGCTGCGGGAGGACAACACTTCCCTAGCCAACAGCGCTGCACAGATGCAGTATCAGTGGGAAGCGCTTCAGCTGCCGATCATGCAGTTGGATCAAGAAGGAAAGTTGATCAAAGTCAATCCGGCAGCAAAGACTATGCTCGGGTTGCGTGAAGACACTCACCTCCAATCCTATCTTGCCCGGAGCGAAGAACAGCAGAAACTGGCCGCATTCCTGCAGGAACTCGTCAATGTAAATCAAAGAGCAGCTGTGGAGTTGGAGTTTTTCCACAACGGGCGGCAGATCACCGTCAGCTGTCACGGCGTCAAACTGCATAAGCCGCAAGACCAGTTTGTGATCTACGGCTGTGACATCACTGCCCTCAAGCAAGCTCAGGCGGAACTGGCCATGACTTTGGACAACAATCGTTTCGAACTTGAGGATGTGCTGAATGAGATGGAAATTGAACGGGAACGGATGAATGCGATCTTGGCAGGGATCAGTGATGGTGTCGTGATTACAGACATGTACAACCGCGTCATCAAGATGAACCCGGCAGCTGAAGATATTCTGGGCATCCGCTTGAGTCAAGCGCTTGAACGCCCGGTGCATTTCATTATCCGCAATCCCGAGATCATTGGCCATATGCAGCAGACCGTGCGGGAAAAACTGTTCAACCACAGATTTTCACTTGAGGTCCCGGACCTCGGCGGTACATCCACAATGACACTGTCATGCAGTACAACAGTGATTCATGACCGCAATCTCTATGATCACGGGGTGATTATCCACCTGCACAAGGTTTGAACACCCTAAAAGGGAAAGCCCGCTTGGTTGATTTCCCAAGCGGGCTTTTTTTGATCGCTGCTTTAGAATGTCTCCTTGAACACTTCGAAGAAAGCCTGGGGATGCAGGCATGCCGGGCAGGTCTTCGGTGCTTCTGGGCCTTCGTGGACATAACCGCAGTTGCCGCATTTCCAAAGGACTGGCTCTGCTTTCTTGAACACGGTCCCGTTGGCAATATTGTCCGCCAGCTTCAAGAAACGGATTTCATGACGCCGTTCAGCTTCGATTATAAAACGGAATGCAGCGGCGACTTCCGGAAAGCCTTCCTCTTCCGCTGTCCTGGCAAATTCGGGATACATATGCTCCCACTCATGATTCTCGCCTGTAGCTGCTGCCTTCAAATTCGTGTAAGTATCGCCTTGGGCCACAGGATAGGACGCATCATTGATCGTGACGTCAACCGGCAGCTCGCCCTCAAAACCTTCGAGCAGCAGCTTCCAAAATCTCTTAGCATGTTCTTTTTCGTTGTCAGCTGTTTCGATGAAGATGTTGCGAATCTGCTTGTAACCTTCTTTGTCAGCAATCGATGCGTAGTAGGTGTACCGGTTGCGGGCCTGCCCTTCCCCGGCAAAAGCTTTCAGCAGATTCTCAGCAGTTCTGGTTCCTTTGAGACTTTTCATTTGCATACCTCCTTATGAGACTTTTGTTATAACCAGCACCTGTTCCTTGGCGCTGATCCGGCGATGATATTGCTATTAGTTATCATTCTTCGTTTTTGATTCCGCAATTCCTCCTTTTCCCAGCAAATATTTTCGCTCGATTGACATCCGGAACTCAACTGCACTATACTAGAAGAAAATGGTTCGGATGCGAATCATCTCACCATCAGGGAGGTGATTAGATGCAAGGCCAGCTGCCGAGAAAGATTCTGGATCTTTTGCAGGAAGCAAGAAAGAATTTTGAGCGGCTGCTGCGCCGGGCTTTTGAGCAGTACCAGCTGACTATTCCGCAGATTGCCGTGATCATCCTGCTCAACGAGCACAAGGAGATGAGCATTACGGACATCAGCCAGAAAATGGGCCTGTCCAAAAGTACTGTCAGCGGCATTATAGACCGTATGGAAAGAATAGGCATTATCACACGCAAGCGCAGCGAGCACGATCGCCGCATCGTGACAGCGATCCTTACCGAACAGTTTCAAAGGCATGGGTTGGAGCTGGAACAGAACTTCGACCGCTTGATCTGTGAAGTGTTCAACACTGTTTCGGAACAGACTCTCCTGGAGATTGTCAAAGGGCTCGAATTATTTAACAGGATCGTCAGTACCAGCATTGATTCCTATACCGCCAGTCAGCTCAGCTGAGTTTAATTGATCGATTGGGAGTGGTAACTTTGTTTGCTGAATATAGTGTCAAGCGTCCATACACAGTCATTGTCGGCCTAATTGCCGTACTAATCCTGGGCGCAATATCGGTTTACAACACGACCACCGATCTGCTGCCCAACATCAATCTCCCTTACGCTGTGATCATCACCACATATCCGGGCGCCAGCCCCGAACTCATTGAACTCAGTGTCACCCGCCCAATTGAGCAGTCCATGCTCACCTTGGGCAACATCCAAAATGTCTACTCAATGTCCGCAGACAATGTCTCCATCGTGATTCTCGAGTTCAGCGAGATTACCAACATGGACTCAGCCTTGGTCGAGATCCGGGAGAACCTGGACATGGTTGCGGCATATATGCCTAAGGAAATCAGCACGCCAATGATCATGCGGATCAACCCCAACCTCCTGCCAGTTGCGGTGGTATCAGTAGCCCTCTCTGGCCAGTCTTTGGCTGATACCAGTCAATTTGTCACCGATGTCATCATCCCTTCGTACGAGCGGATTGTGGGTGTTGCCTCGGTAACCGCAACCGGACTGGTTAACAGGGAGATCCACATATCGATCAACCATGCCAAAATCGATCTGCAAAGACAAAAACTCGAGGACCTGATCAATTCCATGCTGTTCCTACCCAGCCTTTTCATGCAGGGTACCGACTTCAAGGCTCTCCTGCAGCAGTCAGGGTTTGACCTCGAGCAGCTTAAGGATTTCGAACTAACCAAAGAAATGCTCAGTGGCATCATCCAAGGGCAAAACCTCAGCATGCCCGCCGGTTATCTCAAGGGGCAAGATAATTCAAATCTGGTCCGGGTTGGCGAAGGTGTTTATTCAATCGAGGAACTCCAGCATCTGCCCTTGCTTGTACTGCCGTTCCCCGGAGCGCAGCCTATAACACTGGCTGATGTCAGCGATATCAGCATCGTTAACGACACTGGCGGCGTTTATACCCGTGTCAACGGTGAAGAGGCCATCATGCTGGTTTTCCAAAAGCAAACTGATTACTCCACCGCGGACATTGCCAAACAGATCCGCCGTCAATCGCAGCGGCTGCAGGATATGTACGAGGGGCTGCAGATCACCACATTGATGGATCAAGGCGTCTATATTGAAATGGTCATGGATTCGGTAATTGACAATATTGTTTACGGTGCCTTGTTGGCTGTGGCAATCCTCTTTCTTTTCCTGCACAACCTCAAGCCGACTTTCATAGTGGCTGTATCGATACCAGTGAGTATTATTACCAGTTTTGTGCTGATGTATTTCAGCAAGATCAGCCTGAACATCATCTCCATGGGCGGTTTGGCTTTGGGCGTGGGCATGCTGGTGGATAACTCCATTGTCGTGATTGAGAACATCTACCGGCTGCGCAGTGAAGGCAAATCAGCAGCAACAGCCGCTGTTGAGGGCACCAGCCAAGTAGCCGGGGCGATCACCGCTTCAACCCTAACAACAATCGCTGTATTTCTGCCGATTGTCTTCACCTACGGCATGACCAGAGAGATCTTTACGGACATGGCGTTGACCATAACCTATTCCCTCGGCGCCAGCCTGCTGGTGGCTCTGACCTTCGTACCTATGATCTCGTCGAAGCTGCTAGCGCAGCAGATGCCGCAGCCGGGACGCTTCTCCCAAACTATGACCAGTTTTTACGCCCGTCTGGTTCGAGGCGCCCTCAGGAAAAAGGCACTGATCATAACCGGCGTCTTGGCCTTGTTTGCTGTAAGTTCGATCGGTATGTGGTACATGGGCACAGAATTCCTTCCTATGAGCGACAGCAACCAGATCACGCTCCAGATTGAACTTCCTCCGGACTTGCCGGCTGACGAGACTGCAGCTGTCATCGACGAGCTGACGGGGATTTTGGAAGCAGTTGATGATATCGAGACAATTGGCATCAGCTCAAGCGGCTCCATGCTGGGCTTTGGCTTTGGCGGCATGATGGGCGGAGGCAAGCGCTACTCCGGATACTTGCTGTTGAAAGAAGACCGCAGCATGACCAGTACCCAGATTGCCCACAAGATCCGCGAGCAGACCGCGGACTTGAATGCCAAGATCACAATCAGTGACTCTGGCATTGATTTTACCGCTTTGACCGGCAGCCCAGTATCCTTGAACGTCATGGGACCGGACCTGGATAAGCTGCAGCAGATCGCTAAAGATGTGGCGGCAATTGTCGCCAACGTCCCCGGCACGATCGAAGTTTCAGACGGCTTGGAGGATACCGCTCCGGAAATCCGGATTACTGTCGACAAGCAAAAAAGCATAGCCCAAGGTATTACTGTCGGCCAGGTACTGCTGGCGGTGAGTCAAAACCTGAATTCTGCCTCAGCCGTGACGACCCTTCGGGTGGGCAATGCGGAGTACAGTGTCTATGTCGACGATCCGACTGCCAAAATCGAAGATCAAGACGATCTCCTGGAGCTGAAGGTTGATTCGTTCTCCGGTGAGCCGGTGCGCTTGGGTGACATCGCCTCATTGGAGCAGGCCAAAGGATTCGCCACGATCATGCGCCAGAACCAACAGCGCTATGTCACTGTCTCTGCAAATGTAGATCAAGGTTACAACATCGGCAACATCACGAGAGAAATCAACCGCCGTCTGGCAGATTACCAGCTGCCTGAGGGATACAAGGTGGAATACAGCGGAGAGCAGCAGCTGCTTGTTGAATCTTTTGATGACCTCACTCTAGTGCTAATCGTAGGCGTGCTCTTAATTTACCTTGTAATGGTGGCTGAGTTTCAGTCCCTGCTTTCGCCGCTGATCATCCTAGCCACGATCCCCTTGGCCTTTACCGGTGGCTTTATTGGCTTGATCCTTACCGGCAACCCCCTGAGCATGGTGGCGTTTATCGGTTTGATCATCCTCACCGGGGTAGTGGTCAATAACGGTATCGTTCTCATTGACTGTATCAACCAGCTGCGCAGCCAGGGAATGGCAAAACAGGATGCAATTGTGGAAGCCTGCCGGATCCGACTGCGGCCGATTTTAATGACCGCTTTGACCACGATTTTCGGCCTTTCCACAATGAGCCTAGGTGTGGGGATGGGTACCGACTTGATTCAGCCTATGGCCATCACTGCCGTTTCCGGCCTGACCTACGCCACGCTTCTGACCTTGTTCGTTGTCCCGATCCTTTACGACGCCACCAACCGCGGCTGACAAAGGTATAGAAAAGCCCTGGAGCAGGAACCTCTGCCTCCAGGGCTTATTTACGCCGTGGTAGTTCTTTGACTGCCCCATCGTGATATCCCACGATAACCCGGTCCGTGTAACCGATAAACAACCCGTTTTCCACCACACCGACTATTCTGTTGATCTGGTCATGGATTTCTTCCGGTTTGTCCATCCAACCGATCCGGCAGTCCAAAATGTAATTCCCATTGTCTGTAACGTAAGGCCGGCCTGCTTCAGTGCGCAGCTGCGGATTGTAACCCAGCCCTGCAAGTTTACGTAGCGTAAGTTCCCAGCCAAAGGGCACTACTTCCACCGGCAGTGGGAACTGCCCCAACCGGTCCACAACCTTGCTTTCATCCACAATAATGATCAGCCTTGTAGAAGCAGCTGCCACGATCTTCTCCCGCAGCAGAGCTCCACCGCCCCCTTTGATCAAGTTCCATTCCGGATCGACTTCGTCGGCTCCGTCAATAGTGAGATCGATCTGATCTATATCCCCAAAATTGACCATGGGAATCCCCAATTCCCTGGCAAGTTTCTCCGAGCGTATTGAAGTTGCCACGGCCTCGATCTTAAGGCCTTGCTGTACCCGTTCACCGAGTTTATGAATAGCATAGGCTACTGTCGATCCGGTGCCCAATCCTACTATCATTCCGTCTGCAGCAAGTTCCACAGCTTTTTCTGCTGCCAGCCTTTTCGCTTCCATTACCTCACCTCTTACTCTATCAATTGTCTTTGTGCAGCCAAGCGAGAATCCGGTCACGGTAGGAGACACCAAGCAGGAAACATATTACTGCAGCCGCCGACAGCCCTATGACCGCTGTGTAATTCCGCTCGTGGAGATTGGCACCGATGTAGGCCGAAATAAGCATCCCCGGAATCCTTGCAGCGCTGGCGATGGCAATAAAGGGAAGCGGCTTAACAGGGGTAAGACCACCGATGTACGTAAGTACATCTTTTGGCAGCCCAGGGACCAGGAAAAGCATGAATGCAATGCTGTACCCCTTCCTGCTGGACATCAAGCCGGTAAGGCGCGCCAGTTTTGCCTCGGATACCAAGAACTTGATCAAGGAGTATCCCAGCACACGGGCCAACCCGAAGGCCGCCGCAGAGCCGACGATAACGCCGATCAGCAAATAGATTGTTGCCGGCAAAGTGCCGAAAATGTACCCACCCGCAACCTGAACAACTTCTCCGGGTATGGCCGTGATGATTACCTGCACAATCTGCAGTCCAATGAACACCAGAACCCCGAGGCGGCCGTAATCCAAGATCACTGTCCGTAAACGTTCTGGATTGCTGGCTATCTCCGTGACGGCTGGAGCATAGACAATGGTGAGCCAGATCATAGCAGCGAGAAAAGCTGCGGCCAATAGGATCTTGATCCCTAAACCTCGGACGGGCTGCAAGTAATAATCACTCCATTCAATAACACTATACCGTATTCTCAGTAAAAAGCAAAGAGCCTATGCTGAATCCGCCCTAGGCTCCCTTGCTGTCCTGCTTGATATTCTACCCGTCCACCAGGTTACTTCTCCTGTTTGACTTCCTCCCACAACTGCAGGATCTTCTGTACCAGGGAGTTGACCTCTTCGATCGCTTCCCGCACCTGAATGGTGGCTTTCTGGGATTGGTCAGACAGCTGCCCCACCTCCCGGGCTACGATCTCAAATCCCCGGCCGTACTCTCCTACTCTTGCTGCTTCAATCGCGGCATTGATCGCTACCATCTTGGTCTGCTTGGCGATATTGGCGATCCCGTCGACCAGGTTCTCAATCTTCATCGGGATTGCGGATAAATCCACGATCATCTGCTCAACCATATCCCGCTGTTCCTCTACCTTCTTTGACGCAAGGGTTTTTTCTTGCTCCAACATTTTCTGCTCGGTGATATCGTGCCCGAATCCAAACAAGCCGACGATGCTGCCGGTATCATCATAGATCGGGTATTTCTCGGTCACCTGCCAGCGTTCTCTGCCATCATTGGCGATCACTTGCTCAACCCGGTTGGTGATTGCTTCCCCTTGCTTCAGCACCTTACAGTCGTCTTCATAGAATTTTTCCGCCAAATGCCGGGGAAACATTTCGAAATCAGTCTTGCCGATAACATCTGAAGCTTTTTCAAACCCGGCCTGCCTGTAATTGGCCTTGTTCGCCAGGATTTTCCGGGCTTCATGATCCTTTACATATATCGAACTCGGCAAGTGATCAAGGATCGCATATAATACGCGTCGTTCCCATTCCAGTTTTGATCGCAGTTCATCGATTGTCTCTTCTCCGGTAAGCTCTTTGAACAGATTGGTGATGTTTACCGCTGCCATACCAACACTCCCCATTTAGAAATATTTGGGATGATCTGGTAATAATCTGTTTCTACCCGAAGCGGGAAATATCCTTTAAGTTTTCTTCGCTTTTGTTAAGTAGTCCCGGTTTTGTGAATTGGTGCTATAATATCAGTAGCAGGAACACACCCTGTAGAAAAGGATGAGGAGTTGATTGGATGCAGATATTGAAATGCTTTCCCGGCGGGAAGTTCAAAGCTCTGACCTTGAGCTATGATGACGGCAAAGATGCGGATCGAAGGCTGGTTGATCTCTTTAATCAACATGGGATCAAGGGGACGTTTCATCTCAATTCAGGGCTTCTGGGCAAAGACGGCAGGATTGCTGCGAATGAAGTAAAGACCCTGTACGAAGGGCATGAAGTTGCCGCACATTCCGTAACTCACCCCACCATAGCCCGCTGCCCTCAAGAGCAGATGATTCACGAACTAATACAGGATCGGATCACACTGGAAGCACTTGTTGGTTATCCTGTCCGAGGATTGTCCTATCCTAACGGATCCCACAGCCAACAACTCAGAGCGCTCCTGCCCCACCTTGGTTTTGCCTATGCCAGGGTGGTTGGAGATACCCACAGCTTTGGCCTGCCGGAAGACTTGTACCAATGGAAATCCACATGCCATCACACCCATAATCTGATCGAAAACGCACAGCGTTTTGTCAGCTTCAACAAAAAACAGTACTTATATTTGATGTATGTCTGGGGCCACAGCTATGAATTTGACCTTGAGCAAAACTGGCACCTGATCGAAGAGTTCTGCAAGATCACAGGCAGCCGTGAGGATATCTGGTACGCCACCAACATTGAAATCGTTGATTATCTGGCTGCCTGGGACCGGCTCCAGTTTGCCGCTGCAGGAACATTCGTCTACAACCCATCGGTGCAGCCGGTGTGGCTGAGTGTCGACGGCTGTGTCGTGGAAGTTAAAGGTGGAGAGCAGGTACAGCTGCACAGCTAACCGAGATAAGCCGATCCCCACTTGAGTTTTTTCGCTCGGCGGTAAGCTTGCCCATCACTGCGGGAAATAACCTTGGTGCTGATTCCCTCGCCTGTACATACGGAGAAAATAATATGTCCCTTGCGCACCTGGGGATGACGGAGAATCCTGCCCGCTGCCCGGCTGCCTGGGAAACGGCTGGCGGCGACATAAGAGAACTTTTCGTCCTCATAAGCTAGTTCGCCGCCCTTCACCAGCCGGTGCAGCTTCGTCCTGGCTACCCGTTCCGCAAAATGACACCAGTCGCTGCCGGAAAGCGGACAGGGCTGATCGTGGGGGCAGGGGGCCAGAATTACAGCACCTTTTTCCACCAACTGCTGGCGCATTTGCCTGATGCGCTCGAAACCTTGGGGTGTCCCAGGCTCAATGATCGCCAGCACGGTGCGGGTTCCCTGCCACAACCTGTCCAGGACAACCTCCCGGTCACGCTGATCCAGTTCGCCTAAAACATAAGCAGCTGTGACAAGATCATGGCTGGGTATGTCCATGTCTGAACTGAGATCGGCCTTGACCCAGCTGGCTGTACGGATGCCAGAACTGCCGGCTTGCGCCAAACACTTGCCCAGTTCAATCATGCTGCTTTCCCGTTCGATGAGGGTGATGCGGCTGAAATCCCAGCCGCAGGCTGCTGCCGCCCACATCACCGCACCGGGGCCGGCGCCCGCGTCAAGCAAGTTTTCGGGACGCCAGCCCGGTAAAGCTTCTTGGATTGCACTCATCACCGCATGAGCCGCAGCGAAAGTGGCCGGCAGGCGAAAGGCGGCATAGGCCTGCACGTCCACCTCAGAACGCAGCAGGGTTTTCCCATCTGCTCGATCCTGCCGGTAACGCAGGGAAAGCTCGCCAGCAGCCTGAGCGAGTTTTTTTGGGTCTTTCTGCGCTAGTTCAACCTCGATCGCAGTTCGCAGCGCCTCGGGCAGTTCCATCACGCACTGCTCCCTTCACACCGAAGTAGGCTGCGCCACCGGCAGCTTGAATCCCATGGCCTCCCGCACTTCACGCATGGTCTCCTGAGCCAGTTTGCGGGCATGTTTGGCACCGGCATCAAGGATTTCCAGCAGAGTTTCCGGTTTGGCCAGAAGTTCAAACGTACGCTCCCGAATCGGAGCCAAAGCTTTGACAATGGCTTCCCCAAGTTCATATTTCAGATCGGCATAACGGAGACTCTGGCTGGCGTAGGCGGTCCTGAACCTTTCTACAACTTCGGGCTCGGCAAAAGCTTCCAGCAGGGTGAAGAGGTTTTTCACACCTGGGCCCATCTCGCCGCCCTGTGGGCCTACATCGGTTACAGCACGCCGAATCTTTTTGCGGATGGTGTCATCATCATCGTCCATGGCGATGTAACTGCCTTCTATGCTTTTGGACATTTTGCTTGTCGGGTCGTTGAGAGCCATGATCCGGGCAGCTTTGGTTAGGATCGGCTGCGGCTCGGGGAACAGCTCGCCAAACATTGAGTTGAACCGGCGGGCGATCTCCCGGGTCAGCTCCAGATGCTGGATTTGATCTTCACCCACCGGCACCACTTCGGCCTTGTAGATCAAGATATCTGAAGCCATGAGAATCGGGTAGTTCATCAGCCCGGCAAAAACAGCGCCCTTCTGCCGTTCTGATTTCTCCTTAAACTGGGTCATCCGCTCCAAGGCACCGATGGAAGTGATGCAGGTGAAGAGCCAGGTCAGTTCCGTATGCTCCGGGACTGAGGACTGGACAAACAAGGTCGACTTCTCAGGATCAATGCCGGAAGCGATCAAAGTGGCAGCCAGTTCCAAGACCCGCTTGGGAAGCTGCTCGGGATCATACTCCACGGTAATGGCGTGATAATCCACAATGCAGAACAAGCTTTCATACCTGTGCTGCATTTCCACCCAATTTCTAATTGCCCCCAGGTAATTGCCAATATGGATGTTCCCTGTTGGTTGGATGCCTGAAAAGACTCGCTGCATTGGTTTTCCCCCTTATGCTGGTTATAAAAATAATCTCGCCCCAAAGGGACGAGATCACGGCTCGCGGTACCACCCTAGTTAACTTATCAATGATAAGTTCCCTCTCTGCCCGCTAACGGAGGCACCCGGCCCAGCCTACTCCCTGCCACAGGCAAGTTTCGGTGGACAGCTCCTGGGCCCATTCCCCAACCCCGCTTTACTGGTTCGCACCAGCCACCAGCTCTCTGCAAAGCCGGAATCAGGTACTCTCCCCATTCATCGCCTGTGCTGGTCACTCCTTATTATAATCAATCTCCCCGGCAAATGCAAGCACAACCAACCTCAGGATAGCGTCAAGCTACTGTAGGATCGAAGACCCAATGCCACCCTGTTGCGACGAGTTGAATGTGTTCTTTTGTTCGGATTAGAAAGTGAAAGTAGCGTTCGCGATCCGTCGCAGCAAAGGTC
>Ga0134099_1000292_pt1 | contig 62890 bp, 61 predicted proteins | sample 10_taG_2_FD_105482 | JGI IMG/M metagenome (GOLD analysis project Ga0134099, IMG submission 105482) | Switchgrass degrading microbial communities from high solid loading bioreactors in New Hampshire, USA - 10_41_5_180_A2 metaG | ecosystem: Engineered > Bioreactor > Semi-continuous > Anaerobic >...
ATCCAAGAAGAATGTTTGGTTATAGGTCAGCCATAGAAATGGCGGTATATACATAGAATTTATTCCAATAAGCAATGGATTTACCAAATTTTGCACGGCATTTAATATTGCAATTTATAATATCAAGAAAAGATGCTGAAAAATGTTGACATCCCGGTATCATATCTGTATAATAATATCTTGTCAGACAGATTACCAAAACATAAGATATGCACCATTAGCTCAGTTGGTAGAGCACCTGACTCTTAATCAGGGTGTCCTGGGTTCGAGTCCCCGATGGTGCACCAGAGTATAAGCGCTTGAGAATAGAATTCCAGGCGCTTATATAGTTTTATCCAAAACGGTGGAAGTGCAGAAAAAGTTCAGTTTATTTCCGCTAATACCCCGACAGGTACCCGAAATTGCATTCTGTTTTTTACCTCCGGAATGAAAACCGAATTAAAAGTAACCAGGTGAGAGTTGATTTATTCCTGAGCAGGGTATATAATAATTATCCGCTCCGGTGTTTGCAGATTGGCAGGATTGCGGAAGATGAATAGAAAAAGGACTGGGTAAAGGAAATGGGTAAGGATTCTATCAGACTGGTTGCACAGAATAAAAAGGCAAAACATGATTATTTTATCGAGGAAACCTTTGAAGCAGGAATTGAACTGACAGGAACCGAGGTAAAATCGATACGGCAGGGAAAAGTCAACCTTAAGGACAGTTATGCCTATATAAAGAATTCTGAAGTGTTTGTGAGGGGTATGCATATAAGTCCTTATGAACAAGGTAATATTTTCAACAAGGATCCGCTGCGTGACAGGAAACTGCTGCTGCATAAAAGGGAAATTGCAAAACTTATCGGTTATACCCAGCAGAAAGGTTTGACACTGGTGCCAACGAAAGTGTACTTTAAGGGCAGCTGGGTAAAGATTGAGCTTGCCGTAGCAAGAGGTAAAAAGCTTTACGACAAGCGCAAGGATATCGCCGAACGTGATGCAAAACGTGCCATTGACATGAAAATGAAAGAATATAACAGGCAATAGCAGAATTTGATACAGTGACATTATAAATCAAATTATGATATAATATAATTAATGTAATAATATATGGGGGCGAATTGGTTTCGACGGGATTATTGAGGCAAGAGTAGCGGGTAGAGGATTCTCGTTGGCCTCTTTAAAAAACGAGAGATAAAAATAAACGCTAACAACGACAATTACGTTTTAGCTGCTGCGTAAGTAAACGCAGCCCGTCGGCCCCGTGGTTCCTGCGCCGCGGGTAACCGGCGTCATCAAGGCAGGGAACCAGCCGGGCAAAGCTTTGAGTCCGGTGGGATTTTATGAAGCTACCGACCTGTAAAGCCTGTCTCTGGGCGTTACAGGAAGGGAATGTAAAAACAGAGACTGCACCCGGAGAAGCTCTTGTGGATATGGTTCCGGACACGAGTTCGACTCTCGTCGCCTCCACCATTTAAAACACAGTTGTGTTTGTATCAATTTTAATTTCATAAACAATTAACTTTTAAGCATATAAGTCCGGATGATGTTGTTTGTGTTCTTCCGGGCTTTTATTTTTATACCGGCATATTTCTGCAGGTATTTACGGATCATATCATCAGCGGAATTACATATCCGGTCCTGTAGGGGAAAAGGGTAAAAATTCTTTTTGACAAGAGTGTTATTTCTGCAGTGGATATGATAAATTACATTGCCAGGAAACATGTAATTATCGATTTTGCCCTGCATGACGCTGATATAGAGGACATTATTAAGAAAATTTACAGCACTTCAGGGGCTGAGAGCGGCCCTTCCGCAGATGATGTTTCTTAATTTCAATAAAGTTATTTTTAGAATTTATTATTGGTCAGGCGTGGTATTCTGCAAAATACTGCTTTTTGAGGAATCTACTGAATATTGCGGTACACGGTGCCGGTCTAGGATAAAAAGTCCCTGTTGAACTGATAATTATTGATTTCAGACTTTTAACAAATGACAGAATGAGCAAAGCAGATAGTTTATTGTATAATAAGTGTTGTCAGAAATTTGGAATTATTATATACGAAATTTTTATTGTTGTTTATACAGTAACTTTTTGAGGTCTTAAGTGCGGGAAATAATTTCCTGTCGCCCAATATTGTAGTTACTTTATTTTTATGAACTTAATTTGTATTTCAGACTTGATTTATGATATATAATGTAATTATAAAATTAAAGGAGCTAAGGGTGATAGGATGTCAGCTGAGATATATTTGGCAGGCGGTTGTTTTTGGGGTATGGAGAAATATCTGTCCCTGATTAAGGGGGTTGAAGCAACCCAGGTTGGATATGCAAACGGAAAGACACTGTTCCCGACATACGAGGAAGTATGTCATAACGACACCGGTCATGCTGAAACAGTAAAGGTAGTATATAATCCGGATGTAATAACGCTTAAGGAATTATTGAACCTGTACTTTGAAGCCATTGATCCCACTTCGCTGAACAGGCAGGGGGCGGATGTCGGAACTCAATACCGGACCGGTATTTATTATATAAATGAAAAAGATCTTCCGGTTATAAATGAAGCAATATCAGAACTGCAGAAAAAATATGACAAACCGGTGGTTATAGAGGTTGGGCCGTTAAGAAACTATAGTCCTGCGGAAGAATATCATCAGAAATACCTGGACAAGAACCCGGGTGGATACTGTCATATCAGTCCTGAGCTTTTTAAAAGGGCTGCAGGTTCAATTCCTTCCGGACTAAAGGATTAGTGCAGTTGAGAAAGGGATAAATTGCCGGGTGACAACAGACAATAAAAAATATTGTCATGAGATATAGATTTGGTTGCATTGCATAAGCAAAACCATACGAGGGGGGTTATGTGTGGCAAAAAACGTTGATGAACGGTATAAACACCGAATGGGGGAAAAGAAGATTACCATTTTGAGGGCAGACGGGAGTCCGCTCGCAAATGCAGAAGTTACCATAAGACAGGTAAAACATCAGTTTCTATTCGGGTGCGGCGCTTTTGATTCCATACCCCTTGCAAATGGCGAGCTGGATGGCAGAAAGAAGGAATTGACGGAGCAAATATTTGAAAAGTTTTTCGAACTGTTTAACTATGTAACTCTGCCGTTTTACTGGGCAAGATTTGAACCGGTAAGGGGAAAACCTGATACACAAAGGGTGAAAAAAGCATCGGAGTGGCTGATTTCAAAAGGGTGCAAATTAAAAGGTCATCCGTTGTGCTGGCATACGTTAACGGCACCGTGGCTGCTCGACTATTCAAGCCCGGAGATCCTTCAGATGCAGTTAAACCGTATACGCAGGGATGTTTCAGATTTTGCCGGACTGATAGATATATGGGATGTAATTAACGAAGTGGTAATAATGCCTGTTTTCAACAAATACGATAACGGCATAACAAGGCTTTGCAAAGATTTGGGAAGGATCCGCCTGGTTCGTGAAGTATTCCATGCAGCCAAAAAAGCAAATCCTCATGCTGTTTTGCTGATAAATGATTTTGAGATCTCGGAATCCTATGAAATCCTTATTGAGGGATGTCTTGAAGCAGGAATTCCCATTGACGTAATTGGAATACAGTCACATATGCACCAGGGATACTGGGGTGTTGAAAAAACGATGGAAATACTTGACCGGTTCTCGCGTTTCAAACTGCCCATTCATTTTACAGAAAATACCATAGTATCCGGGCATCTTATGCCGCCTGAAATAGTTGATCTTAACGATTATAAGGTTGATTCGTGGCCAACGACGCCGGAAGGAGAGGAAAGGCAGGCAAGGGAACTGGTATTGCATTACAGGACGTTATTTTCCCATCCCCTGGTGGAATCCATTACATACTGGAATTTTGTTGACGGAGGCTGGCTTGGCGCACCTGCCGGGTTATTGCGCAAGGATGGAACTGCGAAGCCGTCCTATGAAGAAATCCATAAACTTATTAATGTTGAATGGCGGACACCTGAAAAAACCTGTATTACCGATGAAAATGGAAGCGTATATGTATCAGGTTTTCTGGGTGATTACGAGATTTGTGCAGGGGGGACTGTAATAGGCAGTTTTCATTTGTCATCCGACGGCAGGGAAGAAAAGCTCATGCTGGAAAACTCATAGGGAAAATGAGTTTTATGTTTACTTTTATCAGACAATTTGATTTCTGCTTACTGGAACGGGTGTGAATATGGACAAAAAAGTACCGTTTTCTGAGCTTCAGACGAGAATGAAGCGGTTCAGGGATAAAATGGACAAGATAAATCCGGAATGGGAACTTGCTGTGATTTTCAGCAAGGTTAACCAGTATTATTTTACCGGTACAATGCAGGACGGGATGATACTGATTCCAAGGGATCGGGAAGCTGAGTACTGGGTCAGGAGAAGTTTTGAGCGGGCTTTGGACGAGTCATCATTCCCGGTGATAAAGCCCATGAACAGTTTCAGGGATGCGGCGGCAGGCTTTGGAAAAGTACCGTCGGCTGTATATGTTGAAACTGAAATTGTTCCAATAGCTCTGCTTGAGAGATTCAGAAAGCATTTTCCTTTTGAAACTGTAAAACCTGCTGACGTAGCGATTAACACGGTAAGGGCAGTAAAAAGCCGGTATGAGATTGAACTGATGAAAAAGGCAGGAATGATTCACCGGAAGGTGCTTGAGGAAAAAGTACCGATGATTCTGAAAGAAGGAATGACCGAAGCCGAGCTTGCGCTGAAGCTTTACAATGTTATGGTTGAAGAAGGCCATGATGCGGGTATCCGTTTCGGCATGTTTGATACTCCGATGATTCTGGGGCATATAGCTTTTGGTGTAAGCTCCATTTATCCCACTTTTTTTGACGGACCGGGCGGAAATTACGGGATGAGCCCTGCGGTTCCTTCGTTCGGAAGCCGTGAAAACAGGCTGAAAACGGGAGACCTGGTATTTATTGATGCTGCCTGTGCGGTGGACGGGTATCACACGGACAAAACAATGACTTACATGTTCGGAAAGCAGCTGCCCGAAAATGTAATAGATATTCACCGCAGATGTGTTGAAATCCAGAATGAAGCAGCGTCAATGCTGAAACCGGGAGCAATTCCGGCAGAAATATATAAAACTGTAATCAGTAAACTGAGCCCGGACTTTCTTGATAATTTCATGGGCTTTGGAAAACGCAGGGTAAAATTTATCGGCCATGGCATCGGGCTTAATGTGGATGAATATCCTGTAATTGCTGAAGGCTTTACCGAGCCTCTGCAGGAAGGAATGGTTATTGCTCTTGAACCAAAGAAAGGTATAGCTGGTGTTGGAATGGTCGGTATTGAAAATACTTTTGCAGTTACTCCTGACGGGGGAGTATGCATAACAGGAAACAATCCCGGCCTTATTCCGGTGTAAAGAAAATTTTTGAGCTCTGCAGGCAGGCAGTCAGTATTGTCTGCCTTTTTACTGGGAACATTTTATCCGGTATATCAGTCTTTTTTTTGGTAAACGCAATGAAAAGGCCTGATAAAAAGTTAGTGCTTGAAAACAGAAGAAAACTATGCTAAAAAATTGTTATCATGTATAAATAAGGTTGTCCGCAGGTCTGATTGTTCAATATCTGTTATATATAAAGAAAAAATAGTAAACAGTGAGGAGAAAGTATGAGTGATTGTCAGTATTATAAGCAAGAGATACTGGATATAAATGCCATTGAACAGTATATGCAGAACAGTAAATTCGGACTGGCTGTTTACAGGCCTAAAGACATGGTTCTGATTGATGCCAACCAGATATGGCTCAACAGGCTTGATATACCATACAATAACAGAAATTTCAGCATTGGAAAACCTGTATATGAATTAATACCCGGATGGAAAGGGAGCGCACTGGAAAAAATCTGGAATATCGCACTTCAGACCAAAAAAGGAGTTAATCTTCCCGAATATTGCTGCAGTGAAATGAAAAGCGGCATTTCCTACTGGAACGTATCGTTAACTCCAATATTTCATAATAATGATTTGCTGTATATTATAGAAACATCTTTTGATGTTACCAAATCGGTGTTAAACAAAAATGAGGAAAACTGTCGGGATATTCAGCTTCCCATGCAGTACAGGAATTTTGAGACCGTGGTTGAAAACATGTCAGATGCGCTTTTTGTGGTTTATCCCGATTACAGCATAGTGGCACTGAACCAGGAATCCCATATAATTAAGCATTTCTTCAACGAGTTTAGATACAATTCGCCACCGAGTAATATTAAATATTACGATTCTGAGTACAACGAAATACCATATAATAACCTGCCCATATTCAGGATAATTAATGGAGATATATATCATGCATTCAGGGTTACAGTGGTTACCCAGGATGAAACTCACCATTACAGCATCAGCGGGAGACCGGTGTACGACAATTTCAGCAATACATATTTTTCCATCATTTCAATCAGGGATGTTACCAATCAGGTAAATAATGATTATTACATGCTTAAACTGGAAAAAGACAGGAAAGAATACCTTGAAAGGGTTATACAGATTAAAGATAATTTTCTGACACTTATTTCCCATGAATTTAAAACACCGCTGACTGTTATAATGACCGCCATCCAGGCTATGGAGCTTTTTTGCTCAAATGAACTGAGCGAGAAGGCAAAAAGGTACATAAATACAATAAAACTGAATTCCCTAAGGCAGTTCCGGCTTGTGAGAAATCTGCTGGACATTACCAGGGGTACGGCCGATCAGATAAAGCTTAACAACAGGACGATTGATATTGTATCTCATACACGGTTAATAACCGAGTCGGTTAAGGACTATGCGGTTCAGAAAGAACTGAATGTATCGTTTTACTCGAATATGTCGGAAAAAATGGTTTGTATTGATGACGAGAAGTACGAACGCATACTGCTTAACATTTTGTCAAATGCCATCAAGTTCACTCCAAAGGGGAAAAACGTGAAGGTGGTATTAACGGTCAAAAACGGCTTTGTTAACCTGGTTGTAAAAGATGAAGGCATTGGGATACCTGAGGATAAGATTGACATTATATTCGAACGTTTCGGACAGGTGGACAACAGCCTATCCAGACATGCTGAAGGAAGCGGAATAGGCCTCTATCTTGCAAAGATGTTTGTTGAGAGAATGGGAGGTACTATATCGGTCAAAAGCAAACCTTATCGTGGTACAACTTTTCTGGTAAGGCTTCCGGAAGCATCTGCACCTGTCAACTGGAAAGAAGTAACTAACGAAGAAGGTGACAACAGGAAGATTGTAGACATGATGAATATTGAATTTTCGGATATTTATTTCTCAAAATAACTGCAAATTTCCGTTAAATTCTTTTTTTTATTCATTTTTTCATATATAATATTAGCGTAAATTGTTTAACCTTACCGAATAAGATAATTTTGATAGCGTGAAAATGAATACGAAAAAAATTTACAGAATATTTCTTTTTATTATTGGTGTTTCAGGGATACTTGATACGATAATTGTCAGAGCCTATGTACACGGAATTGATCTGGGGGTAATTCTGCCGGCAGTGATAGGAATTGCCTGCATTGTCTGGTCCCTGAAACCGTTTTATGAAAAATACCTGCAAAAAATCAACCCGGTATTCAGACGCATTGTATACTGGTGTTTTTTATTGTTCCTTTTTTTCTTTATAACAGTCGAAGGTTGCATAATTCTGGGCGGCATATTTATTCAGCATTCTGATGTTAAACCCGATTACATTCTGGTTCTGGGAGCCGGTATATATGAGGACGGCAGACCGACTCCGACCCTTGAAAAAAGGCTTTTGTGGAGTATAGACTATGCAGGCATGCATCCCGAGGCAAACATTGTTGTTTCGGGAGGCCAGGGTAAAAATGAACCCATGCCAGAGGCCCGCGCAATGGCTGAATATCTTGTTAACAGAGGTATAAGTCCCGATAGAATTATTATTGAAGACAAGTCTACCAGTACTATGGAGAATTTTAAATTTACAAAGGAATTAATTGATTACAGTAAAAAAATAGTTTTTGTAACCAATGATTTTCACGTTTTTCGCTCAACAATGCTTGCAAGAAGGAACGGACTTGACGCGTACGGGTACGGCACGTCTACTCCCGGGATTGTTCTGATTAACTGCTATCTCAGAGAGTTTTTTGCAGTCGTAAAATCATTTATTTTTGATCATCCGTAAGGTCGGTGCCGTGGGTTTTTTTATCCCTGTCTTTGATTACCGCATCAAGGATTTCAATGTATATTTCCTGAGGAAAGCTTGTCCAGTTTTTGCATATATTTCGGGCGTCTTCCTTTGTTCCGGCTGCAATTTTAATCTCCAGCAGTGAAAAATCATTTTCCCTTATCTTGCATATAACACTGTATCCGTCTCCTTCGGGAACGTAGTCCGCAGTTATCATGGTTTCGGTGCGTATATTGTTCCTGATTTCTGTAATGCTGTCCCGTAAAAGTTTTTTCAGGCCTGCGGGCAGAATGTTTTCAAACATGTTTAATACCCACATTCCTTTGTCGGTAATTGTATAATATGAAATACCTTCTTTTTTTTCTGCTGTTACAAGACCTTCTTCAATCAGTTCGCTCAGATACTGCTGCATATAGAAATAGTTCATAAGCCTGTTCTCCTGCATAACTCTTGCAAACTGCATGCTGCCAACAGGCATATCCAGAATTTTCAGAAAGTACAGCATCAGGATTTTCTTCTCGGCAATATCAGTATATTCGGTCATTGTCTGAAAGGCTGACCTCCTTTTAATCAATAAAATTAAAAAACCTTGGTGAACAAGTTTATTATACATGTAATGAAATACTTTAACAACGCACATTTCCTTGATAGAGTTTCTTGCAAACACTGCAACCGTTTCCTGCATTGTACAATAAAATCCGTTTCTCTTGACATACAACCTCAATAATTTATAATAGGATAATAAACGGCTCTAAGCATGTTTATGAAGGATTTCTTTTCTGAAAATTCATATGGAAAGCAGGTGTTAAGTTTGGCCGGTACGATTACTGAAAAAATACTTGACAGGCATATAATTGAAGGCGAGAAGAAAGCCGGAGCAGAAGTTGCACTGAGAATAGACAATACGCTTACCCAGGATGCAACAGGAACGATGGCTTATCTTCAGTTTGAAGCCATAGGAATAGATCGGGTCAGGACAGAGTTCAGCGTGAGCTTTGTAGACCACAACATGCTTCAGACAGACTATAAAAATGCGGATGACCACCGTTTTCTTCAGTCTGTTGCCCAGCGTTACGGCATTTATTTTTCAAAACCCGGAAACGGTATATGCCACCAGGTATTCCTGGAGCGGTTTGCAAAACCCGGAAACACATTAATCGGGTCAGACAGCCATACACCGACGGCCGGAGGGATTGGATGCTTCGCAATGGGGGCAGGCGGATTGGATGTGGCATGTGCCATGGCCGGCGCACCGTTCAGAATCAAATACCCCAAAATTGTCGGAATACATCTCAAAGGAAAGCTTCAGCCATGGGTATCGGCAAAGGATGTTATTCTTGAAGTGCTGCGAAGGCTTGATGTCAAGGGCGGAGTCGGTAAAGTCCTGGAATATTTCGGCGAAGGCGTAAAAACCTTAAGCGTTACCGACAGGGCTACAATAACAAACATGGGAACCGAAACCGGGGCCACGACAAGCATATTCCCAAGTGATGAGGTTACAAGAGCCTTTCTTAAAAGCCAGGGAAGGGAAGAACAGTGGATAGAGCTGCTGCCCGATGAAAACGCGGAATATGATGAAGTTATAGAAATAGATTTATCAACGCTTGAACCAATGGTAGCGTTGCCTCACAGTCCCGGTAACGTCGTAAAAGTACGCGAAGCAGGCAGAATAAAGGTGGACCAGGTGGCAATCGGTTCATGCACGAATTCATCACTGAGGGATTTGAAGGTTGTGGCCAATGCGCTCAAGGACAGGACAGTCTGCAGTGATCTTCATGTAACGGTAAGCCCCGGTTCCCGCCAGGTTGTGGAGCATCTTATTGAAAGCGGTGAGTTCCGATACCTGGTAAGAGCCGGTGTAAGAATCCTGGAAAATGCATGCGGTCCGTGTATCGGGATGGGGGCTGCACCGAATTCGGGCGGCGTATCTGTAAGGACTTTTAACAGGAATTTCAAGGGAAGAAGCGGAACTGCAGATGCGGAAGTTTACCTGGTAAGCCCTGAAACAGCCGTTGCAACGGCAATAACCGGATATCTCACCGATCCGAGAGAACTGGGTGAGTTCCCGATATTTACAATGCCTGAAAAGTTCTTTATTAATGATAATATGATTATTAAGCCGCTGCCTGAAGAAGAGGCAAAAAAAGTGCAGATTGTAAGAGGACCCAATATTGCACCGCTGCCTGTTTTTGAACCCATTGGAGACACCCTTGCGGGCAAGGTACTGATAAAAGTGGATGATAATATCACGACTGACCATATTATGCCTGCAGGTGCGAAAGTTCTGCCGTTAAGGAGCAATATTCCCGAAATATCAAAATATGTATTTGAGAATCTGGACAGTAATTTTTATCATAAAGCCAGGGAGAACAACGGTGGCTTTATTGTAGGCGGAGAAAACTATGGTCAGGGTTCCAGCAGGGAACATGCAGCGCTTGCACCGAAGTACCTGGGAGTCATGGCTGTTATTGCGAAATCCTTTGCCCGTATTCACCAGGCAAACCTTATCAATTTCGGTATTGTACCTCTTACCTTTGCAAACCCTGATGACTATAACGGAATTGACGAGATGGATGAGCTGGAAGTTTACATAGGTGATTTGCAGGGTGAGTGTACATTATATAACAGGACAAAAGGAACTGAGATAAAACTTGCGCATTCACTGTCACGACTTGATGCGGAAATTCTGAAAGCCGGAGGCAAACTTCCGTGGATTAAGAAAACTTATCAGAAAGGAAATGAAAAATGAGCAGAATTTACATGAAAACACCCCTTGTTGAGATGGACGGGGACGAAATGACCCGCATTATATGGAGATATATTAAGGACGAGCTTATATATCCTTTTGTGGATTTGAAGACCGAATATTATGATTTGGGGCTGGAATACCGTGACAAAACCGAGGACCAGGTAACGGTAGACGCAGCCGAAGCCACTAAAAAATACGGTGTTGCAGTAAAATGTGCCACTATTACACCCAACGCCGAAAGAGTTAAGGAATATAATCTCAAAAAGATGTGGAAGAGTCCGAATGGTACAATCCGCGCCATTCTGGACGGAACGGTGTTCAGAACGCCGATAATTGTAAAGGGTATCGAGCCGTTTGTTAAAACGTGGAAAAAGCCCATTTGTATTGCCCGTCATGCATACGGGGATGTTTACAAGAATTCTGAAATGAGAATTGACAAACCCGGCAGGGCAGAGCTTGTATTTACCGATGAAAACGGAAATGAAACCAGGAGCTTAATTCATACATTTGATTCCCCGGGTGTTTTAATGGGCATGCATAATACCGACAGATCCATCAGAAGTTTTGCAAAAGCATGCTTCAACTATGCCCTTGATCAGAGAATGGATTTATGGTTTGCCACAAAGGACACAATATCAAAAACATATGATCACCACTTTAAGGATATTTTCCAGGAGATATATGAAAACGAGTATAAGGACAGATTCAAGGCAGCCGGAATTGAATATTTTTACACTCTGATTGATGATGCGGTTGCAAGGGTGATCCGTTCCGAAGGTGGTTTTGTCTGGGCATGCAAAAACTATGACGGAGACGTAATGTCGGATATGGTTGCGACAGCTTTCGGAAGTCTGGCAATGATGACTTCGGTGCTGGTATCTCCTGAAGGATATTACGAATATGAAGCCGCACATGGAACCGTTCAGAGGCACTACTATAAGCACCTGAAAGGTGAACCTACTTCGACCAACTCTGTAGCAACAATTTTTGCATGGACTGGAGCCTTAAGAAAACGCGGTGAAATGGACGGTATTAATGATCTTGTGAATTTTGCCGATAAATTGGAAGAAGCGGTAAAACAGACAATCGAGGAAGGAATTATGACCGGGGATTTGGCGGCTCTTTCTGTATTGCCTCAGAAGAGAACGGTCAATACGTTGGAGTTTATCCAGGAAATAAGAAAACGACTTACCCTGGCTTTGGAAAACTGAAATCCGCCAATATATCAAAAGAAACAACAATCTTCTTGACACTGTTTATGACTGCTTTATAATGGTAATATAAATTGCAGAAAGAAATAATATTTGATAAAACGGCGGAAGACAAAATCTTTCCACCGATAATGGCAAACCTGTCGAAAGGCAGGGACGCAAAGCCATAGGGCCTAATGCGAAAGCGATGGCAGCCTGGCTACCGAAGGGAGAGATTTTTTCATGAGAAGATTTCTGATCTGGTTAATAGTGCTGCTGTTGCTTCCTTCACTGTTCACGGTTGAAGGACAAGCTCATAGCAGCTTTTTATATGCCGAGCGACTGGAAGACGGGATTATCGGCATTATATATCCAAAGGAAGAAGGTATACGTTACAAGGTATCAATTTCCAGGGGAACAGAAACATACTACTACGACTACGAAGGGCCCGGAACTGAATTTTTCCCGCTTCAGCTTGGAAACGGAGAGTACAGGATTTCCCTGTTAAAGAATATATCCGGTACAAAGTACATGGTAACAGGAAAGGAAACCGTCCGGTTAAATATTAAAGATGAGAATTCGGTTTACCTGCAGTCTGTACAGAATATACGGTTTGAACCTGATATGAGTGCTGTCAAGAAGGCCGGGGAGCTTACCGAGGGAATTGACAATACCATGGACAAGGTAAAAGCAATATACCGGTATATTGTATCAAATATCAGTTACGACTATAATTTTGATTTCAAGCTGGACAAGCAGTATATACCTGATATAGAAAATACCTTTAAATCCCGGAAAGGCATCTGTTATGACTATGCGTCACTGTTTGCCGCAATGCTGAGATCCCAGGGAATCCCCGCCAAACTTGTAAAGGGCTATTCGGCCAATATCGAAGGCTATCATGCGTGGAATGAGGTTCTTATTGACGGCAGCTGGGTTATAATAGATACCACATATGACGCAACGGTAAAAAAATCAGGAAACATTAATATGATCAAGGACAAATCGGAATATAATCCTGAAAGGTATTATTGAGATATTTGTCTTCACTGTAAAACAGTCCGTCTTTCTGTTGGGGGAGAGACGGCCTGTTGTAAAGCCTGTGGACTATATGCAGGCTTTTTTTTAATTTCAGCTCAAATACTTAGAATGCCGGAAATCCTGGCAGGCAATGAGTTTTTTTAAATGCGGGGTAGCATACCGGAAGATTTGCCGGAACAGCAACAAGTCCGCAATATAATTTAACATCGGATTTGATAAAGTGATGCCGGATTTTTTATATAACGGCCTTGCAGCTCAAATGTAATATGTTATAATTGTGAAAAGGATTTTATAAATTGGTTGTAATAAAAGGCAGGGATTAAAACGGAAAAGATTAGGCTTCAGAAGTTTTTGGCACAATGCGGCATATCTTCCAGAAGAAAAGCTGAAGAGTATATACGCCAGGGAAGAGTTCGGGTAAACGGCCAGGTTGTAACAGAGATGGGTATTAGAATTTCACCGGATGACTGTGTTGAAGTTGACGGCACACCAGTCAGACCTGAAAAGAAAAAGGTCTATATTATCATGCATAAACCCAGGGGTTATGTTACAACGGTAAGTGATCCCGAAGGCCGGAAAACGGTGCTGGATCTTCTTGACGGCGTTGAAGAACGGGTGTATCCTGTAGGTCGCCTTGATTATGACAGCTCGGGGCTGCTGCTGTTGACAAATGACGGCGACTTTGCGAACCTGCTGATGCACCCGAAGCATGAGATATTGAAAGTATATATTGTTACTGTAAAGGGCAAACCTTCCGAAGAATCACTTGAAAGGCTGAGGAAAGGAATCAGAATAGACGGGTATGTTACTGCTCCCGCTTTTGTCAGGGTACTTAATGTTTATGAAAACAAGACCAAGCTGGAAATAACAATTCACGAGGGGCGTAACAGGCAGATAAGAAAAATGTGCGAAAAAATCGGACACCCTGTTGTCAGGCTTAAAAGGGTCGCATACGGTGCATTGGAACTGGGAAACCTGAAACCCGGTGAATGGAGATACCTCACCGACAGAGAAGTAAAACAGCTTACGGGGAAGATGTGAAAATGGTACGGAATAAAATCGGACATTTTTTTATCTATTTCAGGAGAATGATGAAATTTTATGACATAAAGGCCAGGGGTGTGCCTCAGGTACTTTTTGTGCTTCTGCTGGCCGTATCCTTCGGATTCATACTTCTGGTACGGCCGATGGTGATGGATTATACCATATTATTGCAACAGGTATATAACACCTACCTGGATATATTATCCTCGGAAAGTAATGATCCATCAGCTTTGTTCCGGAATATAACAGAACTTCAGAATTCCGAAATGTTCGCCGGGCTTATATCCGTATCGTTGAAAATAATTGGATATATGCTGCTGCAGCAGATATTGCTGAATCTGCTGTCCTACTTTTACATGGGGGCATATCTCTGTGATCTGGAAAACGAAGGTTCCTCATTTTCGTGTTATCTCAGAAAATTCTTAAAGGCATTGCCCAGATTTATAGGGTTTAACCTGATTTTTTACCTTATACTTACCGTGCTTTTTACTGCAGTTACTTTCCTTATTGCGCTGGCTGCGGCATTTATCCCGTTTTTATATTTTGCGTCGGGATTTATTGTTTTTCTTATTCCTGCAGCGTGGTTTATCATACAGGTCATATTTATTTTCAAGGACATTGCCTTTCTTGATACGGGTGTGTCCATATGGCGCAATTTCAGGCTGTCGGCGCAGTTATCTGCGGGCAACAGGTTTACCATAGCGAAAAACATAGTTTTCATCGTATTTTTGAACCTGCTTATAAGAATGTTTACTGTAGGCTCGCAGCTAGCTTCACTGTTTATTATATCATTTTTTGAGGTGATTATACTGTTGATAAAACAAAGGCTGATAACACTGATGTATCTCAGCCGTACACGCAGGATAAATCAGAATACTGCAGCAGAAACAATATAACGGCAATTTAATTATTTAATCTATATATTGGAGGACAGATATATGAACCTGGAGTACGTTAAAAAAATTGATCCTCAGGTAGCCGAGGCTATTTGCAATGAAGTGGAAAGACAAAGAAACAAGATTGAGCTGATTGCCTCTGAGAATTTTGTGAGCAAAGCTGTTCTGGAAGCAATGGGAACACCCCTGACCAACAAGTATGCCGAAGGCTATCCAGGAAAGAGATATTATGGCGGATGCGAATATGTTGATGTTGTTGAGAGGCTGGCAATAGAACGTGCCAAAGAACTGTTCGGAGCGGAACACGCAAACGTTCAGCCTCATTCAGGAGCACAGGCCAATATGGCTGTTTTCTTTGCAGTACTTAACCCCGGGGATACCTTTATGGGAATGGATCTTTCCCATGGCGGACACCTGAGCCATGGTATGGCAATCAATATGTCGGGCAGATATTACAACGTAGTGCCTTACGGTGTAAGAAAAGATACCGGGCGTATTGATTATGACGAAGTAAGAGAACTGGCCCTGAAGCACAGGCCCAAAATGATTATAGCGGGTGCTAGCGCATATTCAAGGGAGATAGATTTCAAAGCCTTCAGGGAAATCTGCGACGAAGTCGGTGCATACCTTATGGTGGACATGGCTCATATTGCCGGGCTTGTAGCCGCAGGCTGCCACCAGAGTCCTGTTCCGTACGCCGATTTTGTCACCACGACAACGCATAAAACTCTCCGCGGACCAAGGGGAGGAATGATTCTCTGCAAGGAAAAATATGCGAAAGACATTGACCGTGCCGTGTTCCCGGGTATCCAGGGAGGACCCCTTATGCACGTGATTGCGGCAAAAGCTGTTGCGCTTAAAGAGGCTTTGCAGCCGGAATTTAAAGAATACCAGATGCAGATCGTGAAGAATGCAAAAGCTATGGCTGAAGCTCTTATGGAACATGGTTTTGAAATTGTGTCGGGCGGTACCGACAACCACCTGATGCTGGTTGATCTGACGAATAAGAATATAACGGGTAAGGATGCCCAGCATTTGCTTGACGAAGTATATATTACAGTCAACAAAAACGGTATCCCGTTTGATACAAGAAGTCCGTTCGTGACCAGCGGAATAAGAATCGGAACACCGGCTGTGACATCAAGAGGCATGAAGGAAAATGAAATGAGAGTAATTGCAGACCTTATTTCAAAGACACTGACAGATTTTGAAAAATACAGGGATGAAGTTGTAAGTGCTGTTAGAGACCTGACCGGCAGATTTCCGCTGTATAATGACCTTTTTGCCCAAATTTGAAATCCCCTGAGCATTGACAAACGGTATTCCAGTGGTTATAATGTAGTTTGTTGACTTTTTATAGCCGGAGGAAATTATGGTAGTTGATATATCTGCTGTTGTTAAGGTAGCAGGTGCGGAACTGAAAATCAATGAGTCCGGCGTTATTGAAGACCTGACGGATATTTACGGTGTTATATCTGTAGTCGGGCCTGTAACATTTAACGGTGTTATAGCGAACCTTGACGGAGTACTGCATCTTGAAGGTGATGCTTCGTGCACATATGTCACCCGGTGTGATTATTGCAATAACCAAATCTCAAGGGAACTGAGGATCAGGATAAGCGAGGATTTGGTTGACGAGCAAAACGGAAGTGCCGAAGAAGACCAGTATACCTACAGCGGTAACTGGCTATACCTTGACAAAATACTGTCAGATCAGATTGTTCTGGCAATGCCGATGCACCACAGATGCAGTGAAAATTGTCAGATAATATGTGAAAAATGCGGAAAACCCGTCACCGGTGGAAAATGCGGCTGTAATGATGATCAGCCCATTGATCCGAGACTGGCCGCTTTGAAAGATTTTTTGGATAAGAAAAATACCGATATGGAAAAATGATACCGAAAACCGGAACGGAGGTGTAATAAATGGCAGTACCAAAAAGGAAGGTATCAAAGCAGAGGAGAAACAAAAGAAGGACACACTACAAAATCAGTGCGCCGGCACTGGTTTCATGCCCTCAATGCCACAGCCTGAAAATGCCGCATCGTGTTTGCCTGGAATGCGGATATTATAACGGAAAAGAAATCATTAAGGTTGAAGCATAACCGAAACAGTCAAACCAGGATAGCAGCTTTAAGATTACATTAAAACGTCCTTATGATGGAAGGCATTTTAATGTAAGAATTAATTGCTGCTATTATTTTTTATTAAAGTCTGATTAACCAATTGCCGGAGGAAGAATGAATAAAATCAGGATTTCTGAAGTGTACAGCGGAAGCATTGCAGAAGAAGCAGGAATAGAAGCAGGGGATATACTGTTGACGGTAAACGGGCAGCCCGTTATTGATGTATTTGATTACCGTTTCCTGACGCAGGATGAAGAACTGGTCCTGGAAGTAATGAAACCCGGCGGAAATATACTGAGGGTTGATATTGAAAAGGATGAATTTGAGGATATAGGTCTTGAGTTTGAAAACCCGCTGATTGACGAAGAAAAAAGCTGCAGAAACAAATGTATTTTCTGTTTTATAGATCAACTGCCGAAAGGTATGAGAGAGTCATTGTATTTCAAGGACGATGACGCCCGTTTGTCTTTTTTGTTCGGAAACTATATCACAATGACAAACATGGGAAAGAGTGATATAGACAGAATAATCAGGTATCACATGTCTCCCGTTAATGTTTCGGTACACACAACAAATCCTGAGCTGAGGGTAAAGATGCTTAACAACCGCTTCGCCGGCGATATTCTGGAAAAAATGAAGATACTTGCTGACGGCGGCATTACACTTAATGCCCAGATAGTTTTATGCAGAAACATAAACGACGGCCTGGAACTGGATCGTACTCTGAACGACCTTTCAACCCTGATGCCGCAGCTGAACAGCATATCGGTTGTTCCAGTGGGCCTTACAAAATTCAGGGAAGGTCTTCCGGTTCTTAAGCCCTTTGACAGGGATTCCGCCATAGAAGTTATTGCGCAGGTTAAACGATGGCAGGAACTTTTCCTGGAGGAAACGGGCGGCAGAAGGGTATTTCTTGCCGACGAATGGTATTTGATGACCGATACGCCTTTTCCGCCTTTTGAACACTACGAGGATTTTCCCCAGGTTGAAAATGGCGTCGGAATGGCTGTATTGTTTACGGAGGAGTTCAACAATGCACTTTCGGGGGAAGAAAAACGTCCGGTTGAAAAGACTGTAAGTATTGCTACAGGAATACTCGGCAGCAAGATTATTACCGGCATTGCAAAACGGGCAGAAGAGCATTTTCCCGGGTTAAAAGTGCTTGTTTATCCGATTGAAAATAATTTTTTCGGAAAATCCATTACAGTTTCAGGACTTTTAACGGGTATTGACATTAAAACACAGCTGACCGGGAAATACCTGGGGGATGTTCTTTTACTGCCGTCCAATATGTTCAGGGCAGGAACCGATATTTTTCTTGATGATATGACACTTGGAGAGCTCGCTTCCTTTCTGCATACCGATATACGGAAAGTCAGTACCGACGGTGGTGAACTTTTAAGTCAGCTGATATCATAAAGGTAATTTTTAACAAAAAACTTTTGATATTCCATTTTAATTATGATATAATTATTTTATAATCGGTTTCTAATAATCTCTCTGTATAACAGTGTATATAAATTTGTTTCCAGCCATAAAATAAAAAAGAGGTTTGGGGTTATAACATGAAAGAAAAACTTGTTATGGGCCAGTTTAACGACTCATTTGTACCCGTTATGGACGGAGTTACAAATGTGGTAAAGAACTATGCTTACTGGCTTGATAAAAAATACGGAGAATGTTATGTGGCAACACCGGCATATCCCGGTTATGTCGACAGGGAAGAGTTTCCTGTACTGCGCTATTACTCTATTCCTCTTAAAAAACGGGAACCGTACCGTATTGGACTGGAACTGCTGGACATCAATTTTCGAAGCACGATAAAAAGCATTCCTTTTGACATTGTTCATGCTCACTGCCCGTTTACTTCGGGTGCAGTGGCGCTTCAGATATCCAGAAGAAACAATATACCGATTATTGCAACATTTCATTCAAAATTCTATGATGATTTCAAGCAGGTTCTGAAAATAGATGCATTTGCGAAGTTTTGCACCCGGATAGTAATGGACTTTTTTGACAAGGTGGACCAGGTATGGACGGTTAACAAAAGTACCGTCGATACTCTGAGAGAGTACGGGTATAAGGGTGATATAGAGATTGTCCCCAACGGAACCGATTTTGTCATGCCAGAAAACATGGACAGCCTTATAAGGCAGACCGAAGAGAAACTGAATTTAAGCAGTGATGATCTTGTTTTCCTGTTTGTAGGTCAGCACATCTGGCAGAAGAATATAAGGCTGATTGTTGATTCGCTTAAGCTTATATCCGACAGGGATGTACAGTACAGGATGTTTTTTGTCGGAGACGGATATGCCAGGGAAGAACTGGAAGCATATGTTAACGAGCTCGGGCTCAGTGACAGAATAACCTTTTTGGGTAAAATCCTTGACAGGGATTATCTGCGTTCACTGTTTGCAAGGGCTGATTTATTTCTTTTCCCGTCTGTTTACGACAACGCGCCCATTGTAATCAGAGAGGCTGCCGCCGTTGCAACGCCCTCACTCGTAATTGCGAATACGAATACGGCGGAGGGAATAATAGACAATGTAAACGGTTTTCTCAGCGATAACGATTCTGTATCGTATGCAAACAGAATCCTGGGTATAATCAGGGACAGGGAAATGTTGAGGAAAGTGGGCGAAAAGGCAAGAGAGACAATATACAGGGACTGGGAAAGCATTGTTGATGAGGTATATCAACGATATATCGAAATTATCAGGATTCACAAGAAGCTGAATAAAATATCGTAAGTGTTTTATTTGCAGAAATATATGCTATATGCTGTTTTTTACGAGTTGTGAGGGAATTTGCACCTAAACTCTTGATTTATTTTTTTCATTACTGTAATATGAAAAGACAAAACAATGGACAAAAGCATATGCCGAATTGGTGATAACTGATGGACTATTTTTTTATTGTAGCCCTTGCGTTCGGATTAGCCATGGATGCATTTGCAGTATCGGTATCTTGCGGGCTTTGTGTTATAAAAAGGAGATACTGGAATGCTGTTCGAACAGCTCTTTTTTTTGGATTTTTTCAGTGGGGAATGCTCTCACTGGGATGGTTGTCAGGTTCCGCATTCAGAACGTTTATAGAACCTGTAGACCACTGGATAGCGTTTGCACTGCTCGCTTTTATTGGTGTAAAGATGTGGAAGGAATCCCTTGACGAAGATTCCGAACCTTTGGATTTGACAAGCATAAAACTGATGCTGACCCTGTCGGTGGCGACAAGCATTGACGCATTCGCTGCAGGTATAAGCCTTACGGCACTGGGTTATCCCATTATGGTCCCGGCGTTTTTGGTAGGAACCATAACATTCTGCTTAGCCTTTTCCGGGGTTTTGCTCGGATGCTGGATGACGAACTATGCCAGGTTCAGTAAGTATTTAAGTCGCCTGGGTTCTGTTATTCTTATAGGGATCGGTACGAAAATATTAATTGAGCATTTGCTCAGTTAACCAGGGTGTAATCACTGTCGACAAGTTTAAAAGGTATTGTACCGTTTTTTATACCGCTTGAAAGATAGACTTTTTTGTTCCTGGTTATCATAATGGCCTCTGTATTATCAAGGCTTTCTATCAGTTCCATGCCGTCATTGAGACCGAGAAGAAAGCATGTGGTGGATAACCCGTCGCAAAGTGTTGAAGACGGAGATATTATGGATACCGACGCCAGTTCATTGTCCTCGGGATACCCTGTTTTCGGGTTTAAAATGTGATGATATCTTTTTCCGTCGGCTTCAAAATACCTCTCGTAAATTCCTGATGTAACGATGGACATATCTTTAAGCGAAACTGTCGCGATATAATCCCCCTGAAGACCATAGGGATCCCTTATGCCAATCGTCCATGAAGAACCGTCAGGTTTTGTACCGAGCATATAAAGATTTCCTCCCAGGTTCAGAAGAGCGGAGTTTATTTTCCTCTCCCGCAGAACGGCTACCAGTCTGTCTGTTATAAAGCCTTTTGCAACAGCTCCGGGATCAATGGACATACCGTCAGTAACCGAAACAGCCCTGTTTTCCCTGTCAACCGCAATGTTCCGGTAATTGATTTTGTTCTTTGCCTCGTCTATTTCTGATCTTGACGGAACCTTCGGGTTTTCACCGTTTATATCCCATAAATCAACCAAAGGCCCGATGCTTATATCAAAAAGCCCGTCGGATATGGCACTGAAATACAGGCAATGCTCGACCAATTCAAATGTGTCCTCAGACACGCTCACGAAAGTACCCGGATTGCTGTTGATTTCCGATATTTCACTGCCTTCTACATATCTGCTGTATTTATTTTCCATGTCTTCTATTTTATCAAACAGTTCGTCAATAATCTTCTTGGAATTATCGTCATATATGGTTATTTCAACTACGGTATCCAGCAAAAACCTTGTTTCTTTTGAAGGTTTTGACTGATTGCATGCCGTTAATGACAGCAAAACAAAACATATGATAATACAACATAACTTTTTCAAGTGCTATTACCCCTTAGCCTGATGTTGATTTATACAACAGAATTTATATACCATTTAGCTTAACCGGCAAAAATAATTATACCATGTTTTTTGAATTTATCGCAAAAGCCGGGAATTAATATTTTTCATCAGCAAAATTCGTCCAGGTCTACATTTTGCCTTGTTATATTTGTGTTTGAAAATTATAATATTGTTGTTAGAATTGTTGTAAAACAGTAAACAGGGTAAAAAGTATTTATGAAGAAAAAAGATTTCGTGGTAATTTTAATTTTCCTGGCTGTTGCAGTGATATTATGGATTCTGATGAACAAAATACCGGGTGATACTGCCGGCGGGGAAGTTGTCATTTACAAAAACCGGGAAGAATTTGCAGTAATTCCGCTGACCGATGAAAGAACCATTGTTGTCGAAGACAAGGGCGGTAATCGTAATGTTATTCGGATAGAGGACGGAAAGGTCAGAATGATTGAGGCAAACTGCCCCGATCAGGTATGTGTTAATACCCGGCCCGCCCAGGCTGACGGACAGTCAATAATTTGCCTTCCGAACAGGGTGGCCGTTGAGGTGAGAAGTACCGGTAAAAATGAGATTGACGGAGTTTCGGAATAATGAATCATCAGGATATAAAAAGAATGACTTTGTCTGCAATACTTACTGCAGGAGCAATAACTCTTCATTTCGTGGAAGGACTGTTTGCAATGCCCGTTGCTATACCGGGCATTAAAATTGGATTGCCTAATATTGTATCACTGGTCGCACTTTATCTTTTCGGACCTTTGGAGGCTTTGGCGATACTGATTCTGAGGGTCTTTATGACTTCATTTCTGTACAGCGGTTTTTCAAGTTTGATTTTCAGCCTTGCAGGCGGGATTCTGAGTATTGCAGCCATGTACGCAGTACGGAAACTCAGTGAAAAAGGTTTTGGAATTGTCAGCGCATCAGTTGCCGGAGGGGTTTTTCATAACATCGGCCAGATCCTGGCAGCTGCTGCAGTGCTGCGAACATCTTCAGTTTTTTATTATCTGCCTGTACTCATTGTATCAGGCGTAGTTACAGGTGCTATAACCGGCATTGTATCGGGAAGCATAATCCCCAGGCTGAACCGTATTTACAATCCCGATAAGTGATACAGTTTATCACAAATTTTCGGATTAAGAATATACTGGTAGTATCAGCAAACAAAAAACCTGGGGGTGCCCTTGATGAAAATAATCGTTTTAAAAATGCCTCGTTTCCTGGGAAGTATTCTTAGAAGAGTTTTTAACATCCATTAATGCCTATGAAAACATGACTGTTGGAAATGACTTCAATAATAAAGTAAAAACCCCCGGAACGAAAACCGGGGGTATGTTTTAACAATTCTCTTTAATTCCAGCCATAGAAAGGGTACGGGCAAAGCTCTTACTTAGCCAAGTTTTTATTGGAACGTATGCAGCTTGTACATACGGCCATTCTCCTGGTTACACCGTTAATGGTAAGTTTAACTCTTTTTATGTTGGGTTTCCATGCTCTGTTGGTACTTCTGTGTGAATGGCTGATCTGATGACCAAACAACTGCCCTTTTCCACATATTTCGCATTTTGCCATTTCAGCACACCTCCTTAACCTCTCTGCACACAATATATTTACATCTATGGGCGTCTCAGAATTCATAAATCTGCCGCGTTCTGCAACACAAGCACCTATTATTCTAACACAAGCCTTGTAACAAAAGCAAGCATTTTTTAAAGATGATTTCCTCCCAGTACGGCAGATTCAAACATATTTGCGAAAAAGCTTTTTTACTGTGAGTGTTCTTTATAATCGTTTACTGCCCTGCGCACATCCTCGATAAAATCATGGACAACAGTATAACTTATGGCATATATTTTTTCAGGCTCGTTCTCAAGTTCTGCAACAAGTTTTTTAATCCATTTGCCTGAATTCTCGATGTTTTTTATTTCATCAGGAATTTCCACGCCCATGCGTGCAAGAAATTCCATGCATTCCGCTTCATCAAGAGATGCCAGAGGAATTTCCTTTTTTTCAGCCTGTTTTGGGGAAACGGCACAGGCACAGGAAATTATAAGCATGATAACCAGTAAAACAAAAGGAACGGTTTTTTTCATGAAATTCACCCCGAAAAAAACCTACATATGTATTAATATTAACAAAACCATTTACGGTGCACAAGATTTTGATTTTAGATGTCCTGTTACTTTTCCGTCATGGATTAATGATATAAAATAATATAAAGAAAAAATTAAATGTGAAATTTCGGAGCAATTAGGACCTCTGTTGTGAAGGCGCAGTGAAAAAATATCGGAAAGGACAGATTTTTCTTGGATTATTCGAGACTGAATCCTTTGCTTGGAAGAAATGTCCAGCATGTTCAGTATGTTGGAAAGGTAAGGGCCCAAAAACTTAATAAGCTGGGTATTAAAACAATAGGTGACCTTATAACTTACTATCCGAGAGATTATGAAGACAGGACCAGGGAGAAGAGGGTTTCCGAACTTGTGAATGACGATGAATGTGCAGTTATACTTAAGGTCATATCCGATGTTTCACTGAACAGGCCGAGGCGAAACCTGAGAATTTACAAAACGGTAGGGACAGATGATACCGGTTATGTAACATTAACCTGGTTTAACCAGGATTATGTACGTGAAAAAATCTTCAGGGACAAAACCTATGTATTTTTTGGTCGGGTGAAGAGAACAGGGATTTATATTGAAATTGTGAATCCGGTATTTGAAGAGGTCAGTTCAGAAAGAAAAAAGACAACAGGGATTCAGCCTGTTTACGCTTTAACTGCCGGGATAACCCAGACATACCTGCGCATGATACAGCGAAATGCCCTTGACCTTGTTGCCGGTAAACTTACCGAAATACTTCCCGAGGAACTGAGAAGAGAGTTTTCCCTTGCCGAAATCAACTTTACCCTGGAAAATATACATTTTCCGGGAAGTTTTGAAGCCAAGGAAAAAGCGCGAAAAAGGCTGGTATTCGATGAATTGCTGATGCTGCAGCTCGGACTCCTGCAGCTTAAGAGTAAACAAAAAGCCGTGACGGGTATCAAAATGGAAAAAAAGCCGCTGGTGGACCGGTTTATAAACCAGCTTCCGTTTCAGCTGACCAGGGCGCAGTTGAGGGTGTACCGCGAGATAGAAGAGGATATGATTGTAGGAGAAAAACAGATGAACAGGCTTATCCAGGGCGATGTAGGCTCGGGAAAGACCATAGTCGCGGTACTGGCAATCCTTCTGACCGTTCTGAACGGTTACCAGGCTGTTTTCATGGTTCCGACCGAAATACTTGCCGAACAGCATTATCAAAGCATTAACCGGCTGTTCAGGGAAAATGATTACGGTCTGGCAACTGCACTGCTTACAGGCAGTGTGCCAAAGAAAGAAAAGGATAAAATAAAGGAAGGCATAAAAAACAATGAGTATAACCTGATTATCGGAACTCATGCACTGCTTGAGGAGGATGTGGAATTTGCAAGGCTCGGGCTCGTAGTCACCGATGAACAGCACCGTTTTGGCGTTAAGCAGAGAGCCGTTCTGGCGGCAAAATCCAATCCGCATATTCTTGTAATGACCGCAACACCAATTCCAAGGACTTTGTCCCTGATACTGTACGGCGATTTGGATATATCAATAATAGATGAACTGCCGCCCGACCGTAAACCAGTTAAAACATATGCCGTTGACGAATCCATGAGGGAAAGGGTATATAGTTTTATACGGAATACGGTGCAGGAAGGAAGGCAGGCTTATATAATATGTCCACTGGTTGAAGAGTCGGATGAAATTGAGGCCGAAGCCGCGATGTCCCTTGCCGAAAGGCTCAGGGAAGAGAAACTGAAAGGATTGTCCGTCGGGCTTGTTCACGGAAAGATGAAGTGGAAGGACAAGGAAAAGGTGATGAGCGATTTTGCAAAAGGCAGTATTCAGGTACTGGTATCAACAACGGTAGTTGAGGTAGGGGTTAATGTTCCGAATGCGACAATAATGGTAGTGGAAAATGCAGAAAGGTTCGGCCTTGCCCAGCTTCATCAGCTCAGGGGAAGAGTGGGAAGGGGAAAGCACCAGTCATACTGCATTCTGTTTTGTCAGAGCAAAAGCGAGATTGCCAGAAAGCGCATGGAAATCATGACAAGGTATAATGACGGCTTTAAGATTTCGGAAAAGGATATGGAGCTGAGAGGACCCGGAGATATTTTCGGGGTTCGCCAGCATGGCCTTCCGGAATTCAAAATAGCCAATCTTTATGAAGACATGGAAATTCTGAAAGAGGTTCAGAAAGCCGCGGAGGATATCATTAAAAACCAGAAGCTGAACGAACGGGAAGATTACAGAAGGCTTAAGGAACACCTGCTGATGATGTTTGAGGATAAACTGAAGGAAGTTGCACTAAACTAAAGTAATAAAAGTTTATATTTAATAAAAGGAGGAGTTCATATAGTAAGGGTAATAGCCGGCCAGGCAGGAGGAATGAAGCTGATGACCCCGAAAGGGCTGAATACGCGTCCGACGGTCGACAATGTCAAGGAGTCGGTCTTTAATATACTAAACCCGTATATACCGGGAAGCAGGGTACTTGATTTGTTCTCAGGAACGGGATCACTGGCCATCGAAGCCTTGAGCAGAGGGGCTGAACTGGCTTACCTTGTGGAGGAAAACAGGAACTGCTGCAGTATAATACGGGAAAACCTGGCACATACCAAGTTCCTCGACAAGGGAGTGGTTTACTGCCGTAAGGTAAGTTCTTTCCTGAAGGAAATAGGTAAAAAGGATGTAAAATTCGACATAATTTTTATGGATCCGCCCTATTGCTGTAATTTTATACAGGAAACACTACAACTTTTGGTGGAAAATGATATAATTAATGATAAAGGAATAGTGGTTTGCGAACATCATAAGAATGAAACGGTACCGGAAAGTTTCGGGAGTCTGAAAAAAGTTAAGGGCAAAAGTTACGGGGATACCCGGGTTTCATTCTTGGTTAAGGGTTAATGCCGTTGGTAAAAAGATCAGCTTTGACGATATATACATAAATGAAATAAATGAGAGGAGTTATTGTTGTTGAGAATTTTTGTATATCCCGGAAGTTTTGATCCTGTCACAAACGGACATCTGGACATAATAGATCGGGCTTCGAAATTATGCGACAAACTGATTGTTGCCGTATTGATAAATCGCAGCAAGGCTCCTGCTTTTACAATGGAGGAAAGGGTTTCTTTCCTTAAGCAGGTCCTGGAGGAAAGGGATAATGTGGAAGTGATTCCGTTTTCAGGGTTGCTGGTGGATTTCATGAAGAAACATAACGCCACAACGGTTATAAAAGGGCTCAGGGCAGTATCTGATTTTGAATATGAATTCCAGATGGCTTTACTTAATAAAAACCTTGATCCTGAAATTGAGACTCTTTTTATGATGACCAATATAAAATACTCATATCTGAGTTCGAGTGCAGTTAAGGAAATCGCATCATATGGGGGCAATATAAGAGACCTGGTTCCTGAACAGATTGTTGATCAGATTTATGAGAAATTCAGAAAAAAACAGAACAGAACCGATTCATGACAAACCGTCAAACTTATCAAGACTTTTATGCCAGGGGGAAAAAGAATGGAAATATTATCTTTACTGGATGCCTTGGAAGATGCAATAGAAAACGCTGTTTCCGTGCCTTTCAGCGGTAAATGCATGGTGGACAGGAATGAAATTTTGGAGCTTATTCAGGATATACGCCTGAAACTGCCTGATGAAATAAAACAGGCAAAATGGATCAGTAAGGAGCGTGCCCGTATACTTGCCGAAGCGCAGCAGGAAGCTGATGATATAGTAAAAAATGCCGAAAGCCGTATAGCCGCGATGGTAAATGAGCATGAAATAAGCCAGAAAGCATACGAACAGGCAGAGACCATTCTGAGCAATGCGAAAAAAAGTGCAAGGGAAATCCGCCTCGGAACCCGGGAATATGCGGATAACATCCTGGGCAGGGTTGAAGAAATGCTGAAGGAAATGCTTGAAGTAATCCAGGAAAACAGGAACGAGCTGAAACAGAAGTAAGTATAAATTTTATAAATATCTGCGGGATTTCTTTCTGAAAAAATAAGCAAATGTAAAGTACATAATCAGGAACATAAGCAGAAGAACGTAAACCGGTATGATAACCTTTGAAACATCGGTATTATATATTTCATCAGAGTATGTCATTACCGGTATGGTACGGTTGATTAAAAACAGTGCAGTAAAAAATGATGCGGCAAAACCGTGAATCAGTTTTCCCAGAAGATATTTTCTGAGCCTGATTTCCGGCGGGCAGAAAAAAGTAACCTGTGTGAAAACCGAAAACCCGCCGAACCCGCAAATGAATGATGTAAGAAGGATTTTAAGATTAACGGGTATTGCCGCCGAACGGCTTAAAAGATATAACCCGTAAGTTATTTCAAAACTTCCGGCAGTTAATATTTTGATATAGTCGGATATATTTACTTTTTTGAACAAAAAACCTGTTATCCTGCTTATGCCGGAAAAAATACCGGCCGTTTCAAGAGTCTGAACCAAAACCGCAAAGAAAATTATAGTACCGCATATCTGCAAAAGGACTGCCGTAGAATCAACAATTGCATCTGTCAGTATATGGCTTGAGAATTCAGGTCTGGCAGGCGTTTCTTTTATTGCTTTGACTCCTTCTTCCGAATCGTCCTTAAATATAAAGCGCTGGAGTATACCAACGACAATGCTTCCCATTATATGGCAGAGAAGCAGGATAAAACCGAGTTTCGGGCTGTTGAAATAACCTGTTCCTACGGCACCGACAATGAACAGAGGCCCGGAATTGTTGCAGAAACTGAGAAGTCTTTCGGCCTGTGTTCGGGTAATAAGGCTTTTTTTGTAAAGGTCTGAAGTATATTTGGCTCCGGCCGGATAGCCGCTGAACCAGCCTGCAAATATCGGAAAAGCCGCCGTGCCGGGAAGTTTAAACAGAGGTCTGACCACAGGCCCGAATAAGCGGCTTATTATATGAATAACTCCGGTATTTAGAATAAGTCTGGAAATTATAAAAAAAGGCAAAAGGGACGGAATAATTACCTTCAGGCACAGATCAACGGCCTTCTGCCCGGAAGACAACACCCCTTCCGTATCTGTTATCAAAAGGATAAATATTCCCAGAAGTATGATAATTATCAGAAGTCCCCGGATATTTGCGTGTTTGTACATGACTGCATCTCCGTTTTCTGTTTTCTGCAGGAAAACCATAATTGTCCTATATATCTATATGGTCAGGGACAAATTATAATGACATTAAAATCCCTGCAGGTTTGTACAGCGTGGAAACGGGTTCTGCCTGCCACGGGGCATGCAATGTTTGCAGGTTTATCCCGATGTGGTATAATATTTTTACTGCTCATATTTTTTTTATTGCTTAACCGTAAATTTTTCTGCATCTTTGTAAATATGTCATTCAAAATTGTCGTATAGTAAAGTGTGGTAGTTGTATTTTTGGTTTTAGGAGAGGTGATTTCAATGTCAGATGAAAAAAACAGAACGGCAAATCAGCAGGATGTTAAAGAACCCGTTGCAGCAGAAAATGAAGGACTGGGAGAAATCAGGATCTCAAGTGAAGTAGTATCCATTATAGCCAGCAATGCAGCCATGGAAGTAAAAGGCGTTGCCAGTCTTGGTGGAGGAATAGCGGGCAATATATCCCAGGTGCTTGGCAGAAAAAATCCGTTCAAGGGTATAAAGGTGGAAATGGGTGAAAATAACGAGGTAAATATAGATCTTCATGTTGTTGTGGAATACGGGGCCCGTATTCCCGATGTGGCATGGAAAATCCAGGAACGTGTAAAGCAAAGCGTTGAGAGCATGACCGGGCTTCATGTCAATGAAATCAATATTCATGTTCAGGGCGTAAGCTTTGAAAAAGAGTCAAAAAAATCAGAGCCTGAAATTCAGCAGGACGAAAAGGATGTAAAATAATTATATGTTCGGATATGTAACACCGGATAAACCTGATTTGAAGATCCGGGAGTTTGAGGTTTTCCGGGGCTATTACTGCGGTGTGTGCAAGGCAATGGCAAAAAAGGCGGGACACAGGGGAAGATTTGTCCTTGCCTATGACTGTGCTTTTTTGGCATTGCTTCTCGATTCACTGGAAAAGGAACCAACGTCGGGTACCCGGAAAAGTTGTCTTTTTCATCCCCTGAAAAAGAGGTATATTGTTGACAGTAATCCAGCTTTGGAATATGCTTCAGACATTAATATACTTCTTGCGTATTATAACCTGAAAGACAAATGGCAGGATGAAAGAAGCCTTAAGGGACCTGCCGGCATTGCCGCCCTGAAAAAGGGATACAGGAGAGTTAAAGGAAAATATCCTGAACTTGCTGAAAACATAGAAAAAGAACTGAAAAAACTGCAGGAACTTGAAAGGCAGAACTGCGGCAATATTGATGAAGTCAGTGAACCTTTTGCCAGGCTGATGCAGATAATATTTCACCAAGCAGACGGCAGCGGGAACCAGGGCAAGGTTCTTGGCTGGATTGGCTACAACCTTGGTAAATGGATATATATACTGGATGCCTTTGATGATTTGGAAAAAGATATAAAAAGGAGAATGTATAATCCGCTGGCTGCACAGTATGACTATGACGGGAAGGAAGAGATTATTTCATTCAAGGAAAGGATTAGGGAAAAAACGGAATTTGTGCTTATCTACTCGCTGAGCGAACTGGAAAAGGCATTTTCACTGCTGGATATCAAAAAAAACAAAGGTATTCTGGATAATATCATATACAGAGGGTTACTGGCAAAAACCCGAAATGTTTTGCAGATAGGAGCAGGTTGTCATGAAAAATCCTTATGAAGTTTTGGGGCTGAAAGAAGGCGCAAGCGTAGAGGAAATAAAAAAGGCATACAGGGAGCTTGTCAAAAAGTATCATCCTGACAGATACAGAGACAATCCCCTTTCTGATCTTGCCGAAGAAAAGCTGCGTGAAATTAATGAGGCATATGATTATCTGATGAAAAATATAAATAATAACCAGCAAAGGCAGCAGCAGTATCAGCAACAGCGTCAGCAGCAGAGCCAGGGTACCGGTTCGGGTTATTACGGCGGTTACTCGGCAAACAGTGACTATGTTTACCAGATAAAAATGCATATACAGAACGGTAATTTTGCGCAGGCACAGAGAATGCTCGATTCGATGCCTTTACGTGATGCAACATGGAATTACCTCCAGGGACTTCTTTTTCTGAGGCGCGGCTGGTATGACAGGGCAAATGCTCATCTCAGAAGGGCTGTTGAGATGGATCCCGGCAATCCCGAATACCGCGAGGCTTTAAGCCGTGTTAATACACAGTATAATGCTTACAGGTACAATCCTAATTTTTACGGAAGCGGTTACCACCAAAGTCCGGACATGTGTTCCATCTGCACAACCCTCTGGTGTGCCGACAGTTTGTGCGAATGTTTCGGAGGAGACCTGATATCCTGTTGTTAACCGCTGTGCCGGTTTAGTATGTGACTGTCATATATTATATAATGCCGGGAGAGACCTATGGGAAGTTCATCTTGGACAAACTCAAAAAAAACAGCACTTTCAGGGATATTAACCGCATTGAGTTCGGCGGTGTTGCTGCTGGAAAATCTATCACCAACCGGAAAACTGGGGTTTTATGTTCTCGCTTCATTTTTGCTTTCGGTAATTATAATTGAATGCGGCGCAGCATACGGCTGGGCAAGCTATGTTGCTGTTTCGGCCATTGCTTTTATTATAGTACCTGAAAAAACGGCAGTTTTGCCGTATGTCATGTTTTTTGGGATTTATGCCCTTGTAAAAAGTCATATTGAAAAACTGGACAGATTGGTAATCGAACTCATACTGAAGTTTGCATTTTTTAATATCTCCCTGTATTTTCTCTGGAATATTGCAGTAAATGTTTTAAATCTGATACCGGGCAGGCTTTTTGAAATTTTGCCGGTGATAGTTATACTTGCAATACTTCAGATATTGTTTTTCTTGTTTGACTGGCTTTTCTCGCTTTGGGCTCAGTATTACATTAATAAAATACAGCCCAGGATCAGGGGGAATTCCCTGTAATATCAATGTTTCATTTCATTAACATTTCAGTTTTAAAAATTTATCTTTGTTTACAGTTCATTTAATCTTATTGCAGTGGCTGCATATTTATGTAAACATATAAATATCCGGTTTTCCGCCTGCTCATGCCAACAGGCGGAAATGGGAAGATGCGACAATTTATATCTGTTACGGGGGCTGAATTAATAGTGCTGAAAAAGATTGTTGCTTCGTTGGTTTTTGTTGTTTTTTTCTTCGGAGTGCTTGAGGTGTCTGCCCAGAATACAAGTGGTTACTACTCCTGCAATACTCGCCTCTGGATTGACAGCCGGCTGGTAGAAACGGACAGCAATTTCATTATGCAGAATAACAGTATGCTGGTACCCCTTAATACGGTAGGCCTTATGGGTGCTTCATATGAATGGGACCCTGAAATGCAAAGAATCAGAATTAAGACAGAAAGCCGGAAATTAACCATGTATATCGAAAGCTATTATTGTGCAAATGGACCAAATCTGGAAAAATTGTCTGCTCAGCCTGTAATGTATAACGGAACTGTAATGATTCCCATAAGATATGTGGCTGAAGCACTGGGAGCAACCGTTGCATGGAACGGAAAGACAGACTCCGTATTTGTTTCTACCACAGGAGAAATTCCAAGGGAATTCTACGAACCAATACAGGAAGATGCGACGGTTGATGTATTAAAGAACAGGATAATAGTACTGGATCCGGGCCATGGCGGAAGCGATCCGGGAGCGGTTGCCTGGAATGTCAAGGAGAAGGATCTGAATCTTCAGGTGGCTAAAATCCTGAAAGAAATGCTTCAGAAAGCCGGTGCGACTGTTTATATGACACGTACCGATGACAGGTATGTCGGGCTTTATACAAGGGCCGATATAGCGAATAATCTTAATGCAGATCTGTTTGTCAGCATTCACCACAACGCATCTTCCAATTCCGGGGCAAAGGGAGTAATGACACTATATTATCCGTCATCGAAAAAGACGGATAAAATGAACGGGCAGAAATTTGCCGAGATTGTGCAGAGAAATCTTGTAAAAGATTTAAATGCCAGGGACTGGGGAATTATACCCAGGCCAAACCTGGTTGTTACAAGAGAGACGAAGATGCCTGCCGTTCTTGCTGAGCTCGGGTTTATGACCACGAAATCCGAGCTGGAGAAACTGGTTACATACGAATTCCAGTACCAGGCGGCAAAATCACTGTTCAGGAGCATAACCGAAGCACTCCGGTAAAGACGGGAAATCCCGTCTTTATTTTTATTATAACCATTCTTTATCTCCCGGAGGCTTGAAGCTGTTTTTCCGTATGTTATAATAATAATCGTTTTAAAACCAGTTACGGAATTGAAAGGTATCAGGATGAATGAAAAAGTTTTGAAAATACTGGAATATGACAGGATAATTGAAAAGCTTAAGGATCGGGCTTCCAGCCAGCCAGGAAAAGAGCTGGCAGAAAAACTTGTGCCCTCTGCAGATTTTGATGAAGTAAAAAGGTTGCAGAAGGAAACCACCGACGCTGTTAACTGCATTCTTCGGAAAGGTTCCCCTCCATTGGGCGGAATCAGTGATATAAGGCCATATATCCAGCGCGCCGGGGCAGGAGGAATGCTTAATCCAGGTGAACTGCTGAAAATAGCCGATGTGCTGCGGGCGTCGAGAAACCTGAAGAATTACATCTCCCAGGACAGAATGGAGCTTGAGGAAACAAATGCAGTGTATATTTTATGCAGCAGCCTGGGAACAAACAGAACTCTTGAAGACAGGCTGAACCAGGCAATTGAAAATGAAGAGGAACTGTCGGATTATGCAAGTCCGGCGCTGGCAGCAATCCGGAGAGATATACGCCGTATGCAGGATGCCGTCAGGGATAAACTTAACAGTATTATCCGTTCGGCGCAAAACAGGAAAATCATGCAGGACGCTGTTGTTACACTGAGGGGGGATCGCTATGTTATTCCTGTGAAGGCGGAGTACCGCAGCCAGTTTCCCGGGCTCGTGCATGATGTGTCCCAGAGCGGCGCAACCATCTTTATTGAACCGATGGCGGTGGTGGAACTCAACAATGAAATACGTCAGCTGAGGAGCAAGGAAGAACGGGAAACAGAGCGCATTCTCATGGAATTAACCGGAGAGGTTGCCAATATAGCCGAAATGCTCAGAGAGAATGTCAGGATCCTTGCATATATTGATTTTCTGTTTGCAAAAGCAAGGATGAGCCTGGATTGGAAATGTACCGAACCTGTTCTTAACAGGGAGCGCAGAATTATTATAAAGAAAGGAAGACACCCGCTGATAGATCCTGATGTTGTTGTGCCTGTTGACATAAGCCTTGGCGCAGACTTTTCAACAATGGTTATTACAGGACCCAACACAGGCGGTAAAACGGTTACGCTGAAAACTACAGGCCTTTTCGTGCTGATGGCCCAGGCCGGACTCCATATTCCCGCTGCCGAGAACAGCGAAATGTGCGTGTTCACCAAGGTTTTTGCCGATATAGGGGATGAGCAGAGTATCGAGCAGAGTCTCAGCACATTTTCATCCCATATGACGAATATAGTAAGCATTCTGAGGGAAGTTGACGAAAATTCCCTTGTCCTTTTTGATGAACTGGGGGCCGGAACAGATCCCACCGAAGGGGCGGCACTTGCGAAAGCAATCCTTGACAGGCTTACAAGGCAGGGAATAAGAACCATGGCCACAACGCATTACAGTGAACTGAAGATCTATGCAATGACGGCACCCGGAGTTCAAAATGCCTGCTGTGAATTTGACGTGGAAACACTCAGGCCGACATACAGGCTGTTAATAGGCATACCGGGGAAAAGCAACGCTTTCGCCATTTCACAAAGACTTGGCCTTGACGGGGAGATTATAGAGGAAGCAAAGAAATTCCTGAGGGGTGAAGACATACAGTTTGAAGAACTGTTGTCGGATATCCGCAAGAACAGGCTGGAAACCGAAAGGGAACTGGAAAATGCATTAAGGAAATCGAGGGAAATTGAAAAGCTTAAGAATGCAATCACCGAACAAAAGAGGAAAATCGAAGAGGAAAAGGAAGCAATCATAAACCAGGCAAGAAAGGAAGCGAGAGCGATACTGGCAGGTGCCAGGAGACAGGCAGATGAGATAATGGAAAAGCTGAAGGAACTGGAGAAAGCATATCTCCAGAGAAATATAGACAGGGAAATGATGGAACTCAGGCAGAATATGCGGCAAAAAATCAATGAGCTGGATGCTCAGCTGGCAGAAACTGTACTGCCACGGAAGGGATATGCAAAACCTCCCGAGAATCTTAAACCCGGCGATACTGTTGTGATAATTAACCTAAACCAGAAAGGTACCGTTCTGGAACCGCCCGATAAGGACGGGAACGTTCAGATTCAGGCAGGAATAATGAAGATCAAAATGCATATAACCCAGCTGAGGCAGGTTGATGAGCAGCAGGAAGTAACGGACGGTATCAGGAATACAAGGGTTAAGAGCGTTAAGTCGGGAAACGTAAGTCTTGAGCTGGATATAAGGGGATATAATATTGAGGAAGCAAGGGAAAGAATTGACAAATATATTGATGACGCCGTAATTGCCGGGCTGCATGAAGTGTCGATAATACACGGGAAAGGCACAGGGACTCTCAGAAAGGGTGTTCACGAATTCCTGTCCGGGCACCCGCATGTGAAATCCTTCAGGCTTGGCAAATACGGCGAAGGTGAATCAGGAGTGACAGTAGTAACGCTGATGGAATAGTGACGGAAATAAAAAGCCGTCACTATTCTATTTACATGAGAAATTATTAATGTATAATGTATAATAATAATATTTTAAATTGTAACATGGTGATACGGGGGAAAATGTTTATAATAAGGATTGCATTGTAAAGACGGCAGCACGGATATTACGGATATTTCATGGTCTTCAGTTCCCGTCTCCGTTTTCGTATATATTACAATATAAATACCCCTGAGAAGTCTGTGCAGATCATGTTACAAAAAATGAGCATAATTTTTTGTACATATTAAGGAGAGAATGTCAGATGAAAAGATTAATGCTTGGAAATGAGGCCATTGCACGGGGAGCTTTTGAAGCCGGAGTAAGAGTTGCCACGGCATATCCGGGTACGCCAAGCACTGAAATTACCGAATGCATTGCCGCATATGATGAAATATTTTCCGAGTGGTCTCCGAATGAAAAGGTTGCACTGGAAGTTGCAATAGGGGCATCGGTTGCAGGGGGACGCGCCATCTGTTCGATGAAGCATGTTGGCCTGAATGTTGCGGCCGACCCGTTGTTTACAGTTTCATATACCGGAGTTAACGGTGGTCTCGTTATATGTGTTGCAGACGATCCGGGTATGCACAGTTCACAGAATGAGCAGGACAGCAGGCATTACGCCAGGGCGGCAAAGGTTCCGATGCTGGAACCTGCTGACAGCCAGGAATGCAGGGATTTTGTAATTAAGGCGCTTGAGCTCAGCGAAGAATTTGACACTCCTTTCATAATCAGGCTTACAACCCGAATATCCCATTCCCAGAGCCTTGTTGAGATTGGAGAAAGAACTGAAGTTCCCTTAAGGCAATATCGGAAGGATGCCGGAAAGTATGTGATGATGCCTGCAATGGCAAGAAAACGCCATGTTGTGATAGAAGAGAGAATGAAGAAACTTGCCGCTTTTGCCGAAAGCACCGACCTTAACCGTATTGAATGGGGTAATAATACTGACATAGGCGTTATAACAAGCGGAATATGCTATCAGTATTCCAGGGAGGCATTCGGTGACGATGTATCCTATCTGAAACTGGGAATGGTGTATCCCCTTCCTGAAAAACTGATATCCGAATTTGCATCAAAAGTAAAAACACTATATGTAATCGAAGAACTGGATCCTTTTATAGAGGAATTCCTGAAGCAAAAAGGAATCCCGTGCATCGGCAAGGAAAAACTTCCGCTGACGGGTGAATACAGCGCGAATTTAATACGCAGGCAGCTTCTCGGAATAAGCGAAGATACAGGTACTATACAGGAGAATATACCGGTGAGGCCGCCCGTACTTTGTCCGGGATGCCCTCATCGTGCCGTTTTCTATGTTTTGGGTAAGAACAAACTGACCGTTACAGGCGATATCGGGTGTTATACCCTTGGCTCGATGTCACCGCTTGAAGCCATGGATACATGCGTATGCATGGGCGCAAGCATAGGTATGGCACATGGAATGGAAAAAGCACTAGGAAATGAAGACAATGGGAAACGGGTTGCGGTAATAGGTGATTCAACCTTTATCCATTCAGGAATAACCGGGCTGATTGATATTGTATATAATAAGGGTACTTCAACGGTTATTATACTTGACAACTCGATTACAGGCATGACGGGCCATCAGCCCAATCCTGCAACGGGTTATACTATAAAGGGCGAAAAGACGCGCCAGGTGGATCTGGTTAAACTTTGCAACGCAATTGGAATTGACAGGGTGAGGGTAATTGATCCTTTCAGGCTCGATGAATTTGAAAAAGCCGTCAGGGAAGAAATTGCGGCAGACGAGCCGTCGGTAATTATAGCCCAGCGCCCGTGCGCCCTTCTGAAATCGGTTAAATACGAGGGAAAGGTCAGGGTCAGCAAGGACAGATGCAAATACTGCAAAGTCTGTATGCGTCTTGGCTGTCCGGCCATTGTCGATACGGGTGAAGGCATTCATATCAATGAGGATTTGTGTGTAGGCTGCGAACTTTGTCTGGAATTATGCAGGTTTAATGCTATTGAAAAGGCAGGTGTCAGCAATGGGTAATATATCAATCCTGATCGCAGGTGTCGGCGGACAGGGGACGCTTCTGACCAGCCGGGTGCTTGGTACTGCTGCCGTAAAGGCCGGGTATGACGTTAAGGTGTCAGAGGTTCATGGTATGTCTCAGCGCGGCGGGAGTGTTGTTACATATGTGAAAATCGGAGATAAGGTAAATTCCCCTGTGATTGAAAAGGGTGAAGGCGATATTCTTCTGTGCTTTGAAAAGCTTGAAGCCATGAGATGGCTTGATTATGCCAAAAAGGACGGTACGATAATTGTAAATGATCAGAGAATTGACCCGATGCCAGTAATCATTGGCCGGGAGAAATACCCCGATGATATAATTTCAAAAATCAGGTCGCGCAGGCCTGGCGTATATGTGATAGACGCTCTTAATACAGCAAAGGAACTGGGAAACATCAGGGCTTTGAATATTGTGATGGTTGGTTTTCTGGCAAGGAAAACAAATATTTCAAAGGAAATATGGCATGAAGCCATCCGTGAGAATGTTAAGGAAAAATATGTGCAACTGAATCTTAATGCGTTTGACGAAGGATATAAAATAGCCGAAAGTTATATGAATTAGAACTGGGGGAGAATTTATGGGAATCTGGAATGCTGAATATGAATGCATGGACAGGGAAAAACTCATTGAACTTCAGAGTGAACGACTTCGCAGCACTGTCAAAAGGGTGTATGAAAACGTTCCGCATTACAGGCAGAAGATGAAGGAAAAAGGTGTGGAACCCGGAGATATCAGGACCGTAGAAGACCTGAGGAAGCTCCCGTTTACCTACAAGCAGGATTTGAGGGATACATACCCTTACGGGCTTTTTGCGGTGCCGATGGACCAGGTGGTAAGAATCCATGCATCCTCAGGTACGACGGGGAAAAGAACGGTGGTCGGATATACTGCAAGGGATATAGAGACATGGGCTGAACTTATGGCCAGGTGCCTCACATCAGCCGGGGCGGACAGGACATCCTTCGTGCATGTAGCCTATGGCTATGGCTTATTTACCGGAGGTCTGGGTGTCCATTACGGCGCTGAAAGAATAGGTGCCACGGTAATACCCGTATCAGGCGGAAATACCAGGCTTCAGATTGAAATCATGAAAGATTTCGGTTCAACAATACTGACATGCACACCATCCTACGCTTTATACCTTGCTGAAACGATGCGGGAAATGGGAATAGATCCGAGAAGGGACTTAAAGTTGAAAGCAGGTATATTCGGAGCAGAACCGTGGACCGAAGCAATGAGAAGGGAAATTGAAAGTCAGCTGGGGCTTCTGGCACTGGATATCTACGGCCTTTCTGAAATCATAGGCCCGGGTGTGTCGGTGGAATGTGAATACCAGAACGGTATGCATATACAGGAAGACCATTTTATAGTGGAAGTGATAGATCCCGTAACTGAGGAACCGCTTCCGGCGGGTTCGGAAGGGGAACTTGTATTTACATGCATTACCAAGGAAGCCCTGCCTCTGATACGGTACCGTACAAGGGATATAGCCCGCATAACCGATGAAAAATGCCCGTGCGGAAGAACCCAGGTCAGAATGAGCAAGGTGCTGGGCAGAAGCGACGATATGCTGATTATTCGCGGTGTAAACGTATATCCGTCCCAGATTGAAAGCGTACTTCTTGAACTTGGACTTTCGTCACCCTATTACCAACTTATAGTTGACAGGATTGGTCCGCTGGACAGTCTTGAAGTCCAGGTTGAGATGACCCCGGAAATGTTCTCTGACCAGGTTAAGCAGATAGAAGCCGTTGAAAAGAAGATCAGGCACAATATTGAAAGTACGCTGGGTCTCACGTGCAAAGTAAGGCTTGTGGAACCCAAGAGTATTCAGAGGTCGGAAGGTAAAGCCAAACGGGTAATTGACAGAAGAGTTTTAAAATGAAATAATATAAAAATTCCCTCTTGACCAAAATACTTTTGGGCATTATAATATAACTTGCGCGTTACAAAATAACGTTCCTCAATAGCTCAGTCGGTAGAGCATGCGGCTGTTAACCGCAGGGTCGTTGGTTCGAGTCCAACTTGAGGAGCCAGACGGGCCTTTAGCTCAGTTGGTCAGAGCTTCCGGCTCATAACCGGCAGGTCCGGGGTTCGAGTCCCTGAAGGCCCACCAGAAAAGGATGGATAATATTATCCATCCTTTCTTATTATCTTTGGTTTCATTTTTTCACCGGATGAACAATCGGATGTACTGACCGTTTCACTGTCGTGCAGGTATGAAAAAATAACAGGAGAAAGATAATGATAAAACCGGGAAACAGGCTCCTAAAAATTGCATCAATGGTTGGCAGCTGTGAGAAACCCGCAGATATCGGAACCGATCACGCTTATATTCCCATATACCTTGTACAGTCGGGTATGTGTGACACTGCGGTTGCAACCGACGTTAATGAAGGCCCGCTTGCTAAAGCCCGTAGAAACATAGAGAAGTACCGCCTTTCCGACAGAATTGATCTTCGCCTGGGGAACGGCCTGGAACCGATAGGTGACAACGAGTGCGATGTTTTCATTATCGCCGGTATGGGCGGCGTGGTTATTGCCGAAATACTCGCTGCGTCGGCTGAAAAGGCCAGAAAAGCAAAAGCGCTTGTTCTGCAGCCCGCATATTACGATGAGGTTCTGAGGGAGTTTCTCCTTCAGAATGGATTCTGTATTGAAACTGAAGCCCTCGTCAGGGATGATGGCAGAATTTATACCGTAATCCGGGCATACTATGACGGAACTGTCCGAAGCGATGAGGAACTGTATTATCATGTCGGAAGAGCTTTATTCGTTAGCAGGGATCCGCTTCTGCGTGATTTTCTGCAAAGGCGCATACGTATACAGGCAAAGATAGTAAACGGGATGAAAAAGTCGGCGAAAATTGATGAACAGGCGTACATGAAGGAATACAGACTGCTTGAGAAGATGAAAAAGGCTTATGATGAATGTTTTGCGCATTAATCTGTCGGCGTTGGGACAGGCTGTTTGGTTGCGGTCCTGCTGCAAGCTTCTGCGGTGAAACTGTTATGTGTTATAATAAAACTGTTACATGCTTCAAATATCAGGCACGGCAAAACATAATAATGCAGACTTGATTGAAACAGTTAATTACAAGGGTGAGAATTGTTATGAAAATTAAGGATATTATCAGTATACTTGAAAATGAGGCACCGCTGCGGTTGCAGGAGAGCTACGACAATTCCGGGCTTCAGTGGGGAAATCCCGATAATACTGTTCAGAAGGTAATGATTTGCCTTGACTTTACTAATGATGCGCTCATGGAAGCAGTGGAAAAACAGGTACAGATGGTTATATCCCACCATCCGGCACTTTTCAGGCCGTTAAAATCAATCAATACCGGGTCCGGAAAAGGTGCGATGCTTGCAGAATGTATAAGAAATAACATCAGCCTGTATTCGCTGCACACCAATTTTGATGTCGCAGATAACGGGTTAAACGAATACCTTGCAAAAACCCTCGGACTTAATGATATTAGCGGACTTAAAACCTATATGCAGGACGGTTTATATAAACTGGTTGTTTTTGTCCCCGAAGACAGCCTTGAAAAGGTTCAAAGGGCAATATTTGCCGCAGGTGCGGGATGGATAGGCAATTACAGCGACTGCAGCTTTTATACTGCTGGAACGGGAACGTTCAGGCCGCTGGAAGGTACAAATCCCTATATAGGTCATACAGGTGTATTTGAAAACGTTAAAGAATACCGGCTTGAAATAATAGTCCCTCAAAACAGGTTAAAGGACGTTGTAAGAAACATGCTTGAAGTTCACCCGTATGAAGAAGTGGCATATGACATCTACAGGGTTGAACAGGCAGGGCATGAGTACACACTGGGCAGGGTGGGGACACTGGAGAAAAAACTCAGCGCTGACGAATTTGTATCCCTTGTAAAGGAAAAATTAAATGTAAGCAGTGTCCGTACGGCAGGTAGGGCACAGGATGCCGGAATCCAGAAAGTGGCAGTGTTTTGCGGAAGTTTTGACGGAGATGTAAGGGCTCTGAAGGAAAAAAAAGTGGATGCCCTTGTAACGGGAGATGTAAAATACCATACTGCGCAGGATCTTGAAGAGGCAGGCATTTTTACCGTCGACGCCGGGCATTATCATACCGAAAAACTGTTTGTAATGGCAATTTCTGATATATTGAAAAACAGGCTCAAAGATGTTATAATCGTTGAGCATTACGGTCAGGATGTTTTTGATTTCAGATAGACCTGTATTTCAACACTGATTTTACATACAACGTTTTTTTAAAACATAATATTGAGTAAGTCAGATGATCGCGGGTACAGTGCCGAAAGGCCGTACACGAGGAAAGTCCGGGCTCCGCAGGGCAGGGTGCCGGGTAACTCCCGGTCAAGGCGACTTGAAGGAAAGTGCAACAGAAATAAACCGCCTTATGGTTAATCCATAGGGTAAGGGTGGAAAGGTGAGGTAAGAGCTCACCGGTTTCCTGGCGACAGGAAACGCTCTGTAAACCCCACCCGGAGCAACACCGCAGAAGAGGACATATGGTGGCCCGCCAGTCCTCAAAGGTGGCTTGAGCCGTGTAGCAATACATGGCCTAGATAGATGATCATCGAATACAGAACCCGGCTTACAGACTTACTCAATATTTAAAAGCCCGGAAATATCCGGGCTTTAATTATGTTTTTTTACTATATACTGTGTTCAGATACATATAGACAAACATTAATTCCGCCAACTGGATTATAGCTCGCAACTCCTGCTGCCATACCATTCAGTATACAATAGGCCAAAAGGGAATCACCATTTGAAATCGATAGTTTTTTCCACATGCGGATAATCATCATACGTACATCCGCCTGGTATGATCCTTTCATATGTATCGGTCTCACAATTATAAACGGCAATCCCTGTCTGCCATACGTCCATATCCTCAGCAAAGTAATAAGAAAGTAACACTTTTTTGCTATCGGGGCTATTGACTATATTTCATTTCAACTTTTTCTGCTTAAAGAACCATTTTGTTTTATTGTAGCAATAGAAGAAATTACTCTCAATATCTTATTCTGAAGGCATAATTAAACAGAAACAGTCATGGTATGTTAAAATCCTGAAAATTAATTGACACTAAGTGTAATATTGTATATATTATATATATACAATGTTATAGGTGATATACATGGATATTATCATCAGTAACTCCAGCGGGCAACCTATTTATGAACAGATAGTGACCCAGATAAAAAACATGATCATTTCCGGTGAATTAAAAGAAGGGGATCCTCTGCCTTCAATGCGGCTTTTGGCCAAAGAGTTAAGAATAAGCGTTATTACGACCAAAAGGGCATATGAAGAGCTTGAGCGTGAAGGATTTATTGTTTCCGTTACTGGTAAGGGCAGTTTTGTCGCGGCCAAAAACACTGAACTTATAAAAGAGCAACAGCTGCGTGAAATTGAAGATTATATGCAAAGGATTGTGGAAAAGTCGGCTGCCTGCGGTCTTACGCTGGATGAATTAATTGAAATGCTGACGTTTTTTTACGAGGGAGAGTGAGAATAATCATGTCAGAAGCATTGAAACTGGTTAACGTTTCAAAGCATTACAGGGATTTTTCATTAAACAGGATAAACTTTAGTTTACCCACGGGCTGCATAATGGGATTTATCGGAGAAAACGGAGCCGGTAAAACAACAACCATTAAGCTTATTCTTGATTTGATAAAAAGGGATGAAGGAAGCATTTTTGTTCTGGGAAGGGATAATCTGACTGATTTAAAAAGTGTAAAGGAAAATATCGGTGTGGTGATGGAAGACAGTTTTTTCCCGGAAAACCTTACGGCTGCAAATATTAACAGGATACTTAAAGGAATATACAGGACATGGAATGAAAAAAGCTTTGACAGTTATCTTAAGCAGCTTTCAATTCCGGCGAATAAACCAATAAAGGAATATTCAAAGGGAATGAAAATGAAACTGTCGATTGCAGCGGCACTGTCCCACGACAGTAAGCTGTTAATCCTGGATGAGCCTACTAATGGACTGGATCCTGTTATCCGCGACGAAATACTGGATGTTTTTCTTGAGTTTATCCAGGACGAAAGCCATTCTATCTTTATATCGTCACATATTATCAGCGATCTGGAAAAAATATGCGATTACATTACTTTTATTCACAAGGGCAGTATTATTTTCAGCGAAAGCAAGGATGACCTGCTGGAGAAATACGGAGTACTGAAATGCCCGGAAAAGGATTTCAGCGGTATAGATTCAGATGCGGTAATAGGATACAGAAAAAATAGTTTTGGTATAGAAGCACTGGTCCTCAGAAACAGGATCAGGGGTAATTTCGTTATAGACCGTGCAGGTATTGAGGATATTATGCTGTTTTATACCGTCCGTTCAAAGGGAAAACAGATGAGTTGAATTTTTGTGTGTAATTGAGGTGTAAATATGAAAGGACTTATACTGAAAGATTTCTATAATTTAGGCAGGCAAAATAAGGTTATTCTTGCGGCAATTGCGTTTTACCTGATTTTTTCGCTGGCAAATAAAGATTCTTCATTTTTCGGAGGAATGCTGACATTCCTGATGGTAATGCAGACAATGACCGCTATGGCTTATGATGAAAAATCCAAATGGGACAGATATGCACTGGCCATGCCTGTTTCAAGAACTGATATGGTTTTAAGCAAGTATATACTGGGAGTTATTTTGCTGGTTATTGCGTTTGCTGCCAATTTGATTTTTATGGTGGCTACAGGTACAGAACCCGTAATGGCACTGAATGTATCCCTGGTAATGGCAGGAATCGGGCTGTTTTCCATTTTGGTAACACTCCCGGTTTTGTTTAAGTTTGGCATGGAAAAGGGAAGATATATTATAATGCTGATTTTCCTGATACCGACTGTTATTGGCTTTCTGGGTCCCAAAATGGGGTTGAAAATGCCTGATGAATCATTTATGCGCCTTCTTCCCGTGCTTGGCTTACTGATTCTGATCATTTCAGGTATTGTTTCGGTAAGTATATCCCTTGCTGTTTACAAAAGGAAAGAAATGTAAATAAGTACAGGCGGTGAAAACATGAAAGGGATTGTCCTTACAAAAAAACAGGCGCGCATTTTCCTGCTGTTAAAGCATGGTCTTATCGGTGATTACAGATTTGCAGGCAAACAGGGGATCCTTGATTTTATTGCATAGGCAGGCTGTATTCAGTATGATCCGATTGACATATGCGGCAGGAATTCTGAGCTTGTTTTGCAGTCAAGGATTAAAGGGTTCAAAAAACAAATGCTGTATTCCCTTTTATATGAAGACAGAAAACTGATTGACTATTTTGATAAAAACCTTTCGATAATGAAAACCGAAGACTGGCCGTATTTCTGGAGATATCGTGAAGCATACAGGACAGGTGGAAGAAGCAGGGATGAGGTTAATGCCGTTTGCGAAGAAATCAAAAGCATAATCAGGGAGAAAGGGCCTGTTTCATCTGCAGACATCACCGGGTTTGATGAAAAAGTATACTGGTACTGGAGCGATACGAAGCTTTCCCGTGCAGCCCTTGAAACAATGTATTTCCGAGGGGATTTAATTATACATCACAAAAAGGGCACTGTTAAATACTATGATCTTGCTGAAAAATATATTGATGCGGAATTATTAATTTCTAAACCGCTTACCGATGAGTTTGAGTATCAGAAATGGCGTGTAATGCGCAGAATCGGTGCAGTAGGACTTATGTGGAACAAACCGTCGGATGCATGGCTGAATATTGACGGATTAAATGCCTCTGTCCGGAACGAGATTTTTAAGCAACTGCTTGGTGAAGACAGGATTATCGAAATTAACGTTGAAGGGATAAAAGACAGACTGTACAGTCTTAAGACAGATCAGGATTTAGTCGAAACGGTGCTTGAAAACCCCGAACCAAAAGCGAGATGTGAACTGATTGCTCCCCTTGACAATCTTATTTGGGACAGGCGGCTTATAAAAGCTGTATTTGATTTTGAATATAAATGGGAAATTTATACTCCAAAACCGCAGAGAAAATATGGATATTATGTTCTTCCGCTGCTTTGCGGTGACAGGTTTGTCGGCAGGGTGGAGGCTGTGAGAAACAGCAAAGAAGAGGTACTGGAGATAAAAAACATCTGGTATGAAGACGGATTTAAGCCGACAGAAAAAGAAAAAAAAGATATTGAAGAATGCTTTGGCAGATTCGCAGACTTTAACGGGTGTAAAAACGTTATATGTAATGAAACCTTTCTGCAGCATCTGTAAGTATTTCTTACAGTATAATTAATTGAATGAATTATTGAGTGTAAATCTGGGAGACGAAAATGGACAGTAAGGAATTAAGAGAAATAAAAAACAATATTTCAGTGCTTCCTGTCCTGCGTGAAAAGGCAGAAAAACTGCGTTCCCGAATCAGGGAAGCAGAACGGAATGCTGAAGAATTACTGGATAAATACAGAAAAGAATGCCTTGATGTAGAGCAGCTTAAAAACAATTCATTTTCGGCTTTTCTTTTCAAAGTTATTGGAAAATACGACGGAAAGCTTGAGAAGGAAGAGACTGAAGCACTGACTGCAAAACTGAGATATGACCGGGCATGCCAGTTTGCGGATGAACTCAGGAGAGAGCTTCATGAAACCGAAATGAGGATTATGGCTCTGAAAGACCAGGAAAGAATTTACGATGCCGAGATAAAAAAGCGTGAGCAGATGGTTCTGAACAAAATGGATGAAGAAGTCTACGAAAGGTATATGAAATTTGAACGGGAACGTGATTATGTTCAGAAGCAGCTTTTTGAGAACGATGAAGCCATTAATGCCGCAAACAGGGCCAGGAATACAGCCGGGAGCGTAATGAGCCACCTTGAAAGTGCTGATAGCTGGGCAACCTATGATGTTTGGTTCAAGGGCGGAATTATAAGCCATATGGCAAAATACGACCATATTGACAGGGCTGAAGCTGATGTCAACAGGCTTTATTCACAGCTCAGGGAACTCAAAAAGGAACTTTCGGATATAAGCCTGAACAATGTACCGGGACTTACCGAGTTTGATTCTGTAACACGGTTTATGGACATCTGGTTTGATAACCTTTTTACAGACCTGAGAGTCAGGAATATGATAAGGGATAGCATGGAGCAGGTAGAAAATGTTTATCAGAATCTGGGACGGATTATTTCGAATGTGAAGGACAGCAAGAAAGAACTGCAAAAAAGGATTGAGGAAATTGACAGACTCAAAGATGAACTTCTTTTGTCACTGTAAGGGTTAAATTACTTCTCACTCGTTCTCGGAAAGCAATAAAGTGCCTGAACAGGCCTTTCTTGCTTTTTTGTATTTTTCACCGTCTTTTTTGGATAATCTGATATTCCGGATACCTTCGGGTGTACATACTTCAAGCTGCACATAACCGCTGTGGACAAGGGGATGTCTCAGTACGCGCATACCCCGGTTATTACAGGCTTGACGGGTAAAGCAAATGTATGAAAACTTCTCATCTTCAAAAGGCGCTTCTCCGCCTTTCAGCATGCGGTGAAGCTTACTCCTGCCGACGCGGCAGGTGAAATGACACCAGTCGGTTCCTTCCTTGGGACAGGGATTCTCATGCGTACATGGTGATGCAATATGAGCTCCGGCTTCGACAAGAAAGCGCCTTATTTCAATTATGTTTGAGTACCCTGCAGGTGTTCCCGGCTCAACTATAAGAAGCATCATTTCCGCTGATGACCACAGCTTTTCCGCAACATCTTTTCTTTTGTCCGGGGTTATTTCGTTAAGCACATATGCGGCAATAATCAAGTCTGCTTTTGGAATTTCTGCCGAAACCAGATCACTGTCAATCCATTTTGCATTGAGTAGGGACCCGGTTCCATATTTCATTAATTCCTTTCCCACACTATGCATTGCATTTTCCTTTTCAATACAGACTATGCTGTCCAAATCCAGTATAGATGCTGCCGCCCATGAAGCTGCACCCGTACCGGCACCGGCATCAACAAGTGTTTTCGGAATGCGTCCTGTGGTTTCAATACAGGATTCAAGTGCGGCAAACACCGCACCGTATGTCGCAGGCATTCTTGAAGCAGCATATGCCAGTGCCTCTGTTTCTGAAGAAATTAACCGTTTTATTGTTGTTTGAGAACGATAACGGCTGCTTATATTCTGCGCATCATCTATCAGCCTGCTGAGCGGGACATTTTCCAGCATATTTTCCAGTGCAGCACGGAGTGAATGCGGCAATTCCATGGCTTAACCCCATTTCATATTGTCTTTCTGAAAGTAAGTTGTATATCAGTGCCCAATGCGGTTTTCAGGTTAATATTTTATGTTTATTTTATGATTTCTGTCAATAAGTTTGCGTTGTTACAGAGATTGTGTGATGGGTATGACGGAATGCCGGAGTCTAATACCTTCTATCCGCCGGATACAGCAACATTCTGTACATTAAGCGGAGTACAGACCGGAACCGCTCAGTCGGCGAGGAACTGCAGGCATTCCAGAGCGGGTGACTCCGTCAATTCCGGTGTTTGTGTAGCTCTTGCCGCAATTTTGATTAAAAATGTCATGATCGGAAATTATTTCGGTTGTGGTATAATTAATTGGTTCGATGTTATAAATTATGGTTTCGGACTCTTTTGCGCGGCAATGCCATTGTGTATTATATGAGTAAACGGCTGTTTATACTGAATTAACATGATGGGGGAAAAAGAAAATATGGAATTTCGAAAAGCCGCTCCTGATGACCTGAATGGAATTATGGAAATAATAAAACAGGCCCGGAATTATTTCAGAAACATGGGTATCAACCAGTGGCAGAATAATTATCCGAATGCCGAAGTAATAAGCAGGGATATATCAAACAAAAACGGATACGTTCTTGTTGACAATGGTGTTTTAATCGGTACCGTTACTGTCATTTTCGGCCGTGAAAAATCTTATGAATATATAGAAGGCAAATGGGTATCCGGGCTTGACTATGCGGTTATTCACAGAATTGCGATAAGGGATCAATACAAGGGAAAAGGTCTGGCATCAGTAATGCTCAGAAATATTGAACATATGTGTCTTGAAAGGGGCATACATAGTATTAGAACGGATACCCACGAAGACAATAAACCTATGCAAAGGCTGCTGCACAAAAACGGTTATATATATTGCGGCGTTGTGTATTTACAGGACGGCAGCAAAAGGCTTGCTTACGAAAAATTGCTTGATCTGGACAGGGGAGATTGAAATGAAATCAATCGTATTAACAGGGGGAGGAACATCGGGGCATGTTACTCCCAATATTGCTTTATTACCCAAACTCAGGAGCATGGGATACAATATATACTATATTGGCTCAAAAAACGGGATTGAAAAACAGCTGATTGAAAAGGAAGGCATTCCGTACTTTGGAATTTCCGCCGGAAAACTCAGAAGATACTTTGACGTAAAGAATTTCTCCGACATATTCAGAATTATCGGCGGGTTTGGCCAGTCTCTGTCAATTCTTCGGAAAATTAAGCCGAATGTGGTTTTCAGCAAGGGCGGTTTTGTTTCATGCCCGGTGGTCTGGGCTGCATGGGCGTTGAGGATTCCGGTAATTATTCATGAATCGGATATTACACCCGGCCTTACCAATAAGCTTTCAATGCCTTTTGCAAAAAAGGTATGCTATACTTTTCCCGAGACTGAGAAACACCTGATTCGGGAAAAAGCCTGTTTTACCGGTCTGCCTGTAAGGGAAGAGCTTCTTTCGGGCGACCGTATACAGGGTTATAAGCTTTGCGGGTTTACCAGCGTGAAACCTGTGCTTATGGTCATAGGCGGCAGCCAGGGGTCGGAAAACATAAACAGAACTGTCCGTTCAGCTTTGAATGAGCTGCTTAAGACCTACCAGATTATCCACATATGCGGAAAAGGTAATGTAAAGGAAGAATTTGCAAATATTAAGGGGTATAAGCAGTTCGAATATGTTGACAGGGAACTGCCCGATATTTTTGCCTGTGCTGATATATTGATTTCAAGGGCGGGTGCAACGGTTCTGTTTGAAATACTGTCCCTTAAAAAACCGGCACTGCTGATACCGCTGTCGAGAAATGCCAGCAGGGGTGACCAGATTTTAAATGCCGAATCCTTTAAGAAAAAAGGATACAGTGAAGTGCTGCATGAGGAGGAAATGACTGCGGAGTCGCTGGTAGAAAAGGTAAATGAAGTCTACAGGAACAGGGATAAATACATAAAGGCAATGAATACCAGTGATTTGCAGAACCCGGCGGATAAAATAGCTGATTTAATCGAAGAAGTATCCGGAAGATGAAAAATGTTGAAAAAAATAGTTTTTAACTATATAATGAATGTACCAGGAAAAAATATGCAATAATAAACAATACTGTATAAGGATTCACCTTATTCTTTTTCACGGGTGAAAAGAATGAAGTTCAAGATCCTCGGTATTGAAATCACGATAAGAAAAGAGTATGTGTTAATCGGCATTTTAATGCTGATACTTATTCTTGCCTTATGGGGATGGTATTTGAAAACCAATGGTATTGAGGTTTTTGATGCGGATGACAAACAGAGCGTAAGGCAGATAAAGACCGAAACGGGGGACGGTGAAAGTACCGAGAAGCCTGTTGATAATGGCAGAAATACAGAGGTTTCTGAGGAACCTCAGTTTATTAATATAAATACCGCCGATATTAATGCTCTGATGAAACTGCACGGAATCGGAAAGGTAAAGGCAAAGGCCATAATCGATTACAGGGAACAGAACGGCCCGTTCAGGTCGATAGAAGAAATCATGAATGTCAAAGGAATCGGGGAAGCCACTTTCTCCAGAATAAAGGACAGGATTATCGTAGGAACCGAGGAAAGTAATAATACGGAGTTGTTGAAATAATCTTTTACATTTCATAAAATAAGGTCTATAATAATTCCATAAAATAAATCAATATCTGATATATTAATTTCTGCACATACCGTAAGGAGTTGTGGCTATGATAAAAGTTACATTGAAAGATGGAAGTTGCAAGGAAATGCAAAAGGGAACAACGGTTATTGAGGCTGCTGAAAGCATAAGCGCTGGGCTTGCCAGGGCGGCACTGGCCGGCGAAGTGAACGGAAAAGTAGTTGACTTGAGATACCCGCTGAATGAAGACTGTACCCTCAATATTCTGACATTTGATGATGCAAGAGGCAGGATGGCTTACTGGCATACCACTTCACATATACTGGCTCAGGCTGTGAAAAGGCTTTACCCGGGTGTGAAGCTTGCCATCGGGCCTGCAATAGAAACGGGTTTTTATTATGATTTTGACGTGGAAAAGCCATTTTCGCCTGAGCAGCTGGAAGAAATTGAAGCAGAGATGCAGAATATCATAAAAGAGGATCTTCCTATAGAGCGTTTTGTTTTAAGCAGGGAAGAAGCACTGAAATTTGTCAGTGAAAAAGGAGAAATATATAAAGCCGAGCTGATTTCAGAACTTCCTGAAGATGCAGAAATTTCTTTCTATCGTCAGGGTGAATTCACCGATTTGTGTGCCGGTCCCCATCTTTTGAGTACAGGCAGGGTTAAGGCTGTAAAACTTATCAATGTTGCCGGGGCTTACTGGCGTGGCAATGAGAAGAATAAAATGCTTCAAAGAATCTACGGTGTAAGCTTCCCGAAAAAGAGTATGCTTGATGAGCACCTTGCAAGGCTTGAAGAAGCGAAAAAGAGGGATCATAACAAAATCGGGCGTGAACTGGGAATATTTATGACCGCGGAACCCGTAGGTCAGGGCCTGCCGCTGATAATGCCGAAGGGAACGAAAATACTGCAGATAATGCAGCGTTTTGTTGAAGATGAAGAGGAGCGCAGAGGGTACCTGAGGACCAAAACACCCTATATGGCAAAAAGCGATCTCTATAAAATTTCAGGACACTGGCAGCATTACAAGGACGGAATGTTTGTAATGGGTGATGAGGAGAAGGACAGGGAAGTACTGGCATTAAGACCCATGACATGCCCGTTCCAGTTTCTGATATATAATTCCAGGATACACAGCTACAGGGATCTGCCCGTGAGACTGGCCGAAACATCCACGCTTTTCAGAAACGAATCTTCGGGTGAAATGCATGGACTTATCCGTGTGCGTCAGTTCACAATTTCCGAGGGACATATAATCTGTACGCCCGAACAGCTTGAAGATGAATTTTTCGGGGCTGTGGATTTAATAAATTATATGCTTGATACTCTCGGGTTAAAAGATGATGTAACATACCGCTTCTCAAAGTGGGATCCGAACAATAAGGAAAAATACATCGACAATCCCGAGGGATGGGAAGAAACCCAGGCAAAAATGAAGAGAATCCTTGACCACATTGGCCTGCCGTACGTGGAAGCCGAGGGCGAAGCGGCATTTTACGGACCCAAGCTGGATATACAATATAAAAACGTTTACGGCAAGGAGGACACGATTATTACCGTGCAGATAGACTTTTTGCTGCCAGAACGTTTTGATATGACATATGTGGACAAAAATAACGAAAAGAAGCGCCCATATATAATTCACCGCACTTCCATCGGATGTTACGAGCGCACTCTGGCGATGCTTATCGAAAAATATGCAGGAGCTTTTCCGACCTGGCTTTCTCCCGTTCAGGTCAGGGTATTGCCTATTGCTGACAAGCAGACCGAATATGCCGAGGATATTGCCGCAAGGCTCAGAAATCTTGGTGTCAGGGTTGAAGTAGACAAACGGAATGAAAAGATAGGCTATAAAATACGTGAGGCCCAGCTTGAAAAAATACCATATATGCTTGTTATAGGCGACAAGGAGATGGAAAGCGGGCAGGTTGCAGTAAGATCCAGAAAAGAAGGCGATCTTGGTCCGATGGATTTTGACGCGTTTGCAGGGAAAATCACCGAAGAAATTGCCACAAGGGCAAGGTAAACATATGATTCAGCGGTTTATACCAATGGTATAAACCGCTGAATTTTTCTGCTTTCAATCCTGCTGTTTTGGCTTAATAGAATCAAATACTACATAAAGGTCCGTTCAATCTGTTCACAAACTTCTTCGGGTGTCATTCCTGTTGCATCTATTACAGGCACGTCTGTTGCAGTGTCTTCCATACCAAGGAAGTTTTTGCTCATACCTGTCAATACTATTGCATCATATTCCTCGCTATGGGCTTTTGTAAATGCATCGAAATCTATCGTTTCCACTTCATATCCCCGTTCTTCAAGATATTCCTGAACCGGGGTAAGGCCACGTTGTACCGCGATTTTTTGCATGAAATTACCTCCAAAAATATAAATTGAATACAGGACATTCATATTATGTCCAGATAAATGTTCGGTATAACATTTGATTTTGTACAAATGTGACAAAAAATGCATTATTTTTTGTTATTGATTGAAAATTATGGGTATATCAGAATTATGCATAAATTTTTATGCAACCTTAACGGTAAATTGTTTCGTTCGGATTACTGGGGGGCAAACCAATATGGAACTGAGCCGGCTAAGATTTAAAAAAAGAGAATTTCTTATATTGTCGTATATTCTGTCAACCATTATTTTTGCGGTTGTTTACTTTACAGGAGGAACACACAAAGTATATACAAATTTAATGTACATTCCAATTTCGGTTGCCAGTTCAACAAACGGTATAAAACGGGCTGTCCTTCATGCTGTTTACAGCGGATTTCTTGTTGGTCCTTTTATGCCTCTTGACGTCGCTGCCGGTGTACCGCAGAACTTTGTGAACTGGTTTCTGAGACTGGCAATGTATATGGTTATAGCCGCTGTAATAGGTTTTTTCGGAGATTACTACAGCAGGGAATTTGAAATTAACAAACATAAAGAAGAGGAACTTGCGGCTGCCCAGTACGCAATGATTTATTCTCTGGTAAAGCTGTCAGAATCCCGGGATGACAGTACCGGTGCCCATATCGAAAGGGTGGCGTTGTTCTGCAGGATACTTGCTGAGAAACTGAAAGAAAATTCAAAGTATAAGGGATATATAAATGACAATTATATTGATAATTTGTGTAAAGCAGCTCCTCTTCACGATATAGGCAAGGTGGGAATACCCGACAAAATACTGCTGAAACCCGGAAAACTGACCGAGGAAGAGTTTGAGATAATGAAAAAACATACGGTTATTGGTGCAAATACCCTGAAAGAAGTTAAGCAGAAGTATCCTGACAACAGGCTCCTTGAAATTGGAATAAGCATAACAAACTATCATCATGAACGCTGGGACGGCTCCGGTTATCCCAAAGGGCTGAAAGGAACGGATATACCTCTTTCTGCAAGAATAATGGCCGTTGCAGACGTATATGATGCGTTAAGATCAAAAAGAGTGTACAAGAAGGCTTATACCCACGAAGAGGCTGTCAATATTATAAAAGAGGGAAGAGGTACCCACTTTGATCCTGATATAGTGGATGCCTTTCTGGAGAACCATGCCGAATTTGATTATATTTATAAAAGCACCGTCTCATCTACCTTGTTTTATGACATCTAGCCCAGGTACTTCCTGATTAATTCCTCTGAAACAAGATTTTCCCTGCAAATCTGGGAATAGAACTCCCCGCTCTTTCTCATGGTTCTTTTCTGTGTTTCGAAATCCACATGAATAAGTCCGAATCTTGCTGATTCTCCCTCAATCCATTCAAAATTGTCCATCAGCGTCCAGTGATAGTATCTTTCCACGGGAATCCCGTCATTTATAAGCCTGTACACCTGATACAGATGATCGTATATGAACATGGCTCTGAATTCATCCTTTTCGTCGCACGTGCCGTTTTCTGTAATCCAGACCGGTGCCTTATATTTTCTGTGGTATTTCCTGCACAGCAGATACAATCCTTCGGGATATATCTCCCAGCCCAAATCATTAACCGGCCTTCCGGGTAATGTTTTATCACTGAATCCCTTTACCGCCGACCTTGTGTAATAGTTTATTCCGATAAAATCATAGTATTTTTTCCTGTGCCTGCCGAAGGACAGAAGCCTTCCGTATGACATCATCCGGGTAATTGCGCCCTGAAAAAGATAATCCATTATTTTTGCCGAAACATAATTAACCGGGTTTTTATTATAAGGAACAAATACCCGAAGATGATTTGCAACGCCTACCATGGTTTTTCCTTCAAATCCTTTTTCCCTTCGAATACGATGTATTGCACGGTAAGCCGCAATATGGCACAGGGTCATGTTTCTGTATACCCTCAGTAAAAGCTTTATATCCTTTTTTCCTGGAGGCCACAGGGCGAAATAATACCCCATTACGGCATATACATTCGGTTCATTTATGGTAATATATTCGCTGACCAAATCGCCAAGGTTTTCTACAACAAAGGACACATATCTTTCAAAGTATGATACCGATTTTTCGTTTTCAAACTCACCTTCTTCGCAAAACCATAGAGGATGGGAGAAATGATGCAAAGTTACAAGGGGTTTGATATTATTTTTCAGTAAAAGGGATATTTCATCCCGGTAATGGTCAATTGCCGATTTGTCAAAATTTCCTTTTTCCGGCTCTATACGGCTCCATTCAAGACCCATACGGTAAACCCTGTGATTGAGCTTTCTCATCCATTCAACGTCCTCGGCATACCGGTTCCAGTGATCATTTGCCCTTATACAGGAAGAGCCGTCTTTGATATGACCTTCTTCACACCATCTGCACCAGTTGCTGCCTGTGTGGCCGCCTTCAATTTGTGTCGCGGCTGTGGCTGAACCCATCAGGAAATCTTTCGGCAGCTGGAAGGATTTCATATGCAATTCCCCCTTGGCGGTTTAATTTCCTGTTAGCTGAAAATTTACTGACCGACAGACTCTTAACAGGCTCTTATATATACAGGTAATTCCAGTTTTAATATAACATTTACTGTACAGAATTTCAATGAACTGAAAATAACATGAATCTGCCATTATATTTTAATTTGATTGCAATGTTTGCCAATGATATAATAAACCTGAAAGAATCTGGCATAGGCGGTGGAAAATATGCAGAGATCAAACGGCAGAGGGGCGGTTATTGCGGCGGGAAGCATTTTTCTTTTGCTTGCACTGATATTGAAAGGTATTCCTGTCATAGGCGGATTACTTCTTGCTTTTAAAAGCTACAGGCCCGAAGCGGGAATTATGGGAAGTCCGTTCGCTGGTTTTGCCAATATGGAAAGGGCATTTTACTCAATGTATTTCCCACGGATTATATTAAATACTGTTATACAGAATTTGCTTTACTTGATAATTGTTTTGGTTGTTTCTTTTATTCTGGCGATTTCCCTGGCAAAGGTAAACAGGGTCATGCAGAATTTTTTTATTACACTGGTATTAGTCCCGTTGTTTATTCCGGGTAATTCACTGGCGCACATTTGCCTGTACTGGTTTAAGGGTGCTGCGCTGGCAAGGCAGGAACTGTTCCCGTTTATATATGCCATACTGCTGGCTGTTAAAAATGTCGGAATTCCTGCTGTTTTTATTCTGAAAACAATGCAGATCAGAAAGGAATTAACAGAAGACGATGGTTTCGGCAGATTAATGGCTCCTGTTGCTTTTGTCATGGTTCAGCTTGCTTTTGTTTTAAGCACTGACATGGATATTGTGAATAACCTGATAAGTCCCCTTGTTTATGTGACAGGAGACAACATGGATTACTATATTTACAGAACAGGCTTTATGCAAATGGACTATGGAGTATCTCAGAGTATTTGGCTGTTCCGGATGGCAGTGCAGCTTATTATTGGATTCATTGCGTATTTTATGCTTTACGTCATCAGCAGGAGCTCATTTTCAGGTAATTATGCTTCTGAATATACTTCACCCCAAAGTCAAAATATAAATCCTGCGGGATTTGCTGTACCGTTATTATATTCGGCATTCATTATATGGTTTGTTTTTAAACCTCTTGTATCGGACGGCATTAAAGGAATTTTCGGAAATATGGCAATGCTGAAGGGAAATGTGCTTTCGTCATATGTTTTGTACATATTGGTCTATGGATTAATTGCGATGGCCGGTGTACCTGTTACAGTGATTATCGCAAAAAGTATTTTGACCGGGAATGCTTTCGGAAAACTGACAAAATTCATATTTATAATACTTTTCATAGCAGGAGGAACGGGGATCCATCAATATTTGATTATCAGAAACATGGGCCTTTTTAACACGGTATTCTGCTATATTCCCTATTATATCATTCCCGTTGCAAACAGCCTTGTTTTGGCGGTAATACTGTATTTTCACAAATCCGGTTCGGCACCGGAAGAGCATGTGCTTACCTGGAAATATGCTTTCGCACTGGGGATTTTACAGTTTATTAAAATGTGGAACTCGGAATTTATTCCAATGATTTTAACTGCAAGGCAGGATATTATGCCTCCTGTTTTATTAAGCAAAATACTTATGCAGGGAGTCAGTACCGGCGGAATAAGTATGGAAGCTTTGCTGGGTATGGATCTTATTTCTTCTGTTCTCCCTGTTGCGCTGTTTTTAATTTTCAGAAGATTTATAACAGAGTGGGCTCTGCTTGCTTATATCAAAGTGAGATATTGATATTCTGCGGTGGGGAAAACCCACCGCATGTTATTTTGCCGGTGAATGCTAAAGTACTGCAGCCACTTCCTTCAGGCTTTCGAATATCAAATCGGGTTTGACATCGGATTTTTCAACATCTTCAGGTTTTGTTTCACCCGAAAGGACAAGAAGTCCAGTCGCACCGTGGTAATAAGCCGTGGCTATGTCGGTATAGAGCCTGTCCCCGACAAATACAATTTCGTCAAGGGTAAGCCCGGTATGATCCAGGATGCAGTCCACAGTTTCCTTATATGGTTTTCCGAGGTACTTTGGTTTTTTGCCCGTCGATGCGGTGATAAATGCGCACATTGCGCCGCAATCGGGAATAAAACCGTCTTCCGTCGGACAGTTAAAATCGGGATGGGTTGCTATGAAATCCCTGCCGTTTCTGATCAGCCTGCAGGCAATATTCAGCTTTTCATAGGTAAGGCTCGTATCAAAAGCCACAACAACCGCATCTGCATCATCTTTGCTCAGGATTATACCTCTTTCACTGAAGTCTTTTTCAACAATTTCGGTTGCCATCAGGTAAATTTTTTTGCCGCTGTAGAATTTTTTAAGATAATTTATTGTCACATCTCCTGATGTTATAATCTGATCCTTTCTGATATCAAGCCCCATTGACGCGAGTTTTCCGATGTAGAAATCAGACGTTTTTGATGAGTTGTTTGTGAAGAACAGAAACTGCCTGCCCGTAGCTTCCACTTTCCTGATAAAATCAAGCGAACCGTCAATCAGTTTGTTGCCGAGATAAAATGTACCGTCCATGTCAAGAACAAATAATTTTTTTGATTTTAGAATATTCACGTCAGCCACTGATTCATCCTCCTCTGTAACAAAAAACGATATGCTTAAAATAAAAGTCACACAAAAGAGAAGTATTAAACTTCTGATTTATGTGACTCCGAAACTCCATATGCCTATTAAATCCTTGCACTGCATAAACATGATTTCAGAGGTTCCAAAGTTCATGAGAACCTGTGGAAGCTGCAATTGCCCCGGAGTTTAATATTTCAATAACGTCTTCCTTCGTTTCAACAAGGCCGCCGGCAATTACAGGCATAGGCAGCTGCTGGGTAATACGCTTTAAAATTTTTGGCATAATTCCGGGGAGCACTTCAACCATGTGCGGTTTTGTTACGTTTGCAGTTTTAACAGAGGTATCATATGACATGCTGTCAATGAGGAAAAATCTTTGTATGGTAAACATCCCCCTGTCGGCCGCATATTTTATATTATTGTTTTTTGTGCTTATAATCCCGTCGGGTTCTATTACATCGCAGATATAGTCTATAGCACTGTTATCCCGGCCTATACCCTCAAGAAAATCTATATGGATCATTGCGCATTTTCCTGCGTTCTTAATTGCGTCAACCATGGGTTTGATGTTAAAAATACTGGCATGCAGCAAAAAAACGGTGGACACAGGGGAATCTATGGCTTTCTGCAAAAGGCTTTCGTTTCTTACTGCAGCAATAATCGGGTTTTGTTCAATTTTACTGATTATATCTTCATGTTTCATCAAATGCCAATCCTCTAATCCGTTGGTTCATTCCTGGACCTTTTATACTTCATAATACATATCAGGATAAAACGTGTCAATACAATTTTGTATTTTATACTGCCTGCATGCCTGCCCTTAGTTTTTGTGCCACGGCTTCATCCTTCAGGACTGATACAATGGTCAGGGCAAAATCCAGAGCCGTTCCCGGTCCCTTTGATGTTATTACTTTGCCGGAGATTACCACTTTTTCGTTTTTAATTACGGCTCCTTCAAGTTCATTTTCAAACCCGGGATAACAAACTGCTTCAAGACCTTTAAGGTATCCTCTTCTTCCAAGTACTATCGGTGCTGCACAAATTGCCGCAACCCATTTTTTGTTTTCAATTCTGTGGGAAACAGCCTTTTCCAGCTCACGGCTGCGGTAAAGATTTTCAGTACCAGGCATGCCTCCGGGCAGAACAATCATTTCGGCGTTTTCCAGGTCTGCGTCGGCAATCTGAATATCAGAAACAACGGGGATGTTGTGGCTTCCGGTAACGACACTTGAACCGGAGACCGAAACTGTTTTAACTTCTATGCCTGCCCGTCTTAAAACGTCTACAACTGTTAATGCTTCGATTTCTTCAAAACCTTCTGCCAGCATTACATAAACCATGTGACCAGCCACCTTTCTTAATGTATTTATATTTAATCTCAGTTTTGACTTAATTCAGTCTTATTATAGCATATTAAACCCTGGAAGTAATCATCTGCCCGCAGGCAGTTTTGATTCGGTTTGCTGACTTTCCGGGAAATCAGGCTTTTGGTCTTGACTGCGTTGTTAACCGATTATATAATTAAGTTGTATCGTATAATAAAACTAAGTTTCATATAGTGAAACCAAAAGGTTTTTGTTATGAAAGAAAATGGTGTACAAACTATTGACAGAACCTTCGATATAATTGAATTGCTTTCAGCCGCTCCGAACGGAATGGGTGTAACCGAGATAGGGAAGAAACTTGGCCTTCATAAGAGTACCGTTTACCGCCTAATCAATGCGCTGGTACGGCGTGGGTACCTGGAAAAGGAACAGAATACCGGCCTGTACAGGATTGGTCTTAAATTTGTGGAAATAAGCGGTCTGTACCTGCAGCAAATCGAGCTGAAAACCGAAGCAGTGCCCTTTATGCGCCAGCTGTCCGAACAGACAGGTCAGGTTACACATCTGGCAATACTGGACGAAACCGAAGTTGTATATATAGAGAAAATTGACGTTATGCAAAGCCTGAGAATGTATTCCCAGATTGGGAAAAGGATACCCGTACATTGTTCGGCATTGGGCAAGGTGCTGTTATCGGCTCAGAATAATGTTTCCCTGGAAAATACTCTGAAAAAAATAAAATTTACACGTTTTACCGAAAATACGATAACAGACGCTGCTGAATTCAGAAAAGAGATTGAAAAAGCAAGGCAAAAAGGATGGGCGGCAGACAACGAGGAACATGAAAAAGGTATTCGCTGTATTGCGGCACCGATTCGGGATTTTACCGGGAAGGTCATAGCTGCTTTAAGCATAACCGGGAGCAGAAACATTATAACACCGGAAAAGGATGATTATTACGGCAAACTGGTTATGGAAGCCGCTGATAATATTTCAAAAAGACTCGGGTTTACCCGAAAGGTTGACTGACAAATTATAAAATAAATGGCAGAAGGTTTGCATGTGAAAATTATATATGATAAAAGGGGTGGATTTTATGAAGAAGGAGCAGGTTATTTCAAGAATTTGTGAAGTGGGTCTGGTTGCTGTGGTAAGGGCTGAAAATGAGGATAAAGCCCTGAGAATTACCGAAGCATGTCTTGAGGGCGGTGTTCCGGCAATTGAAATTACCTTTACCGTACCCGGGGCCCATAAGGTTATTGAGAAACTTGCATCCCGTTTTACCGAAGACCAGATTATTCTCGGAGCAGGAACTGTTCTTGATCCTGAAACCGCACGTATTGCTATCCTGTCAGGTGCGCAGTATGTTGTAAGTCCAAGTCTGAACATTGAAACTGTCAAACTGTGCAACAGATATCGTGTTGCCTGCATGCCCGGTGCAATGACAATTCGTGAAGTTATTGAATGTCTTGAAGCCGGAGCAGATATTATCAAGATTTTCCCCGGAGAATTATTTGGACCGAATATCATCAAAGCCATCAAAGGTCCCATTCCGCAGGCAGAATTAATGCCGACCGGCGGAGTATCGGTAGACAATGCTGCAGAATGGATAAAGGCGGGAGCCGTGGCGTTAGGAGCCGGAAGCAGCCTGACAGCGGGTGCGAAGACCGGAGATTATTCAAAAATAACCGAAACCGCCAGGTTGTTTATACAGAAGATTAAAGAAGCAAGAGGCAGGTAAACGTACAGAATAACCCGAAGGCTGCTTTGTACTTTATAATAATAACAGGGAGGGAGTTGTTAATATGGCATTGCTGAATATTAAACCGAAAAGTGAATGCGCATATGACTGTATATCTCTTGGAGAAATAATGTTAAGGTTTGATCCGGGTGAAGGCCGCATTCGCACAGCTCGTTATTTCAGGGTCTGGGAAGGCGGCGGAGAGTACAATGTTACCCGCGGATTACGGAAATGTTTCGGCATGGATGTGGCAGTTGTTACAGCATTTGCGGATAATGAAGTCGGACGCCTGCTGGAAGACTTCATTATGCAGGGTGGGGTAGATACCCGTTTTATCAAATGGGTTCCTTTTGACGGTATAGGAAGAAAAGTCAGGAACGGCCTGAACTTTACCGAACGCGGTTTCGGAGTAAGGGGCGCCATAGGTGTATCCGATCGTGCCAATACGGCTGCATCCCAGCTGAAAAAAGGCGACATAGACTGGGACACCATTTTTGGAAAGTATGGAGCCCGCTGGTTCCACACCGGAGGAATTTTCGCCGCTTTGTCCGAAACTACTCCTGAAGTTGTTATAGAAGCGGTTCAGACGGCAAAAAAATACGGTACAATCGTATCATATGACTTAAACTACAGACCTTCCCTGTGGAAGGCAATAGGCGGCGAAAAGAGAGCACAGGAAGTCAACAGGGAAATTGCAAAATATATAGACGTAATGATAGGTAACGAAGAAGATTTCACCGCTGCTCTCGGTTTTGAGGTTGAGGGCAACGATGAAAATCTGAAATCCCTTAATATTGAAGGTTATAAAAATATGATTAATGAAGTTGTAAAAACATACCCCAACTTCAAAGTTGTTGCGACAACCCTGAGAACCGTCCATACCGCCACGATTAACGACTGGAGTGCAATCTGCTGGGCGGACGGACAGATATACAAGGCAAGAGACTACAATAACCTGGAGATTCTGGACAGAGTGGGCGGCGGAGACAGCTTTGCATCAGGCCTCATTTACGGACTGATGACAACAGGTGATCCTGAGAAGGCAGTAAACTACGGCGCTGCTCATGGCGCACTGGCAATGACAACTCCCGGTGACACTTCCATGGCTGATGTCAAGGAAGTAGAAAAATTAATGGCTGGCGGAAGCGCAAGAGTTGTAAGATAATCAACCTGAAATGAAGATAATCGGGAGACTGTCTGCTTTATCTGCGGCCTCCCGATTTTTATCAGTCCTTATGCGGGCTATACCCGTTATTATCCTAAATACCCGCTTAGGCGATAATAAGCAGTTAATGCGAGTAAAACACCTCAGCCGGATTTTTTATCATTTATGTTATTGCTGCTTCTGTCATTTCTGTTATAGTTTTTATTCGTTTCTCCTGTTGATGTTACGGCATTCATATCTGAACAGGTGATATCCGCCCGGTATTTCAGCCAATTTGCTGCGGGTTGTATACGCAGTTCAAAACGCTGTGCTTCAGTATGTTATGCATATATACTTATATGGAATACGAAAAAATTTTTTTGTGTTTACATAAGGTGTTGACAAAAACAAAAGGCCGTGATAAGATATAAAAGCTGTCGCCGCTGACGGAACCGGACAAAGGCACCGTAAGCAGAAAAGACAGCAGCAAACGCACCGAAACATGTCGCAGAGATAAACATAAATTGGCAGACAAAAAACTACTTGACAAGATGATGAAGACATGTTAAACTGAAAATCCGCCGGGGACACGGCAGCAGGAAATGGCAATGACAGAATAGAAGGGACCGGCGAAGGGAATGACCGGACATTGAAAATTGAACAGTGCAAGACGAATCCGTTAAGCTTTGAGAAACTCTGTAATATACAGGGAACCATCAGGTTAAACGAACAGGGTGACCTGTGAAAAAGTTTAATTTGA
>Ga0134099_1000296_pt1 | contig 62137 bp, 50 predicted proteins | sample 10_taG_2_FD_105482 | JGI IMG/M metagenome (GOLD analysis project Ga0134099, IMG submission 105482) | Switchgrass degrading microbial communities from high solid loading bioreactors in New Hampshire, USA - 10_41_5_180_A2 metaG | ecosystem: Engineered > Bioreactor > Semi-continuous > Anaerobic >...
CAGGATGCATCTTAGCAATATACTGTCGGTTTCTCTGAAAGGGCTTACCAGCAACAAGATGAGGTCAGCTTTGACCATGCTGGGTGTAATCATAGGTGTAGCCTCCGTCATCACCCTGGTTTCCATCGGCGAAGGCGCCAGGAGAGAAGTCATAGCCAACTTCGAGAGCCTGGGTACGAACATCCTACAACTTTATATGAACAGGTGGGATACCCGCCTTACGCAGGATCAGGTTGATGAGCTGGTGCAGCGAATCCCCGACCTGGAGATGGCAATGCCCACTGTCTGGTGGGGAGGGGAAGTCACGTACGAGGGCAAGGTCAGATACGCCTCGGCTCAAGGAGTGACAGAGATCTTCCCCAAGATCAGGAATCACGATCTGTACCTGGGAAGATTCTTCACCGCCGTGGAGGTTGAAATCTCGAGACCTGTCGCGGTTATAGGTTGGCAAGTCATGCAGGACCTGTTCGCCGGGAGAAACCCTATAGGGAAATCCATATATATCAACCAGCGGCCTTACGAGATCGTGGGCGTGCTTGAGGAGATAGGCCAGAACATGGGCGAAGGCGTCGATCAGATGGTCTTGGTGCCCATAACAGTGGCCCAAAGGGACCGGGGCACCAACAGGATCGACCAAGTGTACCTGAAAGCCAAAGACAAAGACTCGATCCCGGTGGTCGAGCTCATGGTCAAGAAGATCTTCGAAGCCAGGTACGGCCCAGATTCGGTATACATTTGGACCCAGCAGGCCATGATCGATGAACTTCAGAAATCCAGCCGGACTATGACGCTCATGTTGGGAGCGATCGCGGGAGTCTCCCTATTGGTCGGAGGAATCGGCGTGATGAACATCATGCTGGTGGCGGTCGCCGAGCGTACTAAAGAAATCGGGCTCCGTATGGCAGTTGGAGCTAAGCGTTACCAGGTCATGTTCCAGTTCCTGATGGAATCAGCTATGCTTTGCTCCTTCGGCGGTGTTCTGGGCGTTATCGGAGGGATCGCGGCCTCACAAATTGTCCGACGTATGGGCACTAAGACTTGGATCGCTCCGATGTCGATAGGAATCGCTTTCGGTTTCGCGATTTTGGTCGGCTTTGTGTTCGGCGTGTACCCGGCGTATAGGGCATCAAGACTGCAGCCCGCTGACGCCTTGCGGAGCGAGTAGTCAAGGAAGGAATTTCCAGCGATGCCGTAGAAGTCACATTCTATGGCATCGCTTCTTTTTAAGAAGGTCACTCCTCCTTCCGATTATCCCGTTTACCACCGTGTCCCGCTCTTGCTTCCGGCGTGTGCCGCTTTGGCCGCCTCTAACGTGGTTTGGCCTACCGGCTCCGGCGCGAGCGCTGTCAGGTTACCTCCTTGGGCAGGCGTCACACTGTCAGGCTGGATTCGCGTTGCAGCTGCCGTGTGCGTTGCGGCAGCGATCCTTGTTTTGGCGCGATGCCGCGGCAAGCACCGTGCCTTGCTGCTGGCGGTGGCTTTCGGGGTCCTTCTCGGGACTTGGCGTTTGGCCCTGTGGCGAGACTACCTGAAAGCCGCGGAGCAGTTGGCAGGTATGGGCACCTGTGAGACCTTGCTGATCATCCGGGGAGATCCCGAGAAGACCTCGGGAGGCAAGGTTTCCTTCACGGCGCGGATAATCGACTTCCGCCTGGGCGCAGGCGAGACCGCGCCACTGAGCCCGGGACCTTACGTCCTCGTCCGCGTGGACCCCTCAGTACGTGTAGGTCCGTCACCATCCAGTTCGCTAGAGTCAGGGCAGCCGACGACAGGGCAGGCGCAGTCAGAACAGTTGAGAGCAGGAGACGTGGTTCGGGTCCGTGGGCGCTTCCTTGTTCCAATGGGAGCTATGAACCCGGGTGAGTTCGACTACCGGAAATACCTCGCGAGCAAGAGGGTCTTTGTCTTGCTGGAGGGGACGCTGGTACCCTTTGCGGAGGGAACGCTTGAGGGGCAGGGTGAGCAGTCGGATAGAGGGCAGCGGGAGGGGGAGCCGAGAGAGGGGGAGGGGCAGAGAGGCCGAGTCGGTGCCGTCCAGAAATGCCGGATAGATTGGCAGCGTGCCGTGTTTGGCGCCGCCGGGCGACTGAGGGAACGGGTTAGGACTGCCATTGGAAAAGCGCTTCCTACGGAAGAAGCAGCGCTGATGCAAGCAGTTCTGCTGGGCGATGATTCGCTCCTCGCTCCAGAGGATGAGGTCAACTTGGACCGCGCGGGCATAGGACGCTTTTTGAACGTCACAGGTTTTCACGTGACCCTCGCTTCGTGGGCGACCCAATCCGCCCTACAAAGGCTCACCCGGAGGTACCGCCTTCCCAGGATTGGTGCTGCCCTGGCCGCCGTGGCGGTCGCCGCGGGAGCCGGATGGAGCGCAGGCGCCATACGAGCTTGCGTGACCTCGGTCATGAGGACACTGGCACCCCTGGCCCGCCGCAAGTACAACCCTGTAGCCGGGCTATCGGCGGCCGCTTTGGCCTGTGTCTGGGCAACTCCGTTTCCGTTAAGCGACGTCGGCTTCCGGCTGAGCTTCGCCGCGTCCGCGGGAGCTTTCGCCGGCAGCAGGTACTGCGCGTATTGGGCAAGGGCCGGAGGCCGCGGAGCAGAGTCCGACGATGCTCAAGAGGCGTTTCCTGTCGCCAAATGGGGTTCAGGCGCTCTCGTCCTCATAAGCGTGGCGCTCTTTGCTTTGCCCCTTATGGCTCTCGACTTCCGGGAAGTGTCTCTAGTCGGCTTCGCTCTAGGCGGACTGTGGGCCGCGGTTATCTCTGTCTTGCTTCTCTTGGCAGCGATAGTCGCCGCCGTGCCATCCCTCATGACTTACTTGGGCTGGTTTCCTTACTGGATAGCCAGGGGCCTCAGGGTGATCTCGGCCCGCCTGGCGGCCCTTCCTTGGGCCTCGCTTCCCTTGCCGGCTCCTTCCGGCGCTATGCTTGTATGCTGGTACGCCGTTCTTGCGCTCCTGGTGTGGTTCCTTGAGGACCTGGCAAGGTCCAGGGCGGGACTACCCCGGACTCCCGGTGCGCTCCGGGCGGCGCGGCGCCTCATGCTGCCGCTGGTGTCTGCAGCTCTCATGTACGCCTCTCTGGTCAGGGTGTTCGTCCCTTGGCCGTGCGCGGTGTTCCTCAGCGTCGGACAAGGGGACTGCGCTGTTTTGAGGTACGGTGACAGCGTGGTGATGGTGGACACGGGGACAGGTGAAGCCCTTGAGAGAACGGTCCTGGCTTACCTCAGGTGGGCAGGCATCAGAGAGGTGGACCTGTGCGTCTTGTCCCACCTTCACGACGACCATGCCGGAGGAATCGAGACCTTGTGCGATAGAGTGCGGGTTAACCGGATACTGACCGCGCCAGGCACTGGGGCCGAACTCGCGGGACTGGGTGTCCCCGTCATCGAAGCCGTTCCGGGCGGTGTCTACAAGGTGGGGAAGTGGAACGTCAGAGTCGAGCCTCGCGACCCCGGACTCGTCCTATCCTCCCTTGATGCCAATGAGAACTGCATGATTGTCAGCGTCTGGGCGGATGCCGGCCGTACGGACACCTCCGCAAGCGACCCGGTTGTCTTCGAGTTTTGGGGAGACGCGCCTTCAGCTCTGGTATCCTCCACTCTGAACAACATGGACAGGTCGGGCCTAAGGATAGTGAAAGCTCCTCACCACGGAAGCGTCCATTCCCTGGTTTTCGAACTATATGAGGGACTCCGGGGCGGAGCCGTCTTGGTGTCGGTGGGCAAGAACCCGTACGGGCACCCTTCACCGGAAGTCTTGGATTGCGCCAAGTCTCAAGGATTGCCCGTATGGCGGACGGACAAGAGCGGGGCCGTAAGACTCACGGTGAAAAGTGGAAAGGTATATGTGGATCCTTACATCGTTCCCCGGTAGGTGAGTGGGACAGGCGGTGCTCCAATGGGGTAAAATCGGGATGAGAACGAGACTGGAGGCTGGATAGGATGAAATTGGACAAGCACCGAGTAATGGTACTGGTCGTTCTCTGTTTGACGCTGGCCGTTTTGTTGGCTGCCTGCGGGCGGCGGGAGATAGTGGGGGGCAATGTCTGGGCTCTGGGAGTGCCCCTGGCGGGGCTTTCCCCCGAGGATGCCCAGCGTACTGTCATGCAACGGATCGAGGAAATTGAGCAAAACCCCATTGTCTTTGTGGCCGGCGACCTTTCCGTAGAAGTGCCGCAAAGCGAACTTGAGCTGGTGCTTGACCGGTCCGGCATGCTTTCCCAGATCAGCACGCACATTGCCTCCAAGTTTCCTCTCATTCCCGCGTCCTTCTTGACCAAGGGAGACAAGGAAGAGTTGGCCGCGCAGGCAGAATCCCGGGCGGCTGACTTGGATAAAGTGCTGCGGAAGATAGCGGATGAGTTGTCCAGGTCCAGCATGCCCGCTAGGTACGGTTTTGATGGGAGAGACCTTGTGATCCTTGAGCCCATCGCGGGACAGATAGTGACGCCTGAGGATGTAAGGACAGCGCTGTCCACCATACACGGTTCGGAGATCCAGGTGCCTTACGTTAGCCTGCTCCCGGTTGAAAGTGAACCGCTTCCCGAGCTGACCTTGATCGGTGAGTTTTCCACCCCTTACGACATAACGGACACTGACCGCAACGTGAACCTGAAGCTCGCTTCCGACGCTGTGCACGGCGAGGTCCTGATGCCCGGTCAGACCTACAGCTTCAATGCCGACGCGGGCGAGAGAACGGAAGCCAAGGGTTATCGGTGGGCGATGGTGGTCGTGGGAGACCACCTTGAGCCCGGCCTGGCAGGCGGCATCTGCCAAGTTACCACGACCTTGTTCAACGCCGCGGGGCAAGCGGGCCTGATTTTCCCTGAGATCCACGCCCACGGGATCCCCGTATCGTATGTCCCTCCCGGGCTCGACGCCGCCGTAGCCTGGAACTACCTGGACCTCAAGATAAGGAACAACACCGACAAGCCCATCGTGTTTGGGAGTTGGGTAGAAGACGGACAGGTGACCGTAAGGGTCTTCGGAGGAGAGCTGGAGAGCACTTTCCACCTTGAACCGAAGATAATTGCCGAGTATCCGGCCGAAGGGAAGAACCCGGGTCTCCTCGTGGAGACGTGGAGAGTGGAGAAAAAAGACGGGGTGGAGGTCAAGCGCACCCTGGTGGTCCGTTCGCTGTACCAGCCCAGCTATCCAGATCCTAAGTAAGCGAGTACATCTCGTTGCCCGCCGCGCGGCCTAGATTACGCAGAGAACCGAGACCGCGCGCTTTAGGCGACGCGCCGCGTTTCTGATTGCCGGAAGAGGGGAGACAAGGAGGGCAAGATGGCCGACGCTGCCAAGACGGTTCTAGCAGGCAAAGGTCCGGTTCAGGGCGAGACCGCGCCCGGTTATCTCATCTTTGGCGAAGAGATGTACTGGCACCGGAAGGTGATAGACGCCCTGGCGAAGGCGTTCGGCGGCGAAAAGGAGACTACCGCGGGGGACGAGACCGACTGGGAGACCATCCGCGAACTCTTGATGCAGCCCTCTTTCTTCGGGCCCCGGCTTTGGGTCGTCCGCGACGCGCAAGCCTTGTTCGCCTCCAAAGAGGCGCAGGCCCCAACCTCGATAAGCCCGGGCAACTGTCTTGTCCTGTCTTGTCCCGTCAAAGACAACCCCGCCCCCAGGAATTTCCTGGAAACATGGCGGAAGATGGGCGGCCGGGTCTTGGAATCAGCCATCCCCAGTTTTCAGGAAGCGTCCGAGTTTGTGGAAGACATGCTCAAGAAACGCGGTTTCAGGATCACCAAGGATGCCCTGGACAGGCTTATCTTGCTGACCGGAAGAAGCCTGGACAGACTGGAGGCCGAGGCGGAAAAACTGTGCCTCTACGCGGCGGGGGAAGACGCATCCCGGCGCCAGTCGGCGCGTTTCATTACGGCCGAAGCCGTGGCCGCTTGCGTGTCGGAGGACCCGGAGAAGACGCCTTTCAACTTCATCGACGCGGTGGCGGGGAAGAACGCCGCGAGGTCCCTGCTGGAGATGCGGGACTTAAAGTCCAGAGGGGCCAACCCTGTCATGCTCCTGTCCATGATAGCCAACCACTTCGGCCTCATGTGGCGGGCAAAAGAACAAACGCAAAAAGGAATCCCCCAGAGCTCTTTGGGAAAAGCTCTAGGGGTTCATCCTTACTCAGCCAAGAAAGCTCTTCAGCAGTCTGAACGATGGACCTTCGCGCAGATGGAGACCGCCATGTACCTAATGCTACAACTGGATGAGTCCATCAAGAGAGGGCGCATGGACCCTGACATGGGCCTCGAGAACCTTCTGGTCGCGCTAAGCGAGATCAGGTAATTCTTTGAAGCCTATGCCGCTAGAGCAAAGACGCTAGCCTGGACTTGTACCTTGCGCCGGTATTGGCCTTCAGTACTCCCTTGTTTACAGCCTTGTCGATTACGGACTGAGCTTCCTTATACGCGGCCTGCATCTTGGCCTCATCCTTGGAAGCCACCGCTTCTCTGAAGCGCCTAATGTAAGTTCGAACAGTAGAACGCACCGCGACATTGCGCCGCCTGCGCATCTCTGACCTGATTATGTCTTTTTCACTGGACTTTATATTGGCCAACAACGGCACCTCCACCAAGACATCTCGTACCAATGAATATTAACATCAAGTCTTCCGCCAGTGCAACAATTGACGTCTCAGTGTGTTGACGCGCGGCGTACTGATTACCGCTCCGTTGACATGCACACGTCAATATTCTCAAGTACAAGTAAATATCCGGATGTTAACACCGGCGATGTCAACATCCGGGATCCGTGACGCCCCGGTTTGCCAGACGAGCCTCCATCAAGGGGCCGCGTTCTTTACCTCCTGCACGAAGCTGTCCACGCAGGCTATGAAGCTCTGCACGCCCGAAACGCCCTTCTGGCTGTCTCCGCCCACGCTCGCTTCAGCGGCCGCGACAGCGTCCTCCACGGCCGTGATTAGCCTCAGAGCGGAACTGTACGCATTTGTTAGAGCTGCGTCAGGAGTGAACGCGGTCAGAGCGTTCTTTGCCGACCCTATGTCCGTCCTGATGGTGGCCAGCGACACGGTACCGGCTTGCCCTGAAGACTGGGCATCCCAGAACTGGACCAAAGAGTCGACGGCGTCATTGGCACGGTCGAAAGCTGCTTTGATCGCCTCTACTTGGGCCTTGGTACCTGTGATGCTGAAGCTGATCGACGGAACGTCAAGGGTGCCCACGTACGGCTTGTCATCCTTCCCGATGACGCTTCCGGCCAGCTTCGGCTGGACATTGGACGCGATCGTCTCCGCGACAGTCTTGGAGCCGGCGATACCGCAGTACACTTTGTAGAGCGGGTCCGGACTCATCACAGCCGCGCCAACGCCTTTTTGCCCGGCCGTCTCAACCGCCTTGTCGGCGTTCTCCCGGCTCGAAAAGGCCCCGATCTGTACCCGGTACAGGGTGCGAGCGTCGGTGGCGATCTGAACCGTCGCTGTTGTCTGTTCTCCGCCTTGGGGCTGTCCCCAGACAGGTTCTCCGTTTCCAGGCTTATCCTGGAACAAAGCTGAGAGGAAGTACCTCCCGATTAGATAGCCTGAACCCACGAAGGCCAGAGCAATGAGGACGAAGACCAGTTTGCTCGAGATGGCCCGGGCTTTGCCCAGACGGGTTCTCCGCATCGAATGCACACCTCCTCAGATGATGGTTTGACCCATGTCCCTTGTCCGACAGAGATGGATTTTTCCATATCGCCAATCCTTATTCCGTACAAGGGCCGGTCATGCCAAGCCTCCTTCGGATATGGGTTCGCAAAGGCCCAACTAAATACAAAGAGCCACACGCCAGCAAGGCATCTTCAGGGCCGGTTCGTTCCAAAGCCAGATCAAACGCTTTCCGGAGATCAGGTTCGACTCTGACCTGAGAGACGTACTTTTCTACCTCACTCTTGAGACGGCCCAGGTCCAAGGCCCTGGGGGTGTCGGGCAGGGTGAGGATCATCTCGTCGCACATGGGAGCTATATAAGAGGTGGCTTCCTCGAAAGACTTGTCGCCGAGGATCCCGTAGACGCAGATAAGCTTCTTGCGGGGCACTACCGACATGGCGTCTTTGAGCGCGAGGGCGCCCGCGGGGTTGTGGGCGCCGTCAATGATTATGAAGGGGTTCCGGGACATTACCTCCATCCGGCCGGGCCAGACGGTCCGCGTTATCCCCGCGGCGACGGCGTGGCGGTCCAGGTTGGGGCCTTTCGCGCCGGCAGCCGGGTGCCTTTCGGCCACCTCCAGCGCTGTCACGGCTATCGCCGCGTTCTGTTGCTGGTGCCTCCCCAGGAGGGGAACCCGCAGATTCTTGTATTGGAACCAAGGACCGTTGATGTTCACCACTTGCCCGTCTGCCGTGCTGGATACTTCCTCCCAGGTGACATGGGTTCCTGACGTTCCGACGGTAAACAGGGGGGAACCGAGCTCGCGCGCTCTTTCCGAGATGACGGCCAGGGCTTCATCTGTGACCGCTCCGGTGACCACCGGCACGCCGGGCTTGATGATGCCCGCTTTCTCAAAGGCTATCTTTCCGACCGTATCTCCCAGGCGGTCCGTATGGTCCAGGGATATGGTCGTGATGACGGAGACCTGGGGGGTAACGACGTTGGTGGCGTCAAAGCGTCCTCCCAAACCCACTTCCAGGGCCACGTAATCGCAGCGCTCCCTGGCGTAGTACAAAAACGCGAGAGCCGTGATTATCTCGAACTCGGTGGGGTGTTCGCCTTCGGATTCGGTCAGGGACTCCACTATCTGACGTACTTCCGCTACCAGGGCCGTCAGGTCTTTCTTCGGGATTTTGTGCCCGTTTAGCGTTATGCGCTCGCGAAACTCCTCCAAGTAGGGGGAGATGTACATGCCCGTACGGTACCCGCAGGTTCTAAGGGCCGAGGCTATCATGGCCGTGACAGAACCTTTGCCGTTGGTCCCGGCCACATGTATGTGCTTGCACTTGTCCTGGGGATTGCCCAAAAGCTCCAGCAGCGTGCGGACTCGTTCCAAGCCGAGTCTGGACCCGAACCTTAGGGTAGAGTGAATCCAAGAAAGAGCCTCTTCGTATGCTGTGTCGGTGTACGTGGTGCCGGTCAAACGGTCCATAGGGTTTTCAACCTTCCTCCAGGCTATTAGAAAGGGGCGGCATCTAAGCCGCCCCGAAGGCGGCACTCCGGCCGCCCCATCGCTTGTTGACTCGATCCGGTCCGGCCGGCCGGCTCAGGACCTGGCGCGCCTAAGCGTCTCCGCTCTCTTTTCCAACGCTTCGAGTTTTTCCTTGCTCTCAAGGAACCTCTTTCGCTGCGCGTCGACAATTTCCTGCGGTGCTTTGGCCAGGAACTCCTGATTCTCAAGCCGGGCCTCAGTTCTCTCCAGGTCCTTGGCGACGTCTTGGATCGCCCTTTCCAGCCTGGCAATCTCCTTATCCAGGTCGATTACGCCTTGAAGCGGGAGATAGATGTCGGCGCCCGTTACCACGCTGGTCAGGGCTTGACGCGCTTCTTCCGCTCCTTTGGCACGCTCGACAATGTCCACGGGTTCGGCCCAAGCCAGGCGCTCAAGGTACTTGGTCGCCCACCGCCAATCCTCCGGCTTATCCGCGGCGATGACCACCCGTGTCTTCTTTCCGGTCGGGATGTTCACTTCGGCCCTCATATTGCGAATCGCTTTCGTCGCGTCGATGAGGGACCCGATTATGCTCTCGGCTTCCTGGTCTATGGGATGCTTGCCCGGGGCGGGGTACGGGGCCACGATCAGGCTTCCCTGTGGGCCGTCCGCTCTTCCAGGGAGGTGGTCCCACAACTCCTCGGTTACGAACGGCGTAAAGGGATGCAGGAGGGCCAGGATATCCTTGAGCACAGCCCACAAGACCTGCTTAGTCTCACCGGCCAGTTCGGGATCAGCCAGTTCCTGCTTGGAGATTTCGATGTACCAGTCGCAGAACTCGTCCCAGACGAAATCCATGATGGCTCCGATGGCTTCGGCGGGCTCATAGCGGTCCATGGCTCCCTTGACCGTCTCGATGGTGCGCTCCAGCCTAGACAGTATCCACCTTCCCGATGCCTGCTTGGGCCGCACGGGCTTGGTAGTATCCAGGCCTTCAAGGTTCGCCAGGCAGTACCGGGCGGCGTTCCACAGCTTGTTGCAGAAGTTGCGGGCGCCCTCAAGTTTCTCGTCGTAGAGCCGCATATCGTTGCCCATGGCCGTCCCGATGCTAAGGGCCAACCTGAGCGCGTCGGCTCCGAATTTCTCGACCACCTCAAGCGGGTCGATCCCGTTGCCCAAGCTCTTGGACATCTTCCGGCCTAGCCCGTCCCTGACCATTCCGTGGATGACCACGTGGTGGAACGGTTCCTTCTTCATCTGTTCCATGGATGAGAAGATCATCCTGGCGACCCAGAAGAAGATGATGTCGTAGCCCGTGACCAGGACGTCAGTGGGGAAGAAGTACTTGAGGTCCTCAGTCTCGTCAGGCCATCCCAGGGTTGAGAAAGGCCACAGCGCCGACGAGAACCAGGTGTCCAGAACGTCCTCATCTTGCTTCAGGCTGCCTCCGCAGTCAGGGCAGGAAGTCGGGGTCTCCCTAGACACGATCATCTTGCCGCAGTCCTGGCAGTACCAGGCCGGTATGCGGTGGCCCCACCACAGCTGGCGGGAAATGCACCAGTCGCGGACGTTTTCCATCCAGTTGAGGTACACCTTGGTGAACCTCTCCGGGACGAATCTGATGGTCCCGTTCTTGACGACCTCGATGGCCGGTTCGGCCAAGGGTTTCATCTTGACGAACCACTGCTCTGAAATCAGGGGCTCAACGATCTCGCCGCAGCGGTGGCAGTGTCCCACCGACAGGTTATAGGGCTCGATCTTGACCAAGTAGCCGCCCTCTTCCAGGTCTTTGACGACCGCTTTACGGCACTCATACCTGTCCATGCCGGCGTATTTGCCCGTGATGGGAGTCATCTTTCCGTGAGTGTCGATGACGCTCACGAACTCCAGGTTGTGGGTCTGGCCCATCTCGAAGTCGTCGGGATCGTGGGCCGGAGTGACCTTCACCGCGCCGGTTCCGAACTGGGGATCGACGTGGTCGTCCGCGAATATGGGGATCCGCCGGCCGACCAGCGGCAGGATAGCGTACTTGCCGATGAGGTCCTTGTAACGGGGATCCTTCGGGCTCACCGCGATACCTGTGTCGCCCAACATCGTTTCGGGACGGGTTGTGGCTACTTGGATGTACTCTCCCTCCGCGCCTTCGATGGGGTACCTGATGTACCAGAGCGATGATGGCGCTTCCTCATGTTCCACTTCTATGTCCGAGATAACCGTGTGGCATCCGGGGCAGAAGTTCACCATGTAGTTGCCCTTGTAGATGAGGCCTTTCTCGTACAGGTTGACGAAGACCTCGGTGACCGCCCTGGAGCAGCCCTCGTCCATGGTGAAGCGCTCTCGGGACCAGTCGCAAGAGGATCCCAGCGCTTTCAGCTGGTCGGTTATGATGTGGCCGTACTTGTCGCGCCACTCCCAAGCTCTTTCCAGGAACTTCTCCCGTCCCAGCTCCCAGCGGCTGGTGCCCTCTTCGGCCAGCATCTCCTCGATCTTGGCGTGCGTGGCGATGGACGCGTGGTCGGTGCCGGGCAGCCACAGTGTCTCGTTGCCCAGCATCCGGTTGTACCTTACCAGGATGTCCTGGATGGTCTCGTCCAGGGCGTGACCTATGTGCAAAGAACCGGTTATGTTGGGCGGAGGGATCACTATGGAAAACCTGGGCTTGCCCGGCCGGACCTCGGCTCTGAACAAGCCGTTGTCCATCCAGTACTGATACCACTTCTTCTCAAAACTCTTGGGATCGTAGGCTTTCGCAAGTTCTTGAGTCAAATTGGACCACCTTCTCCTCAACAGTGATGAATCCACTTAGTGATGGCTCCACATGATGAAGCCCCTTCGCCACAAGGACGAAGGGGCTTTTGTTCGTGGTACCACCTTGTTTCCGGCTCCTGCCAGGTATCTGGCTCAAAACCGGCTCTCAAGCGCCTTAACGCGGCTTCCACGCCCGGGCGTTTCCGCCCGGAATCTCAAGGGCGACCTTCAGTGGACTCTTCCCGAGGGGCTTCCACCACTAGGCCCCGCTCTCTGGGGGAGAATTTCCACCTACTCCTCCCTGTCATGGACTGTGCCTTATGTGGCTTGAACGCAATCTGGTTTGTACCCGGTTTGGTTCGTCCTATTGAGGTCGTGCCAAATCTGGTTTCAGGAATTATACCAGAATGCATAAAGAAAGCGCAATGTGCGGCCTCGGGCTTCGAGCCGCGAGGTCGCTCTACCTTTCCACAACCATACTTATTCCCATGCCGCCTCCGATGCAAAGGGTGGCAAGCCCGTATTTGGAGCCGCGCCTTCCCATCTCATAGAGGAGGGTGGTGAGGATGCGGGCGCCGCTGGCCCCGATGGGATGTCCCAGGGCGATGGCACCGCCGTTCACGTTTACTTTGCTGAGGTCCAAGTTGAGTTCCTTGGCCACCGCGATGCTGGTCGCCGCGAACGCCTCGTTGGCTTCGATCAGGTCGATTTGGTCGAGGCTCAGGTTAGCTTTGGAAAGGGCTTTCTTTGTCGCCTCGACAGGACCCGTCCCCATGACTTCCGGTTGGACGCCGGCGGAAGCCCAGGAGAGCACGGTCGCGAGCGGTTTGAGTCCCAGTTCATCGGCTTTTTCCGAAGACATCACGCAAAGCGCCGCGGCCCCGTCGTTGATCCCGGAGGCGTTTCCGGCGGTGACCGTTCCGGACTGTTTAAACGCTGGCCTAAGAGCCGCTAGTTTCTCAACCGTGGTTCCTGCTCGGGGGTGCTCGTCTACGGCAAACGACAACGGAGGTCCTTTGCGCTGCGGGATTTCCACCGGGACGATTTCGTCCTTGAAGAGCCCTTCTTTGATGGCTTTCTCCGCCCGCTGCTGGCTCATGGCGGCGTACTCGTCCTGCATGGCGCGGGTGATTCCCCAGCGTTCGGCAACTGTCTCCGCCGTGATACCCATGTGAACGTCGGTCAGCGAGCACCATAGGCCGTCTCTGATCATCTCATCGACCAGGAGGCCGTGGCCCATCCGGTACCCGTACCTGCCCTTCTCCAGGAGATAGGGAGCCATGTTCATGTTTTCGGTGCCGCCCGCGACCACGATATCGGCGTCGCCCGCGACAACCGCCTGGGCCGCCAGTGCCACAGCCTTCAATCCGGAGCCGCAGACCTTGTTAACGGTCATGCAGGGCACTTCAACGGGAACGCCCGCTTTGATGGCCGCTTGCCGGGCAACGTTCATCCCTTGCCCCGCCTGGAGGACGTTGCCCATGATGACTTCGTCCACCTGGGCAGGTTCCACGCCTGCCCTTCTGAGGGCTTCCTTGATCACCACGCTTCCCAGGTTGATGGCGCTCGTTTGGGCCAGGGTTCCTCCGAAGGTGCCGATGGCGGTTCTCGCCGCGCTGACGATGACTGCTTTTCTCACGTACCCTTCCTCCTTGTTCGCGTCTTACCGAGTTCCGACGTGTGTCCCGGGGACGGTTTCCTAGCTCGCTTGTCGTCCTATGATGTACTTGTGGGGGTCTACCTCTTTTCTAAGGATTTCGAGTTCCAGCTCGGTGGGGGCTTCGGACACGGTCAAGTCCGGTGCCCATAAGAGTTCGAAGCCCGTCGCGGCTACTATTTGCTCTTTGGACACTCCCGGATGGATGGTCTCAACCCGGAGCCTCTTGGTCTCCTCGTCAAATCCCATCACGCAGAGGTTTGTGATTATCTTGTAAGGGCCGGTGCCCGGAGCGAGTCCTACCGCTTCACGAGCGCCCTTCCCCCACAGGTAACCGGGACTGGTTATGAAGTCCACCTTCTCCACGAAGCGGCGCGGGTCGTGGGGAGTGATGACCAATGTCCTCCAGCAGAGGGATGCCAGGTCATTGGCGCCGCCTGAGCCCGGGAAGCGGACCTTGGGCTTGTGGAAGTCCCCGATTAGTGTGGAGTTGATGTTGCCGTATTTGTCTATCTGGGCGCCTCCCAAAAAGCAGTAGTCCACCATGCCGCGCTGGCAGGCGTCCATGATCTCCAGCATGGACGAGGCCATGATCCCCTTGTGGAACGTCCGGGAATCCCCCACAGAAATCGGCATAGTAGGGAGGAGGGGGCCTATCCCGCCCGCTTCAAACATGATGACCAGGTTGGGAGCGTGGGTTTTCTGTGACAGCATTGCCGCCGCGCAAGGCGCGCCCGTCCCGACGACCACGCTGGAGCCGTCTTCCAGGTAACGGGCCGCCAGGCATATCATCAATTCCATGGGGTTGTAGTCTATAACGGCAACCACGGCTTATACCTCCTCCAGGAATTCGATGCGCCGAAGCCTTTCCATCTTGGCCTCTCCTCCGCACAGTTCCAGGTACTCGGAGAAGTCCTTGGTACCGAAGATGTACTTCCGGAGGAAGGGTTCCAGAGTCTCCGGCTTCGAGTCCGCCGATAGCCATTCTCTTAGGTGCTCCTCATCGGAGAAATACGCGTACGGCATATTCCCCGGATAGCTCCCGTATTTCACTTCGACTACCGCGTCCACGCAGAAAGCGGGGATGATGGTGCGGGCCGGGTCTTGCCGGATTACTTCTTCGGGGACGATTTCTTCGGTCGTGATGATGACTTTCTTGCTTGCCCTGGCAAGGTCCGCGTCTGAGACCGATATCCCGTCGATCTGGGCGTTGCCGTACTTGTCGCAGCGGTGGACGTGGATAACCGCCAGGTCCGGCGACAAAGCGGGGAGGGCCAACAACTTCTGCCCGGTGAAGGGGCATGTGACCGTCTTGGCGGCGCTGTACCTCATGGTATCGGAACCGAACATGATCCTGGCGGGGATGAAAGGTATGCCCATAGCGACCGTTTCATCCGTGTGGAGTCCGTTAACCAATTGCTTGGCCTCCTTTCCGGGTGTATGGCACCGTTGCACCCAATACTACGGGCAAGAACAGTTCACCTTCTGCCCTAGCCTCAATGACTATGCTTTGATCTGCCGTCCGTATTGCCGCCCGCGCTGCCTGGCGCGTCGCCGATGGTACCGCTGTCCGAATTGCCGCCCGAACTGCTGCTCGTAGCGCTGTCAGTATCGCTGTCCATGGCGAGCCGCGCCGCGTCCCGAGTCATAACAGGGACTTTGCCAAAGTAACCTGTCTTGACACGGTCACAGGGGGTGTGCCCTTGTCAGGTGGATTCGTGAGGCGCCTTCGCCTGCGCCTGGTATGGGGCTTGAGGCCGGGTCTATCCGCTCTTCTCGTGTTGGGCTTCATAGGGGGAGCGCTTCTCGGTTCGGTATCGGGGGACTTGTCGGTTTTCATCGCGGAGCCCGAAGCTGAGCCCAAACCGGAGCCAGTACCGGATCCCGGACCGGAGTCCGGCTGGGAGTTCGGAGCCGGGGCAGGCGAACGCTATGACCCTAAGAGCGTTGCCAGGGAAGCCGAGGCCGCGTGCCTGGAAATGCTCAATGAGCGTATGGAGGCCCTTGTCACCGGCGATACCCGAGGGCTTAAGGATAACTACAAGTTGTCCAGCGATTCCGGGTATTGGGCATGGGAAAGGGAAGTCCTTCGCAACCAGTACTTCAGGAAATGGGCTGAAGAACGGGGCGTTACTATCACCGCCGCGGAGGCCACCTTCGAGATCGATTCCACCATTGTTGACGACGCCACAACGGTGTGGATCGAACTTACTGAGCTGGCTCGCTATGAATACACCTACGACGGGGAAGACAAGTCCCACCGGTTCGGGTCGCGTTCTTTGCACGTGGTGCAGATGGTGAAAGAGAACGGGCAGTGGCTCATGCGGCTCCACTGGTACGTCGACCCGTTGGGGCAGGGGAGTTACAGCCCCGCCGAGGGGATCGCGGGGCCGCTTAACATAACGCCCGCGGAAGGCCGGATACCGGCAGAAGGAGAGTCGTCAGGCGGTCATGCGGAGGGCGGTTCTCCTGCGGAGGGGCGTACTCCCGCGGAGTTTGACCGGGACGCAGCCCTCAAATACGCCATCAAGTATTCGGGCGTCAGGGTGTTCCCCGGTGTGGAACGGTACAACCGGGCCTACCGGGTTTACAGTTTCGCCGGCGGCGATTGCGCCAACTTCGTCTCGCAGGTGCTAAACGCCGGAGGCCTGGAACAAGGGTACGGCTGGCACTACACCAGTGAAGGCAGCACCGCTTGGGTAAGGAGCGAGAGCCTTATGTGGTTCCTGCTGTCAAGCGGGGCAGGGAAACTGCTGTATAAGGGCAAGTTCGCCGGAGCCGTGACGCCCACGGAGGAGTTTCCTCTTGGCCCTGTGGCTGCTCTGGAGCCCGGCGACATAATCGGTTATGAGGACGGCGGCGAACTCCATCACGTCGCGGTGGTGGTCGGCAAGGATCCCAAGGGCTACGTAACCATCGGAAGCCATACCTCAGACCGTCTCTTTTTCCCGTGGGATCTCGGGTGGGATAAAGACACCGTGTTCTGGCTGGTGAAAATTACATACTGACGCGGGGCTTCAAATAGTGGAGTTTAAGAAATCCTGGGAGCTTTTTGAGGCAACTCCGAGGGCCTTTACGCATATGTTTACATATCCCCTATAGGGTGACGGTATCGCGGGTTTCGTAAACATGTTGGTAAAAAAGATTGTTGCATTCGCCGGATAACTCTGCTAGAATCCCAAAAAACCTGGTGTGAACCGGGAACATATCGGCACATAAGCAGTGCCTTCGAGGAAGTGCGTCTAGGGTTCCGCGAAGAGCCCCCTCTTCGGTCAGGTCCAAGCGACGCAAGCTCTATTCAACAGAGTACACCGTGGGTCAAAAAAACCCCTGCGGCAAGTTCCTCATCACACGTTGTGATGGCTTGCCTCCGGGGTTTTTCCTTTCAAAACCTTAAAGCCACTTAAGAAAAGGAGGGGTCCTAGCATAGCTATACTCTCTTTCATCTGACAAGGGGCGGAGTAGGCAGGGGCGCAGCCTATCTGGCAGCCCGTACACAGTCCGTACGCAGGCCATACGGCGTTAATTGACTCATCTTGAGGAGGGATATCGTGAAGAAGAAGAACACGCTCATGGCGGTGGCCTTGGTTTTGGTCATGGTTCTCTCGGCTCTTGTCTCCGCGTGCACTCAGAAAGCGCCCGGGGAGACAGAGGGCGGGAAGGAAGAAAAGGTCATCAAGATCGGCTTCATCGGACCACTCACGGGCGACGTGAAAACTTTCGGAGAATCCACTAAGAACGGCTTCGAGTTGTCTATTGAGCAGCATGGCGGCACAGTCGCGGGATACAAGATCGAGACGGTAATAACCGACGACAGGAATGACGCCACCGAAGCCGTCAACGCGGCGACCAAGCTTATCTTCCAGGACAAGGTTCAGGCGATTGTCGGTTCCGTCACATCCCCGCCCACCATTGCCGCTTCTGAAGTTGCCAACCAGAACAAGGTCGTGTTGATTACGGGCACAGGCACCGCGACCAAGGTTACGGTTGACAACGGAGCCCGCAAGGAATTCGCGTTCAGAGCATGCTTTATTGACCCCTTCCAGGGACTTGTGGGTGCCAAGTTCGCCCTGGAACACCTGAAAGTGAAGACGGCTGCTGTCCTCTACGACCAGGGCAACGACTACACCAAGGGCTTGGCCGAAGTGTTCAAGACTAACTTCGAGGCCGGCGGCGGCACCGTGGTGGCCTACGAAGCGTACGCCAAGGAAGACACTGATTTTTCAGCCCTCTTGACCGGAATCGCGGCGAAGAATCCGGAACTCTTGTACCTCCCCGACTACTACCAAAAGGTTTCTCTAATCGGGCAACAGGCAAGGGCCAAGGGCATTAACGCCGTGTTCTTGGGGGCTGACGGTTGGGATTCCGCCGAACTGGACTACGTCACCATGGACGGCGGCTACTTCACCAACCACTATTCTCCCGATGACCAGCGTCCAGAAGTGCAGGATTGGGTGCGGCAGTACGAAGAGAAGTACGGCTCGAAGCCGGACGCCTTGGCAACCCTCGTTTACGACGCCACCAATCTGCTGCTCAACGCTATAGAACAGGCTCAAAGCAATGACCCCGTCAAGATCAAAGAAGCCCTCCAGGCTACGAAAGACTTCCCGGCTGTAACCGGCAAGCTCAGTTTCGACGAGAACGGCGACCCGATAAAGCCCGCTGTCATTCTTCAGGTCAAAGACGGAGGTCAGAAGTACGTTACCACTGTAAACCCGTAAGCTCTTGACCGGCGAAGGGTGGAACCCGGCGGGGCTCTTGTTGAGCCGACCGCACCGGGGGGAGGCAGGCTCGTGGAGCCGCCGGGTTCCTTCCGGCCTCTATTAGGGGGTAGATACGTTGAAGTACCTTCTGGTTCAAATCGTAAACGGACTTCAACTCGGCATGGTGTACTCGCTCATCGCGCTCGGGTACACCATGGTGTACGGGATAATTCGCCTCATTAACTTCGCCCACGGCGATGTTTTCATGGTTGGGGCTTTTGTGGGGGTCCTCGGGTTTTCTTCGTGGGGGCTGTCTTTGCCCGTCGCCGGACTCGTATCCTTGGCCGTCACGGCGGCGTTGGGCATCACCATCGAACGGTTAGCGTACCGCCCTCTCAGGAACGCGCCGAGAATCTCAGCGCTCATAAGCGCGCTGGGCGTATCCTTGTTCATTCAGTATTTCTCCAGCTTAAAGTTTGTTTTCGGTCCGAACTACCGGGTGGTCTACCCGCCCCTGAAGATGGTCCAGTGGAACTTGGGCGGCATCACTATCACCAACATCCAAGTCCTTATCTTCGTTGTCGTGGCCCTTTTGCTGATCGGGCTTCAGTACCTGGTGTACCGTACCAAGTTCGGGATGGCGATGAGGACCGTGTCTTACGATTCGCAAGCCGCCCGGCTTATGGGCATCAACGTTGACTACGTCATCTCCATGACGTTTGGCTTGGGTTCCGCCTTGGCTGCGGCAGGCGGGATGCTTTACATGCTCGCGTACCCGCAGATAAACCCGTTTATGGGCACTATGCCCGGGCTGAAGGCGTTTGTGGCCGCGGTTTTGGGCGGCATAGGGATCATCCCCGGAGCCGTCTTGGGGTCGCTCATTATGGGGCAAGTCGAGACGCTGACCGTGGCGTTTGTGTCATCCCAGTTGCGGGATGCCGTGGCTTTCGGCGTCCTGATCCTGGTGTTGCTGGTGCGTCCCACCGGAATTTTGGGCAAGCGCGCCGTTGAGAAGGTTTGATTTGACCGGGAACGAGGTGCATGCGCATGATCTGGGGCACGCCTGAGTACAAACGGAAGATACGCTTTGCCATGCTTTGGGCCGTCTTGGTATATGCAGCGATCAAAGCGTGCGCGAGCTTTGGAGTCCTGAACGAGTACTGGCGGATCATGATAGACCAGTCGCTGATTGTGGCCATTGGTTCTCTCGGCCTCAGCATAATCTATGGATTCGCGGGCCAGTTTTCCCTGGGACACGCCGCTTTTTACGGGCTCGGGGCGTACACGGCGGGAGTCATAGGAAAAACGTGGGGTAAGGGAGATCCGGTATGGTTCGCGCTGGCCATGGTTCTCGGGATCGTCGTTCCAGCGCTCATCTCCGTCGCCGTCGGCTTCCCGATCCTGCGGCTCCGCTCCGATTACCTGGGAATCGCCACTTTGGGTTTTGGGGTCATCGTCAAGGTGTTCCTCAACAACTCTGACAGAGTGTTTCCGGCTCTAGGCGGAGCGACCGGTATGACGGGTGTCCCGCAGTTGGCCAGGTTCGACCTTATCTACTGGGTTTTCGTGGGCGTAGTCATTTTTGTCCGCGGTTTGGTGACGTCCACCTACGGCCGGGCCTGGGTAGCCATCCGCGAGGACGAGTTGGCCGCCGACGTCATGGGCATCAACACGGCCAAATCTAAGCAGCTGGCGTTCACCGTCGGCTGCGCCTTGGCGGGTCTGGCGGGCGCCCTGTACGCCTACCGTTATCCCTACTTGCATCCGTCCAGCTTCGACCCCATGAAATCCCTGGACTTCCTTTTGGTCGTGGTACTTGGCGGCCTCGGGAGCATGTCCGGCACCCTGGTGACCTCGGTTTTCGTGGTCTTCTTGCTTGAAGGTCTCAGGATGGTGCTGGGGCAGACCTTCATAGACTGGCGGGGCGTGATCTACGCGCTTATCCTCATCGTCACCATTTTGTTGAGGCCTCAGGGGCTGTTTGCCGGAAAGGAGGCAGGGCTTCTCGTGATGAGGCCCGAGCTGCTCAGGAAGTCCCGCCGGCTTGCGAAAACCGGCCAGCTCAAGAGCGCGGAACCTCGGGAGAACATCGAGGAGTTCGCGGAGGCGGAATTGCTGGCAGAGCCCAAACTGTTGCCACAACCTGAGTTGGTGCCGCAGTCTGAGTTGTTGGCAGAGCCCAAATTGTTGCCCAAACCTGAGTTGCTGCCACAGCCGGAAAGGGGGAAGAGCCATGCCACTTCTTGAGGTCAAGAACCTCTCCAAGGCTTTCGGCGGCCTCAAAGCCGTATCAGACGTGAGTTTTCACGTCGACGAGGGCGAGATAGTCGGTCTAATCGGTCCGAACGGCGCCGGCAAGACGACGGTCTTCAACCTCATCACCGGCATCATACCGCCTGATTCAGGCGAAGTGGTGTTCCTCGGGAGGCAACTCGCTGGGCTGACCCCGCACGAGGTAGCTCAAGCAGGGATCGCCCGGACGTTCCAAACCATTAGGCTGTTCAAGAACATGTCCGTCCTGGACAACGTGAGAGCTTCCTTTCACTGCCGGCTGAACTACGGCCTGGCCCAGGGAGCTTTTCACGGGAAGCGTTTCGTGGACTCTGAGAACGGCACGTACTCCCAGGCCATGGGCCTCCTCGCCCGGTTCGGGCTGGACGACAAGGCTGACATGAACGCCGGCAACTTGCCCTACGGAACCCAGCGCAGGCTTGAGATCGCCCGGGCTTTGGCCCTGAACCCAAAGGTGCTCCTCCTTGACGAGCCTGCCGCGGGCATGAATCCCAACGAGCTGTCATCCCTCTTGGATCTGATAAGGTCGCTCAGGACCGAATTCGGCCTCACCGTGCTTCTAATCGAGCATCAAATGGGACTGGTTATGAACCTGTGCGAGAGGATCGTGGTTATGGACTTCGGTCAGGTGATAGCGCGGGGACTGCCTCACGAGATCAGGCAAAACCCGAGGGTTCTCGAAGCCTATCTGGGAAGGGGAGCGGCGGTATCGTAATGCTGGAGAGTCTTGCGTTACGGCAACATCGTGACAGTGACGGTGGAGATATTTGCGAAGGGGAGCGGCGGTATCATGATGCTGGAAGCCAAGAACCTTGAGGTCTTCTACGGCAATATCCAGGCGCTTCACGGAGTCTCGCTTAGCGTGAACGAAGGGGAGATAGTCACGCTGATCGGCGCCAACGGGGCCGGCAAGTCCACCATCCTCAAGACCATTTCGGGCCTTGAGCGGGCGAGGCGGGGACAGATCCTTTTCAAAGGAGAGGACATCACCCGCATGCCTGCCCACGCCATCGTCAAGAGAGGGATCTCCCACGTCCCCGAAGGGCGCAGGATTATCGGTAATCTTACGGTATGGGAGAACCTGATGATGGGCGCCTACACCCGTAAGAACCCAGCGGAGATCGCCGAGAGCGTGGAGAGGGTCTACGCCAGCTTCCCTAGGCTCAAGGAACGAGCCAAGCAGCTGGCAGGCACTCTGTCGGGCGGCGAGCAGCAGATGCTCGCCATAGGCCGGGCGCTCATGAGTAGGCCGTCACTGTTGTTGCTGGATGAGCCTTCTATGGGATTGGCGCCCATCCTTGTGGAAGAGATCTTCGCCATCATCCGCCGGATTAACAGTGAAGGCACCACCATTTTCTTGGTCGAGCAAAACGCCTTCATGGCATTGCGGGTCGCTCACCGCGCGTACTGTCTGGAGACGGGCAAGGTCGTGCTGGAGGGTCCGGCAAGCGAACTGCAGACTCATCCCCGGGTGCGGGAAGCGTACCTAGGGGGAGTCTAGGCAGCGCAAAGCAACCGCGGTGTAACCACGTTGCATCCGACGTGTACTTGCGCTTTGACTAGATCTGCCGCGACAAAGACAGCCAACGCAAGCGCGGTGCGCCCCCGTCGTGACCGACGTGTCTTGCGCTTTAGCCAAATCTGCTGCGGCAAACACACCACAGAATGATTACGTCGTGTCCGATCCGCTCAAGCGCCCTGACTGAACTTGCCGTAGCAGAAACTCGCCAACAGCAACTCAACGCTGTTCTTGGAGCGGCCGTCAAGTCCGGCGTTTGTCAGCACCTCAGCGGCGTTCTTGCGCCACTTCTCATCACCTGTCAGGAGGTAGGCCCGCCTGTAGTAGTCGATGGACAGGAGAGGGTTCCGTTCCAGCTGTTCCGCCACTGTTCCGAAGTAGTCCGCCCTTTCTTTGAGGCTATCCAGGAAAGCCTTCAGTTTCAGGTCGAAGCTCTTGTCAAATGAAATGTACTCTGTCCTCACGAAATCCGACGGCACCTCTGTACTTGGTTCCTTCACGATGAGGGTCTCTTTGCCCAGCGCCTGCATCAGCCCTACTTCGTAGAAAACGTTGCTCATGGTGGTTTTGGGCATGGACTTGTATATGATCGCTATCCCGACAGGGACGCTTACGATGAGCCTCCAGATCTTCAGAAGGAAGTCTTTGCCTGTGGTTATGCTGTTGGCGTCAATGATATTGATGTTCCGCTCTGCTGTGATGGCGGCAATTCGTTCCCTGATTTCGTCGACTACGGGAGGGACGTTCTTTCCCAACTTGGTCATAAGGAAGCACGTGCGCGGGCGCAGCGCTACCGGAGTCGTACAGGCGTCACCGCTAAGGGGGTCGTACAAAATCAATGCTCTTCCTGCTTCCCCGCGACAGGTATGTTCTTGTACGGTCCCGGGGTCTTCTTGTGAGCGACTATCCGTCCCGCTTCCCGGTCGATTTTCACATACCGGTCGGTTTTTGGGTTCTTAACCTGGACGATGTCCTTCTTAGGGGCCAAGTTGTACCCACCTCCACTCCTCATCCCGCTTGAGCTCGCCCTCGGCAAGCTCGCCGCCGCCAAGGCGTCCGCCAGCCGTTTTCCGTCGCGAGGCTATGTGACCACCATCATAGCTATCTATATGTTTGTAGGACCTTTGTGCATCTCCGACCTTGGCGCTTATCCGAGCTCTGTGCTCACACGAGCTTCGTGCTTATCCGACCTTACGACACTGTGGCTCCTGCGTATAGGGTTCAGCGGCTTGTTGACGCGCAACCACTGGACGGACTGCCGTCTGCAGGAGCCGGTTTTGCGCAGGCTTTCGACACCTGGATGGGGCAACAGGCGCCGCTTCATCTGAGGGAGGCGCCACGAAATTGGGATGTGCCACGAAACCGAACCTTTCCATCGTGATGAGGCGCGTGGAAGGGCGGCGTTTCCGCAAGTATGCCTTAAATCGAAGCAAAGTCCGTGATTTGGGATGGGGCGCGAGAGGCTTCCTAGTTGCTCTGCTTCAGTTTGAAGCGGATTGCCAGTGATGAGGAGCACAGAGGGGCGGGCGCGTGATGACGAGGCGCAGGGCGGAGTATACATGGCCTGATGAGGCGCAAAGGGAAGCACGGTCTCCGGCTTCCATGCCGAAGGAGTTTGTAAGAAGCCTGCTTTGCCTCAAATCGATGCGTTGTCACGGAAGAAACGCTTCATTTTGAAGCATTTCGGCGACGAGCCTGCCCGGTGAGTGTGCGGTTGATGGTTCGATCGGCAGGCGAAAGCGGTGGAGGAATCGCCATTCAATACTTGCCGGGTTACGAGATTGAGCGCGCGGTTGGAATCATAACGGCAGAGGTAGTCCTGGGGCCGGGATGGTGGGGTGAGGTATCTGCCCAGTGGGCCGGTTTCTTGGGTACCCGTAGCGCTGAGTTTGAGGCGAAATGGAGAGAAGCAAAGCACATCGTCTTGATCCTGCGCGGCCGGATGCGGTGCTGTGATTGGGGTTGATATGGAGCTCGCCATGATTGAGGGAGTACCTACGGTAACCGCGATCGGGACCGGAGTGGTAGTGAAAAAACCCGGGGATATGCCTGCCAAGAGTGGCTGAAGAACGGCACAAAACCCAGCCCAAGCGTGTTGACAACAGACTTTCTACTGAGTAGACTATCTATGTCGCTCCTCGATAGCTCAATGGCAGAGCATCCGGCTGTTAACCGGAGGGTTGCAGGTTCGAGTCCTGCTCGAGGAGCCACTACCTGAGTAATGCGCCCGTAGCTCAGTGGCAGAGCGGTCGGCTCATAACCGATTGGTCGGGTGTTCGATGCACCCCGGGCGCACCATTTTGATCTAGGACTAAGATTTGACGTGGCCCCATGGTCAAGAGGTTAAGACACCGCCCTTTCAAGGCGGTAACACGGGTTCGATTCCCGTTGGGGCCACCATTTTTATTGCTTGCACAGCCCGATTTAGCGGAACATCGTAAGTTCGGCTGTCATATTACCCTGACAAGACCTCTTATCGTTAAGCCTACCGCGATGGCTAGAAGAGTGCTGGCCAGAGTGCCCACGAGGTAATACTCCCCAAAAGCTTTGTCAGTGGTTAGTTTTTCGAACCTCGCAAGTGATTTGGCCGTAATCACGAACGCGACCGCGGTCAAAGCGTCTGCCAAGACCAGGGTCAGCATCAGCGCTCGTTCCGCCATTCCGATATACCGGCCGGCTTGCGTGGATGAATCGCGGTCCAGCTCTTTGTTGAACGCGTCCAACACCATCCTGACTATCACTGCCCCAACCGGCATGACAATTACGTACCCAAGGGCGACAAGGAGAAACCTATCTAGAGACAGCCCAGTCTTGGCCAGGAGAGAGCTCATGACGCTTCTCGCTTTCGGAAATAACCAGCGCCCGTAGAAGTTCAGGACTGATTGGCTGAAGCTGGGCTCCACTATTTCGAACACAGCCAGAAAGCTCAACAAGTGAAGGACCTGGTCAACCACAAAAACCAGAAGCCGCTGAGAGGAACCGGCGTTTCTATCTAAGTAGCACTTGCCAAGGTCAATAAACACGTGAGTGACTGTGATCATAAGCGTTGCGATCAAGCCCCGGACTCCATAGATGTGTAGACCAATGACCGAGAGAATTGCCACGCGTGAGCCGTGAACCAGAAACCCTTTGGGGGAGAGGGAGTTTTTCGTTTCGACGATGGTGTCAGTTTGGAGCAGGAAATCAGCTATGGTGTGGGCAAGCAGCCCGAGGAGGAGAAAAGTCACCATACTCACCCGCACCTCCGTAAGCCTGTACCTCCGTAGTGGCCGTTTTTCATGGTGATCAACGCATAGAGGTTGAAACTCTCGATTTCAACCCTCCGAAGTTGAACTATTGAGGTTGAACCATCGTTGAATCATCGTTAAACCATCGCGGCCACGAGCCGGCAACTTGACACCGCACACCCTCAGAAGGGCGAAAACCGTTAATGCAACCCGTAGTGGGTGTGGAGTTGTCGTTCCACTACGGTTTCACCAATAGCCGATGCTCTTACAAATGGCCGGAAGGGATTTTTCAGCCTGCTCCACAGTAGACCACTTCGCGGCTTTGCACCTTTTCTGCACGCTCTGGTAGCTAACTCCAAGTATATCGGCAGCCGCCGCTAACGTGCCTGCTTTCTCGTAAGCGTGGACGGCATCCCATTGTTCCTTTGTCCACTTGTCTTGGATAGCGTCAATCAGAGAAAGGATAGTGTTGGCAATCAAGTCTAGCCGGGGATCCCCTGAGGATAGAGCGGTCTTTGTGTCACGAGTCTTCTTTAGCCTATCGATAGCATCTCGTGCCCTCAAAAATGCGGTGCCGTTCATCTGCCACGAAGTGACGGCTTGACGTTCACCTTCGCCTTCGCCTTCGGCTTCACCAAGGCCGACCGCGACCCGCAACTTGAGAGGGAAACACGCATATCTCAAGTGTCTTATTAGCTCAGGCGCTTCCAGTGTCCCGCGACAGACCGCCTGTATTTCATCTCCCCTAGAGAGGGAGAAAGGGGTCAACAAAAGATCGTGATGTATCGTCGACAGTGCTTTGGGCAGTTTCGCGACTTGGTCTAATGCCTGCCTGGAGTCAATTATATCGGCCGTGATTACCGTGACCGTCTGCAAGCGAAACCACCACCCCGTGAGTAGAACATGCAAGAAAGCTGCGGCCCGAGTCTCTCAGAGTTTCTACGACGCGACCATCCATCCCTTCAACGCGGGAGCGTCGCGGGAAACAACCAGTTAATCAACAGCGTGACCGCGAGTTCAGGCTCACAATCCTACCAGCTTCACATCTCCCCACACCGCCATCTTGTCGCCTAGGATGACCACGGCCCCCGACACGCTGGGTATCTTAGACGCAAACCTCACGGCTTTTCTCAAGTCGGCGTCCGACTGAACCATGTTCCCGACGGCCGTAGCCGCCGCGTCGGCCATGGCAGTGTCGCGCGCGAGGATTACCGCTGCATCGGCGCGTCCGAAACTCACCGAATGGCCGACCGTGCCTGAAGACGTGCAGATGCCCAGCGGGGTAGAGGCTGGAGGTATCTCCAGGGCTATCTTCTCGCTTAGCGGCGAAGACCCCGCGTAGATGCCTACTCTCCTTATAGATAGCGTCTTCAGGAAGATGTCCCCGCCGTTTTCGACGATCACTTCCGGGGTGAACCTGAGCAAGTCCATGCCGACAAACTCGCTGATTGCCCCCGCCACGGCTGCCATCGGGCCGACGCCTGCCAGTTCACCGGCGGAACACATCCTCTTGACGATAGGGGGCGCGTCCACGGCCGGCTTCAGCGGGACGAACGACGTGAGGAACTCAGGGTGTTGAGCCGCGTAGTCCTCGATGGCTGCGCGGTGTCGTATGACGGACATGAAGGCTTCTGTTTGGAGCGCGCCTGCCGATGCACGATGTTCGGCCGATGCGGGATGCCCGGGTGATGGGGAATGCCCGGCTGATGCGGGATGCTCGGGTGATGCGGGATGCTCGGGTGATGCGGGATGCTCGGCAGATGCGGGATGCCTGAGTGATGCGGGGTGCCCGACCGGTGCCGGATGCCCATCCGGTGCGGGATGCCCCGCCGGGACCTCCGAAGGCGCATGGACTCCGATCTGCAGGTCCGTCTCCCGGACCGAGCAGTTGAAGAAAACCAGGTTGCTGCCTTTGAAGAGGTCCCGGTACGTCCTCGGTTCGTACACTGATGCCGCACCTCCCGAAGCCAGGCTGGCCGGTGCTGAGATAGCCTACTTGGCGGATTGGTGAACTGGTCTACTTGGCGAGCTGGCCTACTTGGCGAACTGGCTTAGTTGGCGAACTGGGTCACTTGGCGATCTGGCCCACTGGCAAACTGGCCTACTTGGCGAGACAGCCTCTCGGCTAGACGGTCACCTTCATCGCCCCGACCGGGCACGCCTTGACGCAGACCTGGCAGGCCAGGCACTTGCCCTTGTCGAAGACGAGGGTCCACGACTCTTTGTCCATAGTCAGGCATTCGGCAGGGCATACCGATGTACACGCCCCGCAGTGGACGCACACTGCATCGTTCCAGGAGATGCTCCCATTGAGACCGCACGGGGCGCTGCGCTCTATATCCCGCGCCATCCTACTTCACCTCGACTTCTTCGAGAGTCTTGGGCCTGGCTTCCAACGGAAGCGGCTGCACCGGTTGCTGCAAAAGGAACTCACCTTTCTGTATCCACGACTTCAGTGACAGCGCGATGTCCCTGGCCTTCTTAAGGCTGGACAGGGGAGCTGTTGGAACCCGCCGGCCGTTCAGTTCTATGCTGCCGCTACGCAAGTCTTCGTAATTGACCGTGGCCACCACAGGTTTGGACCGCTTCGGGATGCCGTAATCGAACACGTTGGTTTGGATATCCCGGTTCCGGACCGAGGCGAACCTCATCATGTCTTCGTCCAGGATGGGGATGGGGATGCCGACGCCCACAAACAAGGTGACGCCGTACCGCTCAAAGACGCCAGCGCGGATGAACTCCGTGCTCATCTGCTTAAGGTCTCCGATGAGGGAGAGGGTCCCCGCTCCTCCTATAGGGACAGAGCAGTCGTTTCTGGTCTGGCAGGGATTATGCTGGGTGCCTTCCCACGCCACGTAGCCCTGGGCGCCGCCAAGGAAAATGCGGGTTCCGAGCCCTATCGTCCGGTAATATGGGTCGTTCAGGAGAGGACTGAGCTCGCCCGACGTGCTGTAGTTGACGTTCCCCATACGCGGCAGGAGCGTGCCCATGTAGGTGTAAATCACCCTGTCTGTGGAGTTGGTCGCCGCTCCGTAGTTTTGATAGCAGTTCCGGGGATTAAACATGAACGCCTGATTGATGGAGTCCTTGGTGATGTCGCTCTCGATTTCCTTGCGCGGGTAGCAGTCTGTGCCGTAAGCTGTCGCCTTAAGACGGACGCTCTTGCCGGCGATGAGGTCCTCGATGACGTGGGCTCCGCCATACTCCATTCCGCGGGTTTCAGACAGCTCAGTGGCACCTATGTAAGCGTCCACAGCAGCGAGCCCAGCGTAAGCGGGGACGTCGTTCAGCCAGACCTTGGTCATCTTAATCGGGGGGTCCGAGTGACCGAAATTCAGAAACGCGCCTGAGGAGCACATGGGTCCAAAGGTCCCGGTGGTTACGACGTCGACCTCTTTGGCTGCTTGCGATATGCCTTTCTCCTCAACCACGCGGAGGATTTCTTCGGCGGTGAATACGACGGCTTTTTTCTCTTTGATTTTCTCGTTGATCTCTTCAAACGATCTGTAGGTCATCTAAGAACCCCCTTTGCGTTGGATGATGCTTAGTTCGCGCGGTGGACGCTATGCCCGCCCGAGCCCGGGACCAAACGATAGGGATGCGAGAAACCGGTCCTGGAAGTCCTCGAGTGAGGCAAGGTCAACGTGCCGGATTGCCTTGGCGAGGCGTTCCGCTTCGGCTTTCGCGCAGGCTGACAGCAGGATTGCTTTTGCCCCTTGGATTGCGCCGTTGCCCACTTGCTTGACCCTAGCCGGCGCGATGGGAGGGACCAAGCCGATTTCCAGGGCATTCTCGACCCTGAGCGATGTCCCGAACGCTCCGGCAAGGTATACGGCGTCGATTTGGGAAGCAACGGCACCGGCTTCGTCGAGAAGGGCGTCGACGGCGCACCTCAGGGCACCCTTGGCCAGTTGGACGGCCCGGATGTCCTTCTGGGTCAGAAACAGGCCTGGAGCAAGCATGAACTTAAGCGAACCGTCGGTCTCGTGGATGATGCGGTCGGCGAAGGGTTGTTCCGCGCGCATCAGGCCGTTTTCGTCCAGAACGCCGGCGCGGAGGAGAGCCGCGATGGTATCCACGATGCCTGACCCGCAGATCCCCTTGGGTTGTCCTCCTCCCACCACAGACAGCTCAAAGTTGTCTGAGACCTCAAAGACCGCGCCGGGCAAAGCGAGCATTCCCTGGGATATCTCTCCGCCTTCGAAAGCGGGTCCAGCCGGAGCCGAGCATGCGTACAGGCGGCCCTGGTGACTCAGGAGGACCTCGCTGTTGGTGCCGACGTCTATCAACAATCGGGTGACGGGGTCCTCAACCGCAACGGCACCGGCGATACAGCCGGCGATACCGGTAGCGATTGCCGCCGCCACTAAGTCGGACCCCACGAAAGACCACACCACAGGCGGGGCGTACAGACGCGGAAGTCCGGGTATGTCGGCTTCTCTCGGCTTGAGAGTCGCGGCTGTGTAGGGATGGACCGACAAGTCCTTCACCGACAGCCCCAAAGCCAGGTGATGCATGGCGGTGTTGGCGACCAAAACCGCTCCCAGCACGTCTTCGCGGCGCAAGCCCGAGGCCTTCAGCAGTTCCGAGAAGGCGTCTGTTATGGACTCTAGGGCGAGCCGCTGTAATGTTCCGTTGTTCCTGGACCGGGATGTGGCATAGAGCAGGCGGGACATGATGTCCGCTCCGAAGGCCGCCTGGGGATTCGGACGCGCTGAGGACGCCAGTTCTTCGCCTGTTCGCAAGTCTACCAAGGAAAGGGCGATAGACGTTGTGCCTAGGTCAATCGCCAGACCTGCCGCGGGACCAGACGCGGGCAAGGTGATCCAAGGGTCGACACTGCCGAAGTAGGCAGCGGGCCGGTTGGCCCTCATGGTTTCTATGGCGTTCATGGAGTCCGGAACTCCCGCTTCCAAAGGAACAGCCGGAGGAATGGCCGGGACGAACACCGTCACGTCCCTATCTACGCGAAACTGACATGCGAGCCTGCGTTCAGGGGCAGGTCTTTCGCCGGACGCCTTCGCACCGGATGACTCGGACCCAGACCCATACTCAACGAGTACCGCGCACTTTCCGCACCGTCCGCGGCCGCCGCACGGCATATCCAGATGCACGCCACCCATCCGGAGCGCGTCGGACAGCAGGGTGCCTTGAGGAACCTCTATTGTTCCGCCTCCCCAGCGGACTGTCACGGCCGTCATCGGGTACTGGACTTCCTTTCAGCCAGTATCCCTTTCGCCACGGTGACGGCTTCTTGAGCGTCTCGTCCGTACCCGGCCGCGCCTATCTCATCCGCGAAAGACTGGGTCGTGGCCGCCCCACCGACGATTACCGGGCAGTCAAAGCCCTCTTTAGCAAATAGGTCGATTACTTCTTTCATCTTTGGCATTGTGGTGGTCATGAGGGCGCTCAGGCACACCAGGTCTGCCGAAAGCCTGCGGGCTTCGTGAAGCACCGTTTCGGGACTCACGTCTCTTCCCAGGTCGTGGACGGTGAAGCCGTGGTTCTCCAGCAATACGGCGACGAGGTTCTTCCCGATGTCATGGACGTCTCCCTGGACGGTAGCCAGGACGACCACGCCCGCCCGCTCTCCTCCGGCGTTGGCTTTGGCAAGCTCCGGTTTCAGGCGGTCGAATGCTTCCTTCATCACGTTCGCCGACAGCATGAGCTGGGGAAGGAAGTATATGCCCGCGCCGAAAAGCCTTCCTGTTTCCTCGATGGCGGGTATCAGGGCGCCATTGAGGATGTCCAAAGCGGATATGCCCTGGGATAGGGCTTCCTCCACCAACGGCAGGATGTCAGCTTTGTTTCCCTCCAAGACCGCGTCGTAGAGCCTCCGGTTCAGCGTGCCCGGTTCGGGCGCGCCCGGACGGTCTGCCGCGGCAGGCGAACCTTGCGAGGACCTCGTGGTCCCGCTTCCATCGCTTCGTTGTGCCTGTTGCGCTGCTTGTAGTGGCGGCTCGACTGTCTGCTGTTGTCCCGGCTGCGCTGCCGATTGACCTGCCTGTAGCGCCGGCTGTGCCGCCTCGTGCTGCCTTTGCCCTGCCAACTTGCCCGCTACCTCGTCCTCGTTGTGGACCAGCCGCTTGGGACCCACCACCGAGATGTACTCTCTAGCGTTCTGGTCCCTGCCCAGGAACACTCTGGCGGCCCTGATGGTATCCATGATCCTCTCATCCAGTGGATTCACGATGGCCATATCCAACCCGGCCGTGATCGCCATGGTGAGATAAGCGGCGTTTAGGAAACTGCGGTTGGGCAGCCCGAAAGACACGTTGGATACTCCTAGGGACGTCTTGCATCCCAACTCGAACTTCAGAGCGCAGATGGCTCTGAGTGTCTGCAGGGCCTGAGACTGTTGAGCACCTGCCGTGAGGGCCAAAGGATCGATGATCACGTCATAGGGAGGAATGCCGTACTCGCCGGCGACTTCCACCAACCGCCGGGCTATATGCAGCCGGTCTTCGGCGGTGGACGGTATCCCGTTTTCGTCCATGGTGAGTCCGATGACCGCGGCCCCGTACCGTTTGGCGATGGGGAGGATGGCCTCGGCTCGGCCCTGTTCAAGGCTGAAAGAGTTCACAATCGCTTTCCCAACGTACGCTTTCAATCCGGCCTCAAGCGCTTCCGGAGAGGCCGAGTCGATGCACAGCGGAACCGTAACTGCTTCCTGGACGGCTACAACCGCCTCGCGCATCGCCTTGGCTTCGTCAATGAGGGGGACGCCGACGTTGACGTCAAGCATCTTGGCACCCGCCGCCACCTGGACTTTGGCCTCACGCCTGACCAGCGAGTACTTCCCTTCCTTTATGTCCTTAGCCAGCGCCTTTTTGCCCGTGGGATTAAGCCTCTCGCCGATGGGGACGGGCAGGTTGGCCTCGGCGAAGAAAATGGGTTCGGTCCGGGAAGTAACCCCCAGGCACTTCCCCAGAGCGGGGCATTCGCTGCGCGGAGTGAGCCCCGAGACGGCTCCTCTCAACAGGCGGATGTGTTCGGGCGTCGTCCCGCAGCAACCGCCTATCACCGACGCTCCGGCCTCAATGAGTTTCGGTCCGTAGCTTGCGAACTCTTCCGGCCCCATGGGGAACACGGTGGCGCCTCCCTGAAGGCGGGGCATCCCGGCGTTAGGTTGCGCTGAGACGGGAACTCTCGCCACTTTCGCGATGCGCCTTACCGCTTCCACCATCTGAGCGGGTCCCACGGAGCAGTTAAAGCCGATGATGTCGGCGCCCAAGGACTGCATCACCAGTCCCGCGGTCTCAGGGCCGGTACCTGTAAATGACCGTCCGGACTCGTCGAGAGTCATCTGGGCGATTATCTTGATGCCCGGGGCGTTTTCCTTGCACGCGATTATGGCGGCTCTCATTTCATTTAGGTCGGCAATGGTCTCGATTATTATGAAATCCGGCTTGGCTTCGGCCAGAGCTTTCGCCTGCTCCGCGAACTGCCGGTACGCTTCGTCAAAGGAGAGGGTCCCGAGCGGCTCCAGCAGAGTCCCCAACGGGCCCACAGAAGCAGCCACCAGTGCCTTGCCTTCCGCGGCCTCACGGGCGATCCGTACCGCCGCCAAGTTTATCTCGCGCACCTTGTCTTCCAGCCCGTAGTGGGACAGGCGCATCGGAGTGGCGCCCAGAGTGTTTGTCTCGATCACTTGCGCGCCGGCGTCCACGTACTGCTTGTGGACCCAGCGAACCTCTTCGGGCTTCTCCAGGCACCATACTTCGGGAGCCATGCCCGCGGGGAGTCCTCTGGACTGCAGCATAGTGCCGGTAGCCCCGTCAAATACGAGAATTCTTCTGTTAAGCATCTCTAAGATGTCCATTAAGGGCTCCTCCTCCCACAGTTCACAGGGCTTCCGATGTTGCTGATGTTTACGTCCCGGTACCGCTCACCGGACCTCGGACGTTCCTCACGCTTGCCTCGCGGCACCGCTTGCCGGGCTACAGATGTTGCTGATGCTTGTGCCTCGGTCTCACCTTGCACCCGACGTTCCAGCTGTATCCGCCGCAACCGGTTCCTCCTCAGTCTCCAGGAGCTCCAGTTCGTCCAGGACGCGCAGGACATCCAAGACCCGCGACGGCGCGTTCATTGGGAATATGTGTATACCTCGCAAATGGGGCTTGATGCGGGAAAGCAACTCATACGTGAGCCTAAGCCCCTCTTCCCGTCCGCCGTTTCGCATTCGTTCCACTGCCCAGTCGGGAACGACGATGCCTGGCACGTTTCTGTTAAGGTGCGCGGCGAACTCATAACTCCTGAGGGGCATGACTCCGTAGAGGATGGGGGCGTGAATTCGCCCGTCTATCTTGCGCAGCCAGCGGTCGAACAGCGCGGGATCGTAGACCGGTTGGGTTTGAACGAAGCTGGCTCCCGCGGCTATCTTCTCCTCCAGGCGAGAGACCTCTCTCTCAAGGTCTTCCGCGCCGGGATTGGTGACGCAGCCTATGGCGAAATCGGTCCCTTGTTCCAGTTCGCCTCCGGTTACCGTCCGGCCGGCGTTAAGTGAGGAAGCCAGTTCGATAAGGCGTATTACGTCCACTTCGAACACGCCTTTGGCGTCGGGGTGGTCTCCTCTCGAAGGGTCGTCGCCCCGGAGGGCGAGTATGTTGCGGACGCCCAGACCGGCGGCGCCAAGGAGTTCCGCCTGCAGGCCGATTACGTTTCTATCCCTGCAGGTAAGATGGAAAATGGCTTCGACGCCGACGTCCCTTTGGATGAGGTGGGCAAGAGTGATCGGACTCATGCGGACGTTTGCCATGGGGCAATCAGCCACGTTGACCGCGTCCACTTTGTCGGCGAATTTCCTGATTTTCTCGAGGGTCTTCTGAACGTCGGGTCCCTTTGGGGGGTCAATTTCGGCAGTGACCACGAAATACCGCCGCTTGAGTCTGTAAGATAACCTTGCCATGCCTATCCCTCCAGATTTCTAAACGAAAGGTCCGGGAGATAGGCTAAAAAAATAACCCTCATAAGAATGAAGGTTGATTGCCGTCACCTTCACTCTCATCTTCCGGACCGTACCCCGCGCTAAAGGCGCTTCAGTCCGCAGGAGTTGGCACCGTTATCCCGCAGGGTTATTCCCTGGGGATGGGTTGCCGTGGCATCATTGGGCCTGTCCCTCCGCCGCCCCTCGATGAAAGAGGTGTCTCTTGAGTTGTTGGGAACTACTATAGTAAAGGATGCATTTGGGCGCAAGTTGATTTTTCCGCTGAATTTTCCTCCGCGTACTGGGCATGATACTCTCTGAGTCTTTTCCTAGGCTCGTATGGAGGTGAGTGACATGCGTGGAGGTTCATGGATAGGGGCAATCATACGGTTCGTGGTATCGGCCATCGTTCTAATGGTTATGGGACTGATTTTGCCGGGATTTGAGGTGCTTGGATTCCTGAACGCTCTCCTGGCCGCGGTCGTGATCGCGCTCTTAGGTTGGGGCGTTGAGGCCATCCTGGGCGAGAGAGTCTCACCACAGTCCCGGGGCATCATCGGATTCATAACAGCCGCCGTAGTCATCTACGTGGCCCAGTTCTTGGTGCCGGGCATGAACGTCAGCATACTCGGCGCCCTTCTGGCCTCATTGGTGGTCGGAATCATAGACGCGTTTGTCCCCACCGTAGTCAGGTAACAGGCAGTCAGGTACAGAAAGCTATCCGGCGAGCCGGGCCTTGTCCAAACTCCGGGTATGATCTGAGCCTTCCTTTCATAAACGGAATGGAGGGAGGTGAGGATTATGGAGACCGGAAAGCGGAACATCGCCCGGCTCTTCATTATTCAAGTACTCCTCATGGCGTTTCTCTTGGCTTTTGTCCTGACTATCCCGGCGGACCGTTCCCGGATGGCTTTTTCGGGAGAGCTAGGTGATGTCCCGGGCGAAGTGATGTCACCGTCCCTCTACGGGCTGTTGTGGACGAGGCACGACCTGGCGAAAACCGTCCTCCGGGCGGGTTTTCCTATCATCGGCTACATGGAGAGGTACGGGGAGGAGCACGAGGCTCCGGGCGTCATGGCCTCGATCTTTGGCTGGTTCATGGGATTCACTCCGATAGGCGCGCAAGACTTGATACTCGCCCAGTTGCCGGGGTTCACGTCAGACGTGGCCGCCAGCGTGACGATCCCTCAGAATTTGGAAGAAGACTGGGGATTGAGCCCCGTCCTTTACAGTCTCCCTCCCGGGGAGGGGGGCCAAGCGGCTTCGGTTGGCCTCACCACTCCTACGGTGGCCATCTACCACACTCACGCTACAGAGTCTTACTTGCCTGAAATCGGGAAGAAGGCCGCCGAGGCTGCCTTCACGTCCGACACTTCACGGTCGGTCATCAAGGTCGGCGAGTACTTGGTTTCCGAACTGGAAAACAGGTACCGTATAGCGTGCGTCCACTCTAAGACCATCCACGATGCCGATTCCAGAGTGGGGGCTTACTATCGTTCGGAGCAGACGGTCAAGGCCCTGCTGGAGAAATACCCGTCATGCGCGCTTCTCATAGACTTACACCGGGACAGCCAGCCCAAGAACCTTACCACCGTAACCATCCGGGGGAAGTCTTACGCCAGGCTGATGCTGGTGGTGGGTACAGACAACCCGAACTGGGTGAAGAACTACGAGTTGGCCCGGAAGATAGTGTCGATGCTGGAAGACGCCTATCCGGGCATTTCCAGGGGGATTCTCTACGCGTCCGCCTACTATAACCAACACTACTCTCCCAACGCCATCCTGGTTGAGGTTGGGGGAGTGGACAACACGCTCGCCGAATGCAAGAACAGCATGGAAGCCCTGGCATGGGCCATAGCTTCGCTGACGCTGCCCGCGGCTCCCGCGATGCCGTGAGGCGTCCCTATGCCGTCAGGGTTCGCGATGTCCCGAGACCCGCGTTGCCGTGGCAGACCGTGAGGGGTGGCGAGCCGTAAGAGGCCACCGTACCGCAAGGGATCGCGATGTCGCGAGGGGCCGGGGCGCCGTTTCCTCCCCGTTGACACCTGTCCTTGTCCCGTGCTATTTTGCATCTAGATTAGCACTCTCATCCCAGGAGTGCTAAAAAGGGAGTGTCGTTAGTGACTCTCGACGACAGAAAAGCTCGCGTTTTGAGAGCCGTCGTGGAAGAGCATATCGAAACAGGCTTGCCTGTCGGTTCCCGCACTATCGCCAAGAGATACGCGCTGGGCGTGAGCCCCGCGACCATCAGAAACGAAATGGCGGAGCTTGAGGAAACGGGCTATCTCGACAAGCCTCACACCTCGTCTGGCCGAATCCCTTCAGACAGGGGGTACCGGTTTTACGTTGACGAGCTCATGCCTCAAGTCCGGCTTCATGATGACGAAGTGTACGCCCTTGAGTCCCTTTTCCGCTCCAGGGCTAAAGACGTAGTCTCTCTTTTGAAAGAAACGGTCAAAGTGATATCTGACGCGACAAACTATCTCGCGTTTGTCCTGGGACCCGATTCGGGCGAAGTGACTTTCAACTCCATACACCTCTTGCCGGCTTCGTCCAGAAAGGCTCTCCTGGTGATCATCACGGACGTGGGGTATGTTGAGACCTGCCTCATCGACGCTCCGGATATGACCATTGATGAAATGAGATATGTGTCGGACATGCTCACCCGGAATCTGGGTTCCGTCCGGCTGGACAAAGTGGCCGACAGGGCGCAGGCTTTGATCCGGGAAGAAGCCTCGAGGTACGCCGAGATAATCGACCAGGCCGCCGCTTTCTTGAGAGGCCTCGCGACCGAGCCTGATGAAGAACGCCTATTTGTCGGCGGGACCGCCAATTTGTTAAGTCAGCCTGAGTTTCGGGACGTGGGACGGGTAAAGGAACTCCTATCCGCCATAGAGAGCGAGGGCTTAATCCAATACATCCTTTCAAATGATCACCGGGAAGGCGACCCCATCATCCGCATCGGCGCCGAGAGCCCGGTGGGAGCCATCCGTGACCTGAGCTTGGTCTACGGCCGGTTTACCGCCGGCAACGCCGAGGGAAGGATCGGACTCCTGGGCCCTAGGAGGATGGACTACGCCCGATCAGTCGCGATCATCAAGTTTTGCGAAAGGCGGCTTTCCGAGTCCCTTTCCTAGTTGGATTCGACTTAGGCGGGAGGTAGAACATGACTCTTAGACAAGCGGCTCAGGGTTCTGAGGTCGACGAGAAACTTGCTGCTCTATTGACCAACGCCAACGCGGTTCGCGCCATAGCTTCGGCTGTGGAAGGGACCATCGGGCCTAAAGGGCTCGACACCCTGCTTGTAGACAGGTTCGGAGAAGTGGTCATCACAAACGACGGCATGACCATCCTCACCAAGATGGATGTAAACCATCCAGCGGCCAAAATGGTCATCAACACCGCCAAAGCCCAAGAAGACGAAGTCGGCGACGGGACTACAACTGCCACCATCATGGCGGGTTCCCTCCTTTCCGAAGGCGTTGCCCAGGCCATACGCGGAGTGCCCGTCACCAGGCTCATAGACGGCATCAAGGCGGGCATTTCCAAGGCGGTGCAGGTAATCGAGGAGAAGGCCGTACGGATCGACGACGTCACCGACCCCCTGTTGAGGAAGGTCGCCTTGGTCGCAGGGCGAGAAAACCAGGACATCGCTGACCTGGTTGTTCAGGCAGCTATCATGGTCGGCAAGGAGAAGCTCCTTGACCGCAGGTTCAAGCTGTCGGAGACCATTGTCGCCAAAGAAGGCGCCGAAAACGAAGTCTTCGCCGGAATCATTGTGGACAAGAAACGGATTAACGAGGAGATGCCCGAGTCACTGTCCGAGCCCCGCGTTTTGGTGGTGGACGACTCGCTGGAGCCGGAGCAGGTTGAGGAAGAAGCCTTGGCTACCGAGGCCGGGTTCCAAAGGTATCTTGACCTACAGGAAGAGTTCAAGAGAAACCTGGCCAAAATCGTCCGGATGGGCGTCGGCCTCATAGTCGTTGACGGCGGAGTGAGCGACATCGCCGAAGAGATCCTGTCAGACGCCGGCGTCATGGTCCTGGCCAGGGTGTCTTCGGCTGAGATACGTAAGGTTTGCGAGCACACGGGCGCCAGGTCCGTTAAGAGGACGGGACTCAAGAAACCGCCAGAAGAGCTGTGGAAATACCTCGGGTCGGCCCAGACCGTGTACGAGGACCCAAAGCTGGAGAACGTGAGGATCCTCGGCGGGCGAGGCAAACCCATGGCCACGATTCTGGTTGGGGCGACCACGGAAGAGGTGCGGGGCGAAAGGGAAAGGATATGCACCGACGCCGCGGCTTCCGTGCAAGCTGCCGTTAGGGGCGGTGTGGTGGCGGGAGGCGGCGCCATAGAAATCGCCTTGTCCAGAGAAGTCGACAAGATGAGGTCAAGCCAGAAAGGCATGCAGGCGTACGGCCTTCTGTGCGTGGTCGAGGCCTTAAAGCGGCCCATGTCTCAGATAGTGCTTAACGCCGGTTTCAACCCGTTGGAAAAGGTGGGCGACGTGATAGCCCGCCAGACAGAGACAGGGAACGATAGCCTGGCTGTGGACTGCGAGACCGGGGAGATCGTAGATATGTGGGAGATGGGCGTGATCGACCCGGCACCTGTGAAGATTCACGCGCTAAAGGCAGCTTTGGAGATCGCGTGCGCCATCTTGAGGATCGACACGATCATCAAAAAGAAGGATGAAGGCGGCCCGGCGGATTCTTCACGCGAACAAGTGGAGGAAATGGATTTCTAATGAAGGATTACTATGAAGTACTGGGCGTGGACAAAAACGCGTCCCAGGAAGAGATAAAGAAAGCCTTCAGGCAGCTGGCCAAGAAGTATCACCCGGACGCCAACCCCGGGGATCCGACAGCGGAAGCCAGGTTTAAAGAGATTAACGAGGCTTACGATGTGCTGTCTGACCCCGCCAAGAAGGCTAACTACGATGCTTACGGGAACCCCAACGGTCCGGTGGCCGGACCCGGGCCCGGAGGCGGAGGAGGCGGGGAGGACCCCTTCGGCAGGGTGTTTGAGGGGTTCGGAGGTTTCCCATTCGGGGACCTCTTCGGCGATTTTGGGAACGTTTTTGGCGGCGGCAGGCGTGATACCGGCCCTAGGCGAGGCGCAGACCTTGAGCTGGAGGTCGAGATCTCCCTGGAGGAGGCTTTCTCCGGCACCGAGCGTGACGTGAGGATCCCGCGCACAGAAAAATGCCCAAGGTGCGACGGCGATGGCGCCGAGCCGGGCACCAAGCCCGTCACTTGTCCGGCCTGCCACGGTACAGGCCAAGTCAGGACCACCAGGACCACTATGCTTGGTCAGTTCGTGACGGTTACAACCTGCGGCAAGTGCGGAGGCACGGGCAGGTACGTCGAGAAGCCTTGCAAGGAGTGCGACGGTACAGGGGAGGTCCGCAGGACCAGAGGGGTCACTGTGAAGATCCCGCCCGGGGCCGACTCCGGATTGAGGCTAAGGCTGTCCGGACAGGGCAACGCCGGCATCCGCGGCGGAGCGCCGGGAGATCTGTACGTTGTGGTATTTGTTAAACCCCACCCGGTCTTCCAACGGCAAGGCGACGATCTTATCGTCGACCGGGCCGTGAGCTTCCCCTTGGCGGCCATAGGAGGAAAGACCACCCTGGAGACCCTCGAGGGACGAGTGGAACTGGAGATCCCCTCCGGCACTCAACCTAACGCCATCTTGAGGCTGAGGGGCAAAGGAATGCCCAGGCTCAGGCAGAAAGGCCGGGGCGACCTCCTGGTCCGCGTAAACGTGAGGGTACCCACCAAGCTTACGTCCAGAGAGCGCGAGGCCCTAAAAGAGCTGGGCAAGCTCGATGGAGAGACCTTCAACGACACCAGGACGTTTTTCCAGAAGCTGAGAGGAGCGGGCGACCAAGGTGCAAAGTGACGAGCGGCGGAGCGCCGGCAACCAACCCCGGTCTTTGGCCGGTTCAGAAAATGCCCTCGGTGACCAGCGCCGGGCGTCACCAAGCGAAACGTCTGTGGACGCCGCCCACACTCCTCCTCAGTTCTTCGTAACCTCCGAGATGGTGCTCGGAGGTCAGATTGTCCTCACCGAAGACCTGTTCCGCCACGCCATGGCCAAGCGGCTCCGGCCCGGAGAAGTCTTCCGGGCAGTGCTCGGGCAAACCGGTTACGAAGCTAAGGTTATCTCGGTGAAGGGCGACAGTCTCTTGGCCGACATTGTTGGCAGACAGACTCTCTCAGCGCCTCCGGTTGCCGTCCACCTGTACGCGGCCCTGTTGAAGGGCCAGAAGTTTGACCTCGTGGTGGAAAAGGCTACTGAACTCGGCGTGGCTTCCATACATCCAGTCATCACGTCTAGGACCATCCCCAGACTGGAGTCCGAGAAAGCCGCTTCCCGCAAGGAACGGTGGGATAAGATCGCCAAAGCCGCTGCCCAGCAGTGCGGAAGGCCCTTTGTTCCCGAGATAGCCGGGGTGACCTCGCTGGACGAAGCGCTTAGGGGTGCCGTCCGGGGCCGGCGGCTGCTTGCCCACGAGCATGAGGTGAAGGGAGCTTCCCTGCCTGAACTGCTTCAAGGACAGTCCGAGGTATCGGTCCTCATCGGTCCCGAGGGCGGTCTGGATTCCTCTGAAGTTGAATCTGCCATGGCCGCGGGTTTTTCTCCCATGTCACTGGGACCCTACATACTGAAAGCCGAGACGGCCTCCATCGCGGCGGTGGCCATCTTGATGCGTTTTCTCTTGCTCTAGACCGACAGGGTACCCACCTGTTGCGTGACGAGCGAAACTACCTGTCCAAAGGCATTAAGTGGGATTCCTCCTCATAACCCTTCCTTAGGGCTCGGTATGTTTGTTAGACAAACACCCGCTCCCGGCCCGGAGAACCGTCCCCGATAGAATCGAGGTGCTTCATATGCTGGTAGTCAAGAGGAAGTATTTCGCGGCCTTGGCGCTATCGGCGGCGCTCTGGGCTCTAGGCGCCGCGAACATAGTGGGCATGTACGGCGGTTCCACGGCTGCCTGCGCCCCTATTCACAAAGGAAACACCCAAAGCCCCTGCGCAAGTCTAATATTTAACGTTGATTGGGGAGAAGAGTACATCCCCCAGCTCCTCGATATCCTCAAGGAAAAGAACGCCAAGGCCACCTTCTTCCCGACGGGCACGTGGGTCGAAAGAAACGCTGAGCTCGCCAAGAAGATTGTCCAGGAAGGCCACGAGGTGGGAAACCACGGGGCGTCCCACCTGCATGTTGAGACCATGCCCAAGGATAAACTTCAGTCCCTAATCCTCAAAGGTGAGGAGCGGATCCAGCTTGCCACAGGCGTCAAGCCGTCGCCATTGTTCGCCCCGCCCTATGGGGAATGGAACGACAAGACGGTGCTGTATGCCTTGGAAATCGGATATCAGACCGTGCTCTGGACAGTGGATACCGTGGACTGGCGGCATCCCCCGCCCGAGACCATCTGGAAACGCGCGCTGGCGGGAGCGGGCCCCGGATGCTTGATCCTCCTGCACCCGACCGAGAACACGGTAGCCGCCCTGCCCACGCTTATCGACGGGCTTAGAGAAAAAGGCCTGATGCTGGTGACCGTGTCCGAGAACATAGCGAGGAAACCGGCGCAATAGCAAACCCTGTAAGGGCGGGACCCCTTTATACGGTTATAATGATGGCAGCAGAAGAAGAGCGAGGGGTTTACGCCTTTGTCACGGAAAACAGTTTCTTTCCGCACGTTGGGCTGCAAGCAGAACCAGTATGACACCGACTACCTGAAAGAGACCTTTCGTCAGCGTGGATTTGAGGTCCTGGACGAGGGGCCGGCAGATATAGTTGTCATAAACACTTGCGCCGTAACTTCCAGAAGCGCCGCAAAGTGCCGCCAGGCCATCCGGGCCGCCGCGCGGACAGGCGCCAAGGTAATCGTCACCGGATGCTACTCGCAAGTCGCCAAGGACGAGATAGCGGGCATTCCGGGAGTCATCGTCGTCGGAGGAGTGCGCGGGCGCGGGGAGCTCGCCTCCCTGGCGGAGCAAGCGCTGGCCGAAGACCGCGACCGCCCGATCGTTGCCGTACTCCCTCATGAGCAGGGAGAAGCTTTCGAGGAGACTCCTGTACCGAGCCCGTCTCTTACCAGGGCTTTTATGAAGATACAGGAAGGATGCGGGGACTTCTGTTCCTACTGCATAGTCCCATACGCCCGGGGGCCGTCCCGGTCCAGGAACGTGGATGCGGTGCTTTCAGAAGCGAAGAGCCTTGTTGAAAAGGGATTCAAAGAAATCGTCCTTACCGGAACCCACTTGGGCCTCTACAGTGAGACCCATAACGGCAAGACGGTGGGGCTTCCCGAGATAATAAGGATGATTTGCGATATTAAAGGGCTAACCCGGTTGCGGATAAGCTCCCTGGAGCCCCACGATGTGACGCGCGATCTCATCCACTGCCTAAGGTTCCCCCAGATTTGCCATCACCTGCACCTGCCCCTACAAAGCGGGAGCGACGGCGTGCTCAGGAGGATGGGGCGCCGCTACACGAGCGAGGAGTTCTTGCACATCGTCGAGAGCGTCCGGGAAGTAGCGCCGGACGTGGGCATCTCGACGGACATAATCGCGGGATTCCCCGGAGAGACCGAAAAGGACTTTCAAGCCACCCTCGACGTGGCTAGAGCAGCCGCTTTTTCCCGGATCCATGCCTTCAAGTTCTCGGCGCGTCCCGGCACCAGGGCCGCCGAGTTTGGCGAGAAAGTGGCGGACAAGGAAAAGGACGCCCGGATCGACCGCCTTATCGAGCTAGGTAGGGAACTCTCAAGGGATTTTCACAGTAAACATATAGGTAGGCCAGTTGAGATTCTGGTAGAAGACGATAGAGCCCCCGATGGGAGCCTCACGGGAGTAACCAGAAACTACATCCGCGCTTACATTGAGGGCAGCGACAACTTACGCGGGACGCTGCTGCAAGCTACTGTTGTAAGCCTCGCGCCTGACGGAGTGCTCTGTAAGGCATAAGGGGGATTGGCATGTCAGAAACCAGGTTGTGTTTGTTTTTCGGCGGTCGGTCCGGCGAGCACGAAGTATCGGTAAGGTCAGCCAAAGCTGTGTACCAAGCCGCTGTTGCCAACGGTTACCGGACAATGGGGGTGGGCATTACCCGCGAGGGATGTTGGGTATATCTCGGCGATTGTCGGGCGTTTTTCAACTCCGGATTTGCTGAGGTCACCGACGGCATGGGGCCGGCATGTCACATCCTGCCCGATCCAACCCAAAAAGGCCTGTTCGTGCAGGGAATGGGAGTGGAGCGGCCAAAGATTGACGTCGTGTTTCCGGTGCTCCACGGTTCATACGGCGAAGACGGCACGGTTCAGGGATTGTTGGAGCTTGCGGGTATTCCTTATGTCGGGGCGCCGGTGCTGGCCTCGGCCATCTGCATGGACAAAGATACGACTAAGAGGGTATTGACCACCTACGGCGTCCCTCATGTGCCTGCCGTCGCGGTAGAGAGGTTCCAGTGGCAGTCCAGGCCGGAGGAAGTCCTGGAGCACCTTAGCAGGCTAATCCGGCTCCCGGTGTTTGTGAAGCCTTCGGCTTCAGGCTCCAGCCTGGGAGTCACAAAGGTGAAGACTATGGAAGCGCTCCCGGAGGCGCTGGATTTGGCGTTTCTGTACGATACCAAGGCCTTGCTGGAGCCCTCTCAGGAAGGCTTCCTTGAGATAGAGTGCAGCGTTCTGGGCAACGACGAGCCCGTGGCGTCAATCCCGGGCCAGATCCTGCCGAAGCGCGAGTTCTACGATTACAGGGCCAAGTACATCGATGATGATACCGAACTAAGGATACCGGCTCCGCTTGAGCCGGTGCTGGCGAAAAAAGTCCAGGATATCGCCATAAGAGCCTTCCAGGCCACAGGATGCAAAGGAATGGCCCGGGTCGACTTCTTTGTTAACCCTGCCAAGGGCGACGTGCTGGTCAACGAGCTGAATACCATTCCCGGCTTTACCTCCATAAGCATGTACCCCAAGCTCTGGGAGGCGTCCGGATTGTCTTTCCCCGAACTGGTCAAGACGCTGGTTGAACTTGCGGTGGAACGGCAGGCTTCTTCTTGGAGGGAAGTGCGCCTCCGAGCGTAGGTTTGTAATTGACCGGATGAGGTCGTGTATTGTACAATCCCTAGTGTTCTCGGGAGTAGGGGAAACGACTGCGGCGGAGGGAGGGATTCAGACTTGCCAGAGATCAGAGTTGGAAAAGATGAAAACTTCGACAGTGCCCTGCGCCGCTTCAAGAGAGAATGCCAGCGTTCAGGTGTCCTTAGGGATGTTCGGAAGCACGAGCATTACGAAAGTCCAAGCGTAAGAAGGAAGAAGAAGTCGGAGGCCGCCAGGCAGAGAAAGCGCCGGATGCGTTAAGCTGAGTGCGCTAGATGCCTATAGCCTCGTGACGTGAAATAGTTGAGGCCGCGGGATTCCCCCGCGGCCTCTTACTTCTTATTTCCACCTTCCACTTTCCAGCTATCCACCCATGTCACAGCCACGTTCCACCCACTCACGGAGGAGTCCTCAAAAACTGACGGCTTCGGAGCACTGAGTTATCAACCAGAGATGCCGTGCGCGGGAGAAGTTGTCAACTGGTGACTACCAGGGTGCGGAGTCCCTCCCTGGACGGGCTAGCCGAGGGACGGGACCCCTCAAGGAATTGTTCGCAAGTACCGGCAGTCTCCCTCATAGACTCTTCTTAGGCATCTTTGGAGGGATTAAGGTGCGTAAGAAACTGAGACAAAACCTCTCCGAGATTCTGGAACTCCCGGTCGACGTGAGTCTGGACCTTCCGAGGGTTGTGATCCACGGGCATCTGGGAGTCCTCATCCAAAACCACCGCGGCATAATCATGTGCTCTCCTGAACGCATTGCCATAGGAATCGGGCCGGGCCAGATCACCATCTTAGGAGACGGCCTGGAAGTTGAGGAAGTCAGCAGGGAAGACATCGTAATCCGTGGTTCCATCAAGTCGGTCCACATGGAGAACTAGCCGCGAACTGGCCGGCGAAGACAGGCAGGCACCTATGAGCCACCAGATGGCGAAGGCATCCACAGGGACGGTGGGTGAATGAGCGCTCCGGGACTTAAGAGAACACGGGAGTACTTGTTGGGTTACGTGGTAGTGAGCGTTCGAGGTAAGAACCCCGAACGCCTGGTAAACCTCTGCCTTGCCAACGGGTTTCCGGTCTGGGACTTCGTGATAGGCGAGAACGAGGCGACTTTCGCCACAACCCTGTCCAAGTACAAGGAGATAAGGCCGCTGGCCAGAAAAGCCAAGTGCGTGCCGAGGATAATAAAGCGCGTCGGCCTCCCCTTTTTCATCGGAAAGGTGAGGAGGCGCCCTCTCTTGCTTTGGGCGGCGCTGATTCTGGCCGCTCTTTTCATATACCTCTCAGGATCCGTGTGGGCCATTAGGGTGACAGGCGCCGAAAAGGTGGACCCCGAAGAAATCCTCAGAGTGGCAGAAAACGCCGGGCTTATCACAGGCGCGAGAAAGTCACGCATATCCCCTGACGAAGTGGAGACCACCATCCTCCGGGAGATACCGCTTATTGCTTGGGTTTACGTCCGGTTTCAGGGGACTATGGCGGAAATCCAAGTTGTTGAGAAGACCAGACCTGAGATTGAGCGGCCGGGCGACCTAGTAGCGAGCAAGGATGGCGTCATAGATTCAATCCTTGTCTTGTCAGGAGTGCCGAAAGTGGTTCCCGGACAAACTGTCCAAAAAGGCGACGTGCTCATAGAAGGAGACCGGGAGACCGGGCGCGGGGCGCGAGGCACGGTGACCGCGCTTACTTTCTACGAAGGGCGCGACGAAATGCCGGTGAGAAGAGTCCTCCCCATGAGGACGGGCAACAAAGTGGAAGCCAAAGTCATCCGCTACGCCGGAAACGAATTCACTCTCCTGGGCAAGAGGGACGCGTTTCAGTGGTACGAAGTGGAAGACTATCCCCTGTGGAAGATCGGAAGGAGCGGCTCAAAAGGGGTCAATCTAGAAGTGATCACCCGGGTGTATTATGAAATTACCTGGATGGAGCAGGTTCTTAGCTATGAGGAAGCGAAAGAGATCGCAGAAAGGCAGGCCAAGGATTCTGTCCAAAGGCGGTTGCCTTCTTCGGCGAAATTGATAGACTTGACCTGTGAGGACTTGCGAACAGATGGGGAGACCGTATATGTCAGGGCCGTCGCGTCAGCCATCGAGGATATTGGCGTAGTCAGGCCGTGGCCCAGTAAAGATACGGAGGTTTCTAATTGACGTCACACGGATCTCAACTCGTCTTCGAGTTGCAAGACAACGGAGAGATGTTTCGGCTTTTCGGCTCCTACGATGAGAATCTCGCTCTGTTGGAAGACGCCCTCGATGTGAAGATAGTCGCCCGCGGTAAGGACCTTACTGTTTCGGGGGGCTCTGTGGAACTGCGCACGGCCAAAGCGGTCATCGAGCACCTGCTTCATCAGGCTAGGTCGGGCCAGAAGGTGACGGCTCACGATGTCCGGTACGCGGTCCGCGCCGCAAAAGAAGGAAACACCTTGCAGGATTTAGGCGGGAGCATCCTGGTAAACGCCCGGGGACGAGCTATCGGCCCGCGCACTGACGGCCAGAAAGAGTACATCAAGGCCATCAGGGAGAACCCCCTGGTCTTTTGTATAGGTCCCGCCGGCACAGGCAAGACCTATCTCGCGGTGGCCATGGCGGTAGCCGCGTTCAAGAAGAAGGAAGTAGACCGGATCATACTGACGCGTCCCGCCGTTGAGGCGGGGGAGAGGTTGGGCTTTCTCCCCGGGGATATTCAGGAGAAGGTGAACCCGTACCTTCGTCCCCTGTACGACGCGCTTTTTGACGTGATAGGGATCGAGACGTTTCAAAAGTATATGGAGAAGGGCATGATCGAGGTAGCCCCTCTGGCGTACATGAGGGGAAGGACGCTGGAGTCCGCGTACGTGATCTTGGACGAAGCCCAGAATACCACTCCTGAGCAGATGAAGATGTTTCTGACCCGCATGGGGCTCAACTCCAAGGCGGTGGTCACGGGAGACATAACACAGATAGACCTGCCAAAGGGCACTTATTCAGGCCTGGACCAAGTGCGTGTGATCCTAAGAGATATCCCGGGAATCGCGTTCGTGTACCTTTCAGACAGAGACGTAGTGAGGCACGAGCTGGTGTCCAGGATAATCCGGGCGTACGACAAGTTTGACGAGATGGCCTGGAAAGAGGGGAAATCGAGGCAGTGAGCCAAAAGGAGCGCCAGAACGGGAAAGGGAAGACTCGCCCCAACGGGGACAACCCTCATCAAAAGCGGAAGTGGCCTGGAATCCTCCGGCACTACCGCGCGATCTTGTGGGCGGTGAGTACCTTTGTCGTGGTTTTCGCGGTTCTGTTCGTCTCCCAGGTGCCCCAGCAGATAAAGCTTAGGGCCGGCGAAGTTTCTCCCATCAACGTGAAGGCCCCTCAGGAAGTCATCGACAAGGCGGCCACCGAACGTCTCAAAGCCGAAAAGGCGGCCAGCGTGAACAAAATTTGGGAGACGGACCCCAAGGTGCTCGCCGACCTGAAGGCGCTGGTTGCGGACATGAAGGACAAGGTCGTCTCTTTGGGAAACCAGCCCACCATGACCACCCAGGAGATCTTGAGCCAGCTGAGGCCTTTCGTGACCGCCGACCTGCCTGACGCGGACATCATCGCCATGGCGGCAGCCTCTCCCCGTACCGTTGAGGCTTCGGTAGAGAAGCTGAACGCCCTTCTGGAAAGCGTCCTTTCGCCGGGTCTGAAAGCCGAGAACCTGCAACTCGGCAAGGAGCAGATTACCGGCGCCCTAAACTCGGACAAGGATATCCCGGCCCCGGTGGCGTCGTACCTGTCGGCTCTGGTGGAAAAGAACCTCAGACCCAATCACATATTCAACGAAGAGGAGACCGCCCGGAGGATAAAGGAAGCCGTTGACGCCGTCGAGCCCGTGAGGATAAAGCGCGGGCAGTTCATAGTCAGGGAAGGCGAGGTAGTCACAGACGACCAGATAGCCATCCTTGAGGAACTGGGAATGATGGGAGGAAGGGTCCGGTTTACCGCCTTGTCGGGCTCGTTTGTGGTTACCCTGCTCATCCTCGGTTTCCTGGGAGTCTATCTTTACACCTACCATCCCGATATGACCGCGCCGAATTCGGATAAGCTCCCTCTCGTGGCCTGCACCATGGTTTTGGCTGTTGTGCTCGTCAAAGTCTTCTCCCAGTTCTCGGGACTCTTGGCCCCCACGGCCGCGGGCGTTATGCTGGCGTCGACCTTGATCGAGCGCCGGCTCGGGGTTTTCTACGCGACCTGCATTACCCTTGCCCTCGGCGCCGTTACCGGTTTTGAGATGAGGTATGTGGTCCTATCGCTGGTAAGCGGCATCGCGGCGTCACTGACGCTGAAGGCGGACTGGAACCGCACGGCCATCGTGAAAGCGGGACTGGTCGTCTCCGCAGTGAATACGGTGACTCACATCAGTCTGGGCTTGATCGGCGCGATACCTATGGGCGATGCCCTGGCCATCAGGGATCTCCTGTTCACCGCGGGAAACGGTGTTGTGTCCGCGGTGTTGGCCCTCGGTTCTTTGCCGCTCCTCGAGATGATGTTCGGCATAATCACGCCTGTCAGGCTCCTTGAGATATCCAATCCGGACCACCCGCTCTTGCACAGATTGCTCCTGGAGGCTCCGGGCACTTACCATCACAGCATTATGGTTGGGAATCTTGCTGAGGCCGCGGCCGTCGCTATTGGAGCCAACAGCCTCTTGGCCCGGGTCGGGGCGTATTACCACGACGTGGGGAAGATCAAGCGCCCGTACTTCTTCTCTGAAAACCAGGTGTTCGGCATGGAGAACCCCCACGACAAGATGAGCCCGACGCTCTCGGCCTCCGTGATTACGTCCCATGTGAGGGACGGCTTGGAGTTGGCTGAAGAGTACAAGGTGCCCGCGGTCATCAGGAAGTTCATCTCGGAACACCACGGGACGACTCTCGCGAGCTACTTCTACATGAAGGCCTCCGAGCAAGCCAAGGACAACAGGGGACCGGAAGAGTGGGACTTCAGGTACGAGGGTCCCAGGCCCGACAGCAAGGAAACCGCCATCGTGATGTTGGCGGACAGCGTGGAAGCCGCGGTCCGGTCGATCACGAAACCGACTCCCGCCAGGATCGAGTCGACAGTAAGGCGCATCATCCAGGAGAAGCTCAACGACCATCAGCTGGACAGGTCTGACTTGACCTTGAGGGAACTGGATGTCATCGCCGACGCATTTACCAAAGTGCTTACGGGCATCTTCCATACCAGGATCGAGTACCCCGACAAGAATGAGAAGACCGAGAAGAACGACAAGGCCGCGGCAAAGGCTTCCGACGGAAACGAAGGTGCGAATAGTGAGCGTTGAAGTCGACTTTATGGTCACTCCCGATCTTCCTCCATCCCGGCGTTCCCATCTAGAGAACCTAGCCGTGAGCACTGTCGAGGCCGCGCTTAAGGCGGAAGGGCGAGACACCGAGTCGTGCGAAGTATCGGTACTCTACACCGACGACTGCTTCATAGCCGACCTGAACCAACAGTACAGGGGCGTTTCCGGGCCTACCGACGTCTTGTCTTTTGCCCTGTGCGACATGGAGAGCGAAGTCGACCGTCAAGAAGTGCCGGGACTGCCGATAATGCTCGGCGACATCGTCATCTCATTGGAGACGGCCGCGCGGCAGGCGGAGTCAGAGGGAAAAACTGAAGACCAGGAACTACGCCTTTTGCTGGTACACGGAGCGTTGCACCTCCTCGCTTACGACCACGACGAGCCCGAGAGAGAGGCGGTCATGTGGGAGAAGCAGGCAAGAATCCTGCGGGCCTTCGAGAAGGAATAAGAGGAACGCTGGAAGCTATCAGACGCAGTTTCAGCCACGCCTGGGACGGCCTCCTTCACGTCTACAAGACCCAGCGAAACATGAGGCTTCATACGCTTTTCGCCACCCTTGTCGGGGCGGCGTGCCTGGTGCTGGGAGTGGGACGGGTGGAGGTCCTCATGGTCTCGTTGGCTATAGCCGCTGTCTTGGTTTCAGAGGTGGTCAACACAGTTACCGAATCCTTGACGGACCTGATGGAACCCGAGTATTCGGAACTGGCCAAGGTCACCAAGGACGTAGCGGCGGCGGGAGTACTCCTCACATCCATGTTCGCCGTACTCATAGGCATAATCGCGTTCTATCCCGCCTTAATGGACTTGCCCGCGCGGTTGTCGTCCTTCCTTGACAGCAGGATAGGCTGGTTCACCGTTTACTCCGTGTTCGTGGTCGTACCGGCGCTGGCCGGGCTCACCCATCCCGCGGCGGTGGACAGGGCGAGGAAGAAGCGAATGGGTGGAGCCGAAGGCGGCGGAGCCAACGGGGGAGGAGCCGAGTAACGTGTCTTTGTACCAGACGGAAGGCATTGTACTGTCCCAGACGCCCTTGGGGGAGAACGACAAGATCATCACGCTCCTGTCCCCTGAAGAGGGCCTGGTCAGGGCGGTTGTCAAAGGGGCCCGCAAGCCCAAAAGCCGCCTTTCTGCCGTTACCCAGCCTTTTACCCGCGCCTCCTTCCAGCTGAGCAGGGGCAAATCGCTCGACAGGGTGATACAGGTATCCTTGAAGACATCCCATCCCGGGATCCTCTCCGACTACGCCAAGGTCGTGTGCGCCTCTTACGTTTCCGAGTTGGTGGCCGAGCTTTCCCCCGAAAAGCAGCAAAACAGGGAGCAGTTCTGGTTTTTCTCCTCGGTCTTGGATCATCTGGAACAACGGGAGGACCCGTGGGTAGTGGTCAAGTGGACCGAAGTCGGATTGCTCTTGAGAGCCGGTCTGCTGCCTTCTTTCGACGAGTGCGCCCTGTGCGGCGGGGAAATCGTACAGCCCGCCTACTTCTCGGCAGAAGCCGGGGGGGCCGTGTGCGGCAAGTGCGGTCAGGCCAAAGATGCGGCAGACTGGGCAGGAGTCCAGGCCGGAAACCTGGCCTTGGGAGAGCAAACCGTCCGTGCGATTCCGGTGTCCCCCGGGACTCTGAAAACCCTGGAGATCCTGAGAGATTCCGGAAACCAGTGTCCCAACCTCACCGCCAAAGGACAGGTGAGACAAGAGGTCAACGACGTACTGCAGCAATGCGTGGATCACGCGCTGGGCAAGAGGCTTAAGTCATCCCTCCTTGTGGGCAGTATACTGGTAAGCCCTCACAGGGAGTGATGAAGGATATGGTATTACCGGTAGAGAAAAAGAACGTGATACGCAAGGAGACCCGAGTCGAAGGCGGGCCGGAGAGTTTTCTCAGGTTTATGGCCTGCTTGATAAGGCGAGGTAACAGGAGCCGCATAGTGGTGAGAGAGGGGCGCAGCGTCTTGGCCGAGTTCCCGGTGACTACCGGCCTTTTAGCCGGAATCATCGCCCCTTGGTTCGCCCTGATGGTAGCCATGGTTTTTCTGGCCGGCCCCTGGAGCATCGAGGTTGTTCGTCCTCCTCGCGAGTGAGACCTGGGCCGGGAAGGAGTCATCACCGTGACAGAACCCCTCTATTTCCGCGACATAGTTCGCAAACTCCAAGACTTCTGGGCAGATAAGGGATGCCACATAGGCCAGCCCTACGATATCGAGAAAGGCGCTGGCACTATGAACCCGTTTACCTTCTTCAGGGTGCTGGGCGAAGAGCCTTGGAACATGGCCTATATCGAGCCTTGCAGGAGGCCGGCCGATGCCCGTTACGGGGACAACCCGTACAGGATGGGCCACTACTTCCAGTTTCAAGTGATCATGAAGCCGCCGCCTGACATGGTGGTGGAGATGTATATAAGTTCCCTGGAGGCTCTGGGAATCAAACGCACGGACCACGACATCAGGTTCGTCGAGGATAACTGGGAATCCCCCACTTTGGGCGCTTACGGGCTAGGATGGGAAGTCTGGCTGGACGGCAACGAGATCACCCAGTTCACCTTCTTCCAGGAAGTCGGGGGAATGGAGGTCAGGCCGATCTCGGTGGAGATAACCTACGGCCTTGAGAGGATCGCCGCCTACATACAGGGCCTGGACAATGTCTGGGACGTCAAGGTGGCGCCGGGCCTAACCTACAGGGACCTTTTCCTAGAGCAGGAGAAGCAGAACTCGAAGTACGGCTTTGAGATAGCCGACGTATCCATGCTGCGCCAGAGCTTTGAACAGCACGAGAAGGAGTGCAAGAGGCTCTTGGAGTTGGGCCTGTTCTACCCGGCCTACGATCACGCCCTGAAGTGCTCCCACGTTTTCAACATGCTTGACGCCAGAGGAGTCTTGTCAGTAGCCGATAGGCAAACCCATATCGCCAGGATCCGGGCGTTGACCAGGGAGTGCGCCAAGAAGTACGTGGCCAGTTTGGAGGCGAAAAAGGATGCCTAGGACTTTGCTTTTGGAAATCGGTTCTGACGAGATCCCCGCCAGGTATTTGCCGTCGGCGTTTGTGCAGTTGAAGAGCAGGGCGGAGGCGGCGTTTCAAAACGCCAGGTTGGGTTATGGAAGCGTAGCCGTGTTCGGGACTCCACGCCGGCTGTGCCTGTACGTGGAAGGCTTGGCCGAGGCGGGAGACGACGTGAGCCGCAAAGTAAGGGGACCCTCCAAGAAAGTGGCGTATGACCAGGACGGCAATCCCACCAAAGCGCTTCTGGGTTTCGCCAAGTCCATCGGAGTCGATCCGTCGTCTGTGACAGTGGAAAATGAAAACGGCGGCGAGTACGTCTACGGTGTGAAGTTTGAAAAAGGCCTCCCGGCGCCCGAGATTTTGAAGAAAGCGCTTCCGGACGTAGTGATGGGCATGGAGTGCCCGTATCCTCTCAGGTGGGGAGACCGGGACTACCGCTGGTACAGGGCCATCCGCTGGGTCGTCTGTCTGTACGGGGATGAAGTGGTGCCCGTCGAGATCGCGGGGATTACCGCGGGGAGGAGCACTTACGGCCACAGGACCCTGCATCCGGGCCAAGCCGACATACCCGACGCCGAATCGTACTTCCAGGTCATGGCCGATTGTTCTGTTATGGTGGACCAGGACCTCAGGAGAAAGCAAATCACCATGGGAGCCGAATGGTGGGCAAAGGACATCGGCGGGGTACCGCTCATCGATGAGGACCTGCTGTCCGAGGTCGTCTGTATCTCCGAGCATCCTTCGCCCTTCTTGGGCAAGTTTGACGACAAGTACTTGTCCCTTCCGAAGGATGTCCTGCTCACGGCTATGAGGCATCACCAGCGCTACTTCCCCGTGGTGAACGAGGACGGCAAAGTGCTCCCCGGCTTCGTCGGAGTCCGGGACGGAGACCCTGACGAGAGCATCGATATTGTCCGGAAGGGCAACGAGTGGGTGCTCAGGGCGCGCCTGGAAGACGCCGAGTTCTTCTACAACCAGGACATCAAGACTCCGCTCAAAGACCGCCTTGATGACCTAAAGGGCGTGCGTTTCCTGCGCGACGCGGGAACCATGTACGAAAAGACGCTGCGCATGGCCGAACTGGCCAAAGAGTTAGCCTCATACCTTGAGCTTTCGTCCGAAGAAACTGAGCGGAGCGTCTTGGCGGCCACATTGGCCAAGTGCGACCTCACTACGGCCCTGGTCAGGGAGTTCCCGGAGCTTGAGGGGATAATGGGAGGCGTCTACGCGGCCAACGACGGCTTGCATGAGGAAGTCGCCCGTGCCCTCACCCAGCAGTACTTGCCGAGGGGCGCCAAAGACCCCATCCCATACAAGGGAGTATGCTCGGTTACCGCGCTGTGCGACAAGCTGGATACCCTGGCGGTGGCGTTTTCCCTGGGTGTGGAGGTCTCAGGCTCACAAGACCCGTTGGGGCTCAGGCGCGCGGCTTTGGGGGTCATCAACATCATCCTGGGCCACGGGTACGACGTGGACCTCGACAAGCTCCTGGATACCCCTCTGAAGCTGGCCTCGCAGGTGGTCTCGAAGCCCGCGGCGGACGCCCGGGAGAAACTTAGGGCCTTCCTCTTGGGACGTCTCGAGATCGGACTTCTGGAGAAGGGTTACGCGGCAGGCGTCGTGAGGGCGGTCCTCGGCGGCAAAGAACAGAGGTTGACCCGGATCCCGCTCATGACCGAAGCCCTGTCCGAGTTCTCAAAGCGTCCCGAGCTGGCGGACGCGGTGACCGGCTGGAGGAGAACCAGCGTGTTAGGAAAGGCCTCGGCTTCCAGGCAGGTGTCGGAAGACCTTCTGAAGGAAGAGCCGGAAAAGAACCTGTACAAGGCCGTTACGGAGCGTTTGGAACAAGCCAACCTGTTGTTTGAAGAAAAACGGTACGGCGAATACCTCGCGCTCTTGGCCGGACTGCGTCCGCACGTTGACGAGTGTTTGGACAAAGTGCTGATCATGGCGGAAGACCCCGCGGTGAAAGCCAACCGTCTGGCGCTCTTAGGGACCGTGTCCGATCTATACACCCGGTTCGCGGATTTCTCACACGTCCTTTCACTAGTTTAGCCGCGTGAGCCCGTAACGTTTCTGTTGAACGGGTCTTGCGTTGTGGTTAGAATATGGAAGGTGTCGAGTATTGTGGGTTTACTGACAATGGTTTTCTCGGCATGAATTCTTACATAGGGGGCGAAAGCGTGGGAACCAAGCTGGTCTACTGGTTCAGAGAAGGATCCGAAAGCATGAGAAACATTCTCGGTGGCAAGGGAGCCGGCCTGAGCGAGATGACCCGAATAGGGTTGCCGGTGCCGCAGGGATTCACCATTACCACCGAAGCGTGCATCTCCTACTACAAACTGGGGCAGAAGATGCCCGACGGCCTCGAAGAGGACATCGAGCGCCACATCAGGGAGTTTGAGAAGGAGACCGGCAAGACTTTCGGTGGCAGAAAGAACCCGCTTTTGGTCTCTGTCAGGTCGGGTGCTCCTATCAGCATGCCCGGTATGATGGATACGATCCTAAACCTCGGCCTAAACGACCAAAGCGTAATGGGCCTCTACGACGCCACGGGCGACATGAGGTTCGCTCTTGACTGCCACAGGCGTTTCATCCAGATGTTCGGCAACGTTGTGTTGGAAATCGATCACGATGAGTTCGAGCACGTCCTGTCGGCTGTGAGAGAGGCCGAGGGAGCCAAGTATGACCACGAGATCTCCCCCGAGGGCTTGAAAAAGGTAATCGAGGGATACCGCCGGATCGTACAGGAGAAGGCCGGAAAGCCCTTCCCCGAAGATCCAATGGAACAGCTGTATATGGCCGTACTGGCCGTATTCCGTTCGTGGAACAATGAACGCGCCATCCTTTACCGGAAGATAAACAAGATCCCCGATGACCTCGGCACCGCGGTAAATGTCCAGATGATGGTGTTCGGCAACATGGGTCCCGATTCGGGCACCGGCGTTATGTTTACCCGCAACCCGTCGACCGGGGAAAAGGTTCTGTACGGCGAGTACCTCATGAACGCCCAGGGTGAAGACGTGGTCGCCGGTATCCGCACTCCCAAACCCATCGCCGAGATGGCCAACGAGCTGCCTGAGACGTACGAGCAGCTGCAGCAGGTCGCCAAGACCCTCGAAAGCCATTACAGGGACATGCAGGACATCGAGTTCACCATAGAGCACAAGAAGCTCTACCTGCTCCAGACCAGGACCGGCAAGAGGACCGCTTTGGCGTCGATGGAGATCGCCAGGCAGTTCGTCAATGAGGGAGTCATCACCAAAGAAGAGGCCGTCAAGAGAGTCAAGCCCGAGGAAGTGGCCAGGCTCCTGCACAGGGGCATCGACCCGAACGCCAAGAACGAACTTCTGGCTAAGGGACTTCCCGCGTCGCCCGGCGCGGCCGTCGGAACTCTGGTCTTCGACTCAGACGTCGCCGAAGAGCTTGGGCAGAAAGGCCAGAAGGTCATTTTGGTCAGGCCCGAGACCAAGCCCGACGATATGCCCGGAATCGTGTATTCCCAGGGAATCCTCACGTCTCGCGGCGGCATGACCTGCCACGCGGCGGTTGTCGCCCGCGGCATGGGCAAGCCGGCTATTGTTGGCTGCGAGGCCATGCAGCTGGATATGTCCAAGAAGATCGCTAGATTCGGCAAGGTCCAGCTCAAGGAAGGCGACTGGGTATCCATAGACGGCGCCACCGGAAACGTCTACCTCGGCGAAGTGCGGCTCGTAGAGCCCGACCTGGGAGACGCGTTCAAGCAGATCCTTGACTGGGCCGACGAAATCCGCGTTTTGGGCGTCAAGGCGAACGCCGATACTCCTCGCGACGCGGAGAAGGCGAGAGAACTCGGAGCCGAGGGCATCGGCCTCTGCAGGACCGAGCATATGTTCATGGCTGCCGACAGGCTTCCGGTAGTGCAAGAGATGATTATGGCCGAGAACGAAGCCGAAAGGCGCGCCGCTCTCGATAAACTCCTGCCCATGCAGCAGGACGACTTCTATCACATTCTGAAGGCCATGCGGGGTTACCCGGTCACCATCCGTCTGCTTGACCCGCCGCTTCACGAGTTCCTCCCCGCCACCGAGGAACTGGTCGTCAAGTTGATCAAGATGAGGTCAGAGAACGCGCCCGCTGAGGAGATCGCCCACGAAGAGGAACTCCTGCGCCAAGCCCGCAACCTCCATGAAGCCAACCCGATGATGGGGCTTCGCGGCTGCCGCTTGGGCATCCTCTGGCCCGAAATTTACGAGATGCAGGCCAGGGCGATATTCCAGGCCACTGCCCAGCTGTTTAAGGACGGCGTTACCGACGCAATGCCCGAGGTCATGATCCCCTTGGTGGGCGAGGCCGCCGAGTTGGAGCTCACTCGCAAGATGGTCGTGAAGGTAGCCGAAGAAGTCAAAGAACAGACCGGCGTGGACTTCCCCGTGGTGGTCGGCACCATGATCGAGATCCCGAGAGCCGCTCTGACGGCCGACGAGATCGCCGAGCACGCCCAGTTCTTCTCCTTCGGGACCAACGACCTTACCCAGATGACCTACGGCTACAGCCGGGACGACGCCGAGGGCAAGTTCCTCCACAGGTATCTGGAAGAGAAGATCATCAAGGAGAACCCGTTCGCGGTCATCGACCGGAAGGGTGTCGGCAAGCTGATGCGGATGGCCGTTGAGCTCGGCCGCAAGACCAGGCCCGAACTGGTCATCGGTATCTGCGGTGAGCACGGCGGCGACCCCGAATCGGTAGAGTTCTGCCATGAGGTAGGCTTGAACTACGTGTCGTGCTCGCCCTTCAGGGTGCCCGTGGCTAGGCTTGCCGCTGCTCACGCCGCGTTGAAGAAATAAGGCTGATATTGAGACAGTAGCATAGAGGACTTCCGGGAGGCTCCGAAGTAGTCATAGTGGAGCCTCCCTTGGTTTTGGTTGGGCAGCGTTTTCGGCAGTGTCAGGGCGGTTTCGAGGCAGCGTCTAAGCAGTTGCTCGGGCACCGTTTTCGGCAGTGTCAGAACGGTTTCGAGGCAGCATCTTAGCAGTCGCTCGGGCCGCCCTTTTCCCGGCAGGCATCGGGCCGGCTCAGCGGGTCTCGGGAATACCGGCAGACCAAAAGCTTCAGCCGGCGTAGAAGTTCATGGGGTTTAGGTGGTGTGCTATGACTTCTTCTAACTGCGTTCGCCTGAGAACCGAAGAAATCGAGGAGCTTACCTTATCGCCTTACGCGACCCTCTCGTCAAAGTCCAAAGGTCGCCAGAGGGACGAGGAACCTTGTCCCGTCAGAACCGTCTTTCAGAGAGACAGGGATCGAATAGTCCACTCCAAGGCGTTTAGGAGGCTGAAGGACAAGACCCAGGTTTTCCTGGCGCCGGAAGCTGACCATTTCCGGACCCGGCTCACTCACACGTTGGAGGTCTGCCAAATCGCCAGAACGATAGCCAGGGGGCTAAGGTTGAACGAGGACCTTACCGAAGCCATTGCTTTGGGCCACGACCTGGGGCACACTCCTTTCGGGCATGCGGGGGAAGAGGTGCTGAACAGGGTTCACCCCGGCGGGTTCACCCATGAGGCCCAGTCCCTCCGGGTGGTCGACATCCTGGAGCAAGGAGGACTGAACCTGACCTGGGAAGTCAGGGACGGGATCTTGAACCATCCGTGGAAGAACACACCTGGAACTTTGGAGGGAAAGTGTGTCCAGCTAAGCGACCGTATCGCTTACGTGAACCATGACATAGACGACGCCATAAGGGGACAGGTCATAGGCCAGGAGGACCTCCCCAAGGATGCTATAGCCGTGCTGGGTAAGACTCACGGAGCCAGGGTGAACACTTTGGTGATGGATGTCCTCACCCACAGTTACGGAAAACCCGAGGTCACGTTCGGCAAAGAGTGTTTGGAGGCAATGAACGAGCTCCGCAACTTCTTGTTTGAGCGGGTTTACATCAGTTCCTTGGCCAAGAGGGAAGAGGACAAGGCGAAAGGCGTGGTAGAGGCCCTGTACCGTCTCTACTGCCGCGAGCCGTCGTTGATTCCTTCTGGACCGGCCGATAGCGATCCCGTAGAGGACCGCGCCAGGGACTACGTGGCCGGCATGACCGACCGCTTCGCCATAGCCCAGTACAGGGCCGCGTTTGTGCCGAATACGTGGAGGTTCGGGAGCTAGCATTGGGCCCGTCCGGCCATCGAGCCGCCGGCCCATCACACGGTCGGGGCGCGTCGTCAACCATAGAAGGTGGATCTAGCAGGATGCAGCGAGGCTATTACGGAGACCAGGCGGAAGAAGTCCGCGCGAAAACAGATATTGTGGCGGTCATCTCCGAGTACGTGAAACTCAAGAAGGCCGGACGCAATTACGTGGGCCTTTGTCCGTTTCACTCGGAGAAGACGCCTTCTTTTAGCGTTGACCCGGACAAGCAATTGTTTTACTGCTTTGGCTGCAATACGGGGGGCAACGTCTTCACGTTCTTGATGAAAAAGGACGGGCTTACGTTCCAGGAAGCCCTGCAGGTTCTCGCCCAAAGGGCCGGGGTGCGCCTCACGCAGCCAAGAGGCGGCGGGGACAGTGCCCGAAAGGAAATTGAGAGGCTGAAAGCGGTCCTTCAATATGCCCAGACAAGGTTTAGGGAGAACCTGCTTTCGTCAAGAGGCAAGGACGCCATGAGCTACCTTCACAAACGAGGGCTGTCCGACCAGACGATCGAGCGATTCGGCCTGGGGCTGGCGCTGGACGATTGGGAAGCTCTCGCGGTCTCGTCCAGGCGCGCTGGACTGGACCCCAGGGATATGCAGAAAGCGGGCCTCCTGGTGGAAAGGCAGGGAGGGGGGTACTATGACCGGTTCCGAAACAGGATTATGTTCCCGATATGGGACAGCACCGGGACTTTGATCGGTTTCGGAGGCCGTACTCTCGGGGATGACCCGGCCAAATACCTAAATAGTCCCGAAACCCCGCTCTTTCACAAGGGGAAGGAGCTATACGCCCTGAACCTGGCAAAACCGGGGATCCGGGCAAACGACAGGGTCTGCATAGTGGAAGGATATATGGATGTAATCACTTCCTTCCAGCATGGAATAGATTATACGGTTGCGGGTATGGGAACTGCCCTCACGCCGCTTCAGGCTCGGACCTTGATGCTGCTCACTCAGCGGGTCTACCTGGTGTACGACCAGGACGAGGCGGGGAAGAGGGCTGCCCGGAGGACCATCGATGTGTTTCGGGAGATCGGCGGCAGAACCAATGTGGTGACATATGATGGTGCAAAAGACCCAGATGAGTTCCTTAAGGCTAACGGTGTCGAGCGATTTGTCGAGCGTTTGGAAGAGGCGCTCACCGATATTCAGTTTATCTACCAGGAGGCCCGGCGCCATCTGGACCTCTCCAAGATCGACGACAAGGTGAGACTGAAGGACACCATAGTCCCGATCCTGGCCTCCCTGGAGAGCCAGTTCGAGGTATCCGCCTACACAGAGGAGTTTTCCAGGGATTTAGGCGTCAGGAAGGAATCGCTGGACAAGGATGTCGAATTGTACAGACGGAAAGTTAGATACGCAAAGAATAAAAAGTCAGAAAACAGCAATACTACTGGTTATGATAACCAGCCCGAACAGGGATTGGGCGGGGGCCATTCCCAGAAAGTAGGAGCCGGGCGGCCTGGTAGCGAAATCCCTTTGGTTAGGCGAAAGGCTGAAGAAGGAGTAATTCGTTGTCTGGTCGAAAAACCAGGATTACTCGACTCGATGTCGAATCGTATTACAGTTGACGACTTGATGGATCCCGGGTGTCGGAGAGCGTTCATGAGCCTCCAGAAGGGTCAGCTCACACCCGACGATGACGAGGAAGTACTTGCGTGGGTAGCGGAACTGTGCATCCGTTTCGGTCCGGTAGACCAGCCCGAGCGCATTTTCCGGGATTGCGTCAAAAAGATTCGGGAATTTCGCCTGATTGAGCTGAGCGACCGTATAGCATTGGCTGAACGGGAGAAGGATCAGGAAATGCTTGCGGCGGTTCAGGCTCAATACCAGAGGCTCCTGAAAGAGTTGAAATCCGCGGGGGAAAACAGTGATAGTTAGCCTCCGATAAATCCCCAGGAGGGAATACTAGTTGAAGGAAATGCAGCCGGGCATCGATGCGGTACGTGAACTGGTCTCGTCGGGGCAGAAGAAGGGTTTTCTGACCTACGGCGAGATTGCTGATGCCCTGAACCACCTCGATCTAAACGCCCAACAGATTGATGACGTGTACAAGCGTTTCACTGATATGGGGATCGAAGTTGTGAGCAGCCGCCAAGCAGTTCCGGACCATGTGCTGTATCCAGAGGGCAAGGCTTCAGATGGGGAGGACGCCGACCATGTCGCTGACGCAGTGATGTCCAGCGATGCTCCCAATGACGAAGACCTTGTGGAAACCGAGAACTCCGAGGAACCTGTTGACATCGATCTGTCCATCCCGGAAGGCGTCGCGCTGGACGATCCGGTCAGGATGTATCTAAAGGAAATCGGACGGGTGCCGCTTCTGACCGCCGATGAGGAAGTGGAGCTTGCGCTTCGGATGGAGAGAGGCGACAAGACCGCCAAGAGCCGGCTCATCGAAGCGAACCTGAGGCTCGTGGTTTCTATAGCCAAGAGGTACGTGGGCCGCGGCATGCAGTTCCTGGACCTCATCCAGGAAGGCAACATGGGCCTCATCAAGGCGGTTGAGAAGTTTGACTATCGCAAGGGATTCAAGCTCTCCACCTACGCCACTTGGTGGATTCGTCAGGCGATTACCCGTGCAATCGCGGACCAAGCCAGGACGATCAGAATCCCCGTCCATATGGTCGAGACGATCAACAAGTTGATCCGCACCTCAAGGCACCTCATCCAGGAACTCGGGAGGGAACCTACCCCCGAGGAGGTCGCCGAGGAGATGGGGATTACTCCCGACAAGGTGCGGGAGATTCTGAAGATCGCTCAGGAGCCGGTCTCTCTGGAAACCCCGATCGGGGAGGAAGAGGACAGCCATCTCGGGGACTTCATCGAAGACGAAGAAGCCCCCGCGCCGGTTGAGGCCGCTTCGTTCCTGCTCCTGAAGGAGCAGATTGAGGAAGTGCTGAGCACGCTCAACGAACGGGAGCAGAAGGTCCTGAGGCTCCGGTTCGGCCTGGATGACGGCAAGGCCCGCACCCTAGAGGAAGTCGGGCGTGAGTTCGGTGTCACCCGGGAGCGCATCAGGCAGATAGAGGCCAAAGCCCTCCGGAAGCTCCGCCATCCTCAGAGGAGCAAACGGTTGAAGGACTACTTGGTCTAGCTCACTGAGTAGCTAACCGATTGGCTTACCAGGTAGCTTACCAAGTAGATCACCGGTTAGCTTGCCAGGCAGCTCACCAAGTAGTTCGCCGATTAGCTTGCTAGGTAGCTTACCAAGTAGTTCGCCGATTAGCTCGCCAGGTAGCTTACCAAGTAGCTCACCAAGTGTAACTTGCCAAGTTTCATTCGGAAGACCGCCATCGTCGCGATGGCGGTCTTTCCATTTGTCTTCCTGATTTATCTTCCTAATCTCGCCTCCATCTTGGTCTCTGAGCCCCAATTCCTC